>Ga0007834_1000460_pt1 | contig 12714 bp, 9 predicted proteins | sample CryBogCBE06Nov07_FD_71233 | JGI IMG/M metagenome (GOLD analysis project Ga0007834, IMG submission 71233) | Freshwater microbial communities from Crystal Bog, Wisconsin, USA - CBE06Nov07 | ecosystem: Environmental > Aquatic > Freshwater > Lake | place: Crystal Bog, Wisconsin, USA | collected...
CGGAAATCCGCCAATATAACGTGAAAAATCCGCCCAACGTAGTGGTCGATAAGGTGAAAGCCAAATACCCCGACGTGGTGGCCGTGAACCCGTGTGAGCACGATGTCATCACTTGGAAAGACGGCAAAATTTCCACCTCCACCATCGATCAGCCGCCGCTTTTCACCTATGATGATGTCACCATCGCGCGTTATTTGGCGGCGCAGCGCGGCCTACTGAAGCACTTCAGTTTAGACCGCGTGGCCGAATATTTCAGCCAGTCGGAATTCAAGGACGATTTGATGGTTTATCTGGTGCTGACGGATGACCAATACACGCCCGAAGGAAAAAGTCTGCGCATTGACTTTTCCACCCAACCCATTTCGCACAAAGTGGTGGATGGGGCAGCGCTGCTCGCCGAATTCGAGGCGCTGGGCGACTTAGGCGGCAAGCGACATTTGCTCATCAAAGCCCGCACCGATAGTTTGTGGCAGATTGTTTATTTTGGCCGTCCGTTGGAGGAGCTCACGCTGGGTTTCCAATGCCGCATCGATCGCAAGCCCGACCAATATAACGCCAGCTTCTGGAAACATTACACCACCTATGGCGCACCCATGTTGCGCAACGGCGAAGACCATTTGCTGTATAAATTAATGGAAGGTGCTTAAGGCGAGCGGGGCGAGCCAGCCATGAGCCAGCGCTCTCAGGCGAGCTTGCGAGTCAACCTGCGCGCAGGGTTGATTAGTAAATCAACCCGTAGTACCCAATACTGCATGAGCAAAGCCAAAATCCAGACTGTGATTGAAAACGCCATAAGCAAGGCGGATTCGAGCTATTTTTTCGAGGATTACACGAAGCAAGCCAAAGCCGTTTTAAAGGCACTGGAGAACAACGGCTTCGCCGTGGTGCCCATCAAGCTCGATGACGATATTTACCTTCAGGCGTCCAAAGAAATGCGCACCGGCCGCGTCAAACCCGAAGAGCATGTGAAGGACGTGTACCAAACCATTGTGCGGATATTGGCCTTAAAAGCGTCCTAAATGTGGATGGCGCGGCCATCCACGGCCAGCGCCGCTTCCTTCACCGCCTCGTTATAGGTCGGGTGCGCATGGCAGGTGCGGGCGATGTCTTCGGCGCTGGCCCCAAATTCCATGGCAATGCAGGCTTCGTGAATCATGTTCCCTGCTTGCGGGCCAATGATATGCACGCCCAGCACTTCGTCCGTTTTGGCATCGGCAATGATTTTCACCAACCCATCCGTCTGCGCGGTGGCGCGGGCGCGGCTGTTAGCGAGGAATGGGAATTTGCCCACTTTGTAAGCCACGCCAGCAGCCTTCAGCTCTTCTTCGTTTTTGCCCACGGTGGCTACTTCGGGGTGCGTATAAATCACGCCCGGAATGGTGTTGTAATTCACGTGCGGCTTCTGGCCCGCAATGGTTTCGGCCACGGCCATGCCTTCGTCTTCGGCTTTGTGCGCCAGCATGGGGCCAGCAATCACATCACCAATGGCATAGATGTTTGGCACGGCGGTTTGCCAGTGGGCGTTGGTGTCGATCTGCCCGCGTTTGTTGGTGGAAAGGCCGACATTCTCAAGGCCCAATTTATCCGTATAAGCGCGGCGACCCACGGCCAGCAGCACAATATCTGCTTGAAGGGTCTTAGAACCTTCACCCGCAACGGCTTCATAGCTCACTTCAACGCCCGATTTGCTCGTTTTCGCGCCGGTTACTTTAACACCCAGTTTGAATTCAAAGCCCTGCTTTTCGAGCAGTTTTTGGAATTGTTTGGCGATTTCGGCGTCGATGCCGGGGGTGATGCGATCCAGATATTCCAGCACCGTGACTTTGGCGCCCAGACGCTGCCAGACCGAGCCAAGCTCCAGCCCAATCACGCCCGCGCCGATAATCACCAGATGTTTGGGGACCGATTTCAGCTCCAGCGCGCCGGTGCTTGAAACGATTTGTTTTTCATCGACCGTTACGCCGGGCAGTGGCGACACTTCGGAGCCAGTGGCAATGATGATGTTTTTCGCGGCGTATTTCTCGGCGCCCACGGTCACTTCGTTTTTGCCCGTAATGGTGCCCATGCCTTTAATGTAGGTCACCTTGTTTTTCTTGAACAAGCCTTCGATCCCTTGGGTGAGCTTGCTCACCACATCCACCTTGCGCGCCATCATGGCGGGCAGGTTCAGCTTCACCGAACCATCAATGCCGTGTTCGGCAAAGTGGTGGTTTGCATCTTCAAATTTCTCACTGCTTTCCAGCAATGCTTTGCTGGGAATGCAACCCACGTTGAGGCAGGTGCCGCCCAGTGCGCCACGCATTTCCACGCAGGCCGTTTTGAGGCCCAGTTGACTGGCGCGAATGGCCGCCACATAACCGCCCGGCCCACCGCCGATCACGATAACATCAAATGATTCAGTCATATTCTATCCTTTATTCAGTTATAAAACCCTTAATTATCCAAGTAGCGATTTGCCATGCTCCGATTAGTAAGAGTGGTAAAAAAATGGGCACAATAAGTAAAATTATTAGAAATTTGGTGGTTATTTCTAGGCGGTATAAGAACTGGAGCTGTCCAAACTTACTGCATATAGCTCGCAAATTAGAGTCCGATTGATTGAAACAAAAGTCTTTGCCAACAAATCCTATTGGCGCACCATGTGCTATCAGGTTCTTTATCAGAATTGTGTGTTTTTGCACTATATCAAGGCCAACAAACATAGGGTCTTTAAGTAAATCTTTTGCTTCCATAACTGAAAAAGAAAATTCAGTATATGCAGGCTCTCGATTTACCAAACCCACTTTGGGAAGAGTGTATTTATTAAAAAAGTCATCCCTAACCAAATTTTTTTCTTCCAAGGATGCCGCTTTATATTGTTCTGAAGACTCCACATGCGCGTACCATTTTGTGAGAGCGCTATCTTCAATTAAATTAAACTCCCCGCAAAATGTGGTGCAATGCCATTTTTGAACAGGGAAAATCTCATGTTGCATTTCTTCCCCAAAATAACATGCGATCACTATCCATACTAAGGATGTGATTAGCCAAACTCGCTTAAGTCCTCTCCCCCAATTGAGTTTATGGGTCATTACAGCCCCAACAGAAGCCTTCTTGGATCTTCAATGGCCTGTTTCACTTTCACGAGGAAGGTAACGGATTCCGAACCATCGATAATGCGATGGTCATAGGAAAGCGCCACATACATCATGGGGCGGATGACCACTTGGCCATTCACCGCCACGGGGCGATCTTCGGTTTTGTGCATGCCCATAATGCCCACTTGCGGCGGGTTGATGATGGGGGTGGACATGAGCGAGCCATAGACACCGCCGTTGGAAACGGTGAAGGTGCCGCCGGTCATATCGGCCATGGTCAGCGTGCCTTCGCGCGCTTTTTTGGCGGCGTTGGCAATGTCGGCCTCGATCTGCGCGAGGGATTTTTTGTCGCAGTCGCGGATCACCGGAACGACGAGACCGTTCGGGCCGCCCACGGCCACGCCGATATCGTAGTAGTTTTTATAGATGATTTCATCGCCCGCGATTTCGGCGTTCACGGCAGGCACTTGTTTCAGCGCGTTCACGGCGGCTTTCACGAAGAAGCCCATGAAGCCAAGGCGCGTGCCGTTATGCTTTTTCTCGAACTCGTCTTTATATTCGTTGCGCAACGCGATCACGTTGCTCATGTCAATTTCGTTGAAGGTGGTGAGAATCGCCGCGGTGTTCTGCGACTCTTTCAAACGGCGAGCAATGGTAGCGCGCAGCTTGGTCATTTTCACGCGTTCTTCGCGCGGACCAACGGCGGGGCTGGCGGCAAAACCGTCGCCTTCCAGCGCGGTCAACACATCGCCTTTCGTCAGGCGACCATCTTTGCCGCTGGCGGGAATAGCCGCCGCATTCACTTGCGGATTTTCAGCCAAAAGTTTCGTCACCGCCGGGCCTGAATTTGCCGCAGGCGCAGCGGCTTTGGCAGCAGGGGCCGGAGCGGGCGCAGCAGCCTTTGGCGCTTCAGCTTTTGCAGGAGCTGCGGCGGCTTTTCCGCCGCTGGCACCCACATCAATTTTACCCAGCAATGCGCCAACGCTGACGCTGTCACCGGTTTTTGCGGTATGTTCTTTTAACACGCCAGCAGCGGGGGCGTTCACTTCCACCGTCACTTTGTCGGTTTCAAGTTCCACCAGCGCTTCGTCGGCTTTCACCGCGTCACCAGGTTGTTTGAACCATTTGGCCACCGTTGCTTCGGTCACCGATTCACCCAGTGTGGGCACAATAATTTCACCAGCCATAGTTTTCTCCTGTGCTTTCTATGCTTTCTTTTTTTGTTTTTGGGCGGTTGCTTCGGCAAGCGTCAACCCATCATCAATCACCTGTTGCTGCGCTTTGGTGTGCAGCTTCATGTAGCCTTCCGCAGGGCTTGCCGCTTCTTTGCGACCCACATAACGGATGCGCGAGGTGGCGCGGCCCAGATTTTCCATCACATCACCGATACGTGGACCAATGAAGCGCCATGCGCCCATGTTCTCGGGCTCTTCCTGCGCCCATGCCACTTCCGCATTAGGGTATTGCTTGAGTGCGGTGGCGATCTCTTCCGCAGGGAAGGGATAATATTGTTCCACACGCACGAGGGCAATATCTTCAATTTTGCGCTCACGGCGTGCTTCCAGCAGCTCGTAATAGAGCTTGCCGCTGGTGAACACCACGCGCTTCACGTCGGCATCTTTGGCGATTTTATCGATCTCTGGAATGACGCGTTTAAAGCGGTTGCCCGGGGTGAATTCTTTCAGATCCGACACGGCAAGCTTATGACGCAGCAGTGATTTTGGCGTCATCACAATCAGCGGCTTGCGGAAGTTGCGACGCAGTTGACGACGCAGCGCGTGGAAGAAGTTGGCGGGGGTGGTGATATTCACCACCTGCATATTGTCTTCGCCGCACATCTGCAGGAAACGCTCAAGGCGTGCCGATGAGTGTTCCGGACCCTGCCCCTCATAACCATGGGGCAGCAACATCACCAGACCGCTCATGCGCAGCCATTTGATTTCGCCGCTGGAGATAAACTGGTCGATCACCATTTGGGCGCTGTTGGCGAAATCGCCAAATTGGCCTTCCCATAAAGTCAGCGCGGCGGGCTCGGCCAGCGAATAGCCATATTCAAAACCCAGCACGGCCAGTTCCGACAGTGACGAGTCATGGACTTCGTAGCGGGCCTGATTGCTGGTGAGGTGATTGAGCGGCACATGACGCTCTTCCGTCTCCTGATCCACCCATACGGAATGGCGGTGCGAGAACGTTCCGCGTCCGGAATCTTGTCCGGTGAGCCTTACAGGCGTGCCTTCTACCACCAGCGATCCGAAGGCGAGCGCTTCGCCCATGGCCCAGTCTAAACCGGTGCCGTTTTCGATCATTTCCAGCTTGGCTTTCAGCTGACGGTCCACCTTGCGGTTCAAATTGAAACCGGTGGGCACCACGGTGAGGCCAACGCCAACCGTTTTCAACACGCTGAGGTCAACACCGGTATCGGGCTCTTTACCCAAGCCATGTTCGGCTTTGGTGAAACCGCTCCATTTGCCTTCCAGCCAGTTGGCCTTGTTGGGTTTGAATTCCTTACCCGCGTCATATTCCTTGTTCAAATGCACCAACAATGCCTCGGCTTCGGCGCCAATTTCGGCTTCCGTCATCGTGCCTTCAGCAATCAACCGCTGGCCATAAATATGGGCGGGCAGCATTTTTTTGCCAATGATGTTATACATCAGCGGCTGCGTGAACATCGGCTCATCGCCTTCGTTGTGGCCATATTTACGATAGCAGATGATATCCACCACGGCGTCGCGGCCAAAAGCTTGGCGGAATTCTGTCGCCAAACGGCAGCAGAACACCACCGCCTCGGGGTCATCGCCATTCACATGGAAAATGGGGGCCTGAATCATCTTCGCGACGTCCGTTGGATAGGGCGTGAAGCGCGAATATTTCGGCGCGGTGGTAAAACCGATTTGGTTATTCACCACCACATGCACGGTGCCGCCGGTGCGATAGCCGCGCAGTTCAGCCAGCGACAATGTTTCCGGCACCGAGCCTTGGCCAGCGAATGCGGCATCGCCGTGCAGCGTCAGTGCCATCACGTTTTTGCGGGTTTCGTCTTTGCGCTGGTCTTGTTTGGCGCGCACTTTGCCCACCACCACCGGATTCACAATCTCGAGGTGCGAGGGGTTAGCCGTCAGCGACAAATGCAGGTTTTTGCCGTTGGGCATCACACGATCATGGCTGGCGCCAAGGTGATATTTCACGTCGCCCGAACTATCGATGCTTTCAGGAAAATCGAGGTTGCCGTTGAAGATCGACAACAGTTCGGAATAGGGCTTGCCCATGATGGTGGTCAGCACGTTCATGCGTCCGCGGTGCGGCATGCCGATCACGATTTCTTCCACGCCGTTGTTGCTGGCGGTTTCCAAAATGGCCAACAATCCGGGCACCATGGCGTCGCCGCCTTGAATGGAGAAGCGCTTCATGCCGGTATATTTCACCTGCACAAATTCTTCGAATCCTTCCACTTCCAGAAGGTTGCGTAGAATGGCTTTTTTCTCGTCTTTGGTGAAGCTTGGTTGGCCACGGGCAGCCTCAACGCGACTTTGCACCCAATTGCGTTGGGCAGGGTCTTGAATATGCATGAACTCGACACCCATCGTGCCCGAATAGGTGGATTGCAGCATGTCCAAAATCTCGCGCAGCGTGGCACGCTCACGGCCCAAATTGCCGCCCAGATAAATTTCGCGATCAAAATCAGCGGCGGTGAAGCCATAGGTTTCGGGGTCCAGATCGGCATGCATGGCCGGCTGCTCGATGCCCAGCGGATCAAGCGTGGCAAGCAAATGGCCGCGCACACGATAAGCGCGGATGAGCATTTGTGCTGCCAGCGCAGCGCGCGCTTCGGCTTCAGTCGCTTTTGGATCTGCAGCAGCACATTTTTTATTTTCCGCTGCAGGCCGCGCCTGCGGCGCTTCTGGATCAGGCTGACCAATGACACGAGCGGGCGCTTGGTCCCAAGGAATATCACGCTCGGTCTGGCCATCCAGTCCGGCGAAAAATTTCTGCCAGCTGGCATCTACACTGGCGGGATTTTTCAAATAGCGCTGATAAAGCTCTTCCACAAACACGGCGTTGGCGCCGTAAAGGAATGAATTTTCAAAACTCTCGCTGGACATGGATCTACCCCGAAAAACTGCATTCGCGTTGCCTGATTCCTAGGCTTGAGCGTTTGGCTTGGCAAGCGCATTTGCTGAAAATCGGTGTAAATTTGGCAGAAATTGGGCGGTTGTGTTTTGCGCTGCAAAAATCCCGCGATGCACCCAAGAAAAAACCCCGAATTTTCATTCGGGGTTTTTCGCTTATTTTCCTAGAAGCTCTTTCATGGTTTTGCCCATGTGGCCGGGGTTATCGCATACTTTGATGCCAGCTGATTTCATGGCTTCGATCTTGTCTTCCGCGCCACCTTTGCCGCCGGAAACAATCGCGCCGGCATGGCCCATGCGGCGGCCCGGAGGGGCCGTGCGTCCAGCAATAAAGCCCACCACGGGTTTTTTGATTTTTGATTTTTTCAGGAAGTCCGATGCGTCTTCTTCCGCGCTGCCGCCGATTTCGCCGATCATGATGATGGCGTCGGTGTCGTCATCCTTCAGGAACATTTCCAGCACATCGGTGTGGTTGGTGCCGTTGACCGGATCACCACCGATGCCGATGCAGCTCGATTGCCCAAGGCCAATCGCCGTGGTTTGACCCACCGCTTCATAGGTGAGCGTGCCCGAACGCGACAGAATACCGATGCGGCCTTTTTGGTGAATATGGCCAGGCATAATGCCGATTTTACATTCGCCGGGGGTGATGACGCCGGGGCAGTTTGGCCCAATCAGGCGGGTTTTGCTGTTGATCAGCGCGCGCTTCACTTTCACCATGTCGAGCACGGGAATACCTTCAGTAATACAAATCGCCAGTTCCATTTGCGCGTCAATCGCTTCCAGAATGGCATCGGCCGCGAAACGTGGCGGCACATAAATCACGGTCGCATTCGCGCCGGTTTTGGCTTTGGCTTCATGCACGGTGTTGAATACCGGCAGTTCCAAATGCTTGGTGCCGCCTTTGCCAGGCGTTACGCCACCCACCATTTTGGTGCCGTAGGCAATGGCTTGTTCGGAATGGTAGGTGCCTTCACGACCCGTGAAGCCCTGACAAATCACTTTGGTATTTTTATTGATGAGGATCGACATGAGTTCTCCCTTATAATCTTGAAAGTTTATTGCAGGATTGTGCCACTGGCATAACCGCTCTTAAATCGTGATCTTTGTTGATTTGGTCTTGATAGGCTTGCGCATAGTCATTCATTTTTGCGAATGCCGTTTGCGTGTCCGAAGCCGCTGCCGCCTTTGCCGTCAACGAGGCCGATGCTTTTTCATATTTCTCGGCCAATACCGCCAAGTCGGCAGCACTCACATTTTCGTATGGCATGGTGTGCAGCGCTTCAGCAATGGCTTTAAAAACACCGGCACAACGAGCATTAATAAGCAGTTTTTCTTTGCTTTCGCTGGCGTGGGCACTCTCTGCCACCGCCATCAAAAGAAGACTAAAAACAACTGTTCTCGTTGTGATCATTTACGCGGCTTGTTTTTTCACGGCGCCAGTAATTTTATCCGCAGCGTCGGCCAAATCGTCAGCCGCGAGAATGGCGAGGCCACTCGTTGCCAACATTTTTTTGCCCAGCTCTACGTTGGTGCCCGCCAAACGCACCACCAACGGCACGTTGAGCGACACTTCGCGTGCAGCACCGATGATGCCCTCAGCGATAATATCGCAGCGCATAATGCCGCCGAAAATATTGACCAGAATGCCTTCCACGTTTGGATCGCTCAGAATGAGCTTAAACGCTTCCGTCACTTTTTCTTTGTTCGCGCCGCCGCCCACATCAAGGAAGTTGGCTGGCTCGCCGCCATAAAGCTTGATGATATCCATGGTCGCCATGGCAAGGCCAGCGCCATTGACCATGCAGCCGATGTTGCCATCCATTTTCACATAGCTGAGGCCAAATTTTGCGGCCTGCAGTTCCAGCGGATCTTCTTCGTCTTCGTCACGCATTTCGGCAATATCGGGCTGACGGAACAGCGCGTTGTCGTCGAAATTGAATTTCGCATCCAGCGCAATCAGCTTGTTTTGCTTGGTGATCACCAGCGGGTTGATTTCCACTTGGCTCGCATCGGTGGCGATGAACGCATTGTAGATGCCGAAAATCAGCTTCTGGAAATCGGCGTGCAACTCGGTCGGCACTTCCATGCCAAACGCCAATTTGCGCGCATGGTAAGGCTGAATACCTGCCGCAGGGTCCACCGGCACGGTGATGATTTTTTCAGGGTGGCTATGGGCTACTTCTTCAATATCCACGCCGCCTTCTTTGCTGCCAATGAAGGTGACAGCGCTAAATTGACGATCCAGCACGGCTGACAAATAAAGCTCCGAACCAATGTCCGAACCTTCTTCGATGTACACGCGCTTTACTTCCTTCCCCTCAGGGCCGGTTTGATGGGTCACCAGAATCATGCCCAGCATTTCTTTGGTCAGGCGCTTTACCTCGTCGAGGCTTTTGGCCAGTTTCACACCGCCCGCCTTACCGCGACCGCCTGCATGAATTTGTGCTTTTACCACCCACAGGCTTCCGCCGAGCGATTGGGCCACTTGTTCGGCCTCTGCCGGAGTATAGGCAACACCGCCGCGTGGCACCGCAACGCCATATTTCGCAAGAACGGATTTTGCCTGATATTCGTGGATATTCATTGGTTTCTCCTCATCAGATGCGCAGAAGACGCTTAAATCTCAGCTTTGATGGCGCAAGTCACTGAAAGCCGCGTGATCTTCTCGTGAACACGGCCCCACTACATGCCAGAGGACCGCCGTGCTTGGCAAGCACGATTTCACTATTCTGGCCTGGGCAAGGATTTCAACGGACAGCAAAAAACGGCGCGCCACGAGACTTTTTCATATTCTTTATAAAACCGTAACATACGCATGGTATGCTGATGTCTGAAATTTGGAACATGTCCCTTATGCAGTCATCCGATCAATCGCTACGGGTTAGCAAGGAATACAAGTCGCGCATCGATTGGTTGACGCGGTCGATGGGCTATCCAGACTCGGCCGAAGGGCTAGGGGCGCTGGCCGGCATACTGCGTAGGGAAGACGCGCTTTTTTACCCCGAGACCATTCTTGAGAAATTCGCCGATACCCGCACCGACTATAGCGAAAAAGCGCGCACGAGCCTGAAAAGCATTTTGCGCGCTGGCATTTTTAACGATGCGGGGGTGGAAGCCTATGCCGCCCCGGTGGCACCGCTGGCTTTCGGGCTGTTTGAACTTGCCGCACAAGCCCATCGCAGCCGCAAGGACATACGCTATGTCATCGGCTGCGCGGATATTTCAAATTTGGGCGGACTCAACCAGATCGTTCCCGATCGGGCGCTGGCCGATATGATTCTGGCGCATCTGGCACTCTTGCCCCAAGGCGCCGTGCAAGACTGGGCCAATCGCCATGGGTATCAGGTGCAAATGGCGGCCGTGCGTACCGGCGGCGATGAGTTTAAATATCTTGAGCAAATCAAAACGCGCGATGGATCCGCCATCAACGATGCCGATCTCACGAAACAACTGAAAGAGCTGGTGGACATCATCGATTCCAAAGCCAATGTATTTGCCAAAAAGAGCGGCATCGACCACATTCCGCACTACAAAGTGGGTCGCGCACCGGGCGTTAGCACCACGGTGACCATGCGCATCATCGATCCGTATAAGCCAAAGCTGATCAAAACCATTCACGGCATGGGCGTCGATATTGCTGCCAAGCGCAAAACGCGTGATAAGGCCTATAAACCCTCTGGTGATGTAGCACTGCTGGATTTGAATCCGCCCAAAAGCCTGCCCCCTTCTTATCATCGCGTTGATGCCACCACGCCGTATGCCCAAACCACTTTGGTGCCAGAACGTGGCGAATCGCTAGAGCGGTTCTCTTTGCGGATGGCACTTGAAAAAGGCGGGTTTAGCGACCTTGCCCAACGCAGCGATTTTTTTGCTTACTACCCGTCGCGCCGCCGCACCGACATCAATCACCTAAGTGCGGAATTCAAAGCACTGCCCGTGATGGATCAGAAAGTGATCAGCAGCCTGGTGGAAGTCGAGCGTATGCGCGGGTTGACCGATCCTGTCACGCGTTGTTACAGCGGCGCTTATTTCGATGAGTGCGTCGATTACGCCAAGTCGCAAGGCCAGAAAAAGATTCTGGAAATCGACATGAAAAACCTGTCGGGCCTCAATTTGCTGAGCGAGCCAATGGCCGATGCCGTGCTGCGCGAAGTTGGTAAAGTCATTGATAGCGCTTATCGCGATGCGATGCAGTATAAACAAAAGCCGCTAGTGGCGCGTTCAACCGGCAGCGTGTTTACGATCTTCATGCCGGACAACACTCCGAAACCATTGGTTGACCAACTAAAAACAGCACTGGCCGAAAGTATCAAAAACATCAACGACACCCCCATCAAAACCTTCGCAACCCGGCATGGCTTGCATGGTGTTGAAACCCACGGCTACACGAAGATTGGTGACATTCAGGCCATAAAACCGTATCCTGCCAAAATGAAAATTCCCGGACAGGGGATAGCCATCACCTTTAGCGAGCGATCCATTGAGCAAGACCTTTCAAGACAAAATTCGCGGTAACCGTTTCACACCGAAACCGCCGCGCCTCAACCTCTCGGAAGGGGTGACTCCAGAGGAAATGCAAACGAATGAAACCGTGCGCCACGCTAAACAAGACGCTGCGCTGGCTGCACAAAACAGTGCATCGTCTGAAGAGTCTTCCAGCGAAGAATAATTAAGCGGCTTTTTTGTCCAGCTTGGTAGCGGCAATCAGCTCGCGCACCGCGCCCACCGAATGGTCGAACTGGGCTTTTTGTTCGGCGGGCAGAGCAATTTCCACGATCTTTTCTACGCCACCGGCACCGATAATCACTGGCACGCCCACATAGATATCTTTCTGGCCATATTCGCCATTCAACCATGCAGCGCATGGCAGCAGGCGTTTTTCATCGCGCAGGTAAGCGGTGGCCATGGCAATCGCTGAAGCGGCGGGCGCATAATAGGCCGAACCAGTTTTCAGCAAGCCCACGATTTCAGCGCCGCCATCACGCGTGCGCTGAACAATTTTGTCGATGCTGGCTTGCGAGCTCAGGCCCATTTTCAACAGGTCAGGCAAGGGAATGCCCGCCACGGTGGAATAGTTCACCACCGGCACCATGGTGTCGCCATGACCGCCCAGTACGAAGGTGGTCACATCTTTTTTCGAGGCGCCGAATTCTTCCGCAATGAAGTGGCTAAAGCGCGCAGAGTCGAGAACTCCCGCCATGCCCACTACTTTATTGGGCTTGAAGCCGGTTTTTTGCTGCATCACCCACACCATGGCATCCAGCGGGTTGGTGATGACGATCACGAATGCGTTGGGCGCATGTTTTTTCAGGTTCTCGGCCACGGTGGAAACAATGCCCGTGTTGGTGGCTACCAGATCATCGCGGCTCATGCCAGGTTTGCGGGCGATACCAGCGGTGACAATCACCACATCCGCACCTTCGAGATCTTTGTAATCGTTCGTGCCAGTCACTTTGGCATCGATTTTTTCAACGGCGAGGCTTTGCGAAATATCCAGCGCCTTACCT
>Ga0007834_1000461_pt1 | contig 12693 bp, 9 predicted proteins | sample CryBogCBE06Nov07_FD_71233 | JGI IMG/M metagenome (GOLD analysis project Ga0007834, IMG submission 71233) | Freshwater microbial communities from Crystal Bog, Wisconsin, USA - CBE06Nov07 | ecosystem: Environmental > Aquatic > Freshwater > Lake | place: Crystal Bog, Wisconsin, USA | collected...
CCGGCTTCGCGGAAGGCCTCTTCGAGCGCGGTGAAGCGCTCGATGGTTTCTTCGGTAGGGTCGGCCGCCAGGTCGTGGCGCGCCTGGTTCATGTCGGCGTCGAGTCGGTCAATACCGCGCGCACTCAAGACGTGGCTCAAGCCAATGGGCTCCACACCCAGACCGCCGGGTACTGGCTCCTGTGGCAGGTGGGCAACGCGACCCTGGTGTTGCACCTGGCCACTAATGCGCAGGTGCTCGGGAGTCTGCAGCAACAGCACCGACAACAACGTTGACTTGCCCGCACCGTTACGCCCGACGAGGCCAACCTTTTCACCGTTTCCAACGGTGAAGGAGACAGGCTCAAGAATGCGGCGCGCACCAATTTCAATAGCTAGATCACGGACAATCAGCACTTAGCGCCCCTGCGAAACGAGAACGGCAGTGGTCAGTGCACCTCGCGACGGCCGTGACGGGGCCAAGGGCGTGCGAGGAGTCATGGCACTCATGATACGAGACATCGCCACCCCCCACGACTGCGAGGCCGTGGGAAGGTGGCGATGACGAGTTGCTCTCTCTCCGCGACGCGCCACAGGGCGCACCGCGTTACGCTTCGCTCTCTGCGGGAACGGCGGCGGCCGTCGCGACGCTGTGACCTTCGTCGAGGTTCATCACGCGCACACCCGTGGCGTCACGACCTTGCGAGGAGATCTCCTTCGCCGCGGTGCGAATCAACACACCACCGCTCGAGGCCAGCAGCACTTCGTCGGCCAGTCGCACCATGAAGGCCGCGACCACGAAGCCGCGTGCCGCGGTGAGCTTGATGGCGCGCACGCCCATGCCACCACGACCCTGGCGGTTGAAGCGCTCGACCTTGACGCGCTTGCCAAAACCAGTGTCGGTAACCAGGAACAGGTCGGCGTCGTCACGGATGAGGTCGAGCGAGATCGCCTTGTCGTCTTCCTTGAGCTTGATGCCGCGCACACCCGTGGCGTCACGACCCATCTCACGGACTTCGGACTCGTTGAAGCGAATCGACATACCGCGGTAGGTAACGACCATGAGGTCGTCGTTGCCGCTGGTCGCGACCACGCGCACCACTTCGTCGCCGGCGCGCAGCTTGATGGCAATCCAGCCTTCGCGACGGGACTTGTCATACTCCGAGAACGGCGTCTTCTTCACGGTGCCGTCAGCGGTGGCGAACACCAGGAACTTGTCCTTGGGGAAGTCGTCCGTGGTGACAATGGCCTGAATGCGCTCGTTGGGCTGCAGGTTCAACAAGTTGACGACGGCGGTACCCTTCGCGGTGCGCTCCTTGATCGGTACTTCGTGTCCGCGCAGGCGGAAGACGCGTCCCAAGTTGGAGAACAACAAGAGGTAGGCGTGCGTCGACGTGTGCACAATCTGCTCGACCAAGTCCTCTTCCTTGAGCTTGGCGCCCTGGACACCACGACCACCACGGGCCTGGGTGCGGAAGGCGTCGGCCGAGACCGACTTGATGTAGCCGGCCTGGGTCATCGTGATCACGACTTCCTCATCGTCGATGAGGTCCTCCATGCCCAGCTCGCCCGGGTCGTTGACGATCTGCGTCACGCGCGGGGTCGCGTACTTGTCACGGATCACCGTGATTTCGTCTGAGATGACCTTGCGCAGCTTCGCGTCGGTGGAGAGGATCTCCTGGAGTTCGGCGATCAAGGCACGCAACTTGGCCATCTCGTCTTCGAGCTCACTACGACCCAGTCGCGTCAAGCGACCCAGCGTCATGTCGAGGATGTGGTTGGCCTGTTCTTCGGAGAAGTCGAAGGGGCTCGCCATCAGTGAGATGCGGGCCGCACCGCGGTCGTCCGAGTTACGAATCGTGGCAATCACCGCGTCGAGCATGTCGATGGCCTTCAAGAGGCCTTCGACGATGTGGGCACGGGCCTCGGCCTTGCGCAGGCGGAACTGCGTGCGGCGCGTCACCACGTCAACCTGGTGGTCGATGTAGACGGCGAGCGCCTGCGCCAAGTTCAACGTGCGCGGCACGCCGTCAACAAGCGCTAGCTGGTTCACCGCGAAGGTCGTCTGCAGGCTGGTGTTCTTGTAGAGCTTGTTCAAGATCACGTTGGCGTTGGCGTCGCGCTTGAGGCGAATGACCAGACGGGCCTGGCGGCCAGCCGAGTCGTTCTGCACTTCGGCGATGCCGTCGATGTCGTTGTTCTTGACGAGTTCGTAGATCTTCTCTTCGATCGACTCCACCGAGACTTCGTAGGGGAACTCGGTCACGACAATGCGTGAGGCCGTGTTCGTCTCTTCGATCTCCGCGACAGCGCGCATCTTGATGGAACCGCGTCCGGTACGGATGGCGTCCATGATGCCCTGGCGTCCAAGAATCTGTGCGCCGGTAGGGAAGTCGGGACCCTTCACGAAGGCCATGAGGTCGTCCGGAGTCGCTTCGGGGTTGGCCAAGAGGTGCAGCACGGCGTCGATGACTTCACCGAGGTTGTGCGGCGGGATCTTGGTCGCCATACCAACGGCAATACCCTGTGAGCCGTTCACCAACAAGTTGGGGAAGCGCGCGGGCAAGACCGTGGGCTGCTGCGTCGAGTTGTCGTAGTTGGGCTCGAAGTCGACGGTCTCTTCGTCAATCGAGTCGAGAAGCTCGAGCGCGAGTGGGGCCAAACGGCATTCGGTGTAACGCATGGCGGCCGCACCTTCGTCTGGTCCGGTACCGCCGAAGTTGCCGTGACCACTGATGAGTGGGTGACGCATCGCGAAGTCCTGCACCATGCGCACGAGTGCGTCATAGATGGCCGAGTCACCGTGCGGGTGATAGGTACCCATCACTTCACCGACGACCTTGGCGCACTTGGTGTGCGGACGGTCGGGTCGAAGACCTTGGTCGAACATGGAGTACAAGATGCGACGGTGAACGGGCTTCAAACCGTCACGGGCGTCGGGGAGTGCGCGAGACACAATGACCGACATGGAGTACTCCAAGAAGGAGCGCTCCATCTCGAGGTTGATCTCGATTGGTTCGACGTAGCCAAATACTTCGTCGCTGGGGGTGTCTGGGGTCTTCGGGGTACGAGCCATAGTTATTTTCCTTCTCGATTAGATGTCGAGGAAGCGAACATCCTTTGCGTTGGTCTGAATGAAGTGGCGGCGCTGGGGTACATCGTCGCCCATCAAGATGGAGCAGACTTCGTCGGCCAGGGCGGCCTGTTCGACGGTGATCTGCAGCAGGGCCCGCTTGGTGGGGTCCATGGTGGTGTCACGGAGCTCGTCGAAGTCCATTTCGCCGAGACCCTTCAGACGCTGGAAGTCGTTCTTGTGGTTCGGGTTTTCCGCGAGGAAGGTGGCCTTCGCGGCGTCATCGCGGAGGTAGACCTTCTCCTTGCCCACCAGCGTGGAGTACAGCGGTGGTTGGGCCACGTACACGTGCCCGTTGTTCACCAGTTCCGTCATCTGACGGAAGAAGAAGGTGAGCAGCAACGTGCGGATGTGACTGCCGTCAACGTCGGCGTCGGCCAACAAGATGATCTTGTCGTAGCGCGTCTTGGTCACGTCAAAGTCGGCCTCAACACCGGCACCAATGGCGGAAATAAGTGCCTGGATTTCAGTGTTCTTGAGAATTTTGTCCGTGCGGGCCTTCTCAACGTTCAAGATCTTGCCGCGAATCGGCAAGATGGCCTGGTTGCGCGGGTTACGTGCGTCCTTAGCGGAACCACCGGCCGAGTTCCCTTCAACGATGAAGAGCTCCGACTCACGAGGGTCCTTCGACGAGCAGTCCACGAGCTTGCCGGGCAGGCCAGCGCCATCAAGGGCTGACTTACGACGGGTGAGGTCGCGCGCCGAACGGGCGGCGATGCGGGCCCGTGAGGCCTGCACGGCCTTGGCCACGATTTGACCACCCTCCTTGGGGTTCTCCTCGAGCCACTCGGACAGCTTCTCGTTGGTCGCGCGCTCCACCAGTGAACGCATCGAGACGTTGCCCAGCTTGCCCTTGGTCTGACCTTCGAACTGTGGCTCAGCGAGGTGGACGGAGATGATCGCCGTCAAGCCTTCACGGATGTCGTCACCGGTGAGGTTGTCGTCCTTCTCCTTAAGCAGGTTGCGCTTACGGGCGTAACGGTTGAGCACGTTGGTGATGGCCTTGCGGAAGCCCTCTTCGTGCATACCGCCCTCGATGGTCGAGATGCCGTTGGCGAAGGAGTGGATGCTCTCGTAGTACCCGGTGTTCCACTGGAAGGCCACTTCAACTTCCTGGCCCTCTTCGGCCTGCTCGTAGGAGCCGACCTTGCGGAACAGTGACTCCTTCGAATTATTGAGGTGACGCACGTAGTCGACGATGCCGCCGTTGTACTTAAACGTCTCCTTCGCCTCACGACCCTCACGCTCGTCTTCGAAGCGAATTTCGAGACCCTTGTTCAAGAAGGCCATGATCTGCAGACGCTCGAGCACGGTCTGTGCGCGGAAGTCGATGTCTTCGAAGATGGTGGGGTCGGGGGCGAACGTCACCGTCGTACCGGTGCGGCCACGCGGCGCGTCACCGGTGACCTTGAGTGGGCCCTGCACCTTGCCGCCGTCGGCAAAGTTCAGCTCGTGGCGCTTGCCGTTGCGGTCAATCTCCAACTTGAGCGACGTCGAGAGTGCGTTCACCACGGACACACCAACACCGTGGAGGCCGCCGGAGACCTTGTATCCCTCGCCACCGAACTTGCCACCGGCGTGCAACACCGTCAACACGATTTCGGCGGCCGACTTCCCGGGGTACTGCGGGTGATCGTCAACGGGAATACCGCGACCGTCGTCCACCACGCGGCAGCTGCCGTTCTTCAAAATGGTGACGTCGATGCGTGAGGCGTAGCCCGCCATCGCTTCGTCCACCGCGTTGTCCACGACTTCCCAGATGAGGTGGTGCAGACCGGCGGGGCCGGTGGAACCGATGTACATACCTGGACGAACTCGGACTGGCTCAAGGCCCTCGAGAACTGTGATGTCGCTCGCGCCGTAGCTCGCTGACCCCTTGGACTTTTCAGCCACAGAAGTATTCCTTTCACTTCAAAAATTGGCGCAATTTCGTGCGCAAAAAGCCCCATGCGAGACGAGTAAATCCTACTCGCTGGCGTGTAACAAAACGGTCGCTTTGGACCACGAAACGCCTTATTTTTTAAGGCTTATTGCTGTGTCGCGACGATGACGCGAATCGACGTTGGTGCGCGCTCACCGAGGACGGCGAGGCCCGCCAAAATAGCGGCCTCTTCTTCCAAAATCCGCTGCGAAAACGCCCCATTCGGCACCGTGATCACGAGGACTCCTGAGCGCACCACATCGGGTCGGCATCGCTGGGCAATCGCCTCCTCAACCAGCTCGGGCCACAGGGCGCGCACCTCATCAATGACTAACAAGTCCACCTTGCGAACGCGACCGGCCAGGGTACTTAAGAGGTCGCCAATAGAAGCTGGTTGGTTGTCGCGGCGTCTCATCGGAGACTCACAATATCCACTACCGCGGCCGGCGTCATGGCCCGCGACAGCGGGCTGGCCGTGGTGACCAGTGTCTGGCTCTGCGGTAAAAGTTTGAGAAGTTGATCGGAGCGGACGGGGTCGAGCTCACTAAACACGTCATCGAGCAGCAGCAGTGGGTCCATTCCGCGCATCCGACGGATGTGCTCATGGCCGGCGAGGCGCAGCGCCAGTGCGAGCGAGCGTTGCTCGCCCTGGGAGGCCTGACGACGGGCGTCGCGGCCATCTAAACGAATAGCCAAGTCGTCTCGCTGAGGACCCACGGTTGTGTGGCCGCGATAGGCATCGTCGGCGAGCGATAACTGCACCGCGTCAACCAAATTGCCCTGCCACGAGCGTTCATACGAGACACTGACTGACTGAGTGTTTTGCGCCAGCGCTTGGTAAAACTCCTGAACAAGGGGGTTGAGTGCATCGACGAGTGCTTCGCGGGCCACCACAAGGGCCTCGCCGGCGTCAGCGAATTCCTGGTCCCAGACGCTGAGTTCGGTGAGTGCACTTACCGGGGGCATCTGCCCCTGCCAACGCCGCAGGAGGGCGTTGCGCTGCGTTGAGACGCGGGCACATCGCTCAATGATGTCGCCGGTAGCGAGATCGGCGTCGGTGAGCAGAGTGGTCAACAGGGTGCGCCGGTGTTCTGGTCCTTGGCGGACCACGTCCACCCCTTCGGGGGTGAACACGGTGATGGGCAACACTTCTGAGAGGGCGGCCCGTGACGTCGGACGCTGTCCGTTCACCAACATCCGCTTGGTGGTGTTGCGCACCCCGCGGGTCAGGGTGAGGTCGACCTGAATGCGCCGTTCGGCGTTGTAGAGAAGGCCGTGGACTTCGGCTAGTCCTTCGCCGGTGCGGATCATGTCTGAGGCCGCACTCGTGCGAAACGAACTGGCGGTGGCTAAGGCGTAGACCGCTTCAAGCACCGAGGTCTTGCCGGTCCCGTTGGGCGACAGCAGAACTGTTGCCCCATCGGGGTCAGGGCGAAACACGAACTCGTCAAAGAGCCTGAAGTGTCGAAGGGTGAGTTCGTGGAGCCCCACGTGCGTGCTGACTACTGAACGCGTACTGGCATCAACAAGTAGCGGAACCGCTCGTCTTCGACGCCGTGCACCATGGCGGGGCGAACCGCATCGGTGATTTCCAGGACGATCTCGTCACCAATGGTGGCCTCGATACCGTCGATGAGGAAGCTGGGGTTGAAGGCGATGGTGATCTCTTCACCCTCGTAGTCGGCGTCGACGAAGTCTTCAATGTCGCCGGTGTCGTGGCTCTGGGTACGAATCTCGAGCTGCTTGTCCTTCACCGTCAGTCGTACCGACGAGGTTGAGTCCTTCGCCAACAGCTTCGCGCGGCGCAGGGTCGTCAGCAACGTGTCTTTGGCGATACGCAGGTGGTTCGGGTAACTAGCGGGGATCAACTGCAACACCGAGGGATAGTTGCCGTCAATCAAACGTGATGAAATCGTTGAATTGCCAACGACAAAGCAGATTTCAGCGTCGGTAAGGGTGACACCGATCTCAGCGTCAGCCGCGAGTGATGAGGCCACGCGCTGCAACTCCTGGAGTGCCCGAGCGGGCACCAAGAGGTCGTGGGTACCACCAAGTCCTTCAACACCAGGAACCTCACGAACGGCGAGACGGTAGGAGTCGGTGGCGATCAAACGAAGTGTGCCGTTGTTGTTCGTGAACAAAACTCCTGTCAGGAGTGGGCGGGCGTCATCGGTAGCGGCGGCACGAACAACCTGGTTGAGTCCCTGGATGAGGTCGAGCGCGGCGATAGTCGTCAGTGCACCCGTCACTGGAGGAAGGTTGGGGTAGTCCATCACGGCAAATGTGCGCAGGGAGAACTTGGCTCGACCCAAGGAGACTTCGACGTTGTCGTCGGTGCTCGACACGGTGACTGCACCGGCTTCGAGTGAACGAACTGCGTCCACCACAAGACGAGCGGGCACAACAGCGGCGCCGTCTTCGAGGCCGATGACGTCGACCTTGGTGCGGATCGTGATGTCGAGGTCGGTACCGGTGACGGTGAGCTGGTTACCGGTCAGCGAAAGAAGGATGCCTGATGATGCGCCGATGAGACGAGTTGCGACGACGCGGCTCGCAGCACTGAGTGCCTCAACAAGAATGTCGCGCTCTGATTTGAACTTCATTGGAATGCCTTTCTTTCACTACTGAGATTACGTGTGTTTTTCTGTCTATAAATTTCTTAGTAGTAGTAGTGCTGTGGATTTGTGGATAAAGTCACAAAATCCCTGATAAACGAACTACTTACCTTGAAACTTTTTTGCACAGCGTTGTTGCTAATTCTTTCAACCTTCAGGTCACAAGAAGCGCTTGATGTGGATAAGTGGTGACTACCCCACTGACTTCACACAGGGCACTCACATGATTTCCACAGGTCGTTACTCCCCCTGCAGCTTTCGCTTCAGGTCACCAATTTGCGAGAGAAGCTCGTGGTCGGTGGCCAGTTGGTTCGCGATTTTGTCCACACCACTAATAACGGTCGTGTGATTGCGGTTGTCGAAGATGCGGGCGATCATCGGGTACGAGTAGTTCGTGAGGAGGTCACGAATAAGGAACATCGCGATGTGGCGGGCGTGAACGAGCGGACGGAGTCGCTTGGAGCCCCGGATGTCGTCGGCAGAGAGGCCGAAGTAAGTGGCCACCGTGTCAATGATGGTTTCTGGCTTGAGCACAATGCGCTCACTGCCGAGATTAGTCAGGTGGGCCTTGGCTAACTCGACCGAGATTGGCTCTTGGCGTAGGGCCGCGAACGCACGCAACATTGTGACGGCACCTTCGAGCTCACGGATATTGTCGCGAACACGCTGGGCAATCCACTCGGCGACGGGTCCAGGTAGATCAATGCCCTCGCGTTCGGCCTTGGCCATCAAAATGGCGATACGGGTTTCGAGGTCAGGCTGGTCGATTTCGGTGACCAGACCCTGTAGGAGACGGCTGCGGAAGCGCTCCTTGAGGCCCGAAAGCTCCTTCGGGGAGCGGTCGGAGGTGAGAACGATCTGCTTACCCTCGCTGTGCAGGGCGTTGTAGGTGTGGAAAATCTCCTCGGCGAAGGTGTCACCACGCTCTTCCATGAACTGGATGTCGTCGATGAGAAGAACGTCAATCTCGCGATAGCGCTCGTGTAGTGATACCTGGGTGCGTGTCTGAATGGCGCGGATGAAGTCATTCAAGAAGGTCTCGGTGGAGACGTAGAGCACCTTGCGCTGGGGGTAGTTCTCCTGAATGTAGTTACCGATGGCGTGTAACAAGTGGGTCTTACCGAGTCCGGAGTTTCCGTACATTACCAATGGGTTGTAGGCCTGTCCTGGTCGCTCGGCGGTCGCAATGGCGGCGGCTCGTGCCAAACGGTTCGATGGCCCCTCGATGAAGGACTCGAACGTCATGGCCTTGTTCAGCCGCATTGGACGATCGCCACCGGCCTGAACAGTCACGTCCTCCACTGGAGCAACCACGACGTCTTCTACCGGCGCTGATGGCGCAACGGGGGTGGAGGATGAGTCCACGACCAGGGAAACGGCGGTCTGCGCGCCAACAATTGTGGCGACTTCTTCGGTCAAGAGGGTCAAATAGCGCTGCTGCACACGCAGAAGTTGGATCTGGTTGGGCGCAGCAATCGTAACGGTGCCGTTTGAGTAATCCACAAGCCGCAACGAGCTCAACCCAGCAGCCCAGGCAGAGTCAGACGCCTTAAGTTGCAGGGCCTTCTGCAGGTGGTCCCACAGTTCGTCTCGGCTGATCATAATGTTCTCCACAGGCAGAAATCTCGGTTATCCACAGGCTAAATCGGGCGAATAACCACCTTCTTCGTACTGCGAGGAACGCCACCCTACACCGCCGACGAAGTTCTTTTCAAACTGGATTGGATTTCGGTTAAGATAGTCAGTCCGCAGCACATCTGCGACCCCCAGGGGGTACCGCGACGTGCCTAAAGAAAAGTTTGAGAAGAGGTTTTTGTGAAGCGTACATACCAGCCAAATCAGCGTAAGCGCGCCAAAACGCACGGTTTCCGTGCCCGTATGCGTACCCGCGCTGGCCGTGCCGTCTTGAAGGCCCGTCGTGACAAGGGCCGTCACCAGCTGACGGTCTGATCCTCTCGTGCCTGGTCGGGTGGTATCCCGACGGCAGTTTGCGGAGTTCACAAGACCGTCAGGTCGGGGCAGTAGCGGTCCACTTCGAGTGGTATTTGTTGCCCACCCCGAGTCAACTGGCGTAGCAGTGGCCTACGCAATCAGCCGGAAAGTCGGGAATGCGGTGCATCGCAACCGCATTCGCCGCCGCCTCCGGGCCGTGATGGACGGACTTTCCCCGTCGCCTGTGTCAGGGTTATACCTGATCAAGTGCGCTATTGGGACGAAAGACCTTTCCTTTGACGAACTCACCCATCACCTCAGTGCAGCCGTTCGGCGAGCTAATGGACACTAAACCCTCACGTACTGCTGCAGGGTTGGTTCGGGCTATTGGCTGGTATCAGGCTGCTCGCGCTGGGCGAGTGGCGCCCTGCCGTTTTTACCCCAGCTGTTCGCACTACGCCCAAGAGGCCATTGCTACCCACGGATCGCTTCGTGGGCTGGCCCTGGCCCTGCGCCGTATTGCTAAGTGTCGCCCCTTGGGGCCACACGGCATTGACCTCGTACCCGTACCTACAAAGCTAAGGACTACCAAGTGAAGACACTGATCCACCCCTTTGGCGTTCTGTTCCAGCCAATTTTCCACCTGTTTGGCCTCATTCTGGCCTTTTTCTATGGACTAGTACCGAACTACGTGTTTGCGATCGTCATGCTGACGATCGTCATTATGGGTATTTTGACCCCATTTACCGTGAAGAGCACGAAGTCAATGGTCTCAATGCAGTTGGTGCAGCCCGAAATCAAGAAGCTGCAGCAGAAGTACAAGGGTGTTGAAAACCGCCAGCAGCTGAACGAAGAGCTGATGAAGCTCTACAAGGAACACGGGGTGAACCCCCTGGGTGGCTGCTTGCCCGTACTGCTCCAGGCCCCATTTCTCTTCATTTTGTACAGCGTTATCAAGGGTTTGACCCACCTGAACGCCTTGGGCACGTCGGCCCCGCTGTACATCCCGTCGCACTCGAAGATTCACGACGCCCTGATTGCCTCAAACGGCCACCTGAAGGTGTTCGGCATGGACTTGAGCCTCAAGACCTTCAGCCACCACTCCTCGATCTACGCCCAAATCCCCTTCTTCGCCCTGGTTATTTTCGCCGTCGGACTCCAGTACTTCCAGATGGCGATGATTAACAACCGCAACAAGAAGAGTGGCCAGCCCGTACCGCCACAACAATTAATGATGCAACGCGTCATGCCTATCTTCTTTTTCTATATCTATGTCATCATGCCGGCCGCTGTCGTGGTCTACATGGTTGTCTCGTCAGTGATCCGCATCCTTACCCAGTACTTCATGTTCCGGGCCGGTATCTCCGACCCCACTCGCGCCGCGAAGGCCAAAGAAGGTGAGCGCGAAATACCTGGTAAGGCCAGTGAAAAGGGTTCTTCAGACGAGAAACCCTCAACCTTAAAGTCCGTAAACCAACAGAATCGCTCCAAGGCGAAGCGCAACAGAAAGGCCCGTTAATCCATGGATTGGGTAGAAACAACAGGAAAGTCAGTCGACGAAGCAACCGAGCGTGCCCTCGCCCACTTGGGTGTACACGGCGACGATGCAGAAGTCGAAGTAATTGAGGAGCCCAAGGCTGGCCTCTTTGGCCGCGTCCGCGGTGAAGCTCGCGTTCGCGCTCGCGTCCGTCCATCAACGCCACGCCCGAAGCGCTCACGTCGCTCCGGTGGCAACGAAGAACGTCCACGCAGCAACGACCGCCCCGAGCGCCAGGAACGGCCAAAGGGTGAAAAGAAGGCTGACGGCAATCGTAAGCCGAAGGACAAGGTCGAAGGTGACCGCAAGCAGGGCGAGGGCAAAAAGGCCGATCGACCCGAGAAGGTGTCAAAAAAGGAGAGCAACATGGCAGAGGGAATTTCATTGGCCGAACAGGGCGTTATCGCTCGAGACTTTGTTGCTGGCCTGTTGGCCGCAATGGATATCACGGCGGACGTTACAGTGAAGGAGATTGACGACGAGACGGTCGAGGTTTCCGTTAACGCCAATCCCCCCACTGAGCTCGGCGTCTTGGTCGGCCCACGTGGCACGACCCTGCAGGCCCTGCAGGAGATCACCCGTACCATGGTGCAGGCGAAGAACCCAGGCCGCACCGACCGCATCTTGGTTGACGTCGCACAGTACCGCGAGCGCCGTGTCGCTGCCCTTGGCCGCTTTGCCGCCCAGGTGGCTCAGGAAGTTGTGGAGACCGGTGAAGAGCGTGCATTGGAGCCAATGTCGGCCGCTGACCGTAAGGCAGTTCACGATGCATTGACTGATAACAGCAGCGTCGTGACTCGCTCCGAGGGCGATGACCCTCGCCGCTTCGTGGTGATTGCTCCGGCATAATTACTGTCATGAAAAGTGAATGGTTGTCACGCGCCCTCGAGGAATCGAGGGCGCGTGGCTTTTTAGGCCCCGTCCCGATGGAGCAGCAGATCGAGCACGCCCTCGGGTTCCGTGACGTCTGGAATGACGTTGCCGATGCTCCCCCAGCGAATTTCCTCGACCTTGGGTCTGGAGGTGGTTTGCCTGGATTGGTGCTGTTAGAAGAGTGGGGGAATACGGCAGTGTTCCTCGACGCCATGGAAAAGCGTATTGCCTTCCTGCGAGAGGTTCTTATCTGGGCGGACGCGCCCGAGGGCGGAAGTGTGCGACTTGGTCGTGCCGAAGCCCTGGCTCGAGACGCCGATCTCAACGAACGCTTTGACCTCGTGACGGCCCGCTCCTTTGGGCCGCCGGCGGTCACCGCCGAATGCGCCGTCAGGTTTCTCAAGGTAGGGGGTCACCTCGTAATCTCTGAGCCGCCGAACGATGACAGTCCGAGCCGGTGGAAGCCCGACTCTCTGGGGCAGTTGGGTCTGCACGTCGGAGATCGCGTTCGTCATGGCGCGGCGTATCAAATTCTGGTGAAGGTTCGTCCGACACCCGACCGTTTTCCTCGTCCGATTGGAACACCAGGCAAGTCACCCCTGTTTTGATGTTTCACGTGAAACATCCGGCAGCCCACCATCGGTGAGTACGGTGGCTTCGGATGTGACTCTCTCGATCCCCTCCCAATGTTTCACGTGAAACAT
>Ga0007834_1000463_pt1 | contig 12654 bp, 15 predicted proteins | sample CryBogCBE06Nov07_FD_71233 | JGI IMG/M metagenome (GOLD analysis project Ga0007834, IMG submission 71233) | Freshwater microbial communities from Crystal Bog, Wisconsin, USA - CBE06Nov07 | ecosystem: Environmental > Aquatic > Freshwater > Lake | place: Crystal Bog, Wisconsin, USA | collected...
CGATGGAGGCCGTGATCCGCCCCCGCCAGGGATAGGCGGCCTGTGATGCGCCGCCATAGGGGTCGGGAAGGGCGTTCCCGGCGGGGATATCCATCATGACGAAGGGGTAGAGCGTCACTTTCAGCCCCCGCCCGGTCATCTCGGCGATGGCTTCGAGAAGACTCCGGTCCGAAGGCGTGCCGCCAAAGGCTGGGCCTGACCCCACCGTCGAGATCAGGTGCGCGGCGCTGCGGCTCACCCCGCCTGCGCTCCAGTCGAAGGGCAAGGTGGCCTTGGTGCGCAGCTCCACCCCCGGCGCAATCTGGCAGGCGGCGCAGCGCAGATCCGTGCCGAACCAGGCGCTGACGAGGCTCACCCGCGTGACGTGCGGCAGTGACGCCTGCAGCTGATCGAGGGCGGCGCGGATGTCCGGCCCGCCGCTCGCCGTGTTGACGTTTTCGGTGACCGAGGTGGCATAGCCGCTCTGCCGCAGGACTGGTGTCGTCGCATAGACCGCCTCGCCCGCGCCGGGGATCAGGCAGACGGCCTGAAGCTGGTCCTCCAGCCGCACGGCCTCACCCGTCCAGACCGGCCGCCGGAACACCTCCACATTGATCGCGGGGGGGCGGTCGCCGAAGGGGGTGAGGTCGAGGTCCTCGAACACGAGATACGCGACGCCGCGATAGGCGGGCGCGTCGCCCTCGATGGCGGCGATGAGCGGGTCCGGCGTCTGGTCCGCCCCGCCCAGATAGGTGCGCAAGGTCAGCCGGCTCACATCCAGCACCTTCCCGTCCGCCCAGATGCGCCCGATCCCGTCCACCGGTCCTTCGCACAGGCCGACCGCGAATGAGAGGGAATAGGCGTAGCGATAGGTGGGGCCGCTGGACGCCCCGCCGCCCGTCGACTTTCCGCCGCCGCCGCTCTGGTCGATGCGGCTCTCCTTGAAGCGCGCCGCCCAGATGATCTGTCCGCCGACGCGGGCGCGGCCGAAGGCGAGCGGGACGGGCGCGCCTTCCGTGGAGGTGTTGAGCTGCAGCCCCGCCAGCTGGCGCCCGACCGCGTGGGCAGGGGTGAGGGCGGCGCCGACCGTCTTGTCGATATAGCGGCCGATCATCGCGCCGATCTTGCCGCCCACGGGCCCGCCGATCGCATTTCCGACGGCGCTCAGGATCACCTGCGCCATCGGGCTAGCCTTTGTCCGGAAAGCGGAAGGCGTGGGAGAGCCTGCGCCCCCACCAGCGCCCCATCCAGCTCTCCACACAGGCGCGCGCCCAGTAGGCGTGGATCACCCGCCGCTCGGGGGCGGCGGGGGTGGCGAGGGCGGACAGGATCCCGGCGTGCTTGACCACGGCGTCCGGGGCCATGCGGAACAGCACCACATCGCCGGGCTGAGCCCTGTCCGGGTCGATCTCGATCAGCCAGGTCCGTGCGGCGGCGAGCAGGGTCTCCTCGCCCCCGGTCTCGGCCCAGTCAGGGCGGTAGGGCGGGACGGCTTGCGGCTCCTTCCCCACCACCACGCGCCAGACGCCGCGGATGAGGCCGAGGCAGTCGCAGCCGACGCCCTTCTCCGACGCCTGATGCCGATAGGGGGTGCCGAGCCACGTGCGGGCCTCGGCCAATGCGCGTTCCTGTCGTGAGGTCATGTGCGTCGGCTCCCGCCGGTGTTGGCCGGGCTGTCGGAGGCGTAGGCGGCGAGGTAGTCGTCGCCCGGAATGTCCGGAAAGCCCTGAAAGTTGAAGAGGTTGGAAAAGGTGTCGCGGCAGGTGCGCCAGCTCTTGTCGCAGGTTGCGCCCTGGAACGGCGGTTTGCTCACATCCACCCGGCAGCGCCCATCGCCGAGCTCGGCGTCGCAGGCGCGCTGGTAGGTGCGGCCCACCACGATCTCCAGCGCGTGCAGCGGCCCGCCGATCTTCGCCTCCACCGCCGGGCCCTGCCGGGTCAGTTCGACGATGGTTCCCCGCCAGAGCAGCAAGGCGGCGGAGGTGTCGGTCCAGTCGACGCGCCAGGCCTCGACGCTCGCGCGGTCATAGAGCCCGGCGGCGATGTCGGCCTCCGTCAGGCTGGCGGCGTCCAGCACGCCCCGCACCTGCGCGGCGCCCGGACGGGGGCCAAGCTCTGCATCGGCGGGGCCGGGGGTGAAGCCGCTCGCCGCCTGACAGCTCACTCCGTTCAGCATCAAAGGCCGGTCGTGATCGGTGAAGCCGAGGCTCACCCCGTCCCGCCGGGTCAGGATCCAGCAGAAGGCGAGCTGACCTGCTGCGCCGGGGGCGAGCTGGGCGGCGAGGGCGTTGGGAAGCGTGCGCATCAGACCCGCACCTCGATCAGGGCGACAGGGGTGAGCCGCGCGGTGGTCAGGCTGTCGAAGGTCGCTTCGAGATGGTCCGCCTCGAAGCGGACCGGCGTGTCGAAGGCATAGCCCGCCGTGACAACCGCCCCCGAGGCGGGGGGCGTGGCGAGGGTGACGAGGCCGGTCGTGGAATCGACGCTGAACTGGGACGCCAGCAGTTCCGTCCCCGCCACCGCGACTCGCACGGTTCCGGCGACGGGCTTCTTGATCGGACGGACATAGCCGCCGCTCCCCCCATAGGTCTTGGCCAGCGCAAAGACCGTGGTCTGGCCGTCGCCTGCGCTGAGAGGCTGGTCCAGCGGCGAGATCGCAGCGCCCGGCCCGCAGGACTGGTGGTCGGCGGGATCGGCAAAGCGAAAGCCCTGCAGCGGCCCCCGCCGCGCCTCGAAGAAGGCCTGCAAGGTCGCGAGGTCATCCAGGCTGCGGAGGGCCTCCCCGATGACATAGCGCCTTCGCCCGTCCGCCCAGGGGCTGATGCGGGTCTCGTATCCGGAGGCCAGTGAAATGATGTCGGTGCGCCGCTGGATCGCCCCCGTCGAGCCGAAGGCGAGGCGCGCGGGAAGGCGGATGTCGACGAAGGCGGGGATCAGGGGCGAACTCCTCTGAAGGCGGGCGCCCGGCGGCGCAAAAGGGTTTCTGAGATCGGGCGAACTGCTCTAGGCTCTGCGCCCATGACCAGGCACGAGCTCTTCACCAACTGGACGCACCTCTTCCTCGACCCGCACGGACGGATCGGGCGAAGGGATTTCTGGCTGGGGTCTGCGGTGCTGCTGGTGGTGGGAAACCTTCTCCACATCATCCTGTTCTTCGGCAGCCTCGCCTCCTTCGGCCTGTTCTACTGCTGGGTCTGTCTGTTCTCGAAGCGGCTGCACGACCTCGGGAAGTCGGGCTGGATCCAGATCGTCCCGCACGTGATCAACGCCGTGTGCATCCTTCTGGGCATCTTCCTCAGCGGGCTTGGTCTCATCGCAGCCCTGCTGGGCGGACGGCCGCTGGCCATGGCGGGCGCCCTGATGGGCACGACCTGGGCGGGGATTTTGCTGTTCGTTCTTGGCGTCGCCGGCGTGAACACGCTGATCTTCATGCTGTGGACCGGCCTGTCCCGCGGGCAGGCGGCGCCCAATCTCTATGGCCCGCCGCAGGAGAGCCTGATCCACCGGCCGCATTTCCACGCCCAGCCGCCGCCGCCGCCCGCAGCCTAGGCCGACGGTGTGAAGCTGAGCGCGCCCGCCGACGCCAGGGTCAGCGACCAGGTCGCCTCGCCGTCGTCGTCGCCGGCATAGCTGATCTCCCCGGCCAGGAACGGCCCGGAAAACACGCCGAGCCCCGGCGCGGTCACCTGGCAATTGATCGGCGCCTGACCCGCGAAGGCCGCGCGCAGGGCCTGATCCGCAGCGAGGCTGCGCAGCGCGCCCTGCGCGGTCACCGTCATGGCGCGCACGCCCGCCCCCCGCGCCAGCTCCCGCCAGCCGGAGGGGCTCGAAAGATCGGTGGTCTCGACCAGCTTCGCCGTCAGGCTGAAGCGTCGGGCGGTGAGGCCGGTCAGCGGCGTAAAGGTCTCCGGCTGGCCGCCGTCGCCAAGGCTGACGGTCAGGTCGCGCGAGATCTGCAGGGGCATGGTGTGGGGTCCTTTGCATAAGGTGAAGGGGCTCAGTTCGGCTCGACCGCCGCGCGCAGGCGGATGAGGCCCAGCGCCGTGCGCCCGTCGGCGCCGCGATAGACGTCGAGGAACACCACGCGCAGTTGAATGAGCTGCCAGCCGTCGAGGGTGAGCCTGGCGTTATGCAGAATGTCCCGCGTCATCGCCGCCGCGATCCGGGCTTCGGAAAGACCTTCCGCCTGGGAGAGGACCGAGAGGGTCAGCACGATCTCCTGCGCCTCGGCCGAACCTGCCGGCGGCGTCCCGCCCAGGGGCCGGACTTCGTTGCGGCCGATCACCAGATAGGGCGCCGTGGCCGCCGGCGGGGCGGCGTCGTAGATCCGGCCGGCGACGAGCAGCGCCAGTCCGGGGTCGGCGGACAGGGCGGCGGCGATCGCCGCGCCGAGCGCGGTGGCGGCATCCTTGGGCAAGGCGAGACTCCTGAATTGCGACTATAGGGCGCAAAAAAGCGCCCAAATTGAGCGAATATGGCGCGAAATGCGCCTCTGAGCCATTGAATGCGCATTCAAAGTGCTACCTATTATTGTAATTGCTCCGGTGCGCAGGAGCGTCTTGCAGCGAGAGTGTCCCCGTGGCCTTTCTTCCGTCGCTCCGTGATCCCAGGCTCCGCCGGGTCATCCGCGCTCCGGCGACGGGGACCGAAGCCGGGAACCGACCGGTCCTGACCCGCGTGATCGCCGCGCCGATGATCGCTGTGTCGATCATGTCCCTGGTGTGCCTCGGCCTGCTGACCGACCTCACCAATCAGAGTGCGGCGATGCGGCGCCTGATCGATCTCGATCTCGACAATGCAATCGCCTTGTCGCGCCTGGATCGTGAGCTTTCGGCGCTCGAGGTCGCCGGCGCCTCCGGTCAGCTGACGCCCGAGACCGCCCGTCCGCAGATCGCGTCGATCAGGCTGGCGCTGGACGGGGACAGCCTGCGGGACGATCCGGCCCTGACCCGGCTGCGTCACGACATGGCCGAGCTCACCCGCCACCCGGACGGCAAGTCGCAGGTGCGCAGCCTCCGCGCGACCATTTTGCGCCGCCAGCTCGACGCACAGAGTGACGCGCAGATCCGCGCAGACGCCATGGACGCCTCCGTTCGGCAATCCACCCACATCGCCGTCGCCGGCTTTCTGCTGGCGGTGCTGCTGGGGGCCATCGCGGCCAGCGTCAGCCTGCGCAGCCTGCAGAGAGAATACGCCTCCGTCGCCCGCATCGCCCGCCGCCTCGCCGAGGTGACGCAGACGCCGCGGAAGCCCTGAACCTCGCGACCGCGCCCCGCTCATGCGATGCGCTCCAGCTCGAGCGTGACGAAGCCGCGGGCCGGATGGCGCCGCTGGACCGACACGACGCGCCAGGGGATCTCCCGGCCGATCGCCAGCCGCGCCCCGCGGTCGAGGGCGGGCAGGTCCCGCGCCACGGCCTCGGCCTTTTCCCGCCAGCGCGCGGGCAGGCCAGGCTCCACCTCGATCCGTCCCGGTCCCGCCGAGAGGTCGAGCCAGATGACCGCCACGCTGACATAGGTGACGCCATCGGCGCCCAGGGTCTGCAGCGCCGCGGGGGTGTCTAGGCGGATGTCCGGTACGGCGCTCCCCGAAGCTCTGCTCATAGCCGCGCCTTTCGCCAGGCGCTGATCCACGGCTCGGCGACGCTTAAGGGAGGCTCCTCCGCCTCCCGGTCATAGGCGTAGGCGGTCAGGGCCAGCACCGCCTCCTTCAGCGGCGCAGGCACAAGGTCCGGGGTCGCCCCGTAGCCCGCGTGATAGTCGATCCTGAGCCCGTTCCCCCGCGCCGTAGGCTGGATGAAGGACAGGCCCGACGGCCCGATCTGCCCAGGCCACGACCCGATCAGCGGGACATAGTAGCCGGGATCGACGGTCTGGAAGGCCATCAGGCTGTTCGCCGTCGCCACCGCATCGACCGAGAGCAGAGGGCCGCGGGCGAGGGTCAGCCCGCCCCGCGCGTCCACCGGCGCCCAGGCGTCCCGTCGCTCCGTCACCCCGGTGGAAATCATGCACAGACCCAGCGCCTCCTCGATCCTCCGACGCGCGGCGAGGGCGAGGGCCAGCAGCCGCGCATCATCCACCCCCGCCGTCTGACGGCAGGCGCTGAGGATGTCGGCAAGGGCGACCGGCTCCACCGCCGGGGGTGCGGTGATCAGGACGACGGACATGGGCGTCAGCTCGCGGCGAACTTCAGGAGCTTGACCGCGTCTGCGATCTGCACCGATCCGCCCACGCGCTTGGTCGTGTAGAAGAGCACGTTGGGCTTGGACAGATACGGGTCGCGCAGGACGTTGATCCCCGCCCGGTCGACGATCAGATAGGCCCGGCTGAAGTCCCCGAAGGCGACGGAATAGCTGTTCGCCGCCGGGTCCGGCATGGTCTCGACCTCCGTCACCGGATAGCCGAACAGGCTGGCGGGCTGACCCGCGACGGCCGGGGGCTGCCAGATATAGTCGCCGATCTGGTCCTTGATCTTGCGCAGCATGGCGGTGGTCTTCTTGTTGAAGACAAAGCGGCCATTGGCGCGGAACCAGGGCCTCGGCGCATAGATCAGGTCCATGAGCGGATCGGCGGTGGTGACCGCCCCCGCCGCCAGGGAGGGCAGATAGCCGATGGTCCCCCAGGGCAGGGTGTTCGCGTCCGGTGCGATCGGCGCCGAGAGCAGTCCCTTGGGCTGAGTGACGCCCGAGCCGTTGATGAAGGCGTTGGTCTCCTGCAGCGCAAACGCGTCCTCGCACTCGGTGGCCAGCCAGGATTCGATATCGACCAGACTGTCATTGATCAGCGACTGGCTCGCCGCGGGCACGGCGTAGAGATCAAAGCAGGGCACGTCGAGATTGGTCAGGGTCGGCGGGTTGGTCTCGAGGCGCGGCGCCGTCTCCGCCGCCCAGCCGGAGGCTGCGCCCTGGATCGAGAACACCTTGCGATAGGTGGGGGCCGAGATGGTCTGCACCGCGCAGATGTCGCGCATGGGGCTGGAGTGGCGGATGCGCAGGGTGATGGCGTGCTCTACCTCCGGCGGAACGAGCCAGCCGCCGCCGGTGGTGGTCGTGTCCTCGGCGACGCCCTTGGCTTCGATCCCGTCCGCCCCGCGGCGCAGGTAACGGTGGAAGGCGAGGCGCTGTTCGCTGGGCTCATTTGCGCCCTTCATTTCGGTCAGACGGACCGGACGGCGGGCCTCGCTCATCGCCCGCTCGGCCTTGGTCTGGGCGGCCACGATGGCGGCCTCCATGCGGGCGAGGGCGTCGTCCTGCAGCGGGTCGGCGCGCTTCTGCTCCAGCGCCTTGAGCCGGTCATCGTTCATCGCCTTGAAGGCCTCGAAGGCGGCCATCATCTCGTGCATGGCGGCTCTGGCCTGCGGCGTCTCGGCCGCGTGTTTGGTCTCTTTACCCATGGGGTCTCCTGTGAAGTGAGGGGGAAGGCGGCGTCAGGCCGCGGGTTGGAAAGCCTGGGCGGCGTCGACGGGGCGCAGCCGGGCGGCCGGAAGCATCGGAAAGGCGACGAGGCTGATCTCGATAAGATCGATCTCCAGCAGGCGGCGGGCGGCCTCGGTCGGGTCGTGAACGGCGCGCACAGTGCGAAAGCCGATGGAAAGTCCGTCCAGCACGCCCGCCCGGACAAGGGCTGCGGCGTAGGCGCCGGTCGGGGCGACGGGCAGGATGCGGCCGACGACGAACAGGCCCTTTGCGTCCTCCGCCACCACGTCCCAGCGGCCGATGGCGGCGTCGGGTCCGTGCTGGTGCAGCATGGCGATGTCGCCGGCGGGTCGCCTTGCAAGGCTCCTGGCGAAGGCGCCCCTCTCCACCACGTCTCCGGCGAGGTCCTTGACCCCGAACAGCGATGCGTAGCCGACGATGCGAAGAGCGTTTGATGGCTGAGGCGGCGCAGGTCTGCTCATGACCGCACGCCAGACGGGGTTTCCCCCCGGTCAAGGGCATGTTCGAGCCGTGACAGGCTCTCCCGCGCCGCCTCCATCTCCGCCTCAAGCCGTGCGAGACGCTCAGCGATAGCGCTGGCGTGATCAACCCGCTGCTCGAGGACGGCGATCCTTTCGGCCGCCGCGCCCGCCCAGAGCAGTCCCGCCCCCGTCTGCACGGCGAGGGTCAGGATCAGCGCCAGCGGAACGCGGCGGAACATGGTCAAGTCGAGAAACGCCGCCGGCTCAGCCATCGGACACCTCGCTCAAGGGGCCGGCGGCGTGGCTTAAGCCCGCCAGTCGGCGCTTTTCCTCGAGGGTGAGGAAGGTGGCGCTCTCCAGCCGCGACCACAGGCTCTCCCGCTCGGCGGCGAGGCCTGGACACTGGTCGAAGTCGGGGCGGATCTTGGCGCCTGGAAAGCGGGGACCGAGCCAGGCCGTCAGGGCCCTTGCCGCGCGCTCGGCCAGCGGCGCGACGGTCTGGCGCCAGAAGGCGGCGTTGGCCTCCTTGAAATTGGCGTAGGTGTTGTCGCCCGCAACGCCCAGAAGCTGCGGCGGCACGCCGAAGGCCGAAGCGATCTCCCGCGCAGCGGCGGCCTTGCCCGCAATATAGTCCATGTCGGCAGGCGACAGGGCCATGGGCTTCCAGTCCAGCCCGCCCTCGAGCAGCAGCGGCCGCCCCGCCCCGTCGGGGCCGGTATGCACCTCCGACAGCTCCTGCTTCAGCCGGTTGAACTGGTCCTCGCTCAGCCGGTCCCCCGCACCGCCGCCGGAATAGACCAGCGCGCCGGAGGGCCTCGCCGAATTGTCCAGCAAGGCCTTGTTCCAGGCCCCGGCGGCGTTGTGCGCGTCGATGGCGGTGGCGGCGGCCTCCAGCGGCGAGAAGCCGTAGAAATCGTCGGTCGGGTTGTAGAGCTTCAGATGCAGCACCGGCAAAAACCCGTCCGGCGCGCGGGAAAGACGGACCGAGCGACCGCCCGCCTGATAGTCATAGGCGTCGGGCCAGCCCCGCGCCCCCGGCACCACCCGCATCCGGTCCGGGCGCAGGGCGTAGAGCTCCTGCACCTCGCCCGACCCCGCCGCCTCGAGATAGGCGTTGCCGCTGGTCTGCAGCGCGCCGAAGAAGGCCTCCATCATGTCGGGGCCGGCTTCATCCGGGTTCGGACGATCCAGCAGGCGCTGCAGCGGATGGTCCGCCGCCTTCTCCCCCGCCGCAAAGACGATCAGCGGCACGGAGGCGGCGGCCTCGGAGATCATGCGGATCGCCCGATAGGCGACGGCGTTGCGCGCAAAGCCTTCGCGGGCCAGGGCCTGATAGTCCCGGGGCGTCCAGCGGGCTCTCGCGCCGGAGGTCAGGGCGATGAGCTGCCGGGCCTGCGAGGCCTTGGCTTCCGTCCGCCGGAAAGCCCTGAAGGGCGCAAATGGAGACAGGCGTTTCGTCATCGGTCCTGGGGTGCGAAGGGTTGAAATCTACAGTCGGGCGACGCGGGGGCCCGCGCCGTAGTCAAGCAACAGTTCCGTCAGGGCCCAGACCAGGGCGTCGGCCCGGTCGGGGCTGTCGCCGCCGTCGTCCTCCGTCGCGCCCAGCGCCAGGAGCTCCTCCTCGAGGGCGAAGAGGCCCTTGGCGTGGCTGACGCGGCCCTGCTCGTAGAGGGCGGCGACCGGCTCGGCGCGCAGGCGCTTGGCGAGGCGCGCGTGCACCAGCTTCACCGGGACGGGGCAGCCCGCCATGGCGATCAGTGTACGAACCATCTCCCCGCCCTGGTTGGCTTCGGCGACGACGAGATCGACGCGATAGGTCCTCGCCGTCTCCGCCGCCCGGCTCGCCCAGCCCATGGGGGACAGGCGGGGCGCCGTGCGGTCGGCGATCACGTGGGCCTGGTCGCCGAAGCGTCCGGCCACGATCAGGCCGCAGGCGTCGCCGTTCCCGCTGGCGGTGGGATCGACCGCCAGCACGACCCGGTCGTAGCGCTCCGGCGCGGGACGCCTGAGGCGGGGGAAGTCCTCCGCCCGCCAGAGCGACGCGCCGTCGATATCGACGACCTGGCCCTCCAGCTCCTGCACCGCGAGCCTCGTGCCGCCGTAGAGCCGGTTCAACCCGTCGAGAAAGGCCGGCGACAGGTTGGCGGCGTTCGTTTCCGTCCCCGCCCGGGTCAGCACCGTGTCCGCCTCCGCCATCAGCCGTCGCAGGGCCCGGATGGGTTTGGGCGTGGTGGTGACCACAAGGCGGGGACGGCGGCCCAGCCGAAGCCCGAGTCGCAACTGCGCCAGCACGGCTTCGGCGCCTCGCCAGGCGCAGAACTCGTCCGCCCAGGCGTGGTGGAACTGCGGCCCTCGCAGGCTGTCCGGATCCTCCGCCGAGAAGGCGTAGGCGAGGGCCCCGGTCTCGAACTTCAGACGCCGGCGAGAGACTTCGTAGGAGGCCGGATTGCCGGCGGCGGCGGCGACGGCGCGGAGGCCCGAGGGCCCCTCGATCATCACCTCCCGCACATCGTGCAGGGTGGGGGCCACCAGGGCGAGGCGGGCGCCCGGGACAGCGCGGCTGGCCAACCATTCCGCGCCCGCCCTCGTCTTACCCGCCCCACGGCCGCCGAGGAACAGCCAGGTTCCCCAGTCATCCTCCGCCGGTGGAAGCTGCGCCGGGTGGGCGTTCAGCATCCAGTTCGAGAGCAGTCGGTTCAGGGTCTCTTCGTCCAGGTCGCTCAGCTTCGCTCTTCTGTTCGAGTCGGCGAGCAAATCGGTCCAGTCGGGTGAAAGCTTCGTCGCGAAGGGCTTCCAGCTCGGCGGGATCGAGGGGGCGTCGGTCATTCATGGGGATCTCGGTCTCAGGTTGAGGGGCTTTGGCCTTCACCGTCCGCGTCCTGGCGCGCAGGACGATGGCGGAGGCGCGCAGGGGGGTGTTGGCGGGCTGTGGAGGGGGTGGGGGTGAAAGGGTGTCCGGGTCCGGCGTGTCGCCGGGCGGTGGAGGGGACGGGAGCTCGGACGGCGTGACGTCGATGGGGGCGTCGAGAATTTCGGTCGGGAGCGGCTCGGGCGAGAGGCGGGCGATGTCGCGAGCGGCGCGGGCCATGGCTGAGAGCGCTCTGGCCCGCCGAGCTTCCTTCAGACCGTCGTCCTCCGGGCCCCAGTTTTCGGCCGCGTCGAGGGTGTCATCGAGGAGTGTCGACAGCCGCCGCTGCACCAGCGCCATGAGGTCGTTTTGGGGGGCGGCCGTCGTCTTCGTCATACCCAGATTGTGGGGCCGTCCGGACGGGGGCGAACAGATTCACCCAAAATATTTTTAAGCCTCTGAAAGCTCATATTAATTTTCGTCTGGCATTGGGGACGCCGCAATCGTGACATTGGCGCGCGTCCGACGTCGCTGGGCCGAAACCCTTGGCCCCGCCGAGATCACAATTGCGCCCTCTTGCCGCCCCTTCAGGGCGTCAGGATCCACCGAACAGAAGGGAGACGGACATGAGCGCACCTGACATCCACGGCCAGTTCCGGTTCCGCTTCACGCGGGCCGAATGGGCGAACCTCACCCGGGAACCCGGCTTTTTCGATGATCCGGACAACGCCGATCTGCCGCGACCCCGCCTGATGGGGCTTAAGGTCGAGATCGTCGATGATCATCGCGCCGCGCTTCAGCGCAGCCTAAGCCAGCCGCTCACCGCATAGATCACGACGCCGACGAGGCCGCCGGCCAGGGCGCCGTTGATGCGGATGTACTGCAGGTCGCGGCCGGTCTGCAGCTCCAGTTCGCGCACCAGCGTTTTCTCGTCCCAGCCCGCCAGCCGCTCGGCGACGAGCTCGGCGACCCGTGGGCGAGCGGCGAGGATGCGCGTCTTGAGCGCCTCTCGGATCGCAGCGTTGACGGACATCGCCTGATCGTCGCTCAGGGTCACCTCGCGCAGCCGCTCGGCCAGTAGCCGTGACAGCGTCGCGACCGTCTCGTCGGTCAGGAGATCGGCTTTCCAGCGCTCGCCTTCCTCGGTGAGGTCCTCATCCGCCTCCAGGCGGGCGGCGAAGCCGGAGATGGCGGCGTCGAGCTCCACCCGCCAGGGATGGTCCGGCGCGGCGGCGGCGGTGAGCAGGTTTCCCGCCGCGCCCAGGATGCGGTCGGCCAGCATCCGGTCGATGAATTTGGGCGTCCAGCCGCCGCCTCGGGCGACCATGGCCTCGCGCAACTGCTCCTTGTGATCGGCGATCAGGCGGCTGAGCGCCTCCACCGCCAGGCCCGAGAGGCGGGCGCCGCGCTCGGGGGTCCACAGGCGGGCCAGCGCCGCTCCCGCCGTTGGGGCTGCGGGCACAGCGGCCACCGCCGACCGGACCCACCGGCTCGCCTCGGCCTGCAGGGCGTCCGGCGGGATCGCGCGCCAGACCTCGGGCAGAAGGGCGGCGGCGTCGAAGCGCTCCAGCGCCTGGTCGATCACCTCCGGCGTCAGGAGCTGTACGCCGATGAAGTCCCCCAGCGCGGCGCCGATGCGGCGGCGGTTCTTCGGGATGAGGGCGGTGTGCGGGATGGGCAGACCCAGCGGTCGCCGAAAGAGCGCAGTGACCGCGAACCAGTCGGCCAGACCGCCGGCCAGGCCCGCCTCTGCAAAGGCCTGCAGCCAGCCCAGCGCCGGAACCGACCGGCGGCCCAGGGCGGCGAGGAGGTAGAGCGCCGCCATCCCTGCGAGGGTCGCATTGGCGAAGGTCTTCATCCGCGCCAGCGCTGCGGCCCTCTGGGCGCGCGCCGTTTCCGGGTCGGGCGCGGTGTCAGGCGGCGGTTCGGCG
>Ga0007834_1000467_pt1 | contig 12556 bp, 12 predicted proteins | sample CryBogCBE06Nov07_FD_71233 | JGI IMG/M metagenome (GOLD analysis project Ga0007834, IMG submission 71233) | Freshwater microbial communities from Crystal Bog, Wisconsin, USA - CBE06Nov07 | ecosystem: Environmental > Aquatic > Freshwater > Lake | place: Crystal Bog, Wisconsin, USA | collected...
TGTGAATGCAGACGTTCAGCTGCACGCTGCAACCATTGCACGCGCAAAAGCGCTACCCCTGGAAGACCTGCAGGTTCATCTGAAGATGCAAGACGCCGTGTTGACGCTGGAACCACTGGAGTTCGGCTTTGCTGGCGGCCGCCTTCATGCCAACATCGCGCTGGACGGGCACAACAAACCCATACAGGCGCGCGCGGCGGTACAAGCGCGCAAGCTCCTGCTTTCGCGCCTGTTTCCTGCGTTCGATCTGACCAGGAGCAGCATTGGCGAGCTTGACGGCGAGTTCGATCTGACGGGCAGCGGCAACTCGGTGGGCAACATGCTCGCCACCTCCGATGGGGAGTTGCAACTCGCCGTATCGGGAGGCCAGGTCAGCCGCCTACTGATGGAGAAGGCCGGTCTGCATATCTGGGAGATTGTGACCCTGACCCTGACGGGCGACAAAGAGGTCAAGTTGCGCTGCGTGGTGGCAGACTTCGACGTGAAGCACGGAATCATGCAGACCAAGGCGCTAGTATTTGACACTCAGGTCACCACCCTGTTTGGCAGTGGCAGTATTGACCTGGCCAACGAGAAGCTGGACCTGATGTTCCATCAGCGAACGAAGACCACCAGCCTCATCGCATTGCGTAGCCCGATTTATGTGCGCGGCAGCTTTGCCAATCCGGATGCTGGCGTTGACAAGGGCCGGCTCGCGCTGCGCGCTGCCGGCGCAGTGGCACTGGGCGTCATCAATCCGCTTCTCGCGTTGATACCCCTGATTGACGCAGGCCCCGGCAAGGACAGCAACTGCGGCCAACTGGTGCGCGACGCGAAGGCGCTGGCAAAGTAGGGACTTCGCTTATAAACGGTCATTCTTGATCCGTCCCGTGATGGCGCTGAAAGGACAACATGGAATACAAAAACCTGGGCCGCAGCGGCCTTAAAGTATCCCCGATCTGCCTGGGCGCCATGATGTTTGGTGACCAGACCGACGAAGCCACGTCGCAGGCCATCATTGCCCGAGCCTGCGCGGATGGCGTAAATTTCATTGATACGGCAGATGTCTATGGCGCCGGAAGGTCCGAGGAGATTGTGGGCCGCGCCATCCATGGAGGCCGTGCACGATGGGTGCTGGCGACCAAGACCGGCTTCTTTGCCGATCCTGCCGTCCCTACGGGCGCCGACCTTTCCCGAAGCAGCGTGCTGCGCGCGGCAGAAAACAGCCTGCGCAGGCTTGGCACAGACTACATCGACCTGTATTACCTGCACAAGGACGACGCCAGCACGCCACTGGAAGAAACGGTGCGTGCGCTGGCCGATCTGCAACGGCAGGGCAAGATTCGCTACATCGGGATTTCCAACTTCCGGGCCTGGCGCGTGGCGGAAATGGTCCGGCTTTGCGACCAGGCAGGCATTGACCGACCGGCTGCCTGCCAGCCGCTCTACAACGCCATGAACCGCATGGCGGAGGCCGAACTGTTGCCCGCCTGCCAGTTCTATGGTGTGGGCGTTGTTTCCTACAGCCCGCTGGCGCGGGGCATCCTGACCGGCAAGTACCAGGCCATCGACAAGCCGCCGGAAGGCAGCCGGGCCGCAAGAAAAGACCGGCGCATGCTCCAGGCTGAGTTGCGCCCGGAATCCATCGAGCTTGCGCAGCGCATCAAGGCGCACGCCCAAGCCCGCGACATCGAGGCATCGCACTTTGCCATCAACTGGGTGCGCAACAACAGACTCATCCACTCCGTCATTGCCGGCCCGCGAACCCTGGAGCAGTGGAATGATTACATCGCTGCACTGGACAGTCCATTCACGCAGGACGATGAAGACTTGGTAAATAGCCTGGTTGCACCCGGGCATCCTTCCACACCCGGCTTTACGGATCCACAATACCCCGTTGTCGGGCGTATGGTGCAGGGCCTCTAACTGGCCTTGCCAGCGTCCCGCACCCGCAAAACACTCACAAGACCGCCCGCCAAGGCGAGTACCGCTGCGAAACCCAGGCCCAGGCGCGGCACCGCCTCCACAGAGTCGAACGAAAACAGCAATGTCATGACCAAGGCCCCTACGGTCTGCCCGGTGAGGCGCGCCATGCCTTGCATTCCACCAGCCGCTCCGCTGCGCTGGCGTGGCGCAGAGAGCAGCATATTGCGGTTGTTGGGCACCTGAAAAAAGCCAAATCCCAGCCCGCACAGGATGCTGAAAAAAATCAACGGGTACAAATTGCCGTTGAATGGCCACAGGCTTATCAGCGCCAGGCCCGTTGCCAGGCAAAAGCAACCGGTGGCGCACAGCCATGCCGTTGAAAATCGATCGGTCAAGCGCCCAGAAAGCGGGCCCGCGAACGCCACAGCCAGTGGCCAGGGCGTCATGTAAATGCCGGTCCGCAGAGCGTCCTGGTGCAGGCCGTGCTGGAGGTAAAAAGGCAAAGCGATGTAGCTGGACATCTGACCCGAAAAGCAACACACCGAAGCGATCACCGATATCCTGAAGGAATGGTCGCGCAGCAGGTCCAGCGGAATGATTGGCGCATGAACGGGCATTTCCCGGCGAATCAGCGCAACCAGGCAAACGACGGCCAAAGCCAGCAGGCCTCCACCATAGACAGGCTCGATAGCCAGGTAGTTCACCCCCATAAAAAAGCCGCCGAATGTCGCAGCATTGAGGGCCACGCTGACAAGATCGAGCTTGCGCGCCGTTCCCTGCGGGGCTGGCAAAGCTCTGCCCGCCAGCAGCACGACGGCCCCCACGGGCAGGTTGACCACAAACAACCAGGGCCAGCTTGCGAAGGAAATGATGGCCGCTCCAATGGAGGGCCCCAGCGCAGCCGAGCAGGCAATGGTCAGCGAATTCCAACCGATCACGGCGCCCAGGCGCTGTGGCGGGTAAACAAACCGGAGCAAGGCTACAGCCAGCGCCATCATGGCTGCACCGCCCAAGCCCTGAACAAAGCGCGCGGTCAACAGCCAGCCGAGCGAGGGAGACAACGCGCACCCTGCCGAGGCCGCAGTGAAGATCGATACGCCCAACAAAAATACCCGGCGGTAGCCCAGGCTTTCACCCAAAGCTGCAGTGGGCAAAATAGCGACGACGAGGGCGATCTGATAGGCCGTCACAATCCAGACAGAATCAGCGGGAGAGACCTTGAGTGTGCTGGCGATCGTCGGCAAGGCTACGTTGGCGATGGCTCCGTCCAATACCACCAGGACCATGGCTGCCAGAACAGCAACAAGCGAAAATTGGCGTTGGAGGGATGGCAGACCATGATCGAAAATTTCGGGGCTCGAGGGGGTTGCAGGGTTCATGCTTGGCCTTGATATCGATACCGGTTTGCGCTGGCTCGGGGGTCTGGTCCGCGATACCGGTCGCGGTATGGTTGTGCCTCTGGTGAAAACCGCGTGCTACGAAAGCACAGGTACCACCTGCCCCGCCTCAATCACAATCCGGCGCGCGCAGCGGGCTGCAATGGCCATGTCGTGGGTGACGAGAACCAGGGTGGTGCCCAGTTCGCTGTTGAGCTCAAACATGAGCTGCATGACGGTTTCTCCCGTCGCGAAATCCAGGCTGCCCGTAGGCTCGTCCGCCAGCAAGACGGCAGGATCCACTACAAATGCCCGGGCCAGCGCCACCCGCTGCTGCTCTCCTCCCGAGAGCACCTTGGGATAGTGGCCCAGGCGGGTGCCCAGGCCGACCCGATCGAGCATCTGCGTGGCCCGTTTGCGCGAGTCCTTGCGACCGGCCAGTTCGAGGGGCAGCATCACGTTCTCGAGCGCACTCAGGTTGCCCATCAACTGGAAGCTCTGGAAAACAAATCCGACCTTTTGTGCGCGCAGCGCAGCGCGCTCGTCCTCGTCGATGGCAAACATGTCCTGCCCTGCAAGATAGACCGTGCCGCGGCTCGGGACATCAAGCCCCGCGATGATCGAAAGCAGGGTACTTTTGCCTGATCCGGATGCGCCAACGATGGCCGCAGTCTCCCGCGGCGCAAGTGCAAAGTCAATATCGCGCAAAATGTCGAGCGTACCCGTGGAGTCGGTCACCGACTTGTAAACGTGCTCTACGCGGATGATGGAATCAGACATGTCAATTCGGAAAGTGGTGCGCTACTGTATCGTGAGCTTTGCCCTGGCGTGCGGATCGGGTTATTGGCCCGCTGCGCAGGCCCTGGCAACTCCAACCATTGTGGTGCTTGGCGATTCGCTGAGCGCAGAGTATGGCCTGCCCCGCGGCAGCGGCTGGGTGGCGCTGCTGGAGCGCAAACTCGCCGCCGAAAAAATTGCCTTCAAAGTGGTCAATGCCAGCATCAGCGGTGACACCACGTCTGGCGGGCGCTCGCGTCTGCCGGCGCTGCTCAAGCAGCAGCAACCCGCCATCGTCGTCATTGAGCTGGGCGGCAACGACGCGCTGCGCGGACTTCCCCTGACCAACACGCAGGCGAACCTGACCGCCATGGTCGAGGCCAGCAAGCAGGCGGGGGCCAAGGTGCTGCTGCTGGGCATCCAGGTGCCGCCAAACTACGGCAGTGATTACGCCAACAAGTTTGCCGCAACGTTCCAGAACGTCAGCAAGGCCCTTCAGGTGCCGCTGGTGCCCTTTCTCCTGGCACACGTTGCCGACGGCCCCGACCCGGTCGCCATGTTCCAGTCTGATCGCATCCACCCCAAAGCAGAGGCCCATCCCCAGATCCTTGCGAATGTCTGGCCAGCACTTGGCAAGCTCCTGAAATGAGCCTGCAAATCATCCGCGCACAGAATGCGCTCGACCGGCTGGATGCCTTCAGCGTAATCATCGACGCACGCAGCGAAGACGAATATGCACTGGACCACCTGCCCGGTGCCGTCAACTGGCCGACGCTCTCCAATGAGGAGCGCCGCATCGTCGGTACAACCTACAAGCAGATCAGCTCGTTTGAGGCGCGCAAGCGCGGTGCCGCCATGGCGGCACACAACATCGCGCGGCATATCGAGCGCGAGGTCATTCAACTGCCCACCGACTGGCAGCCCCTGCTGTATTGCTGGCGTGGCGGCAAGCGCAGCGGTGCGCTGGCACTGATTCTTGACCAGATCGGATTCAAGGTGACGCTGATCGAAGGGGGCTACAAGGCCTTTCGCGCAGCCTATGTCAGTGATACACCTCAACGCGTTGGACAGCTTTCCCTGCGGGTCGTCTGTGGCCCGACAGGTTCGGGCAAAACGCGCTTGCTTCAAGCCCTGGAGCGTGCCGGCGCGCAGGTGCTGGATCTAGAAGCATTGGCCTGCCATCGCAGCTCGGTGCTGGGGCAAATTCCGGGACAGGAACAACCCACGCAGAAAGCATTTGAAACCCGGGTATGGAACGCTTTGCGCAGGATCGACCCGTCACGCCCGGTCTATGTGGAAAGCGAAAGCAAAAAGGTCGGCAACGTTGCTGTGCCCGAGAGCCTGATGGCAACCATGCGCGCAAGCCCCTGCATTTCCCTTTGCCTGCCAGAAGAAGAACGCGTGGCCTTGCTCATGGAGGACTATGCTTTCTTTGTGCAGAACATCAACATGTTATGCGAGCGGCTGGGCGTCTTGATCTCCCTGCGCGGCAAGGCCATCGTGGGTGAGTGGCAGCGCAAATTGCAGGCCGGCGAGGTGCAGGAGGTCGTGCGGGATCTGCTGCGACAGCACTATGACCCTGGCTATGGGCAATCCATCGGCAGGAATTTTTCACTGCACCATGCTGCAATAACAATAGCAGCTGACGACCATTCCACCGAGGCGTTCGACCGCCTGGCTTTGAAATTGCGAGCGGAGGAGACATGAAAACTGCATCGATTGCGTTGGCAGCGGCGATCCTGATCGTCCTGGCCTATCTCGGCTTTTGGCCGGTTCCCATCGCTCCGAAAAGCTGGGTTGCTGCCAGCCAACCGGGGTATGTCGGGCCTTTCGCAGCCAACCAGCTCCTGGCAGGGTTGCAATCCATTTCACTCGGTGGGGAAGAAGGGCCGGAGCAGATTGCCCTAGGGCCGGACGGCAAACTCTACACCACGGTCGCCAGCGGCAACATCCTGCGCATGAATCCCGACGGCAGCGGCCGGGAGGTTTTTGTGAACACGGGCGGCCGTGTGCTCGGGTTCGATTTTGATGCGGTAGGCAACCTGATTGCTGCGGATGCCATATTGGGGCTGCTGTCCGTGGCCTCCGACAGGAAGATCAGCATTCTGGTCAACACCCTGGACAATGAACCGATCCGTTACGCCGATGCTGCTGTGGTCGCCAGGAGCGGGCGCATTTATTTCACCGATGCCAGCACGCGATTTGGTGCAAAGGACTATGGTGGCACGTTTGAGGCCAGCATTCTCGACATCCTTGAGCAATCCTGCACGGGGCGTGTGCTCGAATACGACCCCGCCAGCAAATCGACGCGCGTGGTCGCGTCGGGAATCGCGTTTGCCAATGGAATTGCCTTGAGCGCAGACGGAACCGCGCTTTTTGTGGCCGAAACAGGCAAATACCGCATCTGGAAAATTGCCGTTGATGCGCAGAATGTCAACGTGGCCGAGGCGAGCCCAAAAGCCTCGGTGCTGTTTGACAACCTGCCAGGCTATCCCGACAACCTGATGCGGGGCAAAAATGGAAATATCTGGGCCGGACTGGTCAAACCACGCAGTGCCACCGTTGACAAGCTGGCCGCCCTGCCCTTCCTGCGCAAGGTCACGCTACGCCTGCCCCGGGTGCTCTGGCCGGTTCCCCAAGCCTACGGTCACGTGTTTGCTTTTACAGAAGATGGCAAGGTCGTCGCCGATTTGCAAGACCCGGATGGGCACTATCCTGAAGCAACGGGTGCAACAGAAGTAGCGGGCAGGCTCTACATCCAGAGTCTGCATGCAAAAAGTCTGGGTTGGCTGGCGCAGCCCTGATGGAACGACTCAGGGCTTTGGATTCAGGGCCGGGCCAGGAACCGCGTCGGACGGCATCTCACCAGACTCACCCGGCGCGACGTAGCCCGATGCAACATCCCCGCCGATTTTTCGCTCCGTCTTGGCCTTGAGCTTGTCTTCCTTCTTGCGTTTCTTGGCAAGCTCTTTCTGGCGCTTTTCGTAACCGTAATTGGGAGTTGCCACTGAGGAATCCGTTTCTGTAGGAAGTCTGTTGAATGGCTCCAATGTACGCGAAAAGACCCGGGCGTCAAAGATGCCCCAGCGCAGTGGCCAGGTCCCCCTGCAAATCGGCCGTTTCTTCGAGACCGATTGAAAAGCGCACCAGCCGGCCATGCTGCGTCCAGGCAGGACCACGCTGGGCGGGCATGTCATAGGGCACCACCAGACTGACGGGCCCGCCCCAGCTGTAGCCCAGCCTGAAAAGCTCCAGGCCATCGCAGAACCGGTCGACCGCCGCCTGGTCGTAGCGCTCATCAAAAACCACACTGAACAGGCCCGCCGCCCTGCCGCTGCGGCAAACCGCCTGCCAATGCGCATGACCGGGCGAATCGGCAAGCGCTGGGTGCAGGACCCTGATCACTTCCGATCGCGTGGAAAACCATTGTGCAAGAACCCGCGCGGCGTGATCATGTGCGGCGTAGCGGATGGAAATACTGGGTAGGGAGCGCAGCACGGCCTCTGCATCATTGGCTGCGACATTCAGACCCAGGCGCATATGCGCGTCCTGCACCCGCTGATGCAGCGCGGGGCTGCGCGTGATGACGCTACCCATCAGCACGTCGCCTCCGCCACTGGGGTATTTGGTCAGGGCCTGTATGGATATGTCGGCCCCCAGCTGGCCATCGTGCAGCACGTCAAACGGGTTGAAGGCCAGCCCGGCACCCCAGGTGTTGTCGAGCGCAGAAACTATGCCCTTCCCCGCCTGGGCCGCCTTGCACACGCGCAACAGGGCTGGCAGGTCAGGAAATTCCATGCTGACTGAACCGGGCGCTTCAAGCCAGACAAGCCGCGTGCGCTCACCGATCTTGGCTTCGAGGTCGGCGGGGTTCATCGGATCGTAGGTCTGGTAGCGGATGCCCCAACGGCTCAACTCACCATCGGCAAAGGCTCTGGAAGGCCCATAGACGTTATTCGGCAGGAGCAACTCGTCGCCCGCCGAGAGAAGCGCCATGTCGACCAGTGCAATCGCGGCCAGGCCGCTGGGGGCGAGCACACAATGCAAGCCACCCTCCAGCGTGCACAGGCGCTCCTCGAGCGTGAAGGTGGTCGGGGTGCCATGCAGCCCGTAGGTATACCCGGTTTTATCTTTCCAGCGCGTCGAGCGCATGGCAGCTGCGTTGGGGAAATAGACCGTGGAGGCCTTGTAAATGCCAACCTGCGGCGAATCAAAACCCGCGGGGGGCCGGTAGGGGTGGTGGATTAGCCCGGTGGTTTTTTCACTCACGGCAACGCCTCACAGCGTCCACTTGGCCTTGAGCTGCTCAGGTCGCATGCTGTCATATCCCTCGAAGGGCTGGTGAATCCACGGATTTGTCGGGAGAAATTCAACCGAGTATTCCGGCTGGAACGCGGACACACCCTTGGTCCAGATGACTGCGCTGCGCAGCTCGGTGATCGGCTCGTAATTGTTTCTGAGCAGGTCAATCACCGCCTTGAGCGTGTGCCCCGAGTCGGCCAGATCGTCGACCAGAAGCACCCGCCCGGCGATTTCGCCCTTGGGGGTGGTGATGTACCGCGCGATGTCCAGCTTGCCCTGCATGGTGCCGGCCTCCGCGCGATAGGAGCTGGTCGACATGATGGCCAGGGGTTTGTCAAAAATACGGCTCAGAATGTCGCCGGGCCGCATTCCACCACGTGCCAGGCAAAGGATGGTGTCAAACTCCCAGCCTGACTGGTGCACCTTGAGCGCGAGCTTTTCAATCAGGTTGTGGTATTCGTCATAGCTCACATAGAGGTGCTTGCCATCTTCAGTCAACATCGATTTGCTCCTTTTTGGATAGCTGCAAACGACCTGTTGGCGCCGGCAAGCTGGTGGTCTTCAATAAACTGGCAATCAGGCGAGATACGGGTGGCGCATCATGATGGTGTGGTCCCGGTCCGGGCTGGTGGAGATGATGTCCACGGGCACGCCAGTAACCTGCTCGATCCGCTGCAGGTACAGGCGCGCATTGATCGGCAGATCGTTGTACTTCGTGACGCCCACCGTGCTCTGTGTCCAGCCCGGCAGCGTTTCATAGATGGGCTTGCAGCGGGCGATGTCATCCGCGCCCATGGGGAGAATGTCCGTCACCTGGCCATCGAGTTCGTAACCTGTGCACAGCAGCAATTCCTTGATGCCGTCGAGTACGTCAAGCTTGGTGATGCACAGGCCGGTCAGGCCATTGACCTGGGCGCTGCGTTTGAGCAGGGCCGCATCGAACCAGCCACAGCGGCGACTGCGCCCCGTGGTCACTCCCTTTTCTGCGCCAACCGTGCTCATGTGGTATCCCGGGGTGCCGGGAGTTTCCCAATCCAGCTCCGTGGGGAAGGGGCCACCGCCAACACGCGTGCAGTAGGCCTTGGTGATACCCAGGATGTAATGCAGCATGCCCGGCCCCACACCCGAGCCTGCGGCTGCATTGCCGGCAACGCAGTTGCTGCTGGTAACGAAGGGATAGGTGCCATGGTCCACGTCCAGCAAGGTACCCTGCGCGCCTTCAAATAAAAGGTTCGCGCCGTGGCGGTTGGCTTCATTCAGTTCACAGGACACATCGGCCAACATGGGCTTGATCTGCTCGGCGTGGCGCATGGCTTCGGCATAGACCGCTTCAAATTCAATAGCAGGTGCATGCAGGTACTGGGTCAGGATGAAGTTGTGCAATTCGAGCAACTCGCGCAATTTGGCGGCAAAGCGCTCGGGATGCTTGAGGTCTTGCGCCCGCAGAGCGCGGCGGGCGATCTTGTCTTCGTAAGCAGGCCCGATGCCCCGGCCGGTTGTGCCGATTTTTTCGGTGCCTCCTTTTTCACGGGCCTGTTCCCGGGCCACATCCAGCGCGGCGTGGAATGGAAGGATCAACGGACAGGCCTCGCTGATGCGCAGGCGTGAACGCACTTCCACGCCAGCCTTCTCCAGGCCTTCGATTTCTTCGAGAAGCTTGGCGCACGACAGGACCACGCCATTGCCGATGTAGCACTTCACACCCGGGCGCATGATGCCGCTAGGGATCAGGTGCAGCGCTGTTTTGTGCCCATTGATAACCAGCGTATGGCCGGCATTATGGCCACCCTGGAAGCGCACGACCCCCTGCGAGAATTCGGTCAGCCAATCGACCAGTTTGCCTTTGCCTTCGTCACCCCACTGGGTGCCTACGACGACGACGTTGCGGCCAAGGGTGGTGCCTGCATTTGCGCTCATGAAAATTCTTGCTCGAGGGGGTTAAAGGGGTTTGATCAGCCACTGCCCGTCAACCAGAACGAGCTGGCGGTCACAGTGGAATTCATCAATCTGGTTGTCGTGGCCTGGCAGAGCGCAAACCACGGTTTCGCCGCTCTGGCGGAGTCGGGAAATCGCTCGGACCACATCGGCACCTTCCGACCAGGGCGCACGGATTGCCCCACGCAGCGGCCGCCTGGCCGCAACGGCCACGAGTTCCTTCAAGTCCATGCTAAAGCCTGCAGCGGGCCGGTTGCGCTCCTCGGAATGGGCGAAGACCGCGCCTACCCCGTCATATCGGCCACCTCGCACCAGCGCGTCACTTGCACCGGGAACGTAGACGCCAAAGCGGGGGCCACTGTAATAGGCGTAACCGCGGGAATCGGCGAGATCAAAGCTGACTTTCACGCCTTCCAGATGGGACGCAAGCCACTTCAGACTTGCCAACGCCTCTGCGATGCTGCGCGAGGGCTTCAAGGTCTTTTCGGCCTCAACCAACACGTTGGCGTCACCGTACAGTCCGACCAGCGCCTGCAGATTCTCACGCACAACCTGAGGGAAATTCTTGCTCAGAAGCGCCAGTTCGCTTGCATCTTTGACGGCCAGTGCAGCGTGAACCGCACCAAGAACGCCGGCATCCGCAGCGATGCCCGCCAGCACACTGCGCACGATGCGTGCATCTGCCATGTCCACAGTGACATCGGACACGCCAGCCGCGCGCAGGCAGTCGAGCGAAAGCTGCAAAACCTCGAGGTCAGCCTCCGGGCCGGCATGGCCGAAGATCTCTGCGCCGAACTGCAGGGGTTCGCGCGTGGCATGCGGGCGATCCGGCCGTGTGTGGAGGACCGGCCCACAGTAGCACAGGCGCGCGACACCAGAACGGTTGAGCAGATGGGCATCAATACGCGCCGCCTGGGGCGTCGTGTCGGCGCGCAGCCCTAGCATGCGCCCGGAAAGCTGGTCGACGAGCTTGAAGGTCTGCAGGTCAAGCGCCTCCCCGGTCCCGGTCAGCAGGGATTCAAGGTGTTCCAGCAGCGGTGGCATGACCAGCTCGTAGCCATAGGAGCGGGCGGCATCGAGCAGGACTCGACGCAATTCTTCGATGTGCCGGGCCTCGGCAGGCAAAACATCGGCAAGGTGATCCGGAAGGACCCAGGCGGACATGAAAATGGGGAGGCTGTTAAAAGCCAGATTTTACCGGGCTTTGACGGGCCACCTGCTGCAACCTCCGCTGAAAATTGCGGCCAGGTTCAGCCCATGAACCAGAGCAGCAGCAAACCGCAAGCGATACTGCAAATGCCGAAGAACCGGATTTGCCCATCGCGCAACTTCAGCACCTGTTCAAACATCCGGCGCCAGCTGGCCGGTGACGCAAATGGCATCAAGCCCTCGATCACGAGTACAAGCGCCAGGGCCACCCAAAACGAATTGACGCCCACGGGCTACTTCTTGTGCGGCGCAGTGGCCGCGGGTGCGCTACTGGCACCGCCACGCATGGCTTTGAAAAAGTCCGACGCGGACGGGTCGAGCACCATCACGTCGCTCTTCTTGTTGAATGCGGCCTTGTAGGCGTCGAGGCTGCGGTAAAACTGGGCAAACTGGGGGTCCCGGCCAAAGGCGTCGGCATAGAGGGCGGAAGCCTTGGCATCGCCCTCCCCTTTGACCTTCTGCGCCTCGCGGTAGGCGTCCGCCAGAATGACTTCGCGTTTGCGGTCCGCATCTGCACGGATGCGCTCGCCTTCCGCTGCACCCGTGGAGCGGAGCCGGTTGGCCTCCTGTTTGCGTTCCGACTCCATGCGTCGATAAACCGAATCCGCTACCGAACTGGGAAAGTCGACCCGCTTGATCCTGACATCGACGATCTCGATGCCAAAGGCCTTGGCATCGTCTGCAAGCCTGAGTTTGACGCCTTGCATGATTTTTTCGCGCTCGGTTGAGAGTACGTCGCGAACAGTCCGGCGTGTGACTTCTTCGTTGAGCGACGCCTGCACCAGAGGCCCCAGACGGGCCTCGGCAGTACGCATGTCGGTACCGCTGTTGTTGCGGATGAACTGCTTGGGATCGGTGATGCGCCATTTCACCAACCAGTCAATCACCAGGTTTTTCTTTTCGGCGGTCTGGATGGCGCGGGTTTCAGGGCTGTCGAGCGTAAGAATCCGGCGATCCAGAAAAGTGACCGTTTGGAAAGGCGGCGGCAGTTTGAAGTTCAGGCCCGGCTCAGTGATCACTTCCTTGATTTCACCAAGGCTGTAAATGACGGC
>Ga0007834_1000469_pt1 | contig 12523 bp, 14 predicted proteins | sample CryBogCBE06Nov07_FD_71233 | JGI IMG/M metagenome (GOLD analysis project Ga0007834, IMG submission 71233) | Freshwater microbial communities from Crystal Bog, Wisconsin, USA - CBE06Nov07 | ecosystem: Environmental > Aquatic > Freshwater > Lake | place: Crystal Bog, Wisconsin, USA | collected...
CACTTCAAGCTGCAGCAATTGCTGCAAATGGCTAAAGAAATAGGTTCGTTGCGCCCTCGTTAGGTCCAACTCAAGCTGTGGCTTGCCATCGGGCCCTTTCACCATACGCAGCGGATACTGCCCTGCAATATCAAGGGTTGTTTCAGCGGTGGTTGCGTCTTGTTTTTGTTCCGTCATAAACTCTTCGGTTCTGATTGCATCTTAATGGTTTTACAGGCAAAAGGTTACCAAATTATGACCGTCGCCAAAATAAACAGTCAATATGTCTGCCAGGCCTGCGGTGCGGTATCGCATAAATGGGCTGGCAAATGCGATGCCTGCAACGCATGGAATACCATTGTTGAAGAATCGGTGACCCGTACCCCAAAAGGTTTAAAACCCGGTAAAAGCAAAGGGTTAGAAATCGCCAGCCTGGCCGACGCCACCCCGGGCCATACCCGCGCCACCACTGGCATTGCCGAGCTGGACCGCGTGCTGGGCGGCGGGCTGGTAGAAGGTTCCGCGATTTTGCTGGGGGGTGACCCCGGCATCGGTAAATCCACCCTGTTGCTTCAGGCCGCCAGCATTCTGGCCACGGGCGGGCGGGAAGTGCTCTATATTTCCGGCGAAGAATCACTCGCACAAATTCAGTTGCGCAGTAAACGCCTGAATCTTGAAAAATCACCGCTCAAACTGGCCGTGGCCACATCAGTGCGTGAAATTCTGGCGAGCATCGATACGACCGATGCGCCGGAAGTGGTGGTGGTTGATTCCATTCAAACCGTGTTTATCGACTCGCTGGATTCAGCCCCTGGCACTGTGGCGCAGGTGCGCGCCAGCAGCCATGAACTCATCCGCGCGGCCAAGAAACGCGGCTTTAGCCTCATTCTGGTCGGCCATGTCACTAAAGATGGCCAAATCGCCGGACCACGCGTGCTGGAACATATGGTCGATACCGTGCTTTATTTCGAAGGCGACCGCGGGCAATATTACCGCATTTTGCGCGCCACCAAAAACCGCTTCGGCGCCACGGATGAAATCGGCGTGTTTGCCATGAGCGACGGCGGGCTGGAGGAAGTTAGCAACCCCAGCGCCCTGTTTTTACATGCGCGCGAGAACCCCGTCAGCGGCGCTGCCGTGTTTGCGGGCATGGAGGGCACGCGCCCGCTGCTGGCCGAAATTCAGGCGCTGGTTTCTCCTTCCACCATGGCCACGCCACGCCGCGCCACCGTGGGTTATGACAGCGCCCGCCTGTCGATGATTTTAGCCGTGTTGGAAACCCGCGCCGGCATGCGCTTTGCCGATAAGGAAGTGTTTCTCAACGTCGCTGGTGGCCTCAAAATCACCGAACCGGCAGCTGACGTAGCCGTCAGCCTTGCCTTGCTTTCCGCGTTGATGGATAAGCCCATCCCCACCAGTCTGGTCAGTTTCGGCGAAATTGGCCTGACGGGCGAAATCCGCGCTGTCACCCGCACCGATGCAAGGCTGAAAGAATCACAAGCGCTTGGTTTCTCCCAGGCAATCATTCCCCAATCCTCACCTGAAAAAAATATCGCCCTCCACCGCGTGGAGCGTGTCGCCCATGTGGACGGGCTAGTTCGTTTCATGCTAGAGGGATAAAACTCTCTGGTGAATCAACCCTAAACGATAGACGACGCATATGGTCCAAACCTCGCTTAATGTTTTTGATCTGATTGTATTGGTCATCATCGGCACTTCTGGCCTGCTTTCTTTTTACCGCGGATTTGTCCGTGAAATTTTGTCGCTGGGCGCATGGCTGGGCGCATCACTTCTCACGCTTTATTTATTCCCCAAAGTAGGTGGTGCACTTGAGCCGCAACTGAAGAATGCTGCAGCCGCCAGCGGTATTGCGGCCACGGGTGTTTTCCTCGTTTCGCTTATTACATTTTCTATCATGAGCGGCTTCGTCATTAAATTTTTTAAGTCCGGTTCCGAGATTGGATTCCTCGATAATTTCGCCGGCCTCATGTTTGGTGTGGCACGCGGCATTATTTTTGTCGCCGTGGGCTATTTTATTTTCTCGCTCGTCACGCCCGAAAAAGATTATCCCGATTGGGTGAAAGAATCAGCCTCGCGGCCCTATGTCGCCAAAGTAGCGCGTGGCCTCGCCAAAATAGCGCCCAATTATTTGCATGAATTGATAGAGAAGAAGCCCGAAATTAAGCCTGAACCCTTGCCTTCCAGCACCGAAAACTCCACATCGCTACCTGCAGCAAAGCCCGCCACTGGTGCAGCTCCGACGACGCAAGATCACATCCCGTCGATTGAGGAATTGCAAAAACAAATGCGCGAAGAAAACGAGAAGAATGATGTTCGATAAATTCAACGATGAATGCGGCGTCTTCGGCATCTATGGCACGGGCGACGCCGCCGCGCACACTGCCCTTGGGCTGCACGCTTTGCAGCATCGCGGTCAGGAAGCAGCGGGCATTGTCTCTTGCGATGAGGGAAAATTCTTTGCCGACCGCGCACTAGGTTTAGTGGGCGATCACTTCAGTTCGCACGATGTCATCAGCAAATTACGCGGCGCATCGGCCATCGGCCACAACCGTTATTCCACCACCGGCGAAACCTTGCTGCGCAATGTGCAGCCATTTTTTGCTGACCTCTCACTTGGCGGATTTGCCCTCGCGCATAATGGCAACCTCACCAACGCCATGGCCCTGCGCCGCGAGCTGATTGCGCGCGGCTCCATCTTCGCCTCCACGTCCGACACCGAAGTGATTATTCACCTCGTCGCACTTTCCGCTGGCACAACGTATGAAGAGCGCGTTGTTGAAGCGCTCAAGCGCGTGGAAGGCGCTTATTCTCTGGTCATGCTTTCGCCCACCGCCCTCATCGGCGTGCGCGATCCAAACGGCGTGCGCCCCTTAGTGCTGGGCCGTTTGGGCGATGCCTATATTCTCACTTCTGAAACCTGCGCGCTGGATATTATTGGCGCCACCTATGAGCGCGATGTGGCCGCTGGTGAAATGGTCATCATCAACGACAAAGGCATCACCAGCTTGTTTCCGTTCGCCAAAACACCCAACCGTTTTTGCATTTTTGAGTATGTGTATTTCGCACGTCCCGACAGCATTATGGAACACCGCAACGTGTATGATGTGCGCAAACGCATCGGCGCCGAACTCTCGCGCGAAAGCCATGTCGAGGCCGACCTTGTAGTGCCCGTGCCCGATTCGGGCGTGCCCGCTGCCATTGGTTATGCCGCCGATTCCGGCCTTCCGTTTGAGCTGGGCATCATCCGCAACCATTATGTGGGCCGCACCTTTATCGAACCGTCAGAATCCGTCCGTCACTTGGGCGTAAAGCTCAAACACAATGCCAACAGCGCCATCCTGAAAGGCAAGCGCGTCATTCTGGTCGATGATTCCATTGTGCGCGGCACCACCTCGAAAAAAATCGTGAACATGGTGCGCGAAGCCGGTGCCAGCGAAGTGCATATGCGCATTGCCAGCCCGCCCACTATTTCGCCATGTTATTACGGGGTGGATACGCCTGAGAAATCGCAGCTGATGGCCGCGCAGCATTCGGTGCAAAAAATGGCCGAAATTATCGGGGTTGATTCGCTGGCCTTCCTCACCATTGACGGGCTTTACCGCGCCGTGGGCGAGGCCAAACGCAACAACGAATTGCCGCAATATTGCGATGCCTGTTTCAGCGGTGAATACCCCATCGCACTCACCGATTATGACCCCGATGCTGCTAAAGGCATCCGCAGCAAAAAAGCTGAAAAACCCCGTGCGGCTTAAAGATAAAATTGCTCTGGTCACCGGTGCGTCGCGCGGCATTGGCGCGGCGGTTGCCAAGCATCTCGCGCGCGAAGGTGCGCACCTCATCCTCACCGCACGCACTGTGGGTGGGTTGGAAGAAACCGATGATGCCATTCGTGCACTGGGCGGCAGCGCAACCTTGGTGCCGCTGGATTTACGCCAAGCCGATATGATCGACGCCCTCGGCGGCCAAATTTATGAACGCTTCGGCAAGCTCGATATTCTGATTGGCAATGCTGCAACATTGGGTTCGCTTTCGCCCGTAGCACACGCAAGCCCCAGCGAGTTTGATGATGTATTTGCCATTAACCTCACCGCGAATTATCGCCTGCTGCGCAGCCTCGATCCGCTGCTGCGCAAAGCCGATGCGGGGCGCGTGGTGATGGTCACCTCAGGCGCCGCCGTTGCCCCGATTGCCTACTGGGGCCCCTATGCTGCGAGCAAAGCGGCGCTGGAACATCTTGCCCTCACTTACGCAGCGGAAGTGGCCAGCACCAACATTCGCGTGAACCTCATCGACCCCGGTGCGGTGGCCACCAAAATGCGCGCCAAAGCATTCCCCGCGGAAGATCCATCCACGCTTCCCACGCCAGAATCCATCACGGAATGGTTTGTGCGCTTGTGCGAAGCTGGCGCGCCCAACGGCCAACGCGTCACGGTATAGCCATGGCATGGCTTCGCCGTTTTAGAACCATTTTCACCGCCGATTTTATCGCTGAAGAAGCAGCCGCCGGTGTGGTGATGATGCTGTGCGCAGCACTCGCCCTCATCGTCGCCAACTCGGCATTGGGGGCTGATTACACCCACCTTATTCACCACCCGCTTATGGCCGGATTAACCGTCGGTCACTTCATTCAAGATGTGCTGATGGCGTTCTTTTTTCTACTGGTGGGCATGGAATTAAAATATGAAATGCTGCAGGGAACCCTTGCAGCAAAAGGGCAAAAAATTCTGCCTCTCATTGCAGCATTGGGCGGCATTGTTGCGCCCGCCATCCTCTACCTCATCATCACCGATGGCCACGCCGAATTGCTGCGTGGCTGGGCCATTCCCACCGCGACAGATATTGCGTTTGCCGTGTGCGTTTTAAAACTGGCGGGCCCGCGCACACCACCCGCCGCCAGCAGTTTTTTGCTGGCGCTGGCGATTTATGATGACCTCGCCGCCATTCTCATCATCGCTTTTTTCTACAGCAGCAATTTGCATCTCATCGCACTTGCGGCAGCATTCGCTCTCTGCCTCGTTGCGTTTTTGCTCAACCGTTTTCATGTGCAACGCTGGAGTATTTATGCTGCGCTGATGGCGCTGCTTTGGTTAGCACTTTATAAAGCCGGCATTCACCCCACGCTGGCTGGCGTCGTCACCGCGATTGCTATTCCGCTGCGCAAGGCAGATGGCGCTCCACTTCTCAAGCCACTGCTGCACCGCCTGCACCCGTATGTAGCCTTTGCCATTTTGCCGCTCTTTGCGTTCACCAGCGCTGGTATTAGCTTTGACGATTTTACCCCAAGCACGGCGTTGTCGGCACTGCCCGTGGCCATCGCCCTTGCACTTTGCGTTGGCAAACCGCTGGGCATTCTGGCCGCCACATGGGTTGGTGTAAAAGCAGGGCTTGCGCCCTTGCCCGTCTCCGTCAACTGGCGCATGGTGGGCGGCATTGGCGTCATCGCGGGCATTGGCTTCACCATGAGCCTTTTCTTGGGTGCGCTGGCGTTTGACGATGAATTCCTGCGCACCCAAGTCAAACTTGGTGTTTTGGCGGGTTCTTTGCTTTCGGCAGGGGGTGGTTTGTGGCTGTTTTCACGAGCAAAACCAACGGAATAAAGCAATTCTTGACATTATGGGGTGCGCTGCCTAGAACACACGCCTCACTTGGAATGGGTTCGTAGCTCAGGTGGTTAGAGCGCACGCCTGATAAGCGTGAGGTCGGAAGTTCAACTCTTCCCGGACCCACCATTTCCTTCTGATTATGGAATCGCTATGTAATGCCGCATTAGCGGCATGCGTCTTCGGCTTCTTTCAGCACAGATGATAGCGGTGTGCCCAAACCATGCGCCATTTTCAAAGCCATCATAAGCGTTGGCTTACGCTTACCTTTCTCAATATGGCTGATAGCAGGGCGGCTAATGCCAGCAAGCTTGGCAAGCACCTCGTGAGAGATGCCTTTCTCAAGCCGTATTTTTTTAAGTCGCTGAATCGTATCCGCTAAGATTAGCAAAGAGCGATCATTCTTTTCTAATGTGCCTAACATATCTATCAACGACCACCCTGCCGCATGCCACAGCCACCACTCATTAGGCGGATAGCTTCCACGGAGCGCCTAGTATAAACACACAGAAATCGGACTGAATTGATTTTTGTCAATTTACAGACGGCCGCTAAATCGCCGCTATCATCGTTAAGCCATAATCTCATTCGGTAATTTTCTTTTCTGCATGGTGTAGCAGTAAGGCCAAGGAACTATCTAATGCTTCCGCAATGCGGATCGCCATCAAAAGCGAGGGCCTACGATTACCTGCTTCAATATGGCTGATTGCCGAGCGTGAAATACCCACTTTTTTAGCCAACGAATCGTGTGAAAGGCCTTTTTCAAGGCGCATTTTCTTAAGAGTCTCAACGGTTTCGTCTAGAATTTTAGATGGCTTTTCTTTGCTCATGCACGGGAATGTACATATATTTAAACTGTAATTATAGGTAACTAAAGTTACCACAAGCGCTTGACCAGGCACGATTTTGTAGTTACTAATGGTTACATAAAAAATATTGAATTTGGGTGCCTTGATAAAAAATTTGCTCCACTATCAATGGAGTTCGGTATGCCACAGGCTAGCTATCCGGACATCATTGACAACCTTGCGTTGTTCTCGGGCCTTGGTCATGCTGAAAAAACGGAACTGCTTCGCGATGGCCGCATGTATCATTATAAACGCGGTGAGTATTTGTTTCACCACGGAGATCCGATTCAGTATTTTTACATTATCTGTAGCGGCACCGTGCAACTGTTGCGCGCAAATCGTGACGGGGATCATGTGACAACTGACTTGGTGATTCCCGGTAAAACAATCTGCAAAGATGAAATATTTCACCATCACAGTAACTACCATCAGGTGAGCGCGTTGGCAGTCGATGAAGTCGTTGCGGTACAATTTGCAGCCGGTTGGTTAAAAAAGTAGCAGCAGAAAGAAATGTCGTCGCTCTCAATATTCTTTCCACACTGTCGCAATATGCACACATGGTACGGGTAGAACTGGAACATAAATCTACCATGAGCACCGCTCAGCAGGTTGCCTGCTTCCTGCAACGGCTATGCCTTCTACATCAGCTCGACCCCAAGGGCTTTAAACTGCCTTATCCCAAAAACCTTATTGCCTCGCGCTTAGGCATGAAACCAGAGACATTTTCGCGTGCGCTGGCCGACCTGAAACATCATGGCATCCATGTGAAGAATATGCAGGTAAGCTTCAGCAACCCTGCAGAAACGTATGATTTTGTGTGCGAGCATTGTTCTATTTCGGATGAATGCCCAACCCATAAATCACTTTCTAATTCAGGCAAATAGAGTCACTTGAATAGAATAAGCGCACTGGCATACATCACTTGATTATTATCAATTACCTTATCCGTTACGTAGCATAACGTAACGGATATCAGGGCTTTTAGTTTGTCCATGGTGGTTACTACTGTTTACTTTCATTAACCTATTCATATATAAGATTGGAGATGGATCATGTGCCGCGCTGTAAAAACTCAATCAACTCGTAAATCAACAACTGCACGTATCAATCCAGCCATCACAGAAAAACAAAAAGATGATTCGGCAATTACACTCATTCGGGGCCTCGACGCTTTGATGGCCTATGCCTGCGCCGCTGGCCTTGGCAATGCCGAGCGCATCATTGCATCGGCCAAAGAAAATATTGTGTATTGGGTCGCCGACCAAAATTTCTTTGAATCAGCACAAGATCGCTTCATTCAACAACATACCAGCCGCACGCCTTCGCTTTACGGCATTATGCCGGAATATTTCTCTACACCAGACAACTCTATGCACAACGAATTGCTACAGAGGCTTTTGACAAGCGCCTTGGCCGCTTAACGCTTACTTACATGCGATTGTGGCGTCCTCACAAACGCTGCAATCTCGTCAAGCAGTGGGGTGAGGCCGCGAAACCGCTGCGCCAACGAAAGCATAATTTCGATATGATCAATATCCGGATAAGTTTTTTCAACCACCGTGCTTTTTTGTGCATGCAGCTTTGCCGTGAGGTTGTGGCTATTGCGTGGCAACACCGTATCATCGGCATCGCCCGTTGCTAAAAACACCGGTGGCATTGGCTGGGTGATGTGGTTAATGGGCTGAGTCGCTGGGCCAGCTGCCGTGCTGAAAATATCGATAATATCGGCATCGGTGAATGGTAGGAAATCATAGGGTCCTGCAATGCCAATAATACCTTTCACCCAGGTGCGATTGCCGCCTGCTTTTTGAAGGTAGTGTGGATCAGATCCAACCATCATCGCAATGTAAGCGCCAGCCGAATGACCACCCACGAACAATTGATCGGGGTTACCACCCATCGCCGCGATATGGTCATGCACATAGCGCACAGCGCGCGCACCATCTTCAATAAATGCCGGAAATTTCACTTCCGGATAAAGCCGATAATCGGCCACCACCGTGATAAAGCCTTTGGAGCTTAACGCCTGACCTAAGAAGCGATAATCGTCTTTGGTGCCAAACTGCCAGCTACCCCCATAGAAGAACACAATCACCGGCGCCTTCTTTGCATCGTCAGGCACATAGACATCAAGCATCTGTCGTGGGTTGCTGCCATAGGCAATATTGCGCTCCACCCGATAACCGTCATGGGTAATGGTGGCGTTGAGAATATCTGCCTTCGAGCACGCGCTGAGCGTGATGAGGCACAGCATGACGACAGCAAATTTTTGCATCATATACGACTCCTAGTATGCAATGGTTTTTTGCCTCCATAAAGATGGACAAACATCGCCACCACTTCACGCACATGCGCACGCTGTTCGCGTAAGGATGGAATGGGTGGCACCCCAAGTGTCATGCGCAAGAAATATTGGCCCTTCAGCAAGGCAAAGAAATAGGCTGCAGCGCTCTGCGTGTCAGGAATAGCCACCACTCCACGATCATTCTGACTATCCAGAAACTCGGCAATCAGCTGCACAATGCGCTGTGTTCCACTTTCATAATAAAGTCTGGCAAGTTTTGGGTGTCGGCTTGATTCCGCTACCACCAGCCGCGTCACCGCCATACCTTCTTTACTGGTAATCAGCGCCAGCAGGTTCATGCCCACATCATAAAGCAGCACATCAAACGCTTTGGTTCTGGCTCCGGCAATCGGTGCATGCGCCACACCCTGCCGACATAAATTATCCACCATTTGAATAAAGAGCAGGTCTTTGCTCTTATAGTGTGAATACACCGTCTGCTTGGTGACGCCAGCATGACGCGCCACATCATCCATCGTGGTTTTATCATAGCCAAGCTTAGGAAAAAGCGCGACGGCTGCCTTTAAAATCGCATCGCCCTTGCGGGGATTCACTGCTCGTGGATTTGTTGCCATAGCAACCTCTCTTGACATTCATTTTAAACTAGACTAACAAGTCTATTATGATAGACTCATGAGTATGATTAGCACGTTACGTTTTTACTGTCCACTTTTTGTAAGGTAACTATTTTGTCTAGTATTGCAATCATCGGATCTGGCATTTCGGGTATGGGTGCAGCCTATTTGTTGCAGCAGGCTGGTCACAACATTACCGTGTATGAGAAAGCGCCGCGCGTGGGCGGCCACAGCCGCACCTTAACGGTTGATTACAATGGCAACCAGATCCCTGTTGATACCGGCTTCATTGTTTACAATGAGCCTAACTATCCTAATCTTGTCGGCATGTTTCGTCACCTCGGCGTGGCTACCCACAAAAGCGATATGAGCTTTGCTATCACCATCAACAATGGTGCATTTGAATGGGGCGCGCGCAGTCTAGGCGCAGTGTTCGGCCAACGGCGCAATCTTTTGCGTCCAGCGTTCTACCGCATGATTCGCGATGTGATGCGCTTTAATGCGCAGGCACAAAAAACCGTGGAAACCCATCCCACCTTCAGCCTTGGCCAGTTGCTGAGCCATCTGAAACTTGGTAAGGGCTTTCGTGATTATTACCTGCTGCCCATGGGCGGCGCCATCTGGAGCTGCCCGCCAGAAATGATGCTCGAATTTCCGGCCGCCACGTTTGTGCAGTTCTTCAAAAACCATGGGCTCATGTCGTTCACAGGTCAGCACCAGTGGTATACCGTCACCGGCGGCTCGAAAGAATATGTCGCCAAACTCACCGCACCTTACGCCGACCGGATTCGCACCAACTGTGCAGCCACACGCGTCACCCGCACGGGTGGCATCGTCACGGTGGAAGACAGCACCGGCGCCACCCAAACCTATGATCAGGTGGTGTTTGCCTGCCATGCCAACGAAACGCTGGCCATGTTGGCAGATGCGTCCGCAGAGGAATCTTCCGTGTTGGGTGCGTTCACCTATCAAAAGAACATTGCTTATTTACACCGCGATACATCATTAATGCCCAAACGCCGTGCATGTTGGGCCAGCTGGGTCTATCATGCCCACCAGCCTGGCAACACGGATGAACGCATGAACGGCATTGGCGTCACCTATTGGATGAACTTGCTGCAGAAGATCGACGAGCAATATCCACTCTTCGTAACCCTCAACCCTGCCAAACCCATGAATGATGCGCTGGTATTTAATCGCCACGAGTTTGAGCATCCAGTGTTCACGGCGCAAACGCTGGCTGCGCAATTGCGCCTGCCGCAACTGCAGGGCAAGAATAACAGCTGGTTCTGCGGCGCCTATACCCGCTATGGCTTCCATGAAGATGGTTTGCTCAGCGCCGTGAAAGTAGCGCAAGGCATGGGGGTCACCATTCCATGGCATTAACCAACGCACTCACGGTAGCGCAGGTGATGCATGCGCGCAAGCGCCCCAAAACCAATGCGTTTCGCTACCACGTATATTATCTCTGCGCGCGCTTGAGCGATGTGCCGTTGCTGTCGCGCTTGTGGCTATTCTCACTCAACGGATTCAATCTCTTCAGCATGCGCGAGCGCGATTATGGCCGCCACACCACCGCTGAGAATTGGATGCGTCAGGTGCTCGCTGAATGGAATATCACCAACGCCGATGGCGAGATTGTGCTAATGACCATGCCACGCATTCTGGGCTACGCTTTCAACCCAGTCAGCTTCTGGTTCTGCCTTGATACATCCGGCGCACTACGCGCCGTGCTGGCCGATGTCACCAACACCTTTGGCGAGCGCCACGCCTATTTGCTGCACCATGATGATGGGCGCGTCATCACGCAGGATGATTGGATGAGCAGCAAAAAAATATTCCATGTTTCGCCCTTCATTGAAATCACCGGACATTATGAATTCCGCTTTGCCTACAGCGAAGAAGCGGTGGGTGTGTGGATCAACCATAACGATGAAAACGGCCTGCTACTAACCACCTCGGTGGTGGGCAAGCGCCAGCCAATCACCTCAGCATCATTGCTGCGCTGCTTTTTCCGCTACCCGCTGGTGACGCTGAAAGTCATTGGCCTTATCCATTTCCAAGCCTTGCGCCTGACAGCCAAGGGCATTCGTTATCACGTTAAACCAACCCCGCCGACAGTGGAGATTTCACGATGAACCTCATCCCCACCTCAACCCTCATCAACCGCTGGTATAACGCGCTTTCGCAGCTGGAATATGGCACGCTGCATTTTGTCGCGCCAAATGGTGAGCGCACCACGTTTCATGGCCTAAACAATGGCCCCGAGGCCGAGTTCGCCATTCAAGACTGGGATGTAATTCGTCGCATGGTGGCGCGCGGCGACATCGCCATGGGCGAAGATTACATCGAAGGCCGCTGGGATACACCCGCCATCGAGCCCCTCTTCTCGCTGTTTTTAATGAATCTCGATGCGCTGGATGGTTTTGCCAACGGCAACTGGTTTCATAAATCCATGCTGGCCCTGCATAACCAGCTGGTGCGTCGCAACAGCAAAAGCGGCAGCAGCCGCAACATCCGCGCGCATTACGATGTCGGCAATGCATTTTATTCCCTGTGGCTTGATAAAACCATGACCTATTCTTCCGCGCTCGATACCAGCGCCACCACGCCGCTGGAGCAAGCGCAGACCAATAAATACCAACGCATTCTGGGCCGCATTGAACAAAAGAATGCCTCGGTGCTGGAGATTGGCAGCGGTTGGGGCGGGTTTGCCGAACAAGCTGCGGGCGGCAATCACAACGTTACCGGCCTCACCGTTTCACCGGCGCAATATGAATATAGCCGCAACCGTTTGGGCAACAGCGCCGATATTCGCCTGCAGGATTACCGCGATGTCAGCGGCACCTTCGACACGATCGTTTCCATCGAAATGTTCGAAGCGGTGGGCGAGCGTTATTGGCCCGTGTATTTCAACCAACTGCGCGAGCGCATGAATCGCGGCGGCAAGGCCATCATTCAAACCATCACTATTCGTGATGATTTGTTCAATGCCTACCGCACGCGCAGCGATTTTGTGCGCCATTATGTATTCCCCGGCGGCATGCTGCCATCATTCAAACGCTTCCAGGAAGAGGCCGTAAAAGCGGGTTTGCGCGTGACGGATAGCCTGTTCTTCGGCCGTGATTATGCCCACACGTTGCAGGTATGGGGCGA
>Ga0007834_1000471_pt1 | contig 12515 bp, 6 predicted proteins | sample CryBogCBE06Nov07_FD_71233 | JGI IMG/M metagenome (GOLD analysis project Ga0007834, IMG submission 71233) | Freshwater microbial communities from Crystal Bog, Wisconsin, USA - CBE06Nov07 | ecosystem: Environmental > Aquatic > Freshwater > Lake | place: Crystal Bog, Wisconsin, USA | collected...
AGGATAAAATGGGGTGTGGCACTACTCGATCCTAGAGTGGTCGGGGGCGTGGTGTTGGCAGTACTAGAGTGACTGCAACACAAGGAAGGTCTAATAGACCGATAGAAGTCCTGAGAGGGGACGAAACCCACGTTATGAAGGATTTTAGCGGTTTCCTAAACCGCTTGGGCATGTGCGCACATGCCCGAGCGGTTTAGGAAACCGCTAAAATCCTTCAAGCCCGAACCAGGTTCCGACCAGCCTACCACCTGTCTATGCGGGAAGGAAGCACCTTGTAAAGAGTACGGGAGATCTACGGGAAGGAGAGAGCTTTGTGGCTCAGAATGTTGTTGGAGATGGGGCGTGTGACTAGCTAATTAGCTCATGAGGATGCTTAGCATGTATTGCATGAATGTCATGTTATCTTGCTAGCTAAGTTAACTTTAAAAAAAACATTCCCACCTTCAACTTCTTTTGCATAAAGGAATTTTAGCACCCTCTGGACATCTGTTTGTTTGCAGCTGCTTGCAAAGGGCCGACAGAATGTACTTCCAAGGGTCTTCCAGTCGGACTCGAGCTGCTTTCGTTGTTCTAATCCTACTACTATTCTTCGTTCCCTTTGCAACATCGCGGCAGATTTTCGGAGGCATTCACCCGGCTTTATCGTGCATTTCACTCTGATCAGGTACAGACGATTGTTCCCAAGAACAGATTCGGTCCCTTGGATAGAACTTATTGACCAGCTCAGGCGGAAATATCGAGGCATGTGGAGGAGGCCTGGCGGGCACGGGATGCCATTTTTTACAGAGACATAGCGGACCGGAAGAACCAAGCTCCCTAATGACCTACATAACAGATCTCACCAGGTGCTGGGGCAGAGAGAATATTGCGGTCAGGGACCCCCCAGCAGAGTGTCGCCCACTTTTTACTCCGATCGTTTCGCCGGCAAATTCACTCACAATACGGTTGGAAGAGGTTGACGGGTATCCCTCGCGCAACGAGCCTTCTGTTACACCTCTCAGTGCCTTTCTACTAGCCCAATCGCTAACTGTCAATACAATTTTATCCCGACTATTCGAGCGCGTCGGAGTAGGCCTAGCTTGTGTCTTCTTGGACTTAGGCTAGTTTTACTGATGCGGACACAAGGAAACTTGCTGTTCCTGTTTATCCTGTGCGTGTGTTCCCTTTTCTCCACACTCCCTAACTGTTCCTTGTTTTTGAGCAGAGGTGGCAGGTCATCACGCGCGTCCCCTTGCACTTCTTGGGGGACATTGTAGCGTCTTAACTCAGTCTCTAGGTGAATTCACTTGGAATTGTCAGTAAAGGGATACGAAGTGGTTAACTACTATCGGCAGCGACTCTTCATGCTGTGGAATGACATTTTCGTCATCTTTAGTAACAATTACCAATAATTAACTATAAAATTCTTGGAGAGATAAGGCGAATATTAGGAGGGAAATAGGTGGTATGATATGGTTGAAGAGGAATGTTGTTGGTAAACTAAAGCATCAACAGAACATAAATTACCATACTGTCGTGTAACATATCTGTCGAAAAGCGAAGTCAAAATGAAGTCGCCCAAGTAATTATTGTGGGTATAAAAATCGTCGTGGTGAATCAGTACCACCTTAATTCCTTGCCTGTAGGTAACTATTTGTAGGACTAACAGAAATTCCGTCCTTGTAATTGCTTTAAGAAAGCAATTTGTTTAGACGCTAACTTTGTTCGCAGCGACTGCAATGAATTCGGCAATAAATTTTAAGAACCCAAAAGATCGTGAGGAAGATTAGTAACTAACAGACAAAAAAATTCAACATCGTTGAATGCTAGGCGCTATAAGATGAAGCGATCCTTGCCACGTCCTCAGTCTCCCCACTGCTCTAAAACTAAATTGATGATATCTATCCGTGAAGTGCATTCTCAATGCTCCTCTTCTTTTCTTAGCTCTACTAATTAATATAGTTTTTCAAACACGATTTGCGTTGGAGGTTACTTTTATCGACTTCGATTCTCTGAATTCGCCTAAGTTCTTTCAGAAGAAGAACTTTGATTAAGTTAAACAGAACGTCGCAGACAGGCCGAGTAATTAACCAACCCTATGAGCGACATATAGCACGTCACACCAGGTATTGGGAAATTCCCCTAAGTGAAGGCGAGATTCAAGCATTCAGAAGTGCAGACGACTCCCCGCACCCGTCTTCTTGCATTTTTAAAAATGGTAAAATGGCGACTGTCAAAACTAGGCCCTCCAAATTACCAACATTTAAATTTTATTCCACAATAGAGCAAGTATCTTGCAAGGACTTCTAGAGGCGGGAGCGCAGCTCTCTAGCCAGCTTTACCCATACAAGAAGAACATATCGAATTTTATAAAAATCGATGTTTTTCTCAACAATTTTGCCTACTAGCGGATAGTACCTTTGTGCTCCAACATTTCCAGATGACAGCGTCCCTTCATGTTCACCGGTTGATACCTTCAGGGCAATTAGAAGATTTTAGTGGATTTGTACTTCGCGGTCACCGCCCGCCTACCTGGTTCTCCTTTCTCATCATGCATTTGTGATCTATTATCCGTACATCTCGCTCGCTTGATTTTAGTGGGTGATATTGTAGCATACTTATATGACTTGGCAGCTCATGGCAATAGGTACTGGTCCCCCGTCGGCATGCTTCAAACTTAAGTCTACCAGGTTTCATGACCATCCACTAGACTTTCCCGTAATTATCAATACGGGGACATGTCTTACTCAGCTATCTATTTCCTATAGCTTACCTCTAATTTTTACCGTTGTTGATTCCACCAAAATACTGTTTTGCCAGCCCTTCCCCCAATATTGCTCCCCTGATTAATGAACGACGAGAATACTCTTAGTTGAACTGTGGTCACGACATCAACCTCCACGCGATTGTATAACGTCCGACTTCCATCGGCCCATTCGCTCGCTTCGTAATAATATACGGACGCATCACAAACAGTTCAGTTTCTCTCACTGTAAGTAGAGTGTATCCGGGACTAAAGGTAGTTGTCAAAACCGCAATTATGGGTATATTACCTCTCAGTCATCTAGCGCAAAGGGCAGGGAACAGGAGTTGCCCACAGCCATGCCGAAGATGCGTACGCCGGTACCACCTTCGCAGCTCTTGCACCGCCCCAATCCCCTAAAATTTCAGGAAGAACATGTGAAAGTGAACGCCCGTGCTGCTCTATCTGCCCATCGATTGGAAAAGACGTATAATGGAAAACCTTTTCGATTCGGTTTGCAATAGATTTCCTTTGAGCTCTCAGCGCTTACATCAGCTCCTCGCTATATATCCGAATGACGTTCAGATGGTCCCGCTGGGTCAGGTCCAATCGACGAATCATAAATATTGTAACGCCTACTTGGCGTCAATTTGTCAAATCGTCGCAGGCTGATTCCCGCTGGAAGCAATCGAGAAGTGGTTGCGGTAAGCAACGTCAAATACAGAGCCGCCGAAGCAAATCGCAGCGGAGCGCACCGCACCCTTCTCGAACAGTCTTACTATTGACCGCGTTATTTCGACAGCTAATCTGGCCGAGAGTTATCCTTATGCAAGACTCACAGGCCAGAACCATCAGCCTTTCCAGCATTCATACAATAAATTTGAGATCTAAATCAGTACGTAATACTGGTCCAGCGTCAAAAATGGAGGCGCGAAAACAAATCCGCCTAGCTGTAAGAAGCGGGAGCCACGGGGCGGCGACGAGACTGAATTGTCATCCAAAACGAGATGGTTAAAACACCGGTAGCATCATCGGACTAGAGAATTCAAATCACGTAGGAATCCCTAACAGCTCTTACGCAGATAAGATGAGATACATTAGACACGTGAGTCAGCGACAGCTTGTCAGCATTTGCGCAGTAACGCTAACCACCAATCGGAGTTTACGTCAACTGTTGAAATACATGCGCACATCATGGCATTATCGCAATTTAATTTTGTAGAAGTGTTTTAACATTGATTGAATTACTGCAAATTTACAAAGCAGCTGAAGCAATTATTACTTCTTGCAAGTTTTTCTAGTAGTATTTTACCATGGGCATATTCTTAATACTTCTAAAATAATCATAAGATTGCATACGATACAAGTCATGGATACCTTTTAAAGAAATAATATATATATCTTCTTTTTTATATTATAATCTTCAAACGGTTAACTCACTTGGGAATAAATGTGTAGAAAAACTAGACCAAAATTTAGGTACTACCAATGTCGTTAACGCACTATATCCTCAACCGTGTTTGATTACATATATTCCACAAGGCTTGGATTCGGTAAAAGAATGTTAGTGAGATAGATACTTGCACTAGTTTGAGTCGTTGTGTTTAGCTAATAATATGGTATATTGATTCGATGAATACACTATCCAAAATAACTCTCCCCCTAATATTAACTTGACCCAGAAGCACACATTCTGCAGTAAGGCCAATTACCACAAAATCGACGTATACTTTTTTAATTTCATCTACTGGTGAAGAGTTTTTCTACTCTATTTTTGTGCTACTTTTCCCCCCTATTTTTAAAGAAGTGGGTACTTATACCTAGCGGCAACTTCAAATAGCAAGTTTTAGTTTTCATCACAAAATCAATACGTACTGTTTATTATTTAGCACCGTATGTATAATCGTGTGATTAGTAAGCCAACGTTCCTTTATCTCCTTCAATTGAGGAGCAAAGCAAGAATAGACTAGCGATTACTGGTGTCCAAGCGATAAAGTCGAACCTCTTCCAGACTACTCTTTTCCTCCAGGTTTACTGAAAGTGCAAACTAGAACAGTCCTTTTTTTAGAGACTATCTAAATTTAATAGAGAAAGAGTTTTTTCGCCCAACGTGGTTGGCTGGTAATTGACAAAAATCTTGTAGTTCAATTAGATAAGCAACTCTCTGTGGTCCTCCGCGGAGGTTGCAGAATCCTCAGCCTTACTGCGGGACCAGTTCGCCTAAAGTCATTCAAAGTGTCACAAGGTGAGGTTGCGCTTCCTTCCAGGAGGTTCATACCCCGCGACACTCCGCGGAACACCTTGAAAGCAGAAGGCGGACGAGATTGATCTTTACTTGCGTAACCGGGTCCAAGACGGTGCACGCTGATACCTCGACTATGTTCTTGTTTCTTCTGAGCTTCCCAGCTGTTGTGAATGCCGGAGGTGAGCTATTGCTGATGTTCAATTTGTGGTCCTAGATGTGAACGAATCTGCGATCCTCGGGTGCACAGAGAGAACAGGTCAGGAGGGTCTGCCTTGAAGCCGGAAGATTCGTTCATTCAGCGGCTCTTGTTATGGTTACGGGATCCCTCAAAGAGCCTAGGAAGATCAAGTATCTTGGAGGCACACGTAAGTGTGATAGATTCCCAGCAGGGGACGAGCCGGGCCTCCCGCTTGCATAACCTACAGCCATAAGGGCGGGACCACCCCCGCGAGATCGCAGTGTGGCTAACCTGTCTTAAACTACACCCTCTGTGCCGCTCGGTCCTTGTTTCTAACTGCGCCCGCTCTGAGCTGGCGGGCTGAAGAGGTGAAGGAGGAGTAGGTGTCTTTTTGGACCTTAAATCCCGCCCGCTGCTGTCAGTTTACGCCGGCATCACCTGTTTTTCTGTATGCGTGTCTCGTACCATGACCTTTCGAGAAGTGTACACCCTTCGCTGTCACCCGTACCGACGTCCCCCTTACTTTCATACGACGTTAAAAGTTTTCTTTCTTATCATCAATCTATTAGCTACCTCGTTGATGCCCAAGCTATGCTATTACACCAGAATATCACTCTTCCCCCACCCCTGGACGCGCGCAGCATCGTAAAGCATTCTTGTGGGGGAAAGAGATTGTTCCCCAAGCTTAGTAGGGGTCTGCGTGGTAATGAATAACTATCATTCGATTTTGGAAAAGTGTGGGACGTATTTCTGTTTTAATATATTCGCACGGCTGTAGTCACGTGGCGGCCTCTACCCGCCAACGGGACTAGCACCTGGGTACTTAGAGGGTAAACGGTAAGTCACCTGCTTGAACTGAACTTTAGCGAAGGAAGTAAGTCGATTTATGATATCCTTATAAATTGCTCTGAGCACACTAGTATCTAGCCGGCATTTTGTGGTTCCTGAATTCAACACGTTTTATTAAACTGTTGAAGATCTCAAAGCAATAATTCATACGTCTTTGATCTTGTAACCGTGCATTCTGCAATAAGGCTTTTACTTAAGTCATAAGTCTCTGGCTTCTAGAACTTCAAGATTTCCGTTTAGGTTTTCGCTTGGAAAATCATATCTACTTCGCAGAACTCTATTTCCCTTACGATTAGCTTATTGTATGTCCTTTTACATGATATACAGGCGAGAAATGAAATCGGTACTACTTGATCTACGAAAGCCAGTGTTTGCACTCAGACATAATACGCAGTGTACGGAATACTTCAAAAGTGGATATTTTCACTTTAAAGGTTTCCATGATAATAGATACAAATCGCCTAGAATATACAAAGGTACCAGAAGCCTTAAGTATTGTGAAACCAGAACTATTATCTCCTCGCAAAAATAAACGTTGGAGAAGTTGAGGATTCATTCTTGATCCACTTAACAACAGCATGCGCACGCAACACATAGTCAAACTACGTACAAATGAAGATGAGACAGTTTTTAAATTTAATATCTATGACAAAATTATAACCTAGATTGATCAACTTGAATATTTAGCATAAACAGCTGGTGAGCTCTTATGCGGTTTTAAATTTAGCCCAACAAGACATGACGGGTTTTATGTGAAGCACACATATACACCAGATTGGCATATCCGAATGTGTGCACAGTGTAGTTTGTATGTACAAATATTATTTGTCTCTCTATTTTTGGTATGTCTTCACAATTGCGGAAATCAGGAGAAAACAACACTATAGTAAGTAATTTACATCGGGCACTACTAGCAAGAGAGATGCTACAGGCAGAAGAACTAACGCGTAAGGTAGGTGGGGACGAGGTTTGTTTTAAGGTCGAAAACAGCGATTTTAGCTTTGGGGAGGATGAACTTAATGTTGAAATTGAATCGAGGAACAAAGATTTTATTGAAAGTGGCCCTGGAAGCCTTCCATATCTGGCTACTTGCATGGTAAGATTGAGAAGTACTTTTAAAATCCAAAATATAAGTCAAATCTTTGTAGGAAGAGTTTAGTAGAAATTTCTGCTCTGTACTGATTGATAAAGATGCCCCTCCGATGGTTCAGCTTTGTTCATATTCTACAGACGCTGAGTCTGTTCGATTTACAGATCTGGATCAGTCGAACTCCGCACTTACGTTGGACTCATTACTTGAACAGGGCACTACCCCGACGAATCATTCAAGTCCGTCAAGAATTTTACAACACTACCATCCAGGGTACTTAGGATGGCAAGCTACCCATAGAAGGGTTCCCCCAGATAACAGGGTATTGCTAGGCGATAGACCTTCAACTGATACAAATCTCTTGATAAAGGTGGATGGTGTTAAAGTGAGAAATGCCTTTGAGCCACTATTCGGGACTTTATGTCTATACTTCATACCAAATGATCATGAGGTTCATCGTGTTTCCGAGTGCTTCAATTTTGACCTTACTTCTCCAGAAGTACTTTTTACCAATACCTACAGCACGGTTGTGCGAAAGTACGTTGAAGTTTATCAAGGATCATTTGAAGATTTGGGCAACGTATCTGAAAGCGATAAATTGAAGCAAGATCCTTCAACCTTGCTAAAAACGTGCATGTTCAGTATTCCAGAGGACTTGAAGTCCTCGAACTTGTACTTGGTATGGCAATTGTTTAAAGTCCTGTCCGGTGACCAAGACAAAGCGCTCGCTCCGTACTCTTCGAAAACAAATCCAGAACAGAAACAGCACGAGGAGAATTGCAAGCGGCTTCACAAATACAGGCAGTGTGTCGGCTTCGGCGCCACCCGTGTGTATGACCGCGACACTGACAACGGCGCACGAACGCTGAGCATTCCCGCTGTACCCACAAAAAACAGTTTGAGCGAATCAGCCGTAGCCTTGGTACGTGCTCTCATCCCGTATCAACAAGTCTCCTCATATCAGTGCATTGTAATCTTTTCAAATGTTTCCGAAACCCACAGTATATTCGGGACCTGTACTCTCCAGAGGGCAACCGAGCGAGTTATCTGGAGGCCGAGCTCAACCTCCACATGTACTACCTCGGGAAAGACGAAGAGGTGAGGTTATCCGACCAGATGCACTCTATCTGCTGTGCGCGTTCCCCAAACCTGGCCTCGGTTCAAATATATGAATGTGTATTGACTCCACACGCGTACTTCGGACAGTTCACTCTCTTGTACAGCCGAGTCTACCCACACCCCTTCTATCTCATCCACTGTGCGCTCTCCTCGCACGTCTATCTTCCCCCTCCCCTAGCTCGTCGGTTTCGTCCATCCGGGTGAGTCCAAGAGGCTGGCCGCAGGGTCCAGGTTCCTCGTGCCCTCCCAATTGCACGACGAAATGGACGCCAAGCTTCTGTGGTGTGACATGAGTCCTGCGCGCGAGGAGAGCTCTCCGGCCACGTCATTCTCGACCAACACGAGCACGAGCAGCAGCGGCTTCAACAGTCCCGTCCTCACCTCCTCCCATTCCCTAAGCGTCGGTCGGTCCGAATCAGTGCGGAGGGAGGACGAGTTAGTCAAGCGAGCTGTGCGATGCGTCGCGCCTCTCTTACCCCCTCTGCCTTCTCTGACGGACTTCGATGACATTACGCGGCGAATGAGGTCCTCTCTGGACCACACGCTCTTCGTGTATCCCGTGGCCTTTGAGCGGTTCCAACACAGGTGCGGAGAGGAGAGCTTCTGATACCTTATCGCTCGTCCCTCCTTCCTGTCCTTCCATCCGCCCGCTCGTCCATCTGTCTGCAAACCAACTTCGTGGGTCTCCTTCACGTTTTTCTTATTATTTGGCCGCCACAGGAACCTCTGTATGCGCATACAAGTGGTGGAGTTCAAGGAGCGTGTGCTGGAGAATCCGATAACCACGGAGCCCTTCGACGTGCTCCAGAGTATTTACAATATTCTGCCGGGTCCCGCCTTCAGGACATCAGCCTACACTACCGTGTGGTACCACAACTACTCCCCCGCCATGCTAGACGAAGTGAAGGTGAAACTGCCCGCGGTGATCACGGACAGGCACTACCTCCGCATATGCGTGTACCACATTCACGTCAAGTTGAAGGAGACAAAGTACTCGGTGCTGCAGAGTCACCGCAAAGGCGGGACCGGAGAAGACTCCAGTCGCACATTGTTAGGCAAAGGCTACTTGCAGTTGTTACAGGACGACTTGTCACTGCTCGAGAATAAGGAACACAATGTGGAGATAATCGGCGAGTTTGGGGACGACTCGACAGAAGACGATGGGACCTCTACGGCCCCCACCACTGTTTCCGGGATGAGCATGGCCTGGGCCACGAAGAAGAGGTCTACAATTGAGGGTCCTCCTTGCGCTGTGCGAATCCGAACACGGGCGTTGTCCACCTTGATATCCACTAGTAAGCATGTACAGGCCTTTCTGGTGCACCAGCCGGTCGCCTTGGGTCGACTGCCCTCGTCCACTGTGCCTGTGCAGCGAGTGAGGCGGGATAAGGCCGACGTCTTGTCCGTTGATGAGGCGAAGTTGGTGTTCGAGGAGAAGGCGTTGACCGACGTGACCACGGGACTGCAGGACGCGAGCAGCGCCGACATCACGCTGCACTTCTTAGTTATCATGAGGATCCTGATCCGAATCATGTGCGGTGGCACTTGTAGGTTTAAGATGGAGTACTCGAATCCCTACCTTCATCCTATGGCGAGGTGCCGCACTTTTCTTAGCATGTTATTAGTATTTGGTAAAGTGGCGCCGGACGTTCAACCTCCCAAGGACCGCGCTGACCGACCGAGCGGCGAGGACATTCTGAATGCGTACGTGGACCACATGTTGGACGAGGAGGTGTTTGTGGCCGAGAGGGACGAGGAGAGCGGCGGCGGGAGTGTAAGCGGGAGTGTAACCGTTTCTCCGTCGGAGTCCTCTAGGCGCAAGGGCAGCTCCGTGGCACAGTCGGAGGAGGAACGGTTGCACGAGGTGGTGGACCATGTTGTTGAGGAGATGCTACGCGTAGTCATGGAGTCACAGGTGCAAGTAGCGGTACACTCCGCAGCGTTAGAGCTTCGGTTGAACCCTGGGGAAGAGTTCCCCGCTCCGGGCTCAGCGCTGTTTCGTTTAACGCAACGCCACTTGCGGTGGTGGAGTTCAATTGGCGGTCTGCCGTTCGATTCGGAGAGATCTTGGTTCGAGTCCTCTGAGGGTAACCCGTGGTGCTCGGTCGGAGAGCCCGCCCTTCTGGCACAAGAGGACGAGTCGGACGGGACCAAGGCGGCTGAGAAGATAACGGTGAGGCCGATTGACCGGAAATACGCTCGTTTGATGGGCTTCACGGAGCGCAAGCAGAGCGGTCGGCTAGGCAAACAGGGTGTGGATGGCATGCAGTGGTGGCCTTGGCTCTACGAGGTGCTGGTGCAGCAGTGGATCTCTGTGTTAGGTCAGGTCCAGGAGATGGGGCACGTCGGAGAGAGCGACGTGGAGGACTACGGGAGCATGGATTCCAATGATTTGGAAATGGCTGGAAATGATGGCACAGGGAATGCGTCGTACCCTTTCGTGAAGGAATCGATGTCCAGTGGCAACGTGGCGGCGACCCAAGATACCCGTTCTTTGGCGTTTGACCATGGAGACATTTTGCTTAAGATGATATTCAAGAGCTTGGCGATGCGTATCCACCGGGAGGGTCTTACTTGTCCTGTAATGCTGGATGATCAATTTATGGCATCTCTTGAAAGACTGGTAATGATACTCGCTGTGGAAATCGTTTCTCTCAACAGAGGTGCAGGACGGTCTCGTAAACTCAACTCCGCCTTATCCCGCTTCCTGCGGTCCCTATTCTCACTTGTTAGTCCGTTACAAGTCTCTAAGCTTATCTATTACTACTGGGCGCAACTGCATAAGCGAGATAAGGTGGGGGAGGTGGAGCTGCGGCTTCAGTTCATTGAGGAACTGTCTCTCTATGACCTCATTGTTCCGGCGAACTTCCCTCTTACACTTGACGTATTAGCGAAAACCTTCAAGCCAGAATCGTCCCTTCGTGGATCCATTGTGGTCAACTTCCGCGCCACAGGATCTGGAATAAATGGGAAGAGGAACCCACCTTCTCATTGGTTGGCACATTTGTTTGTAGAGGAAATTATGGTTGGGTATCGACATGAAGACAAAGGGGTGAAAGAAAAGGCGATCGCTACGATGCGCGAGCTGTTTACGAGGCATTCTTATGACAAGCGCTATCAAGATGAGGAATCGAAGCAGCGCATAGCCTCTATGTATTTGCCACTCATTACAGATATTGTTTGTGAGACGGATCGACTGGTGCCTGCTTCATGCGATGCGACGGAGCGCAAGGAGGTGCTCGTCCTTCTCTTGTTCCTCCTTCAAGATACGCCCGAGCGGTTACTGCGCGAGGAATGGAGGCATATGACTGGTTGTGTAAAACCGAAGTTATTGACACCGGTGGGGAGCTTTGTAGACCAGCCGGAAGGCAGGTTGGGATACTCCACGCCGCCTCTCCTGCCGTCCGCCACGCAGCCTCCTATCGTGCGCCTGATTCGCCTACTTCACGTCATGCTCGACTGCTTTGAATTCCCGCTATCTTCTGGCGGAGAGCAAGGCGAGCCGAATAAAATCCTGGTGCCTTGGTTAAAACTAGAAGGCGATTTCGATGGAGATGGTGCACCTACAGGAGGCCGTCGGACGTTACCGAAAAGCAATATGGGCGGGGGCGCGCACGGGAAGTTGATGCAGTTGGAACAAGTCACTCAGAATCATAGAAACGCGAGAGCGGCTATGCAGCGGAAGGCCGGTCGTGGAAGTTTGGAGCCTGTTGGAGGCGGTGGTGGTGGAGCCAAGGGGGAGGAGAGGGAGTGGAAAATCCGGGCGAGGAAACACGCCACTGCGAAGACGGGAAAGGGTCTCTCGTACTCGGTTGCGCTGTCGAACGTTTCAATCAACACAGTTTTGTTAGCTTCAAAAAGTGTCAGCGAGGGCTGTTCTTGTGTCGTTTTGAATTCCCTTGTCATTATCTTGGAGGAGTGTCCACCTCTGCTGATTGGAAAGGCATCAGACTCAATGGAGCTGGTTGGGTCGTACAAGGAATTCATGGTGCTGTCGCTCTCTGTGATTCTCCACGGACTGATGACGTTCCTCAGTGAAACTGCCGTCGTGAAATTTTTTGCTGCTGGACAACTATTTCTGCGCAGGTTTGGTTACAGGTTATTTTTAGCGGCGGCTGGAGATACCTTACAAGACTGGATCCGTTGCACGTTAGAATATAGCTACTCCCAGAGCTTTGACTCCCGCATCGCCGCGTGTGACTTCTACTTATACCTCTGTCAGACATGCTTCCACTACACCGGAACTGTTTCTGGAGTATTCGCTACCACAATTGCCGTGTTCCATGATGTAGTTGACGTAATAATGGAGAAA
>Ga0007834_1000475_pt1 | contig 12387 bp, 9 predicted proteins | sample CryBogCBE06Nov07_FD_71233 | JGI IMG/M metagenome (GOLD analysis project Ga0007834, IMG submission 71233) | Freshwater microbial communities from Crystal Bog, Wisconsin, USA - CBE06Nov07 | ecosystem: Environmental > Aquatic > Freshwater > Lake | place: Crystal Bog, Wisconsin, USA | collected...
ATTGGGTACATAGAGGGTGGTTATTTACGAGTAGGTGCTTTCGGCTATGTTTTGACCTCCTGTCCTGTCTTTCATATCTACCTCTTAGTAATAAATAACTATTAGATTTTCCGCAAAATACTGGAATTGTGTTTGCGTGGAAGAATTTACTTCTTAAGTGTTTAATAGTTGAGTACAGTCGCTAGCGAGTGGTTTGGTGCTCTGGGGTTCATATTTTTATTGTGATACTACTTATTGCTTGCTTTTGTACTGCCTATCCCGTTAAGGTTCTTCTTTAGCACTGTGAGCGAGCAGGAACACCTGTACACATCTATACAAGGTATATCTTTTAACAATGTTAAAACTATGATTTGAAGTTACATTTGCTGACGTTGACAATTGCTTCGCTTCCTATCAGTTAATATTAAATCCACGTCAAGTACAATTGTATTTTATCTTGCCTAAGCTAGCGTCCTCGAGTTACTACTAAGGTACGGGCACTCCCAGCTTATAAACACCCCACTATGTACTTAGTTGCAAGTTTCGTGACCGATTGCACTTGGTACTCGCTATCTGTTGCCTAGCTACTACATCCCTATCGATGGTAAAAATGGGCACGGAGGGCTAAGCGATATCGTCGGGCAGGACGCAGGCGGAGGGCTAAGCGATATCGGAGCGTGGCAAACTTAGGAACAAATGCCCACCACCGCAGAGGTTGTCTCCGGTGCCAGGGCATTAAACGTGAATTCCATCTTAGAATACAAGCGCTATACTATACCGAGAGGAGTGTGGGCGGCGCCGTTTTTCTCTGGAGGACACCTAAGACACAGGCGAAACCAAGGTCAAGTTGACCCGCGCCATCTTCGGAAAAAATATTGAAACCGATCCCTCTGCAACAAGAAAGTTGTGCTAATTGAAATGACCACGATAATTTGGAACCGCATCTAACAGGTACAGCAAAGATTACCCGGGCCGGTGGTGTTTATTTTCGAGAGGCAAAACATGACAAATCAAGCCTAAGCCCCCTTAAAAAAGACGTCTAGCAGGTCAAGCTAGAGATGTAAGGGCAAATAGATTGCCGGTCATTGTGAATGATTTCAAGTAGCTAGAATGCTAATGTGATTAACGCCCGTGAAGCAGAGATCGAGACAAGAAGCACAGACGGAGTGTGTTAATGAATGTGTATGGACAGGGGGTCAGCGGCGCAACTTGACAATGACGGCTCCCACAAGGCACCATCAGATGCAGAACTAGAGAAGACGGTAGAACTTTTAATCCGATGACACTAATGCATACTACAAATACTGGATGGTTCGGACCGCCTCCGGGGTGATGAAATGAGCTACAACGCAATAAGTAAACTCGACAGAACAGATGCCGTGACCAGCTACGCCCGATTAGACTCTTTGGGTTCTCCCGCATTGGTGAAGTATTCTAATTCATCAAAATTTCATTTTACCCCCTATTGAAATTTCTAAACCACTTTGCTTATATTCCATTGTTTTCGCCTTGGGAGGTATTGACAAGTCATGTTTTAGAGACTTTTGCGTTGTTGCTTCCATGAACTTTGACTTCCTTTTTTTCCCGCGCATTTTCGAACACTTGATTATTGCATCCGATTGCAAAGATGCTGATTGCGTATACAATTTGGTAGAAATTTATGTCTTGTTAGCGCGCCCCTCCACTGGAACCTGAAATTCAGTACCGCGCTAAGTTTTCACATGGGTGACAAACATATAGCAACAAAGCATTCCTGACACAAAGGAGAATAATCAGAAGTATTACTAGATCATTACCTAGAGTCGCTACCTGTGATATGATGACAAAATGCTAGCGGATCTTTTAGAAATCAGGCATAATAATAAAAATATCTCCCTATGCAAGCGAAATCCAAACTCCAGAATTACGGAATGAAATTTTACAATAATATAGGCAGAATAATATGTGAGTAAGTTAGTCAGCCTTTTATCCTTAAATAATCGTCCTATTTACTCGTCAACAACTCATTACAAATTTACACGGAAATTGATTTAATATCACGAATAATCACGGGGTATACAATTTTTTAGAAGGATAACTACGGAGAATTAATGAAATCATGGAGAATTTGTGATCGGTAGTAACCCTATTTTGATAACCATTCCGATACACTCATGGACAATTACGTTACCGAATATAACCCCACTTGGATAGCCATGGTTTTCTATGCACTGATGTTGGCCATAACTATTGCAAAAGGGCCAAGACGGAAGGCAAACGTCAGGCCCTCCTTCGGTGTCAACTATGTGCATCAAACGCTACTGCCGCGGATGACACATAAGACCATATCTTCCGGTCCTGCCAATATCCTCTTGTGGCTCAAGCCCGGCAGGACTCTGATCAACTCCTTAGTTCCCTTCCTTTGATCTCTGGCCTCGACCGGCGAATACTGCCTGTTCTGCTTCAACTCTTGACCTTCGAAGATGGGCATAGAATTTTTCCCCTTGGCAACTGGAATACTTTCCGGATTACACAATTGAACCTTGTGGTCTGACCCAATGACGCAGTGGGCCAGCGCTAAACGCAAGTCTCATCGCTTTGAGCAAGCACTTTGCTATCAGGATTGACGTCATCTGGGCGGCCAGACTGCAAGCGCTCTAGTATCTACGTGTCCTGACCTTTCATCCACCGCATACTCCAACGACGATGTCGTAAGCCCCGCCTACCCCCTGCGGTATCACCTCCAATCTTCGATGCCGTCCGGCTCGGCCATGTCCCTAGTATCTTTACGTCCTGGGAGGCACAGCCCCATACCATTGACATATTCATACCGACTTCAAGAGATTCACGTCCCGGAAAAAGGCGGTAGCCTACACGGCCTGACGTCGGGCTCGAGCTACCCACTTCTTAAGGACCCAACCGACTCCTCATTAGCGAATGGCTCGCCGGTTGGGGAGTGAGCGTAACCTTCCCCGATAACAAAATCACTCTGGGGGCCGGTGGTGACGACCACGAGAGGAGTCCCAAGTGGGTGGGCGCTTTCGATACGACTATCAACACAAGCGAAATGAGTGCAAAATATCATGCCTTGGATTGGATCCATCACCAACCACTTGCGAAGGGCGAGATGGCTGAAGATCGAGTCGCTGCCCGAGCTTGTTGGGCCCCCTGCCCGACTTGTTTCACGAGCAAGTCTCTGCCTTCTTCAGACCCAGCCCATCGTCTATCCGGCGCCGCCTTCCCTTTCGGGCCTCGACCCCTGTCCTTATAAAACGTCTTCGAGACGAGCTGAAAACCAGCCACCTGGACCCCCGCCTGCCTCCGTTTGACAGGAAGCAACCACCTCCCTGGCAAGCGTTTTTTTTGCGTTTAGCATACGTTCTCGCACTGCCAGTACTTGAAACCCGCCCATGCGTGAATACTATACGGGGACCGAGTTTTGGCGACTAGAGACAAGCTCAGAGTGCATTCACTCGATTCCCTCTACTCGGTAACGGGACTGTCTCCTTGGTACCTAGAGGGAGGTTATTTACGCAGTCGTTTTGTCTCGCACGATTTATATCAACCTACATTACTCAGCATTAAATTATAGGTCACATTCTTCACCGAGAGTGTGGTAGGATGGTAGCACGGCTGTCTCCTTGGCCCCTATGAGTCGAGGGAGGCGGATGCGAGGAGAGGTAAGAAGTTTAATCGCTTGCATATTCCCCTAGAAGAGACGATGCTCCGCACGAGTTGTAAACAAGTTTTGTCCTCTTGTTCCCTACCGCTGCTTTTATGAGTCCGAACACATCTGCATCTGAACCTCTCGCTTACCACCATGATCCCGTGCCAAGATTAGCTACTTTCCACCCCTCGCCTGTTCGAACATGCGCTGCAGACACTGATCGGGGGAACCCACACGTCCTCTTCAACGAGTGCCCCCGGGGGGCGCTTCGAGGGCAGTCTCCCGGAGCTCTTTACTCGGTTACGGGCATTTTCACTACTTGGTAAATGGAGGGTGGTTATATGTGTTTGACCTGGCTGGTGGTATCTAGGACGCGGGCCGTGCAAAAATTCGAGCTAGTATGTGATATTCCCCTTCAGTCCTCTCTTGCACCTTCTTCAGCGCGCTTCCTCTAGAGCAGGGTTGTTGTTTGTATTTGCTTGTTGTTCTTGAGTTTTTGCTGCTCATTGTTTTTTTGTTTCGCTTCTTTGTTGTGGTGTTTCGCGGTTCCTTAACCGACTTAACATTTGATTGTAAATTATGTACGGGAAAAAACAAAGGAATATGCCTTCTCTATTTGTTTGCATGAGAAAGAATTAAACTTAAACATCATAATTACTACTGACAGATTCAACGCAAGCGAGATTACAAGCAATATAGACGCGTTATCTTATTACCGTTCTCGTAATCGTCTCACTCTTAAAGCAACAGAGTACGCGCAGAACTTAACAGTTGAACCAAATTTTGTTCATTACTACAAAGTGCAATATACCATACTAGACATATGAGATTCAAGCACCTCCAGCCACGTTCGGGAGGTGAACAACGGAAATTCTGGATTCGTCAAGTGACCTCCGAGCGAGGACTCGGATGAGCAAAGCACTTATGCAGCAGAGCGCGAACACTCCAAGAATGAGGGACACAGATAACGTAACAGCAAATGAAATCCCTTTTGCCCTACCTCCTGTAAAAAGAAGCGAATTAGCATCGATTCGATTCAAAGTCGGCGTCTAGTAAGGCGATGATAGCACTACTATATCATGTTGTTTTAATCTCCCATCACAGAAGAGAACATTATCTAGTTGCACTTATCACATCAGAGTGGTGACAAGTTAAATCATTGTTTCGACATTTGGAATCACTCAGGTTTATTAGCCTACCCGATGTGAAAGTAGGGGTCAAAGTGGAAGCCCGCAATGTGGGGGAGTGATTTGGACTCGCGCTCGGAGTGCTGGTGACGAGGTATACGACCACAGGCGCACTGACGGACACCGAGTCCGAGACCTGGACACCGGTCAAAGTCTTAACATTTGAGGCAGCTATTTTAGATAATAGATTTCCATTCGATACACTGGTAGTGAATTGAGTTACCACCGTGGAGCTTAAAGCAGATGGATTTCGGAAAGAGGTTCTCTCTAGAATATAAGAAATGATAAGAGTCACAATGTAGCCGGTTTCCTGCGGCGTCTGTGTCTCAGTCACAGCAGAGATTGTAACCGATTGCGGATTTGTATCACTGAGAACAGACTCCGCAGCGCTGACAATTGCCTGTCGGGCAGTTACAGCACTAGCTCGTAATGTAGAGTCAAGAGTTGAATCCAACAGTAAATTTGAATTCAGCAAAGCGTTGTGTGAGATGTTCTGGAGGGTGATGTTGGCACTCATGGACACAAATGTCTTCGTTGGCTCTGTAGGGCTTGATGTCGGGTTAGAGGCCGGGGAGTTTGGAGGAGAACTAGTCCATGGAAGCGCTGAAGCAATAGGACGGATAACAGTGAGTGTGAATACAATAGAGCAGTAATACTACAAAAGAACCTGTCGCTGGTGCGGTGGACGGGTCCACGGTTGGGGACGATGAAGGGAAGAAGGACGGCACCACGGTTGGGGAAGATGAAGGGAAGAACGGCACCACTGTTGGGGACGATGACGGGGAGAAGGACGGGACCACGGTTGGGGAAGATGAAGGGAAGAAGGACGGGACCACTGTTGGGGACGATGACGGGGAGAAGGACGGGTCCACGGTTGGGGAAGATGAAGGGAAGAAGGACGGCACCACGGTTGGGGAAGATGACGGGGAGAAGGACGGGACCACGGTTGGGGACGATGAAGGGAAGAAGGACGGGTCCACGGTTGGGGACGATGAAGGGAAGAAGGACGGGACCACGGTTGGGGACGATGAAGGGAAGAAGGACGGGACCACGGTTGGGGACGATGAAGGGAAGAAGGACGGGACCTCCGTTGGGGACGATGACGGGGAGAAGGTCGGGTCCACTGTTGGGGAAGATGAAGGGAAGAAGGACGGGTCCACGGTTGGGGAAGATGAAGGGAAGAAGGACGGGACCACGGTTGGGGACGATGAAGGGAAGAAGGTCGGGACCACGGTTGGGGAAGATGACGGGGAGGAGGACGGCATGGACGGCGTCGGGGAAGGACGTGATGATGGGCGTGTTGTGGGTTGGGAAGTAGGGGCGGGGAAGCCCATCAACAAGTAATAGAGCTTTCTAAAATTAACGGACCCGAATCCCGTCACAGGGTCCCACCCCGCGGACGCATAGTATCCATGATAGCAGCAGGCGGACTGCGTGCACTTGTTGTTGCCAGACGTGATATCGTTGGCGAACGACCCGTTACTCGCGTACAGCGCGGGGTTGAGCCATCCGACGGGCGACATGCCCGCAGACCTTCTGGCGGCGTTGATCAGGGAAACCATCCCTGCAGTGGCAGGTGCGGAGGACGACGTCCCGGACACGTAATATTGATGTCCCCCGATGTACACCTGGTAGTACTTCCCGGCGAGTGACAGATCGGGAAAGCCTCGCCCCGACTTGTTATAGCCACGGTAAGGCGACGTGGACACTGTCTGGAAATATGTTGATATTGCCGACCGTTGCTGAGCGAAGGCTGGGAAGAGAAGGGAGAAGCCGCCACCGGACGTGGTCACGCCGCCGTTGTTATGGTCGCAAGACACCTCACGGCTGCTCCCAGTCTCGGCGCCGCACGTCTCTCCGACGGCGGTTACATAGGGCGAGGATGCGGGGAACATAGGATCATAGGCGCACGCGGACATATTTGTGGAGGATCGGAATTGGAATCCAGGAGCGCCGTCATCTCCGCTGGACACAAGAACAGTGACTCCCATGGCGCCAAGTTTGATGGCCTCGATGTTGAAGGAGATCGGGTGGGGGGAGTTCACCAGGTCGGACTCCGCCTCACTGTAGCTTATGGAGTACACGTCTGTGTGTGAGGTCGAGTTCGCTACACTCGTACACCAGGACAAGAAGTCGTCCGTGGCATTGTCATAGCTGTGGCGGAGGCGAGAAGGGATAGAGTTACTGGGTAATAACTGCGATTGATTTCAGTCGGGAAAGAGTTTGGGTGTAATTGGGGCGGTGGACGGAGTGATTACACCGTCATGATAGTGGTCGGGGTGTCTTGCGCCACCGCGGTGATGTACTGGAGATCCAGATTACTCTCCGCGCAGTCCAGGGCGTTGGTGTTGCATACGGCGGGGTTGTCGCGGGCGTTCGGGTCGTGATCCACAGGGTGAGTCGGAATACCGAAATTGCTCTGAAACTTGGCCAAGTCGGAAGAGGAGAAATACTGGCCCACAGTGGAATAGATGGTTTGCGATGTGAGTGTGTTTCCCTTATTTGTAAATATATTGTAGTACGAGTTCAGCAGAGCGGGGGTGATATACGCCGTGGCGGTCTTTGAGGCGGCGGCCTGAGCCGTCACCGCAGACCGGTGGGACCTGGAGAGACGTGGCAACTCGAGAATCCGGTAAATTGCGAAGATGTGCTTCTCGACGGTCGGAGGGAGCGTGTAGCTGGAGGACCGGAATACGATATCTCCGGATGACGAATGTTTGTATGGGTGGAACTTAGCCGAGAATAGTGATTCCCACGTTCTCCGCGAAGCCCTCGCAGTTATATACTCGCCGTACAGCGTTTCTTTATAGTCAATGATGGCGTGCAGGTTAAGGTAATTTCTCACTGCCTCTAGAGCCGCTCCGTTGTAAGTGAGCCTCCCCACCTCCTCGCGGGTGAGATGGTGTCCGTAACGCGGAGAGGACGGGTCGGACACGTCGTGAAGTATGCCCTCCAACTTGTCGACATTCAACTGATGCAAAGCAATCACTATCTCATGAGCGGCGTCTAAATCGACCATAGCACTATCCAAACGAATAAAGTCCCGCCGCGTGTGATGGTTCGCCTCATGCACTGCACGGGTCACAAGTGAAATTGTGATCGAAAGACGCATATTATTTCCAAAATATCATTAATATAAATGCACAAATATAAATAAGATGCTACAATTGGCAGTCGATGTCGATTTCGATGACTAGGGAGTGACATAAAACAGGGGCAACAATTTTACTACATGGGGATCATAACAGAGGCCATATATTTTTATTTGGTAAAACGTCATCATCGTCTGTAATTGATGTCATCCCTAATCTGAGGGATTTTCACATATGTTGAGCACTGAAATGTAAAGAAGTCCACACTAGACTTTGGCTGATTATGGGTTATTTCCAGGCTTTCATGGATGTTGTAGCGCGAAACAAGATAATATATATAGGAAATGGGTGTTAAATGGGCAAGAGCATTTTAAGGTACGAATAACGGTATTTAGAGAAATAAAATAGTAGTAAAATAGTTTTAACAATCATCGTTCACACCCTCAAAATGCATAGTACAATTCGACGAAAAGAAAAATTGCTATTTTGCTAAGGAACATTCTACCTATTCAACTTGATTTCGCAATATTTGTTTGTAATATTTGAATAAAGTAAATAATTATCATACATCATACACGTCAAGAACGAAATTAGGGCTAATAAATCTTCAACATGATTTATTTACAGGTCGTAGATTGTTCGTTTCTCAAATTTACAGCACATTAAGGCCTTTCTCTTACCACTACGCGTGCATAAAACTGCCAAGCTAATCGCCGAAGCAAGTATAATATGAACTCTAAATTTGGTCATTTCAAACTAGTGTTCAATCCTGAATTATGTACTGAAAAAGAAAAGTAAAGAAAAAAATCAAAAACATATTTATAGCAACAATAATTCAAAAAACCTCATTCTTGTCAGGTATTTTCAATCGCATTGTCCTATCTATCATGAGCTTGAAAAATGTAGTAACTGTCATGAGATTTTACCGTTACAGAACGGTAAGGAGCCACAGGTTGAATATATATGAAAGAAATTTTTATTGCAAAATTTTTGTTTTGGTGGCTTCACAGTAATGTTGGATATTCCATCTTCATAGGATATAAAATATATTCCAATAGCTTTATTGACGATTCTGGAATGTAAACTCGAACAAGACGCAAATAATTTAGATATAATGTACTAATCGTGTATTACAGATATATTTGTAATCTGCAAAGCTCTTGCAGTCACTTAGAAAAATCCATTTTCTTAACCACTTCCTCGGTATTTATTTCGGGATCTATTAAGGTCATTTACATATATACCTATCGTAACTTTAAGTCTCGCCGAACTTACTTAACAATTAAATATACTACAGAAGCGATGGTACCTTGAAAATTCAAATGGAAATATTCTGTTTCGGTCTATTGATGTTGTACCAGACGGTAGATTTCAGTCGTGGAGAGATGTTCTGACCAATAAAACTGTATCTGTATCAGTTACTGAACTACTCGTTTCTGAACAAGATTGTGAAGGTTCCCAATCTCTCATTGAATCCATATGGCTATTGTCTGCGGTGAACGATCTAAGTAGTTCTGTGGTAAATAATGTACCTATCAGAGATCTTATGATGAATTGTCGCCGGAAGTTTCAAGATATCACTATCACCGACCCTCATGCGTTCACACTCTCCCCCGACCAGCCCATGAAAGTGGATCCACAATCCGAACTTCCTAACAGCTCTGCGTCTAATATTTGCTCTCATTTAATAGAAATAATGACAGCGTGCGAATTCGTAAGAAACAATTACATATTTCACGTGCCATCAGACCCGTTGTTGGTCGCCCAACGGGACGGACATATGGAGTACTCGAAAAGCGCAAACCTCCCAAAAAGCTGCTATGGCATATTACGAGAAAAAATAAAGGCTCGAATCCAGAAGCAAAGTCCCTCTCGTGACAGGAATGGTGACGGGTCGATAGCGGTAACGGACACGTGTCACGGAAGTCCCTTAATGACGAATCCGTTTAGTTGCCATCTGATGGCGACTATGGAGGCGGATGCCAACGGCACTGACGAGAGTAGCAATGGAGAACTCGGGGAACTGGACTCCATGGCTGAGCAGCGGGTGTTGTGCTGTTTATACTGCACCAGTCTCGTTCTAGAGGTAGACTCGCACTTCAGGTCAGTCGGGGAACAAGGGCGTGCACACCCGCAATGATTGGGTTCCCCTTCCATTCATTACCTGATTCCTGTTGCGCGTTGTTTATTGGTGGTTACTGAATCGAAATGGCGGTGCGAAAAGGAATGACAGTGTCGTGGCGGAGTTGAGGCCGCGACGGTGCCCCGATTGGGCGATATATTTATATTGCTGGGATCCGCTGTGTGTCCCTCTGCTTGCGCTTCTATATAATATATGCGCTGATGAATATGCGCGTAAGCAGGAATGGAGTGGGCGACGAGGCTATCCTCTCCATACCAATCTACAAGGAGATACTCGCTCACACCGCACCTCTAGAGCACGTGGCGATTCGGATTCAAGTGATGTATTTTCTCACTCAGCTGCTTACGTATGGTAAGTGCTGCACCCACCACAGGCTTGCACCGACACTTCAGCTCTGACGATCCCTCAAGTGGTCATGTGTTGTTGCTGGTGCCGTTGTCGTGGGCTTCTGCAGGAGAGGCGAGCGATGCGGACTACAGTTGGCTTGGAAGCTCAGGTACTCGGCTCCGACAGCATTGAGATGGTTGAGGTGGGGCGGTTCGAAGAACAGGCGGAGGATCGCGCATTTCCTTGTCTGAGTACTTGGTTGTGTGGCAAACAAAGCCTGTCTCTCTGTTCAGCTCAGGACTTACGCCTCCATGGTTTTCCTCGGGCACTGGTTTGTGCTGTCGTGTCAGGGCGGACCGTCGCCGTCTGCAACGATGTCCTTGAGCGGATCCCTGTCACCAGAGAGGCCGCAGACCTCTATTCCCAGCTCTGTCATTTGGTGGCCCAGTACTCATTGGATGTCCCAGAGCCTCCACTGCCCGAGGAAGACAAGGAGGAGGAAGCGAACCGAGCAGGGGTGGCCGAGGACCCGTTGTGTGGGCGTACGAACGAGCAGCCGGGAGTCCGACCTGTCTCTCTTTTCTTGGAGGCTCTCTCTCCAAGTATGCCACAGGCCATCTTACCCAACCGCACCTTATCACTTCTCACCTCCCACCTCGTGTGTCCCTGTCCGTCAGTCATATCCACGGTGGCGATTCAAGGAGCGGTGGAGACTGCGTCCCGTCTGCTACTGTGGGTGTACTATATACACCCGATGGACTTGTCCGTATCTGTTTGGGAATTTGTACGTGGGTATACGTGTATTTGTCTGAGTATATATGATTCCTGATTCACTCGTTTGTCAAACTTATTACCTTCCTTCTGTTCGTCAGTGGCGCGCTCGCCCGAGAACCTAATTGGAATGCGAGCGGTATTGCGAGGTACTGGAGGCTCGAGACCGCTCCTGCTTACCCCTCTCTGGTGAGTCCCGACTGTTGTGGTCACTGCCACCCACGCCTACGTGTGAAATCGCGGTCACCTGTCAGTGCTGTGACCGTGCCTCCACATTCGTAACGGCCTTACCGCTGTGTACCCCTCAGTCTGGGAATCGGAGGGCAGCGCTGCTCCTGGAGACCGTCTTTTATTTCCTCCAGGTGCCTGGCCCACTCCCTTGGGGTCCCTTGTGTGATATCCTAAGACGTGGATGTGGTGCAGGCTGTACCGGGAGAGGACCATGTCCTGCCACTCGCACTGGGACTGTTCATGCTCTGCACAACACCCGTGGTGCTTCACTGTCCTCTTCCGTCCTCCTGTCCACACCGCGATGACAGAGGATATGATCGATGTCGTTACGACTTCTCTACCACCTCGGCTGCGGACGGGGAAGGGGGAGGGGACGACTGCACTTTCGATGAGTCAAGATCACTTCGAGCGATGGTGAGGACAGGTTCGGTTCGCTCAATCCTCCTGTCCCCACCCCGCCTTTCCACTAAGTCCGTGCCCACTCCCCTCCTTGCCCTTCCGCTTTAGGCTGTTCGTCATCTGTCTGTTATAGAGGAGACGTGCCGTCGTAGCGGTCGCTGTCTATTCGGACCCGAGTCGGGCGGTGTAGACGGGCTGGTGGTCAGGGGCTTGTTTCTGCTCGCCTACCAGGTGGGATGGAATGGGCGCGGGACTAGGCCCCTCGACACTACCATGGTGTGATGTGGGTGGGGGCTTAGTATTCGTGATCTTCTCATGGGCTATTCTTGCCCTCGTCTGGACCGGTGGTCCTCCGCCTCGCTTACGTCATGTCCTGTTTTGGCGTCTTATTCCTCGACAGAGCCTCCCCGCGCATGAGGATATGGATGGACACCCCAACTGGGAGATTCCGCACCTCATCTATACCATAGCCCGAGGCGCGTCTCCCTCCTGGGCTTGGGAAGAAGACCAGAACGGCCGAGCAGAAGGTTCGACGAGTGTCGCTAAGGTGTCTCTCGGTCCAGGGAACGGGCAACATATTGGGGAGGGACAGGAGCAAGAGGCCGGGGATCG
>Ga0007834_1000477_pt1 | contig 12364 bp, 10 predicted proteins | sample CryBogCBE06Nov07_FD_71233 | JGI IMG/M metagenome (GOLD analysis project Ga0007834, IMG submission 71233) | Freshwater microbial communities from Crystal Bog, Wisconsin, USA - CBE06Nov07 | ecosystem: Environmental > Aquatic > Freshwater > Lake | place: Crystal Bog, Wisconsin, USA | collected...
CTGTAAAACTCGATCCAGTCGTAGCTGCGGCCCAGGCCGATGTATTGCACCACACCGAAGAAATGCAAACCGGCGACGGCCGCGGGCTTCTGGTCAACCGTGGGGATCGGGATGAAATCCACGTCGTAGATGGAGAATTCCTTGTAGCGGTCCACAAAATAGATGCGGCTGCCGCCAGCGCCGTGGATAGCCGGAATGTTGAGCTCCATCACTTGGGCATGGGTGGGAACCTCCCAGGCTCCCCGCTCCCGGGCATAGGCGTAAGCGGCACGCGCGTCACGAACCCGCAAGGCAATGGCGGATATGGCGGGTACTTCGGCACCATGCGCTGCGCCCTTGACGTCCAACGGGTGAGCGTTGACCACCACGTTGAGCCCACCCTGGCGGTACAGCAACACCTCGCGCGAGCGGTGCCGCGCCACCGGTTTGAACCCCATCATCTCCAGCACCTGGCCCAGAGCCTGCGGCTTGGGCGTGGCGTATTCGATGAATTCAACGCCATCCAGCCCCAGCGGGTTGGCCGCATCGCTGAACGAAGCCTGCAGGGGTTCGCGGTCGCTGCCGGGATTGACAAGCAAGTCACTCATGCAAGATTCTCCATAAGACCTTGGCAGTCACTATATGCCGGTTGCAGCGACTGCCGCATGTGCACCACCAAGGAACAGGCGTTCGATGTCGGGATCGGCCAGCAACTCGCTGGCGGGCTTGTGCAGCACTAGACGGCCCGACTCCAATGCAATTGCGTCGTCGGAAATCTTCAACGCACTTTTCACGTTCTGCTCCACCATCAGCACCGTGGTGCCCTGGTCAGCCAGCTTGCGCAGCAGCTTGAACACGTCCTGCACCACGAGAGGCGAGAGGCCGATGCTGGGCTCGTCAATCAGGATGACCTTGGGGCGCAGCAGCAGGGCGCGGCCAATTTCAAGCTGCTTTTGTTCGCCGCCCGAGAGGGACGCGGCACGCGAATGAAGGCGCTCCTTCACGCGCGGAAAAAATTCCAGCACCTCGGGAATTCGCTCGTGCGTGGTCTTCATGCCCAAGGTGATGCCACCCAACTCGAGGTTTTCGTACACGCTCAGTTGCCCAAACAGGTTGCGACCCTGGGGCACAAAGGCAACGCCCCGCGCCAGCAAGTCCTTCTGGCTGATGCCACCGATCTCCTGGCCGTCCAGCAAAATCCTGCCCTGGCGCGGCTTGAGCAGTCCGAAAAGGGTTTTTAGCACGGTCGACTTACCCGCCCCATTGGGCCCGAGCAGCAGGGTGATGGAACCCTTGGGTGCCTTGAAGCTGAGGTTGTTGAGGATCATGAAATCCTTGTACCCCGCCACCACGTCGTTAAATTCAATGCAGATGTCGCTCATGGTCAGGCTCCCAGATAGGCGTCCAGCACCTGCTTGTTGCCACGAATTTCGGCCGGGGTGCCGATGGCCATGACCTTGCCCTCGACCATGACCATGATGCGGTGGCACAAGTCCATCACGAAGTCCATGTTGTGTTCAATCACCACGAAGCTGCTTTTCTTGCTGCCCGTCGGTGTGCGGTTGAGATCCTTGAGCAAGGTGGAGATGCCGCCCACCAGGCTGGGATTGACCCCAGCGCAGGGCTCATCAAGCAGGACGAGATCTGGCTCGCTCATAAAGGCCATGGCGATATCGACCAGCTTTTGCTGGCCGTAGCTCAGGGTGCCCGCCTTGAGGTGGGCCACATGGCGGATGCGGAAGCGGTTAATCAGGGCATCGGCCTTTGCGCCCAGGCCCGAGTCATCCTGCTCGAACATGCGGCTGAACATGCTGCCGCGGTGCTCCTGCGCCGCCACGATCAGGTTGTCGCGCACGGTCATCTTCCCAAACACCTGGAGAGTCTGGAAGGTGCGGCCCACGCCCCTGCGATTGAGTTCCAGGGGCCCCAGGCGCGACACGTCCTGCCCGTTGAGTTCGATCTTGCCCGAGTCCGGTGAAATCTGGCCCAGCATCGAGTTGAACAATGTGGTCTTGCCCGAGCCATTGGGTCCGATGACGCCGAATATTTCACCCGGCTGCACTTCAAAACTCACACCGCCTACAGCTTGGATGGCTCCATAGGCTTTCTTCAGGTCAGTGACCTTCAGTAGTGGCGCGCTCATGCCTGACCTCCGGCGTTGCCTTGTCCGGCTGCAGGGCGACCCGCTTTCATGCGTTCTTCACTGGCTTTGCGCGAATCGCGCTTGGCGCGGATACGATCGGGCAGGCTGAGCAAGCCGTCAGGCAGCCAGACCATCATCAGCACAACAACGGCGCCGAAGATGGGCAAATACCAATTGGACAGCACAGGCGCGATATCAGGAATGATTTGGGGCATCACGGCACCCACCGCGGCCCCGACGAGCGGCCCCAGGAAATATCCGGGCCCGCCGACCACGACCATGAGGTACATCATGATGGACGCGCCAACCGCAAAAGGCGCCGGCTCGATGAAATCCACCAGGGAAGCAAACAAGGCACCTGCAACGCCCGCATAGGTCGCGCCAATCGCGAAGGACAGCAGCGTGTAGTTGCGGATGTGGATGCCCAGGCTCTCGGCACGTATCGGGTTGTCGCGTAAGGCAGTAAACGCCTTGCCCCAAGGGCTGCGCAGCAGCCCGAGCAGAAGCAGGCCCATGACCACCGTACAGGCCAGCACGAAGTAGTAGTAGGCCAGATTGCCCGTGAGCGCCCAACCCAGGAAGTCCGGACGGGGAATGCCATTGATGCCAAAGGTGCCGCCGGTGAGCCATTCTTCATTGCGCATGACCAGCCACACTGCGGTATTGAAACCCAGAGTGGCAAAAGCCAGATAGATGGTCTGCACACGCAGCGCAGGGAAGCCGAGGATCAGGCCGACCACGAAGCACAGCAGAGCCGCTGCCGGCAAGCCCAGCCACCAGCTCAAGACCGCCTTCATCATGATGGCCACGGTATAGGCGCCGATGCCAAAGAAGGCTGCGTGGCCCAGCGACTTCTGCCCGGCATAGCCGACCGTGAGGTTCAGTCCCATGGTGGCCACGACAAAAACTAGCCAGTAGGTCATCAAATAAATGCCGTAATTCTTGAGCAACAGCGGGAAAGCCATCGCGATCAGGGCGCCAGCAGCTATCAAGCCAATAGCAAGCGGGTTGCGGGAGGCGTTCATACCTTGCGCTCCTCTTTTTTGCCCAACAGGCCTTGCGGCTTGAACAGGATCACGACCATGAAAATCACCAGGGCTACGGCGTCCTTGTAGGAGGGCGAGATATAGGCCGCTGCGAGGTTCTCACTCACGCCCACGATCAGGCCGCCTAGCAGGGCACCCCGCGAGTTGTTGAAGCCGCCAATGATTGCGGCAAAAAAGGCCTTGTTTCCCAGCGACTCGCCCATGTCGAATTTGGCCAGATAGGTCGGCGTCACCAGCAGCGCTGCCATGCAGGCCAGCACCGCATTGATGGCAAATGTGTAGAAAATCATGCGCGGCACATTGATGCCCAGGACCGAGGCGCTTTCGGTGTTTTGCGCCACAGCCTGCATGGCGCGACCCGTGACCGTCTTGGACAGAAAGGCCTGGGTGGCAAAAACAATGATCAAGGCCAGCATCAGGGTTCCGATATCACCCATAGTGACCGTAACCCCTGCAATATTGAAGATCCGGTCGGCAAACAGGCTCGGAAAGGGGTGGGCCTCAGCGCTGTAGCCCGCCCGCACGCCATTGCGCAGAACAATCGACAGGCCAATGGTTGCCACCACAATCGGCATCATGCCGAACTTGTAGAGCGGATCCACCACGGCTCTCTTAAACGCCCAACCCAGCACGCCTGTCGCCACAATGGCTGTCAGGAGCAGGCTGACCAGCAACGGCGCGCCCAGGCTCATGAAGCCCAGCATGCCAAAGGCGGGCAACATCACGAACTCGCCCTGGGCGAAGTTGATGGTGCCAGCAGCCTGCCACAGGAGGGTAAAACCCAGAGCTGCCAGTGCATAGATGCTCCCCGTGGACAGCCCACTGAGAAAGAGTTGGAAAAAGTCGGTCATGGTCGTAATGGGGTTTCCGGGGCTTGCGAAGGCCGATGGGCGGGCAACGCGCACCGGCTATCGCAATCGGGTTTACTTCTTGGCAGCGGCCTTGGCAGGTGCCGAGGCTGCAGGCATGGGCATGCCCTTTGTCACGCTTGCCGTGGCTACGCCCAGGGGCGGCACCATGTCAATGACTTCTTGCTTGCCATTCTTGACCTGAACGATGAAACTCATGCGGTCCAGGTCGCCCTTGTTGTCGAACTCGGTGTACATCAATGCTCCGGGGTATTTGTCGGTATTGATCTTCAGGCCGTGCATGGCGGCTGCCACTGCCTTGCGGTCGAGCTTGCCGGCTTTTTCGATGGCGGCCTGCATCGCGTAGATGCCCGAGTAGCCCTTCATGCCGTTGTGGTCCGACACGCTTTTGTAGGCCAGTTCGTACTTCGCGCGGAAGGCGCGGATTGCAGGAATGGGCGCATCCACGGTCAAACCAACGTGCGCAATCGCACCCTCGGCAGCGCCACCGGCAAGGTCAATCACATTCTGGCCGGTCAGCGTGGTTTCACCGATCACAGGTTTGGTCCAGCCCTGTTTGCGCAACTCGCGCAGCAGTCGGGCGGATTCGTCTTCGTTGGTATAGGCAAAGAGTGCGTCTGCGTTGGATTGCTTGGCCTTCAGAACAGCTGCAGAAAAGTCAACTTGGCCAGAATCGGTGGAGATCTCGCTCACGACCTTGGTATCGGTGGGTTCCAGCGCTTTCTTGATGGCATCCAGGCCACCCTTGCCAAAGTCGTTATTGACGTACAGCACCGCCAGGTTCTTGATCTTGGCTTGTTTGTTGATGTAGCGGGCGACCTTGGGCATTGCGGTGGTCTGGGTAAAGCTGGTACGGAAAACGTAGGGGTTGCCCTGCAGGGTGATGTTGGCCGCTTCGCCGCCGGTCCAGTTGGGAATACCGGCCTTTTCCGATTCCTTCATGCTGACAATGATCGAGCCCGAAAACACGGGGCCAAAAATCGCGAACACGTCCTGGTCAATGGCCTTCTTGGTCAGGCCAAGTGCCACACCGGGGTTGCTGGTGGTGTCGGAGACGGACAGTTCGATCTTCTTGCCCAGGATGCCGCCGGATGCATTGATTTCCTTGACGGCCAGTTCAACACCATTCTTGAAGTTGGTGCCAGCCGTGGCGCCCGCGCCGGAGAGTTCGACAATGGCCGCCACCTTGATGGTGTTTTGTGCGAATGCGCCGGACGCGCCCGCCAAAAGGGCGCAGGCAGCTATTATTTTGAGAGTGAATCGTTTTTGCATGGTGTGTCTCCTGGGAGTGGTGGTTGAGATGGGAAGCGTCATTCGGTCGTGGATTATCCTAGGCCAACTGATGCAGCGGGGGGTCTGCCGGACGGGGGCTTACCCCTACAAGCCCGGCAGGGTAGATCCGTTGGCGGATGGCATCGTAGTCCCGCTGCACCGCCTGGGCCGCGGCCGCAAATCCAAAGAAGTCGAGATACAGGTGCGTCTGCTGGATCATCATTTCGAAGCCCGGCTGGGCCGTCAAACCCCGGGCCCACGCCGCCCGCACGGCGGGAGTGGGCTGGTTTTTCATCAGGATGTCGGCATAGGCCGCATGAGGTGGCATCCGCGCGATGTCACACGGCATGCCGTCCGAGGCATTGAGACCCAGCGGTGAAGCATTGATGACCAAGTCAAATCCGGACGGGTCATTGCTGCCCACTGCGCAAACCTGGGCTGAGGCCCCTTCGCGGATGTGGGTGGCCAGATCCACCGCCCGCGTGGTAGCCGGGTCGTAGAAGGCCAGTTCTCGGCAGGCTTGCAGCCCGCTGGCCAGGGCGGCGCCAATGGCCGCTGCCGCGCCGCCTGCGCCCAGCACGAGCACCCGCCGGCCTGCATAGGCGATTCCTGCATGGTCCAGTCCGGCCAAAAAGCCGATGCCGTCAAACAAGGCGCCGCTGAGCGACCCGTCGGGGTTGCGCCGGATGGCGTTCACGGCTCCGGAGGCACGGGCGGCAGGGGTACAGTGGGTCAACAAATCGATGATCTGCATCTTGTGCGGAATCGTGACCCACATGCCCTTGATATTGGGTGCCAGGAAAGCGGCCGGGACGAATGCCGCCAGATTTTCGGGCGCTACATGCACAGGCACTAGGATGGCATCAATCCCATGGCGCGCAAACAACGCGTTGAACGACTCCGGAGCCCGCACCTGCTCCACCGGATCCCCCAGGATCAGATAGACCGAGGTGCTACCGGTCACCTGTGGCATGGCCGGAGGGTCATTGTGGGGCGCTGGATTGGCAGATTGCATTTGAGCGTTTATCGTTCTGATTTGTGCGATTTGTGATAATATAGATAGAGCAATCAGCCAAACAAACAAATAATCGCATTCAAAGCTCGATTATCGAACATTTATGGATGACAAACGAACGAATATGGGGTTTTCCCTAGAATCCCCGATGGGTCTTAAAACCGAGTCCCCACCGCCACCGAGCAGCGCCCTGGAGCGCCGCGACTGGATTGCCGGACTTGAAAAGGGCTTGGGCATTCTCGAAGCCTTTGGCGACGCCAATCCGCGCGTGACGGCTTCGCAAATGGGCGATCTGGTGGGCATGACGCGCACGGCCGCAAGGCGCCACTTGCTGACCCTGGCCCATCTGGGCTACGTGGCAACCGACGGCAAGCTGTTCTGGCTCACCCCAAGGGTTCTGCGGCTGGGGCAGGCCTTCATCGAATCGAGTCGCCTGGCGCGCATTGTTCAGCCTTTCCTGCAGCGGGTGACGGCCGGCACCCAGGAGATTGCCTACGTGAGCATGATGGAGGGCGACGATATCGTCTACGTCGCCCGCAACGGCCCCAACCGCGCGATGAATACCGGCTTCGTGCTCGGTGCGCGGGTGCCCGCCCACGTCACGGCAGCCGGCCTGCTCCTGGTTGCCATGCGGGACAAGCCCGGCTACGAGGAATGGCTTGAGCACGGTGAAATACGCACTTACACGACCCACACCATCATCGACAAGGAAGCGCTGCGCGGCGAGTTTCTTCGCATCCGCCAGCAGGGCTGGGCGGTATCGGAGCAGCAACTGGAACTGGGCTTCCGGGGTGTGGCCGTGCCCCTGCGCGATGCCAAGGGCACTTTGGTCGCAGCACTGAACGTCACCATGCCGATGGGGCAGGAAAAGACCGATGACGCCGTGGTGCGCGTGCTCAATGTGCTGCGCGAGACCGCCGCCAGCCTGCGCAATCTCATCTAGGGCTCTCGCTCGCGAGCTGCCGCCAGGCGCTGCGGTTTTTCGCATGCTGGTTCGGATGTTGCTAAAGTCGCACCATGCCACCCCCATCCATCGGTCAGACTGCAGCGGACACCGCAAGCCAGGCGATGTCGCGCGCGGTGACGGGCATGGTGATGCCGGTACAGCAGGAAGTGCAGCGGCAAAGCGGTCTGGTGCTGGCCGAGGCCGCCCAGATCAGCAGCGGCACCCTGGACTTCGCCCTGCTGCTGGGTGCCGTTCTGGGCCTGCTGTTTGGCGTGGCCTTGCCCGCCAATCTGGCCGGCAATCTCGATCTGGCCAACCAGTTGGTGCAGGCTGGCCTGTTCGGGCGGGTTGCTTCGGTTGCGGTTGTGTTCATCATCAGTGTACGCATCATTCTGGCGCGCGGCATGCGCGACCATTCCTGGGTCGCGGTCGACGACGGGCACCATGTGATGCTGCGCCATATTGCCGCCAGTTCCTGGGCGGCAGCGGTGGCCTTGTTCCTGTTTTTGCTGGCTGCCCTAGCCGGTTACGCCATGGGGCTGGCTCTTGGGCTGCCGGGCCTGGCCGGTGACATGCTGGCCGCACTGGCCGACAGCTACAGCCTGCCGGCATTGGCCCACGTCAGCCTGCGCGTGGTCGCCGAAGCGGCCGCCGTGGCCTGGATTTCATTTTTTGACATGATCTTGCTGAGCGCCCGGCGTGAGGAAATGTCCCGCTCCATCACCCGCAAACTCCTCTTGCTGGTATGCGCCGTGATCGCGATCGAGGCGCTCGATGGCTGGCTGACCTGGGGCCTTTTCTGATGCCGCCAAATCCACCCCCAAATGAAGCTGCTGCGGCCCTGCCGGTCCGGCACGGCGCGCAAACGCGCAAATTCCTCCTGACCACGGCGATTGCCGGATTTCTGGTCGGGATGGTGGCGCTGGGTCTGGCCTGGCGGCAGGGCCTGTTCGAGAGCCAGTGGACCTACCCGTTTGCCACCAGTTCCGGCGACAACCTGAGCCGGGGCATGGCTGTGCAATTCAGGGGTTTCAAGATCGGCTACCTGGGCGAACTCGAGCTCCTGGCCGATGGCAGTATTTCTGGTCAGGTGGTAATCAAGCAAAAGTACGCCGTGTTCATCACCCAGGGCGCAAGTCTGCGCTTGTCAAAGGACAAAATCGTCACCTCGGAGCTGGTGCTGGTTCCCGGAGCCCCTGGTGCGCCGGCGCTAACCAATGGTTCGCCGCTCTCGCTCAGGACTGATGGCGGGATGGATGCCCTGGAAAAGCGCATTCTCGACCGCGTTGACCCGGTTCTTGCCGAGCTGACGGCGCTCATGCAGCGCCTAGGCGACCCGCAACATGGCGTGCCGTCCGCAGTCGAAGCACTGCGCGTGAGCCTAGTGCAGGCCAACACCACGCTGCAACAGGTCAACGCTACCCTGGTGACAGCCAACAAGACTTTCGGAGACATCGATGGCCGCATCAAGGACCCGAAAATTGACGGCATACTCGCCAATGCCGAGCAGACCCTTGCCGGGCTCAAAACCAACACCGATGCACTCAACAAAACCCTGCAAAGCAGCCAGCAGCTGATGGGCGCAGGCCAGCAAACCCTCCAGGGTACCAATGCCGAACTGGCCAAGACCCTGGCGGCCACGCAGCGCGTGCTTAATGAGACCGTCAACCTCATGCAGGACATGCGCGGCTCCACGCTCGGGCGCTTTCTGGTGGGGCCACGCCATCCCGCATCGGCAGCCAATCCGGCCGACACAACGGGCACGCTCCCCTGATGCCCATCGAACCCGTCCAAAGCGGCCTCCTTGACGGGCTGCACCCCGAGTCAGCCAGTGCATTGGCAGCTGCCCTGGCGCCCCAGGCCGCTGCCGGGCACCATGACGAGTTGCGCGGCAAAGCGCCCGACGACGCGGCGCAGGGCGCTTCAAAGCCGAGTGCAGGCAATGAGGTTCTGACCCAGGCCTGGAGCGACTTCTTCGAGACCCTGGGGTTGGAGGGCTTTGCCGATCTCGACCACCGGAGCAACCAGCTTGCCCGCCAGGTCCGCGAAAACGGCGTGACCTATAACGTCTATGCCGACGCGAATGGCCCGCAGCGCCCCTGGTCGCTGGACCTGTTCCCGCTCATCCTCACGCCGCAGAGTTGGCAGCAGATCGAGGCCGGCATATTGCAACGTGTGCGTGTGCTTGACGCCGTGATGGCCGATGTCTATGGACCACAAACCCTTCTGGAAAGGGCCTTGCTGCCGGCAGCATTGGTGCAGGGCCATCCGGGCTATCTGCGGGCGCTGCACGGCGTGGCTCCAGTAGGTGGCACCCACTTGCACATCGCTGCATTTGACCTCGCGCGCGGTGAGGATGGCAACTGGTGGGTCGTCTCACAGCGCACCCAGGCCCCATCGGGCCTGGGCTACCTGCTCGAAAACCGGATTGCCGTATCGCGCCTGTTTCCCCAAGCCTTTGCCGACATGCAGGTGCAGCGCCTGGCCGCCACCTACCGCAGCCTGGTCGAAGGCATCAAGGCACGCAGCCCGGCGGGCAGCGGCGCCCACATTGCCCTGCTCACGCCCGGACCCTACAACGAAACCTACTTCGAGCACGCCTATCTGGCGCGCTACCTCGGCCTCAGCCTGGTCGAAGGCAGCGACCTGCTCGTGCGCGACCAGCTCCTCTATCTCAAAACCCTGCAGGGGCTTGAGCCCGTGCACGCCCTGCTCAAACGCCTGGACGATGAATTCCTCGACCCCCTGGAACTGCGGGCCGACTCCACCCTGGGCGTGCCGGGATTGCTGCAGGCCATCCGCGCCGGCAATGTGCTGGTAGCCAACATGCCGGGCTCGGGTTTCCTGGAGTCCACTGCGCTGCTTGGCTTCTTGCCCGCGCTGGCACGCGAGCTGATTGGCGAAGAGTTACTGCTTCCAGCGTTGCCCACCTGGTGGTGCGGCGAGCGCGCGGCGATGGAAGAAGTCCTTCCCCTGCTCGGCAGCAGTGTCATCAAGCCTACCTACCCGGGGCCTTCCCACCTGGGCGGTTTCGAGTCGGTTCTGGGCGGCAATCTCTCTCTCGCCCAGCAGGACGAGTGGGCGGGCCGCATCATGCGCCGGGGCGAGGACCACACGGTTCAGGCCTACCAGCCACTTTCCCAAATGCCGGTCTGGCGCCCTGGCGGGGATGAGGCCCCGCTCAGCGCCGGCAGCCCATCACCTGGCCGGGAGCCAGGGCAGATGGGCATGCGCTCGGTCCTGTTGCGCGTCTTTGCCGTAGCGGGCAACGAGCCTGGGCAATGGAGTGTTTTGCCCGGCGGCCTGGCCCGTCTGGCCGGGGCAGACGACGAGATTGCATCCATGCAGCGCGGCGGGAGCAGCGCCGACGTCTGGGTCATGGTCAACAGCGCGCGCGGCGAGACAGTCGACCGCACGACCCTCCTGCCAACCCCCGGCATGGGCACCAACGCCAGCGCCGTACACCGCAACCGCATTGTCACCAGCCGAGCCGCGGAAAACCTTTTCTGGCTCGGACGCTACACCGAGCGCTGTGAAAATACCGTGCGCCTGGCGCGGCTCACCCTCGAACGCCTCAACGGGGAAGACCAGTCCTCCCGGCCCCTACTGGCCTGGCTGGGCCAGATGGCCACGGCCAACACCCTGGTATTGCCCACCGTGCCGCCGCCAACCCTGGCGCGGCGCGTGTTCGAGCGCTCCCTGATCGCTTCCCTCACGGCGACCGACCAGGCCTGCAGCGTGGGCTACAACTTGCGCGCATTGCAGGGGGCGGCCAGTTCGGTACGCGAGCGGCTATCGACCGAGCAGTGGAACGAAATCCAGCGCGCCCACACGGGCTTTTTCGCCGGCAGCGCGGCCTGGGCGGCCATCCATGAAGCCGGCTACTCAAGCTTGGACGCCGTCGGCGCGCTCGAAGGGGTGGCCATGCACCTGGGCGTGATCACCGGGGCACAAACGGACCGCATGACGCGCGACGACGGCTGGCGCCTGCTCAGCGTGGGCCGCCACATTGAGCGCCTCGGTTTCCTGGCCCAAGCCCTAACCCTGGGTTTCGAGTCCGGTGCGGCCCAGGACGAGGCCGGCTTTGAGGCCCTTCTGGCCCTGTTTGACAGCACCATTACCTTCCACGGGCAATACCAGTCTCGCCACGATATCGCCGCCCTGCTGGATTTGCTGGTGTGCAGCGGCGACAACCCGCGCTCGGTCGGCTGGGTGGCCCAATCCCTGCGCAACCGCCTGGCCAAACTTGCGGGCGATCTGGCAGACCAGCCCAGCCCGCTGGCCGCCTCCGTTCCCCTGCCCTCGAAGGCCTCGCTGGACGCCCTGCTGAAGCAGGACGCCCAAGGCCAATTTGCCGCTCTGCTGGACCTGCTCGGCCTGTGCCGCTCGGCGGCCTGGCGGGTCTCGGAAGAAATTAGCGCGCAATACTTCACCCACTCCAGCGACGCCAAAACCAGCGTAGGCGCCTGAAGCCAATGGACCTGCACGTCGTCCACGAAACCCGTTACCGCTACACCCCCGCGGTGGAAACCGCGCAGCACATGGCCTATCTCAAGCCCTTGCAGGCGGCACATCAGGCGGTGTCAAGCCACAGCTTGCGCATCACGCCCGAGCCTGAGCAGCGCAGCGAACGCATGGACGTATTCGGCAACACCCAGACATTTTTCGCGCTGGCCATGGCCCATACGCATCTAACCGTGACCGCCGACAGCCTGGTGCAGACGCGTGCGCCGGAGCCGGTTGACACGGCCCACGCTGGCCTGCCCTGGGAAGCGGTGCGCGAGCATTTTCGCTACCACGCGAAAGCCCCCTGGGACCCGGCTGCCGAGTTTGTTTTTGCATCGCCCTATGTTCCGCGGCACGAGGATTTCTCGGCCTGGGCCCGGCCCAGCTTTGCGCCGGGTTTGCCCCTGCTGGATGCAGCGCACGACCTCATGGAACGCATCCATGCGGAGTTCAGTTACGCCACCGAGGCCACCGAGGTCAATACACCGGCCCTCGAAGCGCTGCACGGCAAACACGGCGTCTGCCAGGACTTTGCCCACGTGATGGTGGCCGGCCTGCGCGCCATGGGTCTGGCTGCACGCTATGTCA
>Ga0007834_1000478_pt1 | contig 12322 bp, 10 predicted proteins | sample CryBogCBE06Nov07_FD_71233 | JGI IMG/M metagenome (GOLD analysis project Ga0007834, IMG submission 71233) | Freshwater microbial communities from Crystal Bog, Wisconsin, USA - CBE06Nov07 | ecosystem: Environmental > Aquatic > Freshwater > Lake | place: Crystal Bog, Wisconsin, USA | collected...
ATAATCTTTCGGCTTACAACGTTTCCGCAGCCCGAAAACCACCCAGACCGAACCCGTTGGCCAAGGCAATCACCTGACCCGTGACCCCTGGTGCGGCGAGCAGGTAATCAAGCGCGGCCAAAACCTCACTTGGTTCACCATGACGCTTCAGCGGTGCACGTGCGGCAAGGCGGGTGAACATGGTGTCGTCATCTTGCGCGCCGGGGAGGGTGGGGCCAAGCGCAATGACATTTGCCCGCACGCGGGGCGCACACGCCGCGGCCAGCAATTCAATAATGGATTGCCATGCATGTTTGCTGGCGGCGTAGCTGAAAAATTCGGGCGAAATGCTCCACCCCATGGTGCCATCACCCAGCACGGTGACAGTGCCGTTTGCCGTTGCGGGAAGCTGTGCAAGGAAGCCTTGCGTGAGCAACAACGGTGATTCCAGATTCACTGCCAAATGATCACGCAGACTGTCAGCTGTCATGGTTGAAACCGTGTCGCGCGTGAAACTGGATGCGTTGTGAATGATGTGAGTGATGGGCGGCAAACCCTTCCAAAAATTCTTCAATGTTTCTGGCTTGGAAAGGTTAGCCTGAACAAGTGTGACGGTGGTGCCGTGTGTATTTTTCAATGCACTGGCAAGGGCTTCCGCTTCCGCTTTTGATTGATGATAATGCAGCACTAGATCATGCCCGCGTGCAGCCAAATGCTGCGCCATATTCGCGCCGATGCGCTTGCCTGCGCCGGTGATGAGAGTCGTTGGTTTCATAGAGTGTTTATAGCGAGCCTGTCCTAAAGGACAAGCTCGCGTTGGGGGAAAGATTCCCCCAAACCCCCTCGCTTCGCGGCTCGCCATGGAAGGCTACGCGGTGACGACGGAAATGTTTGCTGCATAGGAGCGAGTTAGACGAGCCAGCCATGAGCCCACGAAGTGGCGCGTAGGTTTGATCAGTAGATCAAACCGCAGCAAACAAATACTACCGCATCTGCGCCATGACGCGTTGAATTTCTTCTTCCGGACGGTTGAGCACTTTTAGCAATCCGCTGAGAAGCCGCATGCTTGATACTTGCAGCTCGGGCACGGCTTTGGTGGCACCCAGCAGTTCCAACGCCCGCACATGATCCAGATCGCGTGCGCGAACCATGATGGGCAAATCAGGATAGGTGGTGCGCATGGCGCGCAGCAATTTATCTGCCGCCTCGGGATCGTGTAGCGTAATCACCAGCGCCACGGCGCGCGAAACACCAATGGCTTCCAACACATCGGGCCGCGCGGCATCGCCATAATACACGGGGTGATGGCGCATGCGTCCGGCGCTGACTTCGCGCGGGTCGGTGTCGAGTGCGGCGAATTTGATGTTTTCCTGTGCCAGATGATCGGCGATGAGTCGCGCCATGCGACCATAACCCGCAAACACCACATGACCATCCAGATCGCGCGCTTCTTCGGCGATGAGTTTGGGGTCGCGGCGCACGCGTTTCCACCAGCGTTTTTCAAACTGCATGCCCAGCGTGTCGAGCAAAGGTGTGGCGGCCATGGTGAGGGTAATGGCGAGCAACAGTTTTTGCGAAAGCTCGCCGTCCATCACCCCAAGAGCGGCGGCAAGACCAAACAAAATGAAGGCAAATTCACCGCCTTGTGCCAGTAGCAATGCCGTGTGGCCCGAAGTACGTTTGCCATAACCTGAAATGCGCAACAGCCCAAACAGCAGCACCGATTTGATTGAGATGATGCCAAACGCCATCAACAGAATCTCATCTTCATATTGCACAATAAACCGAAGGTCGGTTTTCATGCCCACGGTCATAAAAAACAATCCCATCAACAGCGCTTTATAGGGTTTTACGTCGGCCTCTACCTGATGCTGGAATTCGGTTTCCGCAATCAGCAATCCGCCGATGAAGGCGCCTAATGCCATCGAAAGCCCTGCTTTTTCTGTCGCCCACGAAAGCCCCAGCACCACCAGAAAAATAGCCGCCACAAACAGCTCGTGAATATCAAGCCGCGCGATGAGTCGAAACAGTGGACGCAGTAACAAACGCCCAACGGTGATGATCACCGCCAACGCTGCCACGGCGCGTGCGGTGGAGGTGGCCAATGTTTCCATCAGCGACCCATGATGTTGTGCAATGAGTGGCACCAGTACCAGCAAGGGCAGCACGGCCAGATCTTGCAGAATGAGAATAGCGAAGGACAGCCGCCCCGTTTGGCTGGCAATCTCGCGTCGTTCGCGCAGCACCTCCAGCACGATGGCGGTGGATGAAAGGGCAAGCCCGCCACCCACAATGAGCGCAGTGGGAAGGTTGAGCCCTGCCTCGTAGGCCAGACCCATGAACACGGCACCGGTGAGGATGACTTGCGTGGTGCCAAGCCCAAACACCTGACCGCGCATGGCTTTCAAGCGATCCCACGAAAGGTCGAGCCCGATCATGAATAGCAGGAACACAATACCCAGCTCACCAATGGAGGAGGCCACGTCCAGCGCTTTCACCCAGCCTAACCCGCTGGGGCCAATAAGCGCGCCCGCCACCAGATAACCAAGCACGGGGCTAAGTTTCAGCGCGCGAAATCCGGCCACAATCAGCACGGCGGCGGCAAGCAGAATCACCAGATCGGGTATGGGCGTTGTAGGCATGGGTATGGTTATGAAGGGTTGCGCGTTCCCTCGCCATAAAAAAATAGTTCTCTCTTTGTTACTCTCGCGCTATGAACAGCCAACTTCACGGAGTCAGCATGAAACTCATCGCCGGAAACAGCAATCAGCCACTTGCCAAAGCCATGGCGGATTATTTGAATGTGAAGCTCACGGAAGCGACCATTCGTCGCTTTTCCGATCAAGAAATTTTTGTCGAAGTACAAGAGAATGTGCGCGGACAAGATGTGTTCCTCATTCAATCGACCAGCGCCCCGGCAAATGATCACATCATGGAATTACTGATTACGCTGGATGCGCTCAAGCGCGCCAGTGCCCGTCGTATCACCGCGGTCATTCCCTATTATGGTTATGCACGACAAGATCGTAAGCCCGGTCCACGCACACCCATCACGGCCAAGCTTGTAGCGAACCTTATCACGGCGGCGGGTGCCGATCGCGTGCTGACGATTGATTTGCACGCAGGCCAAATCCAAGGCTTTTTCGATATCCCAGTGGATCACCTGTATGCCCGTCCCGTGATTGTGAGCGATATCAAAAAGCAATTTCCCGATCAGGACAATGTCATGATTGTCTCGCCCGATGTGGGTGGCGTGGTGCGTGCACGGTCGCTGGCCGGAAAATTGGGCGCCGATCTGGCTATCGTGGATAAGCGTCGCGAACGCGCCAACGCATCGGAAGTGATGAACATCATCGGTGAAGTAGCGGGCCGTGACTGTATTCTGTTGGATGATATTGTGGATACGGCCGGTACACTTTGTAATGCTGCCAAGGCGCTGATGGAAAAAGGGGCCAAGTCTGTCTCGGCCTATGCCACCCATGGCGTGCTTTCGGGCCCGGCCATTGAGCGGGTGGAAAATTCCCTCCTCACCTCATTAGTGGTGACCGACTCCATCGCCATGACAGAAGCAGGGAAAAATTGCAGGAATATCCGTGCTTTATCTATAGCACAACTGCTTGCCGAGGGTGTGCGGCGCATCTCGGATGAAAGCTCGGTCTCCAGTCTATTTGACTAGCCAAATAGACTTAGTCTTTGATTTGCGGCGAAGCCGCGTTGGGGGCGAGCCCCCCAAACCCCCTCGTTCGCGATTGCTCCGGCTCGCGCCGTAAAGCGCTACGCAAGGGATCCAAGCGACTGAATAATCAACGCGTAGCCTCCCATGGCGAGCCGCTTGCGGCGGGGGTAAGCAAAGCGTAGGGGGCAAGGCCCCCTTCAATACAAAACCCTCAGTTGACAAGGGGGGGTGCCCTCGCTATAAAGCCCCACCTTTTTAATAACAAAGCAAGCAATACGACCAATATTTAAGGAGAAGTGCCATGAAAGCGGCCGTTCAGTTCAAAGCAGAAACCCGTGCAGGTGCCGGTAAAGGCATCGCTCGCGCCGCCCGTCGCGCAGGCTTCGTGCCTGTTGCCGTTTATGGCAATGGCAAACAAAACCTCAGCCTCAACGTGGAAGCACGCTTGCTCGCCAACGAATATTTCCGTGGCGGTTTCATGAACAAAATCGTTTCGCTGCAAGTGGATGGCAAAGACGTGTTCGCCATTCCGCGTGATGTGCAGCTGAACCCTGTATCGGACAAAATCGAACATGCCGACTTCCTGCAAGTCGATGACAAGTCGGTGATCAAAGTGTTGGTTCCCGTGCACTTCCTGAACACCGAAAAATCGGTTGGTGTGAAACGTGGCGGCGTACTCAACATCGTGGCGCACGAAGTAGAACTGCTGTGCCCCGTTGCCAGCATTCCAAGCTCGGTTGATATCGACATTACAACGCTCGACATTGGTAGCTCGATCCACTTGGCTGATTTGAAATTGCCAAACGGTGCAAGCCCAGCCACCAAGCGCGCCGTGACCATTGCCTCGATCGCTGGCCGTAAGGAAGAAGAGCCAACGGCTCAGGAAGCAGCAGCGGCAACGGCAGCAGCAGCGGTTCCAGCGAGCACGGCGAAAGCCCCAGCAGCAGGCGCTGCAGCGGCTCCGGCAGCGGGCGCAAAGCCAGCGGCTAAAAAGTAATCAGCGATTAGGGACGCGTTATGTGGCTCATTACAGGCCTTGGGAATCCCGGGGCTGAGTATGCTTCCACGCGTCATAATATCGGATTTCTTGCGGTCGATGATCTGGCCCGCCAAGTGCGTGCGCCGCAATTTTCCAACAAATTCCACGGTGAGTTTTGCCAAACCGAATTAGGCGGCGAGAAGCTGCTACTGTTGAAGCCGCAAACCTTCATGAACAACTCGGGTCGCAGTGTTCAGGCAGCCATGGCGTTTTTCAAAGTGCCGCTATCGCAGCTGATCGTGCTGCATGATGAGCTGGATCTGCCACCGGGAAAAATCCGCATCAAAAAGGGCGGCGGCGCAAACGGTCATAATGGCCTGCGTGATATCGATGCCTGCGTGGGGCAGGATTACTGGCGCATTCGTTTGGGCATTGGCCACCCTGGCACCAAAGAGCAGGTGCATGGCCACGTCCTCAGCCGTTTTTCATCCGAAGAACGCACGATTGTCGATAAAGTAAATGAAACGCTTAGCGTTCATTTCGCACTGTTTTGGCAACATTCACCGGAAGCGCTTGCCACCAAGGTAGCGGCTACGTTAAACCCTCCACGCATCAAGAAACCAAAGGAAGAAGACGATGGGATTTAATTGTGGAATCGTGGGTCTGCCCAACGTTGGCAAATCAACCCTGTTTAACGCACTGCTCAGCCAGCAAGCAGCCGAAGCGGCGAACTATCCATTCTGCACCATCGAACCCAACGTGGGCCGCATCGCCGTGCCCGATGATCGTCAGTTGAAGCTGGCCGAGATTGCCAAATCCGCCACCATCATTCCCAACCAGCTTGAGTTTGTGGATATTGCGGGCCTCGTGCGCGGCGCATCAAAAGGCGAAGGATTGGGCAACAAATTCCTCGCCCATATCCGCGAGGTGGATGCGGTGATGTATGTGCTGCGCTGCTTTGAAGATGGCGACATCACCCATGTGGAAGGCAATGTGGACCCGCTGCGTGATGCGGAAATTATTGAGCTGGAGCTTGCCATTGCCGATTTGGAAAGCCTCGAAAAACGCGTGGACGCGGCTGCCAAAAAAGCCAAAGGTGGCGACAAGGAAGCGCAGGCGCTGACCGAGATTGCAACGCCCATTCTGGCATTACTGCGCGACGGCAAACCGGCGCGCGATTACAAACCCAAAGACCGCGAAGAACTGAAGCGCGTGCGCGCCTTGCAATTGCTGACCGCCAAACCAGTAATGTATATTCTGAATGTGGATGAGGCGAGCGCCGCTGGCGGCAACGAGCTTTCCAAAAAAGCCGCCGCCATGGCGAAAGAAAAAGGCGCTGATTCCGTTGTGATTTCTGCCAAAATCGAAGCCGAAATGGCGGGACTGACCGACGAAGAAAAGAAAGAATTCCTTGGTGATCTGGGCTTAAAAGAAACGGGTCTGACGAGCATCGTGCGCACCGGTTTCAAACTGCTTGATATCATCACTTTCTTCACCATTGGCCCGAAAGAAGCGCGCGCTTGGACCGTGCGTCGCGGTGCAGCGGCACCCGAAGCCGCGGGCGTGATCCACACTGATTTTGAAAAAGGATTTATCCGCGCAGAAACCATTGCGGCGGCCGATTATATTGCCCTCGGCGGCGAACAAGGCGCGAAAGAAGCTGGCAAGCTGCGACTTGAAGGCAAAGAGTATTTGGTGCAAGATGGCGATGTCTTCCACTTCCGCTTCAATGTGTAAGGCATAAAAATTTCAAAGAGGTCTAGGCATGTTTCCGCGTTGGCTAAGTTGGTTGTTTATTGCGGTGATAGCCTACCTTATTTACATGGCCACCCAGAACCCATCATCGCCTAAGGTGTCGCCAGCCATTCCTCCCGTGACCGAAAAAACCTATCCCGCGTTGGCAAAAGCCACTGACATGGAGCACTGGAAACGCGCTCTCAACCCTGATTATGCGGCGAAATATCACTGCGTAGCCACCACGAGCGACGATAGGCTTGGCCTTAAAATCACCGACGAAGAAATCGGCACGGGCGACAGAACGAACTGCGCCGACCATATTGTCGTCCATCTGGTGGTATGGGATACGGCCGGCAAAAAAACATACGAGGGCGAAACACCGCTGGAAGTTGGCATTGGCGCCATTGCGGAAGGAATGGATATGGGATTGGTGGGGCTGCGCGTGGGTGGTAGCCGCACGCTGGTCATTCCATCAACCATGATGAAACGCAATAAAACAGCCGATAAATTGCCGCCTGCGCTGCTGCATGCGTTGCCCGCGGGCAAGCTTGCCATCGTTACCGCAAAACGCATTATTTAACGCTTAAAGAGCTGCAAATACTTCCGGAAAGCGGCGCTTAATTTCGCTGGCGACAATGCGTGTGTCATCCAGCGGCGAGCTTGGCTGCCAGTCCAGATTTGCATGTTCGTCGAGCGGGCGAGCAATGCCGCGCTCGTATAAAACCGTGTGTAATTGCTGGTGTTTTTTAGGTGTCACCCCAGGATTAGCATAAATAAAAATCGGTTTATCAGCTACGCATGCTTCTGCGCACATCGACAGTGAGTCTCCAGTCACAATAATGCCATCCGCACAGGCAAGCAGGCCCAAATAGGGATTATCTTTGTCCTTATCCCACTGATGGATGAGGTGCGGCACGTTGGCAAGCAGCGGTGTCATCACTTCCAGTGCCTGCGCAGGCGTGCGGCGGCTGGTGGTGATGAGCAACGACCCACGGCCAGCAAGCGCCAGCGCGCGGCGCAGCAAATCGCTCCAATCGTTGCTGCTATAATGGCCTTGTTTGGTGTCGCCGCCAATATTCAGAGCAATTTGCGGATGTGGCAGATGAGCGAATTGCGGGGCCCATGACTCGCGTGCAGTAGTGAGCGCCTCGGTCGTTACCGCATGCAGTGGTGCCAGTGTGGTGATGACATTCTTTCGGTCACCCACTTTGTCATGCTCAGGCACAGCAATGAGGTCGATGCCTTCGGTCACTTCCGGCCACATCAAATAAACGGTGCGAGTGCTGGGTGAACGTTTTTTTATATATCGCAGCACGGGCACAGTGCGACGCCCAGCGGCAATCACCAGCGGCGGAAACGGTGCGGCAATGGGCGCGCTCTGACTCTTATCAATCCCCGTCAGCGATGCGCCCAAAAGGGCAGATGGCAAGCCAGCAAACCCGTTATACTCGAGTCGTTTCAGCAAATAAGGCGCGCCTAGCTGGGCAATGACCCCAAGCACCTGGCCCGTATGACCCGTGCGGTCATCAACAAGTCCCCAGATGGTGGTCATACACGCCCTTCCTATTGATAAATGATTTCGAGCACTTCGTAAGACTTGGTGCCTTTGGGCGTATGCACTTCTACGCTGACACCCACTTTTTTACCGATGAGGGCGCGGCCAATGGGGGCCGAGGTGGAGATGAGATTGCGTTTGATGTCGGCCTCATAATCACCCACGATTTGATAGGTGATGTTTTCTTCCGTGTCTTCATCCACCAGCTTCACCGTAGCGCCAAATTTAATGCTATCGGCTTTCAGGGCTTTCACATCGATGATTTCCGCGCGGCTGACGACGGCCTCAAGCTCCTGCAAGCGCCCTTCAATGAAGCTCTGCTTTTCTTTGGCCGCGTGATATTCGGCGTTTTCTTTCAAATCGCCATGGGCACGCGCTTCCGAAATCGCCTCGATCACCGCTGGGCGATCCACCGTTTTCAGCTGTTTCAATTCTTTCTCGAGCCGCTCGAAGCCGGCGGCGGTCATGGGGATTTTTTCCATAAGATCATGTCGGGTAAAAGTGAATCAGCGCTATGTATATGCCAAGCGGGCGCGTGGGCGCAAGTGGTTACGCAGCATTCTTCTTCGCGGCTGTTTTCGCCAGATAACTTTGCAGCGGCGCGACATCAAGGCTTCCCTTGCTTTCGCGAATCGCTGCAATGGCTTGCACCATGGCTTCCGCACCCGAAATGGTAGTGGAATAAGGAATTTTGGAAAAGAGTGCCGTGCGACGCAGCGACGACGAATCGGCAATCGCCTGCGCGCCTTCCGTGGTGTTCAGCACCATGGCGATTTTTCCGTCTTTCATCAGATCCACAATATGCGGACGACCCTCATGCACCTTGTTGACGATGGTGACATTTAGTCCTTGTTTGATGAGATATTCGCCCGTGCCACGTGTGGCGACGACTTTAAAATCAAGAGCGAGTAGCTGCTGCGTCATGAGCGCAGCGGTGGGTTTATCGCGATCTTTCACCGAAATAAACACCGTGCCTTCTTTGGGCAGGGTTGACCCGCCGCCAATGAATCCTTTGGCAAAGGCGCTGGCAAAATCACGCGCAATACCCATGGCTTCGCCAGTGGATTTCATTTCTGGCCCCAGAATAATATCGACCCCCGGGAAGCGCGCGAATGGGAACACCGCTTCTTTCACCGCCACATGACCGAGTTGCTTCATGTGGGTTTTATCATCGGGCAGGTTGAAGCTGGCCAGCGACTCGCCTGCCATCAGACGTGCCGCAATTTTGGCGATTTGAATGCCAGTTGCTTTGGCCACAAACGGCGTGGTGCGCGAGGCACGGGGGTTCACTTCAATGATGTAAATTTCACCGTCTTTCACGGCGAACTGCACGTTCATGAGGCCGCGCACTTTCAGTTCCAGCGCCAGCGCAATGGTCTGACGACGCACTTCATCGACAATATCGTCGCCCAGCGAATAAGGCGGCAGCGAACAGGCGGAATCACCGGAGTGAATGCCTGCTTCTTCGATATGCTCCATGATGCCCGCCACAAAACAATCTTTGCCATCGCTGAGGCAATCGACATCCAGCTCAATCGCGTCTTGCAGATAGGAATCCAGCAGCACCGGACCATCACCAAACATGGTGAGCAGCTCTTTCACATAGCTTTTCAGCGTATCGGGATCATGGATGATTTTCATGGCGCGGCCACCCAGCACATAGCTTGGGCGCACCACCACGGGGTAACCAATTTTCTCCGCTTGCGCGATCACGTCATCCGCATGTTTGCAGATGGCATTTTTGGGCTGCTTCAATTTTAATTTATGCAGCATTTTTTGGAACCGTTCGCGGTCTTCCGCAAGGTCGATGGAATCCACGGATGTACCAATAATCGGCACGCCCGCTTGCTCTAACGCGTGCGCCAGCTTCAGTGGTGTTTGGCCGCCAAACTGCACAATGGCGCCCACAATAGTGCCGTTTTTCGCTTCGCGCTGGATGATCTCGATCACATCTTCCGCCGTCAGCGGCTCGAAATAGAGACGATCCGACGTATCATAATCGGTGCTCACCGTTTCAGGGTTGCAGTTGATCATGATGGTCTCATATGCCTCGCGGCCGCCTTCGCCCTTCAAAGCATAGGCCGCATGCACGCAGCAATAATCGAACTCGATACCCTGACCAATGCGGTTGGGTCCACCGCCGAGGATGAAGATCTTTTTCGCAGCGCTGGGGGCTGCTTCGCAATGCTGCAAGGCACCGGCTTCACCGCTGTAGGTGGAATACATATACGGCGTGAGCGAGCTGAATTCCGCCGCGCAGGTATCCACCCGTTTGAACAACGGACGCACATTCGCTGCGTGACGTTTTTTGCGAATATCCAGCTCGTTCTTACCCGTGAGTTTCGCCAGTTGTTTATCTGAAAAACCCAGCGATTTAATATGCTCCAGCGACGCCGCATCTTTCGGCAGACCATGCTCGCCGATCCATTTCTCGGCATCCACAATCTGCGCCAACTGGTCGATAAACCATGGGTCATAATGGGTGATGCGGGCGATTTCTTCCGGCGCCATGCCATAGCGCAAGGCTTGGCCGATACGCAGCAGACGTTCCGGCGCGGCGAGGCCAAGCGCACTGCGCACGGGGTCTAAATTGCTGCTGCTCGCCCCGTCGATTTCAATGGCATCAAGGCCGGTGAGGCCCGTTTCCAGCGAGCGCAGGGCTTTTTGCAGCGCCTCGCAGAAATTGCCGCCCATGGCCATGGATTCGCCCACCGATTTCATGGCGGTGGTGAGGGTGTTGTCAGCACCGGGGAATTTCTCGAAGGCGAAACGTGGAATTTTCACAACCACATAATCCAGCGTCGGCTCGAAACTGGCGGGGGTGGCCTTCGTCACGTCGTTCATCACTTCATCCAGCGTGTAGCCCACGGCGAGTTTGGCGGCGACTTTGGCGATGGGGAAGCCCGTGGCTTTCGAAGCCAGTGCACTCGAACGCGACACGCGCGGGTTCATCTCAATCACCACCATGCGACCCGTTTCAGGGTTCACGGCGAACTGCACGTTGGAACCGCCCGTATCAACGCCAATTTCGCGCAGCACGGCGATGGATGCATCGCGCATGATTTGATATTCTTTGTCGGTCAGCGTCATGGCGGGGGCCACGGTGATGGAGTCGCCCGTATGCACGCCCATGGGGTCGATATTTTCGATGCTGCAGATGATGATGCAGTTGTCCGCTTTGTCGCGCACCACTTCCATCTCATATTCTTTCCAGCCGAGCACGCTCTCATCAATCATCACTTCGCCGACGGGCGATGCGTCGAGGCCGCTGGTGACGATGGCTTCAAATTCTTCGCGGTTATAGGCAATGCCGCCGCCGCTGCCACCCATGGTGAAGCTGGGGCGAATGATGGCGGGCAGGCCCACAATGTCCATGGCTTCGCGGGCTTCATCGAGCGACTTTACCACGCGGTTTTTGGGCACTTCCAAACCGATGCGCGCCATGGCGTCGCCAAACAACTGGCGATCTTCCGCCTTGTTGATGGCTTCCAGATCGGCACCGATGAGTTCCACATTGTGTTTCTTCAGCACGCCACTTTCGGCCAGCGCCTTGGCGCAATTCAGCGCGGTTTGGCCACCCATGGTGGGCAGCAGCGCATCGGGCTTTTCGGCGGCGATAATTTTTTCCACATATTCCGGCGTGATCGGTTCGATGTAGGTGGCATCCGCCAAATCCGGGTCGGTCATGATGGTGGCAGGGTTGGAATTCACCAGAATGACGCGGTAACCTTCGGCCTTCAGCGTCTTCACCGCCTGTGTGCCGGAATAATCAAACTCGCACGCCTGCCCAATAACAATAGGCCCCGCGCCGATGATGAGGATGGATTTAATGTCAGTACGTTTTGGCATTTAATCCATTCTCCGACTGCTGAATTACTATATGTTTTTTGAGTTCTGCTGGAGTATTGTCCAAGATTGCAACAAGGTGATGCGTCATGATGCCATTTTTAATTCTAGAACGAAGCTTATAATCAAGCATTGTCCCTGTCTTCAATATATGGCTTTTTGAATCGTAGCTGACGTCATTCGGAGAATTTACAAGTATGCTGTTTTCGTCCGATGGCACCACGAAAGTTGTTTTTGTTTCAATTACAGAAAAGGCATCGTCTATTACCAGCCGTTCTTGTTTAGTTACGTCGTTGCGACGAACTTCAACAACCAACTGGTAAACAAGCCCTTGCTTTGACCCGTGTCTTGAACAGCGTCCATCGCCCTCAAAAACAAGCATGCGCCCGTTGTCCAATACAATCGGAGAAATAGCCGCATGTTGGCATGTATCCGTGCGATTTGTATCCTGACAGGCAGACTGCGTCAAAAGTAGCGCAACGATAAAAATGATAGACTTTAATTTCACGCCGCCCTCTTTTTCTGGCTGCCCATCAGCTCCACAAAGCGG
>Ga0007834_1000483_pt1 | contig 12270 bp, 7 predicted proteins | sample CryBogCBE06Nov07_FD_71233 | JGI IMG/M metagenome (GOLD analysis project Ga0007834, IMG submission 71233) | Freshwater microbial communities from Crystal Bog, Wisconsin, USA - CBE06Nov07 | ecosystem: Environmental > Aquatic > Freshwater > Lake | place: Crystal Bog, Wisconsin, USA | collected...
CGTTTTTAATTTGTTGCTTTTGCAGCGCCATGCTACATCTGGCGATGTGAAATCTTTCAGATGGTGATGTTATCAGCGCATGCATTTCTAAAGATGCTTTTATGAAAGCACCAGATGAATTTGGCATAAATAAAGATTTTACTGAAAAATCTACAGATTGGATTGCTACAGCTGTCAAAAGGTGCACCGATGACTGCTTAGGGTACACCTCAGCACTGTTCTCCCTCATTCTGACTGAGTGAGAGACTCTGGTCTGGTTCGTATAAGCTGATATTCTGACACAGGTTAAGTAAAACTTTAGCGCACTACAGATGGTAATTTAGGAAGAATACTTAAACGGATACTACAATATCCAAATTTTGATACACAGTTGTGATATTATCAGCGCACGCATTTTTAAAGATGCTTTTATGAAAGCTCCAGACTAATCTGGTACAAACAAAGATTTCCCTCAAAAAGCTACAGAGTGGATTGGTGCTACAGAGGACAAAAGGTGCACCTATGTCGTTGCGCCGGGGTGCACAGCCGATGCAGCCACTGCACTTCTTCGCCAAAGATAATGAGAATGGGAAAAATCGGCCTCCGAGTTAGCAGTACTCACAAGCATGCTTTTATTACATGTGCACATAATACACACTATATATATATATATCTCCGGCACAAGTCGATTTATTCGCCGGTTTCCAGGGCTCAATTATATCTCGATCCTCGGGGTTGAACTGCGGCTTCAATGATTTCATAAGAGAACTTTAAGTTTGCGCTTGCTTTTTATTTTATTTTGAGGTGAGGAAAAAATTATCGAGAGGAAATGAAATCCTTTCCTGACGTTGTTGATGCTCATAATTCTTGACGAAACCCATAGAGTTTGATTGATTCTTTCTGCCGGAGAAACACACTGGTAAGAGTACATTATATATTTATACCTTTCCCCGTAAAAATACGATAAAAAATCGCAATCCGGCAGGAGTTTACTCTCCTCTTGCGACGAGTATTCACATACTTATAGTGTTTAGGCGCTTTTCGGCAGACATCTTACCTTATTATTATACCAAATATTACAATATTATTGGATTAGTCTATTTTTAAATACCTTTAAAAAGCAAATATCCAATAAAAATCGAAAAACCATTACATTTAATCCATTTATTTAAATTTATTTTGAGACAAGTAAGTTTACTAGATCTCCTTCATATTTGGAGTATCTGCTCACATTGATATAACTTGGATGGAATAATTATTTTTAGAATCCGATTCCTGCTTAAAGTAACTCTTAAATTTTTGTGCAAATATTTAGTATTTGTTATTTCTTTGGACGACATCATCTCTCGAGTTCGCTCAGTGGCAATTAGTCAATCAATTGTAGCCCACATGTTGTTCGCTGGTTTGTTATTTTCATCGTTTGTTGTTTTCATGATTGTTATTATGCTCGTTTTGCCGACTATTGTTTATTTTCTTGTTCTGCTTATTCTTTTAAAAGTAAGTTTTTCTATTTTGCCTGACAATTGCATTTTCATTCAGTGAAAATTGTTACTCAGCATTGTGTTTAGGTCACACTAGGATCGCTCTTAATTATTAACGTAAACCTCATTTTCGCAAGTGGTTAATTGCTTCCGTTTGTTTCAACTATTTCCTCCATTTTTAGTATCTGCGTGAACCATGGATCATTTCCGTGTAAAGTTCTTGAGATCGACTGTTTTAATTTTTATTTATTGTATGTAGCCCCGCCAAAAGTAGCCTACTGGCAGCCGCCAGCGTCCGTATTAGCTACGCACAGTGACCACTTATGATATGGCATTAGAGTTGAATGGATCAACAAAATTTACTTATTTCTAAATTTTGTTTCACGAAGGTGCACTTGACGAAGTATGAACTTGAACAAATTCATTGGGGCGATAGGTTTTGGTGGTCGCAGGCCAAGAAAAGGTGAGGGAAGCAAAAAAGGTGGTGGCGAGATAAGACAGCAACCAGATAATTCTAATCTTGCCTTTCAAGCCTCGTTGAGTATGCCATCTACATTGCAGAGGCTCAAGGAAGAAATTCTGGAACGCTTTAATTTTATTCAAAGTGAAATACCAGACTGCTATGATAAGTCGATTAGCCTTCTTCAGCTGCATTTTGCACTGGAATCGATAAACTCAGATTCGGACGACAAGATGGAGCTGAAGCTGATTGATGATTTGACGGATTTCTTAGGTGCTCTAAAGAAACAGTTAGATGACGATAGTATTTTTGGAGGCGATGTTCAGACGTTGCATACTATGCTTTCCAAATATATTGAAACAAATAACAAGATGCGTATAATTGAGACGCTTCAAAGATTTGCCGATACCGTGCGTCCTCTTGATTTGGACTTCACGATGAAATTAATTGAACAAGCTAAAAGGAGCGCTATCATTTTGCATGACCGTGACGTCGTTTTGCTTTTAGGAGGAACAGGTATCGTAATGGTGTTTGATGATGCCTGATTTTGCGCTTACTAATAAGATAAAACACCAGGTGTTGGTAAATCCACTACCATACAATTCTTGTCTGGATCAACGATGGAAAAAGCAATTGAGGGTGATCTCGAGCACATTCGCCCGGTGAAATTTAAATTTTCTGCATTAGAGAGCGTAGTTGCCTCTCCGTTTGGAACGTCCGAAACCAAGGCAATCAACGCAGTGTCTATAAATCTGGAGGAATTAGGGTTTGCTTCTGGTGAATCCATCATATTATGCGATTCTCCGGGTTTTGGTAGGTTCCTACCACTTTCATTTGCCTAAATTTGCCTTAACGTAATATTTATCTAATTTTATTTATAAGGCGACACAGCCGGAGCAGCCGTTGATATTGCCAATGGTATTGGATTGGCGATCACCATGAGACAATGCAGGACTATCAAACCGCTAATTGTAATCGGGAAATTGAGTATAGGGGAGCGAATGGAAGGGATTTTAAAGCTTTCTAAAATTCTCACTACCCTCTTCGGCTCAATTGAAAGTAATCTCAAATCTTTTACTTATGTTTTTACCAAGTATAGTAAAAATGAATCTATGGAAATTCATAAAAGGATTAAGCAGAAGTTGAAAACGCTGGACGCAACCGATATTGCCTTTGTTGAATTGATTGAGGATATTGTAAAGAAGACAGAGGCAGGGGCGCTCATTATAGATCCGGTAAATGACAAACCTGATGATTTACTTCGTCGAATTCTAGGACTTGAACCTGTCGAAAATCCGAAAGACGTTATTTGCAATTTCATATCTCCGGAATCTGTGGATCTACTTGAACGGCAACTGCACAAGCACGAAGCCTCGATTCGGTGCGCATTGAAGAGGGAGCAAGTTCCACAGGTGATACATAAACTCTCCCAGCTTAAGGGATTAATGGTAGCGACGGAGTTGTCCGTGTGCGCGGAAAAATTTAATGGTTGTATAGAAGAATTGAGGTCCACGATCAACGCCACGCAGTTAGAAGCGAAGGCCGCCGTGGAGCGAGTTTTCATGGATGGCAACCTGCACGTGGAGCATGAGATACAATCTGTGGGAAAATGTTTCAAGCGTCTATCTGCGTTAGAGGTGCTTCGTACCGTTTTCATGGAGGATCTCAGCATAGACGTAAATCTTGGTGAGTCGGCAGCCTTACAAGTAGGGAAGGCTGCATATCAATTACAAGAGCGCTTCTTGGTGCTCTTTTCATCGGCAGCCATCGGCACTCACGATGATTCCGTCGCCGTCGTCGACACGATAGGTTTCACAACTGCCCTATGCATGATTGAGAAGCTTTCCGATCTCAGGACGACCTGCCGTGATATTTCCATGCCCAACTCTGAGAACATAGACACTTACTACGAAACCTGTTGCAAATGCGTGCACGGCTACTGGGAGAGTGCCGTTGAATTAGCCAGATTGAGCGCCATCGCCATCGACGTGAAAAATTTTAAGGTCCAGATGGATTTTATAGGCGCTGTTGAAGTTCCTTTTGAGCGGTACTTGTCCAGCATTTCTTCCCAATCAGATTCTAAACATGCCGAGTTGAGTCTACTGTTGGAGTCGAGTTTGCAGGAACACACTGAGCGAGTCCAGAAGTGTCTACAGCAAGATGTGTTAACCGAAGAGCACGCTAAGTCGATCCATTTGTACTTAGACTTAGTACGTGAAGCCGCCAAATCTCCTGATGGAGGCAGGCACTACAACCCCGCGTGCTTTCAATCAAGTCATAATGCCATAACGGAAATAGCCTGCCGCAGAATTCGCTCCCTTTGCGCGTCTGTTCACAGTCAAGTATCTGCAAGCGAAGTCTCGGGAGTTACAATAGATTTCGATAGTATTCGGCGAGAGCTGACGTCAGTCGATGCATTAATTCAACACCTCGATATCAAATTTCTCTGCGACGATGATTATCAGAGCGCAATTGGTGAGCTACGGCTACTTGTGTTTAATTGTAAAGGGAAGTTGTCCAACGCGGTGAAACTGTTACTTGATGCTCGCGAGCCAGATTTTGATAAGTGTACGGTCTGGTTTAAAACTCTGGAACGGGCTTACGACTGCTTTGAGAAACGTCCTGCTATATACAACGGTGAATTTCAGTCCATTATGTCCGAACTGGATGCGTTTAATGCTCAAATTACTGCGGAGGCCACTTGTGAGGGTGTTGTGTCGATTTCTAACCAAGAATTCCTGGGACCTTTGTTATCGCAAGTGTCATGTGCGATCAAACTTTTCGGTAACTTAAGCATACCTTCGAATGTTGGTACGGATGTGGGAAATCAGTTGATCCATGTTCTCAAGAACATTCGACTTAAATTTGCTGAGCATGTGGACCTCTCAAACTTAGATCTTATCCGTTCATCGTTCTCATTTGTAAATCTCGTTGCATTATCTCGCCTCCCTGGAGTAGAAAGTGAAGCAGATGAAACTAACCGCCTTTTGTCTGAGTTCGTGGACGCGCAAGACATGGAAATAAGTGGTGTTTTAACGCTCTGCGTGAGTTTTCTCTCCTTGTCCAACACTGTCCAGGCCGAGGAAAGAGTGGAGAAAGTGTCATTGGCAAGTAAATGGCTTACCACCCTAAAACACACGTCGGATTATTACGATAAATCTCCCCCCTCCACTTTTAATCGAGCATATGAAAAGCTTATGTCTATTTTACCGAAGAGAGTCGCCGAGGAGTGGTACGCTGGGGAGAAGGAGAAGGCCTACCTATTGACGCTGCACACTGATATTGTCAAGGGACTTCGAGAAGCCGCCGAGACCCAAGATGTGAACGCGATGTACCAACTTCTCGGATTGCTAGAATGCTTTCAACCTTTTGATATATTCCTCGAGTCTCGAGTAGCGCCTCGGTTATTTGAATTGCGGAACTCATTATCGGTAGATATGCTGCAAATTGTAACCAATATAAGAGATAAGATCCGGATTGCTGTGACTAATCAATCATACTACGATTTGGCCAGTCTCATAGGTGACCTGAGACCGGTAAATGATAGCACCCAAGGAATTCAGGAGGATGCTCATCGTATACTCTATGCAGATTTGAAACAGCGGGTGCATCAAATATCTGTGGCTTTAGATAACAATTCTGGTAGTCAGCCCACAGCAGAGGCTTTGCTGCCAATTATCGGCGGATTGAGGAAGCTTATTGAGGCAGAAAATACTGTATTTATGCTATTCGACAACTTCCAATCTGATGAACTTAAGCTGAGCATACTAAATATTCATTCCTCGTACCAACGTTGGGCGATCAAGCTCGTGGATAAGGTAAATTTGCTAACAAATCAGTTACAGCTTAAAGAATGCTTGGAAGTATTACGGGAAATGAAGGTGATAGGGGAGCTCTGCATAGGCCTACCAATGTCTGAAGATGTCCAGAATTTCATCCCGTCAGAGACAGGGGAGAAAATATTACAATTCAAAAGTGGTCTAGACCAATTACGAGACTCCGAAGAGAAAGAGATGCGAGAGTACTTCAAACAAGTTACGCTTTGTTACGCTGACCTGGCAACGAACTTCACGGGAATAGCTAAGTCAGTGGTCCCTAAGCATGTTCACAACGCACTTAGAGAGGGTGGGAAAATTGATAGCACGTTCGACTATGAAGCTGGTAAACTAGTGAAGGTGCTGACTGACCAAATTACGATATGGTTTGATGCCGTGAAATCTCAATCTATTGACGCGTTGGAACAGGCGATTGGAGATTTCCAGAACAGCGTGGAATTATTACCAGAAATTGTCGTGTCCAGTGTCCAGGCAAAAATTGTGGATTTAAAATCACACATTGAGAACTCAAGGCATGAGCATGAGAGGGAAATGAGAGAATGTTCAGAAAATGGAGATTTTGAAAAAAACATTCAGAATTACCTTAGTTGCTTGCAATCGAATTCAGTAAAATATGCTGGACGATATAAATTAGTTATAACTGATAAAATCCGGTTTGACTATACATCGATTCTTACTAATCTTCAGTCTGGTGAAATTTTGGTCGTACTTTCACGCTTGCCTAAGCTCTATCAGAACTGGAAGCAGTATCTCAAGCGGTCCCTTGACCTGATTACCAAAGACTGGGAAGAGCTGAACAAAATGAAGGCTGCATACAATCAAAAGGTGGCAAATTTTGGCGGGCCAGTTAATCGTCATGATGGGAAAAAAGGATCGAATGTAAACAAAGTTGAGACATTACGGCGTTCGCAAGCTTTAGGCAAAGAGTTTGAAGATTTAAAGCAGAGAGAAATGTTTTTTGATTGGAAGTCGCGCCTCATTGACGATCGCCAGACCATGGATATCTGTGAGAGTGTGAAAAAAGAAATTACAGCCACAATCGCGGCGATCGTTAAGGGAGTTATGGATATTCCGCAAATAAAGCCTGAAACGCTGAGAAAATTTTGTGCCTATTTCTCGAAGTTGAGTGCAATATGTGATACGTGTTACGTTTGGCCTAGCCTCGCTACTTGGTTGGAGAGAAAAATGGTTCGTCCGCTAGATGCATTATCTATGTATCCTGAGGTGATAAAACGACACCAGGAGCTTTATGAAAACGCACTGAAAAGCTTTAGTGTGAAAGACCTCGCTCGTATGATGGAACACTCAAAAGAGCTTTCAAGCTATTTGGATGAAATCTACTCATATTCTAGAACAGAATACTGTAAGCAGAAAGTTCCTGATTTGGAAAAGATCTCCTCAATTTGTGCAAGATACGATGCCATGAGTGCTTCCATATTAGAGAAGCTGAATTTATACAAAGATTTGGTATTAAACAGCTTTGTAAACAACCCTCGCACTAGATCCCTCAATGAACTCGACAGAGATGAATTTTATGGTGAGTGCTCTCAGGCCTTCACCGTGCTCAAGGAGGCAAAACTACTCTCTGACCATGTGCAGTCTAAATTTCTGGACTTTCGCGCGCTTGAATCGGACTGCAGAGTGCACTTCAACGAAGAACTTGCGAACTTCGAGAAGCAGGTTGAGCGATATCTACTCGAATTCCCCAACGCCGCCGCCATGAAAGAATTTTCGACTACGTTTGACAATTTTAGAAGTATTTCAGAGAAATTCGCCGATTCGACTGTTAGCGAAGAAGCGAAGACTCGTAGAGATAACGTTGATCGAAATTTCAGAGTTTGTTTGACCAAGTTTAGTGCGGAAAAGCTTTTGGTGGAGAGTGCTGATGATCAGATTATTGAAGTTTTGATAAGTTTGAAATCTGCGTCATTAAGCGTTTCTCAGTATAAGAAGCTAATTGATGATCATATGGAAGTATTTCTGGCGGCGGTGAAGAAACAATCTGTTCAACGTATTGGGCAGTTGGGTCTAATGCTAGAAAAAAATGAAAATAAGACAATATCTATGATGATCATTAACGAAACCAATGCGCTTAAGGGATACTCTTTAATGTTAAGAAACGAGAAGACTCTCAGAATCAAGAGCGACGAAGTCTTGAAACTACTTCGTGGGGACGAGGTTGATGAAATGTGTCGACGTGGTTTGAAGGCACACTACGATGCCTTTGAGAAAGAGTACTGGCATCTCGTACAACAGGGTTTAACTTCTTTGCGTGGAACAATAACCGATCTGCCAAATCTAACTCGGGAGCTACTTCGCTTAAATTGTGATGTACATGAAAAAATACGACATATTTTGACGCACGTTTGCGCGTATTGGACGTTGGATAATTTGCAGTCATCAGGTTCTGAAGCGAAGAAAGACCTGTCAGATAAGACGAATCTACTACAGCCTCATGCTGCTCAAATTATTGCTGTTTTTCGCTTACTCGGTGTCGAGAGGGAAGGCGATGTTGGTCGAGATTTTGCTGCAGAGTATACCGATAAGACTAAGACTTCTGTTGTTGATGTGGTAAGTTATGTCAAGGGCCTGAAGAAGCAGTTAGCACAGGTTCTCACCGGAGAGGGGAAGTCATTTATCTTAGCAATGCTAGCTATCACTCTTGCCATTTTGGGTTGTTCAGTCAAATGCGCATGCTACAGGTGAGATATGGAGGGCAGATTACATGAATATTTTTTAATTTTTCTTCTCCTACCTGTTAGTGAGTATTTAAGCCGTCGAGATCACGAGGGCTTCGCAAAACTTTTCCAGGTGTTTGGCGTCTCCACTTCAATCAAATACGGAACTTTTCATAAGCTGTGCGAAGAATTTATTAATCAAAGCGGAAACATAAGGGATCTGGTGATATCCCAAGTTAGTGGTCACCGCGCTGGCCAAGTAACATCTAACTCTGACATGGAAATTCAGCCTAGTGGGTTTTGGGACAGATTCCTCCCGAAACAACTCGTGACTGGACTTTCGGAAAGTTGGACATCCTTGCCCAGTGGTACAATCACAGAAAGGGAGCGAAGTCCGAAAGTATTGCTTATCGATGAAGTTGATGTATTTTTTAGCAAAGAATTTTACGGCAACATTTATCGCCCAGTTGCCAAGCTTAACCATCCTGTCATATCTAAGTTCTTGGAACACGTGTGGAGCATTCGAGAGCGTAAAGATCAGCTTTTCTTTGGCTGTATCTCGAAGACCTCAGAGTTTGCCGCACTTACAAAGTTGTATCCAGACTGGGAAGATTTGATATCAGAGTCTGTACGCAGTATCTGCTACGATGTGCAATCTTTCGACAAACCCGAATATGAAGTTGTAGATGACAAAATTGGATATAAGGATAGCGACGGAATATCATTCGATATATGCTATGGGTACAAAACTCTTTTTGCTTACTTCAAAGAGGCTGGAACTAAGCCTCCAAATATAACACGAGGCTCTTTGGAGGCCAAGCTTGCGCTGACTTTCGACTGTGGATCCTTCTCATACGCGGAAATTCCAAAGCAATTCGACAGCATCATTGGGGTAACAGGGACGTTAGAAACTTTGTTACCTCCGGAACTTGACCTTATTGAAGGCGTGTACAATATACGAAAGAAGACGTTTTTGCCCTCAGTATACGGTTTAAATCAACTCTCCTTCAGCCCAGATAGTTCAAACGACTGCCATATCGAACCGAGCTCGTATTACTATAGTGCACTTGTTAATGAAATCAAATCGCGTCGTGAAAGTTTGAATGACTCAACTTACCAACGCGCAGTTCTCGTTTTTTTTGAGACAACACCAAAACTTCTTGATTTTTATCACAGTAACGAGTTTGCATGTTATAGAGATCATGTTCAGATTCTCACTGAGAGCGTTTCGGTCTCTTCAAAAGAGAGCATAATTCGCAGTGCGGTAACAACTGGGGCGATCACATTACTTAATCGAGTTTTTGGTCGTGGTACGGACTTTTATTGCTACGATGACAAGCTCATTAACAACGGGGGAATCCACGTCATACAAACCTTTGTGTCGGAGGTCTTATCTGAGGAAACTCAAATAAAGGGACGCACCGCGCGACAAGGTAATAAAGGCTCATTCAGCATGGTCCTTATGCTGGAGGAACTAGAGAAGTTTGACATAACAGGGACGGAACTAACAATTATGAAAAATTCTGGATTATACTATACAACTTTAAATCGCCACAGGTGTCAGTATTTTGAGCGACAATACCCGGAGAGTATGCGGTTTATAACCAGTATAAAGGAATCCCATGACAGTGCAGTGACATTTCTCGACAACCTTCTGAATAAGCGATCTAGTGCCATTCGATCTTTCTTGCTGACAAATAATAAAGCTCCCGTCGTTGACGGTGGACGTGTGCGCACACTCTGTCTTCTTGACGCTACGGGTTCCATGACGAATTTGTTGGTTAAAGCCAAGAATACTGTCCAAGAAATGTTCCGCCGATTAGAAAAAGTTCTGGAGAGCAAAAGAAGTAAGGTGATCGTAGAGCTCCGTGTTGCATTTTACCGTAACTACAGCTCGTCCGCAGACAAGCTTTTAGAGTTCTCAGGTTGGGAACTGAATCCCAACAGTATACGAACGTTTTTGGAGGCGATCTCAGTAAGTGGTGGGATGGGCAATGAAGCCATCGAAGTCGCACTTCAGTTTGCTGCTGATACACAGCAGGAAGATAACTGGAGTCAGTGCATTTTGATTGGAGATATGGGTCCCAACACTCGCGAAGAAGTTACGGATCGTCGTGATGGACGTGGTGAGACCTATTGGAGTGAAACAAGATTTAGTGTCCCCACATTCTATCAGGATGAAATAAACCGTATTAAAAAAATGAAACTGCCGGTGCATTGTTTCTGGGTTGCGCCCGGGGCTGAAACATCGTTTAGGGAAATAGCGGCAGAAACGGAAGCTCGCGCATCTTACCTTGACATAAATTCGGATCAGGGTGCAGACGACTTAACGGACTTACTGTCAGAAGAAATATTACGCCGGGCCGGCGGAGATGAGTTAGTGAGTGAGTACACAGCGATGTTTGGAAGAGGTGGGAGAGGTTTCGTATAGAGGGTATGTAATTGTAAAGAAGGGGAAAGGGTCTAGTGGCAGCGAGGGGAGGCAGTTAGCTGCACGGTTTGAAACTCTATTGGCGGGAAAATGTTGGAGTGGCGGCTGAATGCACGATATGGAAAGTAAACGGTGTACTTGGAAGGGAGATGATGGAGATACGATTTGGGAGGTATTTGCTTGCAGAGAGGAGGGGAAAACGTTGAGTGGCGACTCGACGCACGATTTGGAAAGTAAGCGATTTTATTTTAAAGAGATGGTGGAGAATCGGTTTAGGAGGCACATACTTGCAGGTAGGCGGATAAGGTCGAGTGGCGGCTGGTTGCACGATTTGGAAAGTAAACGGTGTACTTGGAAGGGAGATGATGGAGATTCGATTTGGGAGGTATTTACTTGCATATGAGAATAACTTGGCGTAATTGCGAGGTCAGAGATATAAGCAGTAATATTTGGGAGAAGGATTGGTTTTTGCGAATATGAATGCAAGCTGGGAGGGCATCGGCTGCTACAGACCTTCATTTAGTTAGTTTAAAGTAAAGTAATACCAAGCCACAGTTCACTTAAGTGACATCTCCCCATAAACGAGAAGGCGCGTCCCGAGACCGAGTAGGGGACGCGACTAAAAACCATCGCCGGCTATGTCACAGGACCTTGAGGAGGGTAAGGCTAGGTAAATAGGGAGAAGCGGGGCGAGAGTAATGCTCTAGAGCACGACGACTTCCGGGACTTTGCTGCACAGGTCAAGCCTTCTCTGTCGGTTAGACAGAAGCGTCTAGACTGTGTTGGAATAAAGCAGTTATCGTATCTCTGTTCTGGATTAGCTAGGTTCACAGGAAGTAAGTCTTGATTTAATCGAATGAATTTGCAGCCTTAACTTAATCTATTATACCTCGGAGGATTAAAATCCGCACTATAGCGGCAGCGCTATTGCCATGCACCGTATTATAGCCACTGCTATACTCGGCTAGCTATATCCCGTCTACGAACGGCCACTATATACGGCTAGCTATATCCCGTCTACGGACGGTCACTATACTCGGCTACTATATACGGCTAGCTATATCTCGGCTACAGACGGCTACTATACACGGCTGCTATATACGGCTAGCTATATCCCGTCTACGGACGGCCACTATACACGGCTGCTATATACAGCTAGCTATATCCCGTCTACGGACGGTCACTATACGCGGCTACTATATACGGCTAGCTATATATCCCGTCTACGGACGGTCACGATACACGGCTACTATATACGGCTAGCTATACACGGTCACTATACACGGCTACTATATACGGCAAGCTATATCCCGTCTACGGACGGTCACGATACACGGCTACTATATACGGCTAGCTATACACGGTCACTATACACGGCTACTATATACGGCAAGCTATATCCCGT
>Ga0007834_1000486_pt1 | contig 12252 bp, 9 predicted proteins | sample CryBogCBE06Nov07_FD_71233 | JGI IMG/M metagenome (GOLD analysis project Ga0007834, IMG submission 71233) | Freshwater microbial communities from Crystal Bog, Wisconsin, USA - CBE06Nov07 | ecosystem: Environmental > Aquatic > Freshwater > Lake | place: Crystal Bog, Wisconsin, USA | collected...
TGTGCAACTTCAACTATTACACTCGGAGTCTCTCTCCAGTGCACTTGAAGGGAATATTTGAAAGCGGACCATTTGAGACCTATGATGCCCGAGAGAGGTGGAGTTACCAGTTACTTTCCTCTTGCCGAGTGCTGCTAGACTCGTCTACAGCTATTCTCTCCACTGCGACATATAGGAGACTAGCCGATGTTTTCCATATCATATTTGTCACAGATCAAGGCCGTCTACGGAATGCAGCGTTGAAATTGCTCGAGCGCGTCCTACTATTGGATTGCCTTGATGATCTCACTCTTTCAGAGAATACCAACTTCATCGTCAGCCCTTCGCAAACAACCACTTTATCTGTTCAGCTTAGTCGTCTCAATGTCTCGTCATCAGATATGACAATTGTGTCAGCGCCGTTTCTTTCCGAATACTCGTCGTTTCGGGAACGCCTGGTGCTATATTTCGTGCGCATTATCGGATGTTGCTGGTATCCGTTACTAGCCCTCCGCGCGGACGAGTTTCAAGAGGCACGAGCTGCTTTTAAACACCAACTCAATGAACGCATGTTCCAACTGTTTCAATATTCCCCGTCGTTCATCGGGGAGCGCGTCATGCCTGCACGTTCGTCTAACGCATCGGTCCTCCTGGACAAAGCCACAACCCGTGAGGAACTCTCGGGAGAGTACTGTCACTTGCTAATTCACCTACTGAGGAAACTGGCCGTGAAAGAACGATGGAAGGACTCAATCTCCAGTATTATATATCGCAGCTTGTGCAAGTTCCGTGGGGCGATAGAGGTGAAACGCGAGTGGTTTCCACTGCTCATTGTCGATATTCTGGGAGCCGCGGTGTTTTTAGGAGATATTCCGGTGGGAATTCGGGTAGGGTCGGACGTCGAGGGCTACTTCTGCGATTCACTTGCTCGAGTATTGAGTGTTGATAAGACAGCCAACCAAGTTATCGTACTGTCCCAGAGCGAAATCTCTACTGCTCGTCAACTTCAAGTAGTACGTCAGAGCGATTTGACAGTCCACTCTCCCGCCAAGGATAAATTAGCGCTCCGAGATTTCGTTACGCATTCGCTGCTCGACCTGTTGGATTCCCTGCGGCCGTTTGTCCAATTGGCCTTATCAGACGTGATGTGCATGTACCGGCCGGATCACCCTTTCCTTCGACAGACGTTGCTCAAGGCGGTGCGGCCGGTGGAGATGTTCATATTTTACCAAATCATGCGACACATCACAAGGTCTGCTGGCATCATACCTTCTGAACTCCGTATAAGGCAGGGACTCTTCCACACCTTCCTTCAATTCAGTGTTAGAGCTTTGCGGACACAGGTCTCGTCGGATGAGACCTCAACGGACAGATTGATACCAGGACTGTGGGGTAATTGTGCCAAGCATCTCTCTGGTATGAATGAAAAAGCTACTGTGAGTGATTTCCCACCTGCAGACGGGGAACGGCTGTTGATTGACTACTGCACCAAAACTCTTGGTTTAGTTGTGGATGCTTTTCATAATCCGCAGAACACGCGAATGGTGAAGAACGGGACCATATGCGAGTTGTTATATTGCATGGCCAACCACAGCAGCGCCGATGTCGTTCATCTCAAGGGCGCCACAGACGTTCCCGTATTAAATGATTCCGGTGCTGTCGGCGAAATGAGTGACGTGGAGGCAGCGAGCAATTTGCGCCTCGTTCACCACTTGCGTCGAGGTATTATCCAACTTAGCCGAAACCTCCTTGCGCTACCTCTGCTCGATGAACCCTCTTTCAACGCGCTACGACTGCCTTGGCAAATGCTCATTTGGTGCACCGTTGCCCAAATAAGAGCGGTACAGAAGCCTGTACCACTTGGTCATTTCATGGCAGCTATCAGTCACCGGCTCCATTCCACCCAGCGCCAAGAAGTTACACAAACATTGGCGGGTAGTTTGAGATACGCTGCCATTTCTTTCTTTCAATTGAGCGCAGCCAAAACGACTGGTAATGTGATTGAGACTACCGATATATTTAGTCGACTTGTGCATGCAGGCTTCTCCTGGATCCACCACCATGTCGGAGATGCCCTCGAGGTTGAAGTTTGTTTTCAATTCCTGAAAATGCTTCTTCCCTCTCTGAATTTCGTGGACAGTTCCTCTGTGGAGCTCCAAATGCTTCAGCTTTGTCGTGAAGCCCTTCATCGTATACTTTCTCGAATCCTGTGTGGCCCAGGCATCGTGGTTCCCAAGGATTTATTAGAGCTCGCGAAGACCAACAACTTCAATGTCCTTTGGACACGCGCCCAGGAACAGCTTCACAAAGAGAAAGGCTGTATGGAATTCCGTTTGAGTCCATTAGCTCAGAACTTGGCGCACTTGTCTGCTGGACTACAGATCGTTCAGAGATGCGCCGGTAACTTCCCTCAGAGGCCGCTTAAAGCACCTGCGGCGAATAACCCATTTCTGAACTTTGTACCTAATTCCCCCAAGGTCGTGTTAGTTCGATCGAGTTATGTTGAGCTGGATTTGCATAGTTGTCTCGGAAAATATGAGAGTTTAGCGGTCGACGTGATTCTAGAGGTTGCGCTCGGTGTGCTCGTGGACGGGGAAATGGATAATTTCGAAACGATTTACCGTGGTACGTCGACCAGACTGACTCAGACTGGATTATCACCAGGCTGTTCGTACACCGTACGATGTCGAACGATTCAAGGAACTTGTTACAGTAAGTGGAGCTCTCAATCAGATTTCCGCACTGAAGCGTCAAATCTCTTCGCCTTCGACCCAATGAAGTGCGGACCTGACATCTTACTGAGTGAAGATGGTTTGTCGGCCTCGTTCTCTGGCGACGATTCCTGGAGCACGTTGCTGGGCACCCACGCATTTACGAGTGGAGTATGCAGCTGGGAGATCCGGATCAACCAATCTTCTACAGCGTATATATTCGTGGGAGTTGCGAGGAGCTCGGCGGATCTCCATTCATTTTTAGGAGGTTGCCCAAATGGTTGGGGTTTTATCGGAGAAACCGCCTTGTATCACAATCGAGAGAAAGTGAAAGCGTATGGAGATTCCTTTTCCTCGGGGGACATCATCGGCGTTATTTTGGATTTCAATAACGGCACTTTGTCTTTCTCCAGAAATGGGAAGATGCTAGGAGTAGCTTTTGATAAAATGTATGGTGAACTCTACCCCGCTGTGGCCTTCTATAATGTTGGTCAGGAGGTGGAGATCGTAGTGGACGGCTGCCACATGTCTTGCCCTCACGAGCCCGTCCCTTGCTCGACATCCTATGTGAATATGGACGAGATTTCGCTCGCTACCGATCTTTTCTACAGCCTCAACAACCGCTCCATCATCGCGTTCAGAATTCTCGAGTTGACTGCCGAGCACTGTTCCGCTTGGTGTCGAGGAACCATCGTACGAAGGCGGGCAGTGTCGGGACGTGGCGTATTTTTGTCCACAAAGTCTAGTGTGTTGCGGTACCACGGTTTCCGAGTTGGGGAGCGAGTGCGGTCCCCTTATGGAGTTGTTACTATCTGTGGAAGCGCATATGGGCGAGTATGGTACTCTATGGAAGACAGCGACCTTGTGTGGTACTTCTCGACTTTGCAGATTGTGAGCGGTAAAGATAAAGGTCTTTTTCAGCGTTGCTCCTATGAGACTTCAGCCGTTGCGCCGGAACCCACAAGGCAAGCGGATGCGCACGATGTAATATTCGATCCGGTAGCTCTACAGGAGCTCTTGGACTGCTCGAAATGGACTGATGAGATGGACGGAGTGCTCGTGAATTTCATGATGAGATTGGCAGACTCTCGCAATGTCAGCGCGTGGGAAATCACCATCGAAGACGTTTACAACGAGTTTCGTTCGCTACAGCAGCAGCTCTCGCGTATCGTGATAACAAATGAGGAGCTCTCGCACCGTTGGGGGATCGCTGGACCGAAGAGAAAGGCGGTGTTGGCGCGGATCGGATTGCTTCGCGTGATGAATGACCTCATGGAACACAATCTGCAAGTGATCTCAATGGACTTGGCCACAGACGCGGTCTCGGCTGATAAGCGTCCCACCGATGAATACACCCCTGTGATCTATACAATCACATTGTCTGCGTCCACGAACAAGGCTGTCAAAGATCGTGCGCTCCCGCCGTCGCCTACAGGAGTTAACGCCACCAGAGCACGCGGTCATACGGTGTGGCCTTTGATAAACTTATCGTGGTCAGCGCGCGACCATCATCGGATGCAAGCCGCGACAATGCTGCCGGTGGCCAGGCAGAGGGTGTTCACAGATACCAAGTTGAAGCAGTTCTGGCAGATCCTAAATCGCACTGTAGTCCGAGCTGCAAAGACTGAAGACGATTACGACTACCCAGACGATTTGCCTCAAGTGAAATTGAATCGATTCCGCAGCTTCCGAGCGCGAGAGGCCTCCGAGCTCAATAAGATATCGGGGGAGGACTTGTTGTTTTCCTCCCTTTTCTGTCAGCTGTGGCGAGAGTTACGCAAGCATCCACAGGAGAAGCTGCGGATCAGTTACACTCACCCGATGGATGACGGCCAGTCGAGGACATTCAAAGTGCGCTTCGACAACGAGGGCGTGGACGACTACGGCGGGCCCTACCGGGAGGTGTTTCAGCAGCTCTGCGATGAGTTACAGGCCTCAGATCCATCACAGGGCGGGGGCAACGTTGCCCGGCCTTCCTCCTGGTCCATCGATGGTGGTAGCTCTGAGGAGAGTGATAAGCCACCGACACGTTGCTTTTTACCGCTACTGTTTCCCACTCCGAACTGGACGGCCGGGGAGTGCACGGAGCGTTACAAGTACATGTTCAACCCGTCGAACACCTCTGGTGTACGGATGGAGCTGTATCGTTTCCTTGGGCAAGTCGTGGGTATCGCAGTAAGGTCTAAAATAACTCTGGATCTGAACTTGCCGTCTATGATATGGAAGTCTGTGGTTCGAGAGCCACTGACTGAACTCGACATCGCGTCCTTTGATGCTCCTGCTGCTCAATTTGTGACCCATATCGCATCAATATATCAAAGAGTTCTCCAGGCAGAAGACAACTCTGAGAAATTACAAGCTGTGAAAGAGGAAGCTCAAGGTGTACTGCAGGATCTCAATTGGACTGCGACGCGGAGCGATGGAAAGGTGATCGAGCTTATTAATGGTGGCAGTAAGAAATCCGTTACGGTAGAGGAGTTGGGTTTGTACTTAAAGCTGTACGTTGAAGCCAGACTGTGTGAATGCAACCCTGCCATTGAAGCCTTTCGTAACGGTCTTCTATCTATTTTGCCCGAGAGTGCTGTAAGCCTACTCTGCTGGAGGGAATTACAAGATGTTGTTTGTGGGGCGAGATATATTGACGTGGATCGCCTGCGCGCGAACACTGAGTATGACGACGACGTGTTCCCCGAGGATTCGCATATTGTCGCCTTTTGGTCGTTACTTAAAGAGTTCACAGAAGAAGAAAAAAGCGCGTTTTTGAAATTCGTATGGGCCCGACCAACTCTACCGCCCAAAGGGGTCGAGTTCCCTCAGAAAATGAAGATTCAAAGCGCAGTGGGAGAGGATGCATCGCTCAAACCCGACCAGTACCTCCCCAAAGCCCACACTTGCTTCTTCTCCATCAACCTTCCGAGATACTCCTCGAAGGCGGTAAGTGAAACTGATTAAACCCACTTCGTGTCTTTCTAATGTGTTGTTTTCTCTGTAATCTCAGATAATGGCGGAACGCCTGCGATACGCCATAGTAAATTGTACAGAAATGGACGCAGATTTCCGGCTAACCGAAACAGAAGTAACGGGGTGGTCAGCAGTTCCTTCGGTTTCCAACACCTGGGCATCTGGAAATCAGTCCGAATAGTCAGCGAGCAATCTCCGCGGAGAGATCAGTTCTATGAGCTCATGTTTCACTCTGGCGGTTTCAACACTACTACATCGTATAACGTAGTTTTATTGTATTATTGTATCACCGTTTCACTTGATGTCCGCGCTCTTTAACTAAAAGAGTTCGCGGAAATATCACTGTAGCTCGAGTCTCATTATTATCTCATGCGGAATCCTAGATGGTAATACTTTTTCCATGTTTCCCAGAGGTAGAAAATCATCGTCTTACAGGCGCGCGTATCTTCGTCGTTATATACTATCACTATCAGATGAAAAAAATTTATGCATTTGTTCTAAATAATCATCACGCTTTTGCAGCTCACTACTTAAGCGCACGCCAAGACTTCCTCTGCGTCGGTTGTAGTAAGAGGATAGAGCAGAATGTCCACACTAAAATAACAGATCGGTGCGAGCACTGGTACTAGTAAGCAAACAAATACTGAGCGTAGTAGAATGCGTTTACTCACTTAAACTAACTATACGATTAAAAAAGGAAATCATGAAACTTTTTGCGGAAGCTGATGAAGAGAAAAGAGAAGAAGAGCAAAGTCATGTAGAAAACGATGGGGAATCATAATTTTTTTATAAATACCACGATGGAGCTACTTATTCATTTCGTGGATTAATTCATCATCAGAACTCAGAAATTTGTGCGAGAAATAAATCTGATTCGGTCGGGAGTAAATTAATTGTTACTTATCGGAAGTCATGTCCAACCGAAGTAAACACGAATCCGAAAATTTTGAGACACACCAAGTGTATTCCATGCAGTAGATGAAAACTTAACCATTGAGCATCACTTTGACAATGTAATCGATAATGATGTGAATATGGAAACTTTAATACCAAACCTATTTGAATGTTTAGTAACTAACAATAGAAATACTGACGGGTAGCTGGTGACCATCGGCCGTGTCTACTTTTTGTAGGAATCAGTTACAACTGATTAACTAATTTTCTGATTATTGTATAGGATTTTTGTTCTAGTAGCCAACGCCACATTTGGAGCCACCACCATCACAGCAGAACCACTGTAGCTGCCGCTATAGCCGACACCCAGCTACACACGGTCCGCGCACAACAGTTCTCTTTCGTACGTACTACCTACACCCGCTATAGGAGCCGCTATCGTAGCAGATGATGAACTGTTAAACGATTATTGCGCTTCATTCGGATAATCATACTAGAGGCAGGTTTAGTTCTACTGTTGTATTTGAATAATCTGTGAACATTTCTGTTGCAATCACGTTAAATTATTAAGACTTGGGTTTGTACTTAAAGTGTTCACCATTGGTAGCGACAAAAAATATTGGTGTTGTGGATTGTCAACAGAAAATATTCGACAACAAAGTTAAGCGCCATAAATACACCGGTTGTGTAGAATGATACTAAAGCCTTCTCCTAATAAGAGAATACCTTCGTAATAACTCTATTTTCCTCATCTATTCGTAGCCCATGGCTGGCAAATAACTTGGACCTGTAGAAAGGAGTGAGGTCATACAAGTTTAGTTCCATCGCCCGCTTCTCCAGGTCATCCATGAACACCTGCACGCGGTTAATGGCCTTCCGGAAACGCAACTACACGTGGGAGACGCGCATTGTAGAAATTTATTATTCAGTGCCACGAGTTTAATCGAAGGAATCGCCCCTCACTGTACCTGTTGGTACTTCTCGGCGTTCCTCAGTAAGATCTGTAGTTCGTGCATCAGTAGGTGGTTCTTCTCCTCTCCAAACGTAACGTATTTACGGAACACACGCTGTAATTCGCGGCGGATGGCCACTGTCTGCGCTTGAAGAAACGACTCCAACATCACCTAGGATACATATGTGTTAGTGCCACAGCGGCGATCGTTCCCGATACCTGGTCGATCGGTCGTTTGTAACGGACACATCTAAGTGTATTGCCGAGGACGGTGTGAAGATGATGCACTAGTACCCGACGCCTCTCGACCCCTCACCTTAATCGCCATGTCCACGTCATCGTCTCGGACGAAATCACGAAGATGCATACGAGCGCAGGCCTCAGACATTCGCATTACGGACTCCATGTGACGGGCGGCTATGGGCACGCCTCCTGTGGCGGCGGACTGGGCGCGTAGGTCGGCGTACAGGGAGGCGATCTAATACCAGATACAGCAGCAGCGGGAGTGCCAATAAGCGATACCTGTCTGAGTGAGATAGTTGCCAATAGTCTTTGCACCTATTTCTTACCTTCTCTGTGTCCACGTCGTGGAGGGCGGGTCGCACGTTATTACGGGCATATGTCAGGTACTTCTTAAGCGTCGCCTGGTCCAGCGGTTCCGGCCCCTCGGAGCTCCACTCGTTCACTAACACAGCTTCCTGTCCTGTACGGGGGGGAGAGAGATGGCCATGCATCGCCTCTGAGATCAGTTACAATTACACCCACTCATTGCATGCCCTCAAAGTACAGCGGCACAGAGAAGTCGCCGGTCTGTCGGACTCACCGGCAGGGTTCGCCGCGGCTGTTTCATCATTAGGATTGGCGTTAGCGTGAGGGTGGGAGCGCATGTGGCTGTCCACTACGAAGAGGGCGAGCTTCTCGTCTACAATTGGATCCACGATGTCTTGCAGCACGCATAGGACATCGAAGCGCTGGAGAATGGGGTCGGTGAGCTCCACGTTCTCGGAAAGGGAGTAAGAGGGGTCGTATCTGCCGCCTATCGGGTTGGCAGCCGCAATCACCGAACATCGCGCCTGGAGAGAGGTGATGATGCCGGCCTTGGAGACGGAGATGGTTTGCTGCTCCATGGCCTCGTGGATCGACGTTCGGTCCTGCGCACAGACGGACGCACGGGCACGGACACGGACACCGTCAAGTAGGTTCGTGGCCACAGGCATTCGTACACAAGGTAGTCTCGTCCATCGCACCCCCTCCGCAGTTGTGCACCTGCTCGGACATCTTATCGAACTCATCGATGAGACACACGCCTTGGTCCGCCAGCACGAGCGCCCCACCCTCCAGAGTCCACTCTTTGGTCATGGGGTCCCGGTGCACTCCGGCGGTCAGTCCCACCGCGCTCGCCCCCTTGCCCGTGGTGTATACGGAGCGAGGCGCCACCTTCTCCGCGTACTTCAATATCTGCGATTTGGCAGTGCCCGGGTCACCTGACATCCGAAGCGTTCAGTAATCAACACGAGATCATCGCGAGCAAGGCTGAGGGTTGAGACCGCCCCACCGAGAAGCAAGACGTTGATGTCCCCCCTCACACGATGCGTGGACTCCGCTCCTCCGCCCTTCGGCTGCCCCCCGAAAAGAGCGAGGGCGAGGGCAGTCTTGGCATGGCGGTGCCCGTAGATTGACGGGGCGACTGCTCGAATGATCCGCTCTCCAATTTGAGGATCCTGCGCCAGTTCCTTGACCAATGCCACGTCAGCGTCTGAGAGGCCGGAGTTCTCACTGCTCGACTTCTTCTGCACACCGTTGGCTTCGATCACGGTCCGGAAGACGGGGAACCCGCTCTTGTCCTTCGTGCCGGTCATCTGGCTGTGGACGAATATCCCAGTTACTTCTACTTCCTCTCCTGGCCTCGCGGTGTCCACCAGGTCGCCCACCAATATCACCTCTTTGTAACGCGGAACCCGTCCAGGAGGAACTGCAGCGCATCACGCCGTCACAGGACAATGACACCGCGGGTGGGGAGAGAACATGAGATGACGACGGACTTACACGCCGAGGATCAAGATGCGATGACTAGACGTGCAATATACACACAGTACAATTGCGGTTACGGTCCGAGACCCACCTGATCCTGGACTCTCCTGCAACGTGATCTTCTGGAAATTTCCGTACTCCGACTTGAGTTGGTTTAATTTAAACGGCCCGGCGGTCTCGCAATTACTGCAGTTCTGCGGCTTCTCCTCTCTGCCTACCACTCGGAAGGGTCCCAACGTCGCCCCACAAGCTGAACAATCGTACGCGATTGCGAGTAGCTGCGGGAACACACTCGTTCGACGCGTAACGACTCCAAACACCCGGACCAACGTGTTCAGATGACCATGTCTTAGGTCTCGAAGCCTGTCGGAGATGGGCAGCTCGGTGATGCGCACGTGGAATATGCGATTGACCTGAAAGCATTTAGGAGCAGGATTATTTGCGGGTAGAGATATGCATGATTGCGTGCAGTGCGTAGTCTCCTTCGTGCATCTCGTGACAGATGAAGCGACGCACCCGTTCCGTGTACCCGCTCATTTGACTTGCAACCACTTGCTGAAGAACTTCATCAAAAATTTGCAGCATAGCCCTAACCATCATGAAATCATAACGTTTACATAAGAAATGGAATACATCGGCAGAATTCAACCTCGGTAGATCTGCCAGCCATATTGCAAGTATCGGACAGGATTCGCCGAGGTGCAGATACGAGACTTCTAGAGAAGAGCTGTTGACGCTGCACATTTGCCTACGAGAACACGTACAGGTTTAGAAATACAAAAGAGATTGTTAAATACGGACACCTAATTTTGCGCAAGTAAACCACTTCGTCCTTGTAGTCGTTACGTTTTCTATATATTGTTAAAAATCTTCTGAAACGATTCTGAATCTCACGGCGGGTCCTATCCTGAGATATCCATTCAGCTAGTGGAACATCAAAAGCTTCCAGATTGACTTCTTGATCTTTGTACTCTTTTCTTCCATCTCCATCATCACTGACGTCATCATCATCTTGTGGCCTCAGAAGTATGTCCCCTGGACGCTCGTCATCTAGAGAATCGTCGTCAGCAGCCTCTGCAAATCGTTGATCTTTCCTCTTGAGCCTCTCGCGCATACGAGCTGATATAATTTCATCTGCTGCTCTCTTTTGGTCTAAAGTTATCCCGTAATCCCCATCGTCGGAGGCCAAATCTTTCTCGTCGTAATAGTCCAATTCCGGGATAGCTTCAACATCTCTGAGCTCATCAATATTTTAGATGAGAACTACAATTTTAGTGGAATTTACCTTAGCCAATTATCCGCAAGGTCTTCTCCGTCCTCTTCGTCGCGCAAATCTTCCTCATTAACAAATTCATTCAAATCGTCAGGATTGCTATCGACTGATTCTAAATCTCTTTCTCTTGCATCTTCCTGCAATATTTCTTGACTCTCATCGCCTTCGTCTTCACCGACGATTATCATTCGCCTGCGTTTGGACTGCTGAATAGCATCCATCTCGTTTTTAAATTCAAATAAAAACAATGCGCTAAAAGTGCAACGTGGATGGAATATGGAAACGTGGTGCATAAAAGAATTTAGCATTTACGATCTACGTATCGCTGCATTTACCTGGTCCAAGAGGCAAGTATTTGCGTGATATTTATCTTGATTACCCCATATATAGATATGGCCATCGAATAACTGCATGGTCCACTGAGTTGCTTTTACAAATTAATTTTGATGTTCAGTTGGTGCAATAGAATGCATATACTTGGTGCTTTTCGAAAGAGATTGATATATTTTGCAGTAAGTTAAGCTTACTAAGTTCATAATCGGTATGCGTTTTTATAATTTCCATAACATCAGGTAGGCTGACAGATTTTTCCTACATTTGGTTTCTTCATTAATTATGATTACGGTTTTCTTAAAAAGTTATCTTGGTACAAAATCACTTTGTTGTACTTTCATCTTGTTGTTCTGAATCGCGCTGGAGGAATTCTCCTTACCTAATGGAATTAATAGCCATAAGGAGGTATAAGTTGTGGTGATTTAGATTGATTTCTTCATTTGTTCTATAAGTACTGCGTTGAGCTAAACATTCTCTGCACCCGCGTCCTCTGGCCCGCACTTCCTTCCCTTCCGGCTGAGTCTGGGGATATAGTCGGGGACTAAGTGTGAACTTCGAGTGCATTCACTCGGATCTCTTCACTCGGTCGCGGGAGGACTTGCCAGGTGGTTCATGGGGAGGGGAGTAGCTAGTTCAGGCAGTGAGGGTAGTTCCCTATATAATTGGCCTGGTTTTTATCGGTCTCTACCACTGTTGTAAACTAACTATACGATTTTCCGGGGCTAAGCATGAAATTGAATTTTGTGGCAGCTCAGTCGAATGTAGACAGCTTTAAATTGTTATCGTAGTATTAGCATTGCGACTATTGTTGAACAATTCCGATATTTTCCTAGTACAAGCGGCAGTCGGAATACTTAAAATGTGCTTTATCATTTAGTAGTATCTCAAGTTCAAGTATTCGTCTATCTAGTAGCAATACACTGCGATGCAACGCTACCACATGCGAGAGCGCTTACTAATATTATGATTGTGCTGAGGAGGACATTAAATTCTTCGTGAGAATCATGATTTGTTGTCGAAAATCATATCATGGTTAGCTAGCAGTACAAACAAAGACTGTCAGAATATCAGCTTATACGAACCAGAGCAGAGTCTCTCACTCAGTCAGGATGAGGGAG
>Ga0007834_1000487_pt1 | contig 12248 bp, 9 predicted proteins | sample CryBogCBE06Nov07_FD_71233 | JGI IMG/M metagenome (GOLD analysis project Ga0007834, IMG submission 71233) | Freshwater microbial communities from Crystal Bog, Wisconsin, USA - CBE06Nov07 | ecosystem: Environmental > Aquatic > Freshwater > Lake | place: Crystal Bog, Wisconsin, USA | collected...
CACGATATTAAAACTCTTTGCCGATTAATTCTTACATCACAGTTGAGGCGGGCGGCGGCAAACTTTGATAATCCTGCAGCCAGGGCGGGACCACCGGCTAGTACCACAAATCAAAACATACAGACTTTCTAGTAAGGCTGAGGTTGCATTACTCGTTCCCTCCAATTGAGGGGGTAAGTTTGATCTGCGAATTAACTATATTTGTTCTCGTAACTATTCAATCTTGCCAATCAAGGCATAATCCTTCATTCCTCCGAATTCGACTCAATGAATTGTGTTACTTTAAGTTTGTAATGAAATCACAGCATACCAATCATCTAAATGTTAACTGAGGACACTGTGCAAAACTTCGCGAATCAGGTGCGAGCTATGGGGGGCTGTATATTAACATTTACAACCAGATCGACGAGCATTTTCTCCACCGCCTCTTTATTCCACGCAAAATCCGAGCTGAATTAAGGAGAAGAAGAATGTAATAAATTCGTGCATGAAAAAAATCATTGCATTCGTACTTCATCTTTCTGATCTCTGCTTCAGTAGTTGCCACCAACTCGGATCCAGCGGTTCCACTGGAGCCAGTTTGCTACGTTGCGGAAATTTCGAAAAATTTAGATGTATTAAAAGCTAATAATTAACAGCACGATAGCATAATACCTCGGCTAAAGAGCGTTGATAAGTAGTTTCCATCTCAGCGCGATATGCCGCTATGATATGCTCAGCCTCTGATTTCGCCTCTTTCATTCTGTCAACACGGGCTAAAATCGATGTCATTTGCTTAAAATGGCAATACTCGATTGTATTCGAGGAGAGACCAACAGACCTTTCCTCGCATCTTGGACAAGTTGGCTGGCTTTTCGCTCCGCTTCTTTCAATTGATTCATCCTATCCAAAGTTGCGTAGGAATGGCTTCCAACAACACTCACCCTACAGTTTGTCGCGTGCATGCCTACCAAAAAAACGAAGTGTGACAGGAAATGTTCTGGACGACACAGTAAATCTTTTCAATATGGGTCAAAATAACTATGATTCGAGTATCTCTGAGTTTATGTCGCAACGAAGGGAAAGTAGCGAATGCTGTGAGTTCATTTTGAATTATGTCGGTCAAATATTTTCGGAGGAGTTTTTCGAGGTTGAACTATTAATTATATTTGATTTTGATATTTTGTGCAATAATTCCTACAATTTATTTGGGACAGGATGGTACTTTATCTATCGAAGATTTATTTTCGAAATTGTTCTTTATCAATCGCAACAAGGATCCTTTGTACAAAACAAATCCAATGACCTTTTTTGATATCATCAAAGTTCAAGGGCCACGGCAAGTTTGCCAATACCAGTTCAGGAAAAATGACATTGTTTGGATTTGTAAGCAATGCCAAAAAGATGAAACTTGTGTTCTTTGCAATGAATGCTATCAATTATCTAGCCACGTGGGCCATGAAGTCTATTTCTACCACTCACAAGCTGGAGGTTGTTGTGACTGCGGAGATCCTGATGCATGGGCTTCAACTGGTTTCTGCACAAAGCACGGAAAGATCATCCAAGATCCTCTGGAAAATGTACCCGGGGATATTTTAGAGACGGGAAAAGCTTTGCTGGACGGAATAATTGCAAATATTACTCGTTTTGCAGATGACAACAAGCGCGCATTCGAATTACACACGATTGACGTTAGCACCGGGTCGCTTAATGCACTGTATACAGTATATCTGCAGCATGATGATTATCATACCGATCAAGATATATACAGAATTTTGGAACCGATAATCGGCGCCCCAACAGACTTGCATATGGCCATATACTCCAAAGAAGGCCGATTTAAAGTACTATCCGGAAGGAATCTCGCCGAATCAAAGGACGTGGCCAGTAAGCTCGCGGCCCGTGGACTTCAGGTGGGTGTGTTCAGCCAAGCACTTCTAGACTTCCAGACACGAGTACAACAAGCGATCGGGTGGTTGTATAAAATTGCGCAAGCTAGTGACGGGATATGTCGAATGGTATGTAACAGTCTCTCCGTTGAAGCGCTTGTACAGCTCATGGAAGCTGATGGAAGATTGACGAAACCGCTCGCTCTAGCGCTGCACGGCCTCTATTTAACCCTGATGGCTGACCAGCGATTTAAAGGCTCTGTAGCTGTCGCATACGCAAAAGCATTCACCACGTTTTCCGCCACGTACGCAAATGGCATCGGCGCCAGCGACACCGCACTATTTGGTCTGAGTGTACAGTTCCTAAACCGCGCCACGTTCGTCGCCGAGATGGTGTGCGAATATGACTTCTTGAGGTCCCTCAGCGTGGCGCTGGACAATATGCTCCTGAAGGAAAACATGCCTCTCACACATCCTGTGTTGGTGCATCGGCGCTATAATATGGTCCTTGGAGATATGAAAGTGGTTTTCTCCACTCCAGGTACAATAGAGAAGCATTCATCACCTGAGCGAACTCCGAAATGATCCACGTCTTGGGAATCGCGTCACCTCTTTATCGTGCGGTACAGGAGCCTGTTTATGTATCGCACCCTCTCATTTCTCTCTTGCTCGTCGCCTCTATCTGCGTCGAGATATATTTCCAAAGTTCTTTTTTGTTTCTCGGCATAACCTTTATTGTGGTCATTTGCGAACACTTCTTCTATATCACAATAGGTAGAGATACATTACTCCCGTATTACGTGACGGACTCAGCTACCTTCTTACTATATTGTAAACGATTCATTCGAACAATCGCACTAACACAGCCTTTCGGTTACCTCCTCCTTCGAGTATCCCTAACTGTCCCTTTCACCCACTTCCTCTCCTCCTTCACTGTGGTGTGTGTTGTGGTGTGCTGTGTTGAAGGAACCTCTCGTAGGTACTGTACCTTCTGTCTCGAGGACTGGCTCAGGATTCTTGAAAGGTTTCAGTATATGCACGGACAGGTCCGCCGTCATCCCTCCCTCTCTCCCTCACTCTTGCCTTCCCCCACTCCTACTCTTTTCTTCACGTCGTCCTAGATACGTCGTCCTGTCTCATATGTCTGCGTCCTTGTCCGTGCATAATATTTCCTTGGCGATATTTACATCGGAAAGCACGATTCCTCCCCCCTCACCCACACCATACTTTCTACTACTAGCTCATACGTCCATCCTCCGTCCGTCCCGCTCTCTCCCTTCACCGATCCAGACGCGTTCCCTTGCCAACCACGTGGAATTCGAGAGCCGGGAATGGATGCAGGCCTTCAACCTCAGTCTTGGGCTGTCCTCTGTCTTCGAGTATTTGAGCGAATGGTTCGAGTCTCCTAACTCAAAGGACAACCACGTCGTCAACGGATGCGAAGATATCACCGCGACACCCATTACACCGCCGAAAATCGGACAACCGCCAATTGTACTCTGTACCGTGCATGGCATGGTGTCAGGCATTCTGCAGAAGCTGTCTACGTGGCAGGAGTGGTTTGTAGAACATTCGGATCGGATACACATAAAACTGTACCCCAGAGATGATGGGGAGCCCAACGATACGAAAAACACGTTGGCGTTGTGTCAATCACCACCGATGATAAGCTTCCATTTGCTTCTCCACCGGTTCTACTCCAGCTGTCTGAGAGAGTGCTGTAAACTTGCCCATTTGACCTCCACACTGGCTCGATTGCAGTCTGATCTGTCGATGGACAGGGGTCAGGTAAAAGCAAGCACCACTCGTAACCGTTCGTTCTTTAGCACCTAACAATACCCCCTTTCTGTATCTGCTCATCACTCTCCCTAATTCCTGCCACTCTTTAATGGTCGAGCTAGTTACAGTTGTACTTGTACCTCTGCCAACCTTCCCATTTTAAATGTCAATTATATACGTGCGGACGCACGATCCCTAACCTCTCCTTGTTTCTCCTGCCCGTGGTGATGATGCAAAGCTTATCTTGCTAGTGGACTTCCCACTGTTGAATATTCTCCTCTGCTCCGCTGTGCGTGCGGGGATGTGGCGACGAAACGGTCAGGTGCGGTGTTCACTCGATTGGTAGCGCCTAGGAAGTGTGTATGTTGATGCTGCTAATCCTATGTCTCTGTCCTCATATCATTCGGATGAAGAGTCTAATGACCCCATTTCACGGTCATATTACTATGCGGAAGGGAATATGGTGGAGGTAGTAGTGTGTAGAGGAGGCGGTCAGCTCACTCTCCTTCCACCGGAACTGATGCCTAGGCCTGCAACCATCGGAATTAATACTTGCCTTGCCTTACTTCATTAGGAGGCATTCCCGCCTCCTCCACCCACTGATTCCTCTTGTACCTGACAATAACGATGCTCTCCACACCTGCATCCCTCCGCACCTGTCCCTGTCTCTGTCCTTATCACAGTGTATGGTGGACCAAATCCTGAATTACGCTGAGGCACCCTTCTGTCGCATGTTCCGGGACCTCGATATTCTCCTTCTCCAGGTATATCTACACACTTGACAATCAATACATGGAAATCATAAGTCGTCTCGATGAACAGTTACGATATTCGTTTTATTCTCATGTCATAACTATTTATTGTTTCCTCCGTCCTGTCTGTGCTCCGCTTAGTTTTGTGTCAGCGCATACGGTCCCAACGCCATGGTTAACCACATCTTGTATCGATATGGTCTCCACGACTATGTCATAACCCGTGGCATGTCCCAAAAGGATCGCTCGGAAAGCTTCCTTTCTATTCTCCATGAAGAAGTCCTCGTATTGTTCATCTTACTAGTCACTGAATTACCGTTACCTCCGTCGGAAGACCGAACGATCACCCTCCTCAGACGTGAAGTAGTACACAAGTTGGTCAACGGACCTTGCACATACTCCCAATTACATGAAGTATACTCGATCGTCCCTGACCACGATAAGGTACCAACGAGTAAACTTGCGGAGGTGATTGCAGCAGTGGCTGAAGCGCGTCCTGGTGTAGGCCTGGAGCCGTCAAAGATGCATTTGCGGGAGGAATGCTGGTCTGAATATGATCCTAGCTTTCCCCATGTTACTCATATGGCTCATCAACACGCGTTTGAATTCCGCCCTAAAATCAAACAGCCTGAACCCATGGTCAAATCACCGCCGAGCGCGCACATGCTGTTCTCTACTGTTCGACCGCTACTGCTCTCGGATAGGCTACTCCTTCAGTTGATTCGAGATATATTCTACAGTTACGCGGCTTTGCGTTTTCCCGAGAACAAGTCATATGACATACCGAGGACTAAATGGGCTCTGGATTGCTCGGATAATCTCTTCTCTCGCGCGCTTCACCTGCTCACTTTGGTTGTGCATGACGCTGTGGGCGAAGACGGAGGTGGGGAGGAGAAACGCGACGTGAATGAGATACTCGAGAATAAGGAAGGGGCCGACGTGGAAGGAAAAGGAGAGGCAAATATGGAGGTTTCTGTGGGTTCAGGAAGTGCATCTCAGCACCGCAAAGACGCGCTTGCTCGCTTCCTTCTAGAGATTCTACCAAGTCCGAATCCTGTCCGCGACACGAAAGCAGAGGATGACTCTGGGGTAATCGAAGAAATCATTCCACCAACACTCCCTGCCTTAATATACGCCATGGCGGATATTTACGACTCGTGCGCTGCCGTACAAGACACCAATAATAAGCTTTGGTTACGTTGGATAATTGACCGATGTCGATTACTCTCTCCTGAGGTACACGTTGTTGTTACCGATCGGTTGAAACAAGAAGAAGAAGAAAAACGTGCATTGGAAATGGAACTTCGAAGAAAGCGAGCAAGGGAGAAAGCGATGCAAGCGCTGAATGCGGTCAAAGTGTCAGCAGAGGCGTTTGCGGCTAAATTTAATAATTTTGCGGATTCAGATGAGAGCGGGGACGAGGGGGAGGGTGGTGGAGGTGGAGACCGTGTCAGCGGCAAGTCAGCGGCGGGGATTGAGCACGAGTTTCCTATGTGTATAGTGTGCCATGACCCGTCGGCAGAGTCCCGTATTGGATACATCGGATTTTCTCAGGTGCGTGCAAATACCACAGATAACTGGGATACAACTGCAATCGTCCTCTGGTCACGCACGCTACGCTTCTCTCTCCATGTCCATGTCCTTGTCCGCGTTACTGATATGCTTGTATGCGACAGGCCACTAGACTTCACCATTCTCGTAAGACATATCAACATCTCGCCAAAGGATCGGAAGAGGAACTGAATGAGCGCAACAAGCGTTGTGGTGTAGATGTGCATATCCAGGTATTTAGTCGAGACCAACGAACATTCGATGTATTGTTTATATGTATTGACTCAAATGCTGTTTGTACGACATATCAGCCCGTGATTAAGCTCCCACATGGATTTGCATGTGATGTGCACTCATCAACCATATGCGATAGAAATAGCCGTATGGTATAAGTCACTCCCCGCGCATGCTTGCGTCTTTCTGTTGTTCTACCGGCCGTTCAGTTCTGCGGCCACGCGTTGCACTTGGACTGCCTGGATCAGTACTTCAGTACAGTTGTACAGCGCAGTGACCAGCAAGGAAGTGCGTTAAACTCTATATCCGGATAACATATTGCTTCATATTGAACTCACGTTGCTGTGTCATGTGCCCTACTCCGCGCTTCGTCTGCTTTCTTTCGTGATGGTTCTAGACCTGATTTTAGATACAGTTCGAGGTCAATTCCAATGCCCACTCTGCAAGAAGCTATCGAACTTCATATCCCCAGTCTATAACCCCTCCCAAACGATAGCACCGTGGAAGGAAGAGAATGAGGAAGGGCGCATCGCCGATTGGGTGACCTGGATCGACTCTCCCTCCTTTGTAAACGAGCCAAGTTCACCACCGAGCCCGCATGAAATACCCATGGTATTGAGTGAGCCTACCGTTGAAACGACCGAGGTGGTAGTACCCAGTCCTGTATTAGTCGCCCATCAGGATGCGAGGCCGCGAACTGCGAGTGGTAATCGGGGGACTCCGAGGTATTATGTGATGAAGTTCGAGTACAGCAGAGAAACAAGTATATTCTGCTTATGACCTCGCTTATTTTTATTGTTTCCTTCTCTGAATATTCTCCTTCCCTCTCTATTGCACCGTAGGGGCGGTTACCTTTCTTCTCTCTTGCAGCATCTGGCACCTAGCAGTTGGCGGAGTTCATCGTCAACTTCAAGTCCACCGACAGAAAACGATTCGAATGAAATCGTGGCAGGAGTCGTGGAGGACGAAGCAGTAGAAATGCCTGAGGTGGAGACCGCTGTGTCGACTATTGAGCCGACTGTTACCGTCGTTGGTCGCAGTGTCGTAGATTTGGAGAAGGAATTCGGAGTTGCAATCCGGTGCGTAGCTTTCCTTTTGGGTATGTTTGTGTTCATGAATCGAGCATTTTTTTGGTCAACTCATTCTAGAGATGCATAGACATGGTTAAGTGTTTGTATGTGTATAACGGCATTCTGTCATGTGTATCTCGTTGGTCTCGCTCTGTCCACTTTGTGTTTTAAGTTTCCTGAAGGCGCTACTGGAGCCCAAGATACAGTATAATCCCGAGCCATCGGACTCTGAACATTTCCACCTTGTGGTTCTAGCGAGCTCCGCCATAGCCTACACGGTAGCCTCGGAATCAGCGGACGGTGCGCCTGGTCTTCACCTTTTCTCCCTCTCTGGTGAGCAAACAAGCAGGAAGAACTGTGTAGTCAACATGGGGTTGATACGCTCGTCTTCTCTGAACGACTTGTATTTCTGGTAGTGTAACTCTGCTCTATGCTCATCCGCCTATTGTCTTTTTAGATAAATTGGATGATTTAAAGCATATCAGTGACCTGGCGAGAGCCATCCAATACGCGACATCGTTCACTTATCTTAAAGGTCGATTGGCGGGTGCGCTGAACAACCTTGTTCGTGGGATACAGCATGACCCACCGAAACAAATCGATGTGGAAGGTGTGGGGGCGTCGTCTCAATCTCCGTGGCTAACTAGACCGCTGTTAGAGGCACCGTTATTCGACATGGTTGTATTGGGATACTTGACAATTATGGCTCCAGCTATTAAGTATCAACGGAAATCTGATGCAGATACAGAAGTAGACGAGGGAGAGAGGGAAGTACGGCGCAACACTCGCCACTTTATCTCTTTTATGAGGTGGATGTGCATAGCGGAACTTGTTCAAACCATCGTAGATTACCGCTTATCCAAAAGGACGGACTGTACTGATCACGGAGGTGATGCTCATTCTGGGTGTGGGAAACCCTCCGAATCCGATATCGATTCACAGCCCATGGATGTGGTTGGAGACCATGGCTCCCTCGGTATCCGATCAGACCCGAACATATGTCACCACCTCGTTGGTCTTGTGGACAGTTACGTTCTGAAATCTTTCCGCGATCTGAAGAGACCGCTGGAGAGCGACACTTACCTAGACCCCGCTCCAATCACGGCCTTGTGGATTGGATTCCTGAGAAATGTGACTCAATTTGTCCTTCGAGTGTACCCAGCCTTGCTACCTACTGTTGCTCCAGGTTCGGTTTATGAAAGTCCTTCTGTTGAGGGCTATATAGAGTTATTGGGCCTTTTGTCTAGTGACAATCTGAGTAGATCCGGGAAATCTGCTTCAGTGACTTCCTTGTCCACAGCGTGGTTGGAGAAGGTGGAGGGCGCAGTGTATCGCTGGATTCAAGATTCGGTGTTATTTTTGACAAAGGACAGTGTCGCGACTCTTACAGAAGAGGGCAGCCGTGTCCGTCTACAGTTCAAAGAATCGATACGACGTCCCGCGCGGCTGCTCGACCTGCCGGACTCGTACACAATCTTACATGGAAATATCCTGGCGGTCGGGAAATACGAGTATCCGGCGATATGCCTGGTCTGTGGAGCCATAACGGATGCAGGTCTGAGCGGAATTGGTAGATAAAGGCGGAGGGGAGTATGCAATAGTTAATTTCCGATTTTTTTAGTTTATTTCCTTATCCATTATAGTGATTGAAGAATATGCCTTTGTAACAGCATTTTGATTGAATGATTCTTTTCTTTGTGTACATATCGTTTTTTTTAGGCGGGAAGGGCGAATGCATGAGTCACGCCAAACGATGCACAGGCGACCACGGAGTGTTCTTCCTACTTCAGGTACCACAAAAAATACATTCATAACTCATTCGTCTTTCACGACGTGTCACCTAAATGTCGCTTGTTCCCAACAAAATTGCCCTTTCTCAGGACTGTCTCATTCTCCTGTGTCACGGACCACGCGCCGCCTACTTTCCTGCTCCCTACGTGGACGAGTACGGCGAGAAACACCGCCACTTCAGGGGAAAGCCACTTCACTTGGATCGCAACAGGTGCGAAGCAAATCTCAATTCATTCTTTATTCTGATGTGTAAAAAACTTTTTTCGCATCAACTTCAGAGAACGAAAATAGTGTACTTAGAGCACAACTCTTCACAATTTTATCCTTTCATCCGTTATTATTTCCCGTAGATATGAGGCGGTCCGCAAGCTGTGGGCAACTCACAGTATCCCGAGAGAGGCAGTGCAGCGACGTTCCTCCAGCAATCGAGTGATCATTAATAATCACTATTAAGTATTATCGCGCCCGTAATTAACGATTTACTGTAATGACAATTCCGTAATGGCTTTATTTAAGTTTACTTCTAGAACAAGGAAAGAGAAAGTGCACCTTTTGTGTGGTAGCGCAACACAACATCGTCCAGATATATATTTCCTTTGCTACCACCTCTCGCTGTAATTACGTGCTCTACTTTCTCCCGGTGTCCTGCTAATGTGCGAATCGTGAAACTAAACGAGCACATGTGCGAATGAACTAGCTACGTTCTCCTTCTGTGAACAACCAAAACCACGCACAACGTGCTTTGATAATGGCTGCCTGGCTGATGGTCATCGTGCCGACGTAGTACCCCCCACTGCTCAATCCATCAAATTTGAGAAAGGAGCGATGTTGTACCTGGAGCGAGGTGGTACGGAAGTAAGTATTTCCGAAAATGGTATAGTTTAAGTGAGTGAAGGCTGTACTACTAGACAATACGTATCTTGCTTTGCTGCTCTCCTACTAGTTTTTCCCCTCATTCTTCTTGCAAGGATGTGCGTTTGTGCGAGAGAAAAAGTGCTTTAGAGGGCAAAATAGGTTGGAATGCCATTTATCGACTCGACAAGGACATTGGCAATCTTCCTCCTCAAAGCGAGAACCTTTGCACTCCCAATCGCTCACGCCGTTCCATGTGCCTACTCTCGGCATGTCTCGGTACCGAGTACAAGGAGGTTCCGGGTGAATGTAGCCCAGTGCAATGGAGGCAGGGTCAGCGATATGTACTGTTCCGCGTGATTGTTCAGGTCATTGATTACTATTCACAACAACACAACTATACATAGAGAGTACCAAAAGGAAGAAGTGAAGACTCGCTCTCCGCCTTGTGCAAGATAAACAACGAGTTTGTTGTTGCAGCTAGTATTTCCTATTTGCGGTCACTTCATCACAAGCAGTAGAAACCGACACAAACGGGTCTAGAGCCACACCTCACTCCGAAGCTCTGGGCCGGTGGCGGCATTCAATATCACACAACGCATGGTTCTCTGTAAATGAATGAATATAAGAACTCCATTGCCCCTTGCCTATAAGTGGCCCGATATGACCTTTTACACTTATGCTGGGATACTAAACTGTTCTATATATATATTATCTCCTTTTGAAGAAGGCGCGAATCTCATCACTGAGAAAATCGTGAGTGCTCTGGCTTTGCAATCAGCCAAACGGAACCATTCAGGTTGGTGTCTAGGCTTCCAGGCATACAAGCGAAATATGAGCAGATATTTTAATCAGAAAAGCCATTTGTAATTGGCAATCTGTGATTGGAAAGCCATTTGTAAACTTCCTTAATTTCATAAAGTTTGGCAATCTGGACAATATTAGCTTTGTGACACAATTCTGTAATAATAAAAAATGGCCAGTGGAGATGGCAGTGCAAAAGCACCTGAAAAGATACTCGCGCTGTTTCCATTCCAACGGGATAGATAAGAAATAGGTAAGGAACTATTGAATAAAGCAAAATCTGCGCCGTTGATATTTAGTCCTGATACCAAGTTCACATTTGCTTCAAATACGATCCGGACAACTCCGAAATATTTTCCCCTGGTCGAAAATATTAACGCTGTCGCTATAGAAAATCAAGGTATATTTGGACAACCACAGTAGTCGATCTCGCCCCTACGGTCGCTAAAATGTAGACTTTCCCCTTTTCGTCCCGGTGATGTTTTGCCCTCACTTACTACGAATTGGGCTGGGTTGTGTTGATAAAACATATCACAAGTGTTGAGCTCCATACTTACCCGGGACTCATTGATGCATGGAGTGAGGCCGGTGGGCGCTCCGACAATCTCTTTTAATGTACGGTACGGATATCTTACTCTGCCCGGATGAGTGAGCGTTCACTTATTGCCCCATGATAGCAAGCAGTCGACTACTGCAGCTCCACTGTTAAATGTTTGGTTCGAGTTTCTATTTCTACGGAAGAGTGTTTCGCCAACATACCGAACATGATCGTAATAGATTCATAATTGCTGGCACTTGCACCTCAAAGCCCATGCGTCAAGGAGCTCTTGCGTTATCTTTCATCAACATGATCACTACTTTGCACGTAAGTGGAACGATGATAGGAGCGTAACTATTCTTGAGCAGTACAGGGCCACTACAGCAATTGAGGTGAAGCGCCAACTGTGGTATTAGGCGCAACTAATTTCTTTTGCAGTGCGCAGCGCATAGAATAGCAAAAGAAACAAGTTGTGCCAGGTAATACTATCTCGCCCCTGGTTTACAGTTCCTGGTGCGACAGGTCGGTATTCCAAACATATGGTGAGGGCAGCGAAGGAGAGTGCAAGTAGTCTTCATGGGCACTTCTGTTAGATCAACATTTTTCTTTTTTATATGACAATCATCGCTCTACAGCCTTCTTTACGCTGAAGATACAATCATGTGGTCTCAATTCTTTTCGAGTACAAGTTGTAAATGAACATTGAATCATATATACTGCGATTTGGTTGCGCGGGACAGAGTCTCTGTTGTGTAATCTTGAAAATATCTGCGGAAGCTAGATTTTTAGGAAGTTTCGTTGTATGAATTATAAAAGTTTGCTGAATTGATTTCTTTAATTCCGTATTCTGATCGAATTCTCTGTTAAAAAGCTGTTGGTCTTGGCTTCCAACGGTTTTCCTCTATGGTCCAACAACGTAAGCGCAACTGCATCCGCCGCCTTCTGACCCATGGTGATGAGTGGACCAAGCTTGCAGTCCAGGGCCTTTGTAATCGTGGTCACCCCAGCC
>Ga0007834_1000488_pt1 | contig 12237 bp, 10 predicted proteins | sample CryBogCBE06Nov07_FD_71233 | JGI IMG/M metagenome (GOLD analysis project Ga0007834, IMG submission 71233) | Freshwater microbial communities from Crystal Bog, Wisconsin, USA - CBE06Nov07 | ecosystem: Environmental > Aquatic > Freshwater > Lake | place: Crystal Bog, Wisconsin, USA | collected...
CTGGAGGCTGGAAAGGCCCGCCAGCGTCGTGTCCGGGCGGTTGCACTCATCACGGGAGACGACATAGTCGACGAGGCTTTCTTCCTTCGTCTCCTTGTTGACCACCTTCATCTTGGTGGCCATCGGCACGATCTCGTCGGCGAACTTGTTCGCGGCTTGAGCCGCCGCCATGCGCTTTTGCGACTCGAGGGAATACTCGTCCTGATATTCGCGGCTGACCTTGTAACGCTCCGCCACGATGTCGGCGGTGTCGATCATGGCCATGAAGATGTCCGGCGCGACCTTGAAGAGGTCCGGATCCACCGTCTCGCGGGGCAGGCCGCCGGTCTGCATGGAGATGCTCTCGACGCCCCCCGCCACGACGCAGTCGGCGCCGTCGCCGCGGATGTGGTTCGCCGCCATGGCGATGGTCTGCAGGCCGGAGGAGCAGAAGCGGTTCACGCTGGTCCCCGCCGTGGTCTTGGGCATGCCGGCGAGAAGGGCCGCCAGACGCGCGATGTTCGGCGCGGCGTGAGCGTTGTTGCCGAAGATGCAGTCCTCGACGAAGTCCGCCTCGACGCCCGACTTGGCGACGGCGTGCTTGATTGCGTGCGCGGCCATCGTCATCGGCGGCGTGACGTTGAACCCGCCCCGGCCGGATTTGGCGAGGCCCGTGCGGGCGTAGGATACGATGACGGCTTCGCGCATGTTTATAAGTCCTCCCATTTTGCGGCGGGACCTTAAGACGGGGGAGGGCCGCTGGCAAACCTGCCGCTAACGTCACTTGGCCGTTAGAATGATCTTTCTAGACGACATCGTTAAGGAGGTCCGCATTGGCCCGCTCCCCAGGGCCTGACTTCCTCAAGGACTATTCAAATGCCCGCTTCCAAGAAGACCGACGTCAAGACGACCGAAGCCCCCGCGACTGTTGACGCGGACCTGGCCCGCAAGATCTGGCTCGCCGGCGTCGGCGCCTATGGCCGCATCTATGCCGAGACCCAAGGCGCGGTCGAAAAGCTCGCCCACGGCGCCAACGAAGCCTTTGACCAGTTGGTCGTGAAGGGTGAAGAGATCGAGGACAAGGTGCGTTCCTCCATCGCCAAGACCCCGCAGGGCGAACGCGTCACCTCGCTGATGGATCAGGCCAAGTCCTTCCGTCAGGAACGTCGCGCCGCGCTCGAGACCCGCATCGATCAGGTCCGCAAGACCGTGACCGAGACCCTCTCGCCGCTGAACATCGGCGCGCTGGCGTCGTCGGTCGAGAAGCTGACCGAGAAGGTCGAAGCCCTGACTGAAGAAGTCTCGGCGCTCAAGGCTGAAAAGGCCGCCCCGAAGGCGACCAAGACGACCAAGGAAACCGAAGCGGCCTAAGCCTTCGGGCTTAAGCTCGCCGGTATCAGCATGATCTCGGCCGCCGCCCGCGCCGTTCGCGCCCGTGGCGGCCCGGTATCGCCGTCCAGCTCCATCTGCAGGACATGAAAGCCGATGGCGGTGGTCATGATCCTCGCCATGCCGTCGAGGATTTCCGGTTCCGCCTGCAGGATCCTGCGCTTCACGAGCGCGCTCAGCATCGCCAGCAAGGCCTCCCGCTGGCGGCGCGCAATATGCCGGTAGATGACCGCAAGCTCCGGCTGGCGCAGCGCGAGGGCCGAGGCCTCCCGATAGAAGAAGCGCGCGTCCCACGCTTCCTCCAGCAGGATCTGCACATAGGTCCAGAGGGTCTCGAGGGAAAAGCCGTCGCCGCGGACCGCGTCGTCCGCCGCCTCGAGCACAAGGTCCACTTCCTCGGCGTACTGACGGCTTAGGGCGAGGACGAGCTCCGGCTTGCCCTTGAAGTGGTAATAGAGATGGCCCGGGCTGATGCCGATGGCGTTGGCGACATCAACCGCCGACAGCGCCCCGACCCCTTCGGCGTTGAACAGGTCGAGGGCGGCGTCGAGGATCTTTGACTTCGTGCTCATGGACGCCATGAATACCACGTTCCGACCTCAGGATGTCTTTCTCGTATACAGTTGACAGAGGCCCGGAACCCGCGAGGATACGCCGATAAGGCGAAAGCGCGCGACGTGCTTTTGCAAATGATGGAGCGGCGCAAAGACGCCGCCGGGAGAAGCGACATGGCCAAGTCCACCATCGATCTCGGCGCCAATGCGGCGGAGAACACCGTCGCGATGAACCCCATTGTCGGGCTCGCGCGGGAGGATCTGATCGGCGCGGTGGGCGTGATGCTGCGGGAGACCGCCGGCAGGCCGGTCAAGACGCTGAAGCACATGAAGAAATTCTCCGGCGAAGTGGTCAAGATCGTGCGCAATCAGTCCGAACTCGCCCCCGACCCCAAGGATCGCCGCTTTCAGGACTCAGCCTTCAAGCTGAACCCCTTCTATCGCGCCGGAATGCAGTATTACCTCGCCGTCCGCGAGGGCGTGGCGGGCTGGATGGACGATCTTGAGTTCGACGACGCCGAGCGCGCGCGGGCGAGCTTCGTGACCGGCATGATCCTCGACTCCCTCGCCCCCACCAATTCCCTGATCGGCAACCCGAGCGCGATCAAGAAGGCCTTCGAGACCGGCGGAACCTCGCTGCTCCGTGGGCTGAAGAACGCCTATGAGGACATCACCAAGAACGACGGCATCGTCAGTCAGGTCGACAAGCGGCCCTTCAAGATCGGCGAAAATATCGCGACCTCGCCCGGCGCCGTGGTGTTCCGTACCGAGATGATGGAGCTGATCCAGTATGCGCCGACGACGGAGCAAGTGCACGCCACGCCGCTGCTGATCATCCCGCCGCAGATCAACAAGGCCTATGTCAACGATCTCGCCCCGGAGAAGAGCATCATCCGCTTCCTGACCTCGCAGGGGATCCAGCCCTTCATGGTCAGCTGGCGCAATCCGACGGCGGAGCATCGCGACTGGGGCCTTGGCGACTATGTCGACGCGCTGATCGAAGCCATCGGCGTGATCTGCGAGATCACCAAGTCGAAGACCGTCACTGTCTCGGGCGCCTGCTCGGGCGGGATCACGGCGGCGACGCTGCTGAGCAAGCTGGCCGCCGCCAATGACAAGCGGATCGCCGCCGTCACGCTGATGGTGTGCGTTCTGGATCCCCAGCCCGACGACAGCGAAACCGGCGCGCTCGTTTCCCGCCACGGGATCGAGATGGCCAGGCGCCGCTCGGCCAAGGCCGGCGTGCTGGACGGCGCGTCCTTGTCCCGCACCTTCGCCTGGCTGCGGCCCAACGATCTTGTCTGGAACTACGTCATCAACAACTACCTGCACGGCGAGGACCCGCCCGCCTTTGACGTGCTGTTCTGGAACAATGACGCCACGAACCTCACGGCGAAGCTGCATTCGGACTATCTGACGGTCTACGAGACCCAGCCCTTCCGCAATCCGGGCACGGTGGAGATGGCGGACCACACGGTGGACCTCTCGAAAGTGACGCAGGACGTGTTCATCGTGGCGGGAGTGACCGACCACATCACGCCGTGGAAGGCCTGCTACCGCACCTCGCAGCTCGTCGGCTCGCCCAATGTGGAGTTCATCCTCTCGCAGGCGGGGCATATCCAGTCGCTGCTCAACCCGCCCGGCAACCCCAAGGCCAAGTATTTCCGCAGCGACACCCGCCCGCCGGCCGACGTCAACGCCTGGCTGAACGGTCAGGCGAAGGAGCACGCCGGCTCGTGGTGGCCCTACTGGGGCGAGTGGCTCAAGGCGCATTCCGGGGCGTCGAAGGCGGCGCCGAAGTTGCTGGGCTCGAAAAAGCATCCCGCCAGCGATCCCGCGCCCGGGACCTACGTGTTTGACTGATCTTGTGATCCCGCCCCTCTATGATTTCGCTTTAAGGAGCGCCCGTGTCCCCAGGTTCGAGTATGAGTACAGAGGAAACGGCGCGCACGCCCAGGATCGAGATCCTGCGGGTCGGCGGGCGTCGCCTGCGCGTGGCGATATTCCCGGCGCGCACGCAAGGCGGGGGCGAGCCTCGCCGCCCGATCCTGTTCTTCAACGGCATCGGCGCGAATATCGAGATCATGGCCCCGATGGCGGACTGGCTGCCGGATCAGGACATCATCACCTTTGACATGCCCGGCGTCGGCGGATCGCCGGACCCGACCTTTCCCTACCGGCCGTGGAGCATGGCGCTCCGGGCCACGCGGCTGCTCGACAAGCTGGGCTATCGCGGCAAGGTCGATGTGATGGGCGTGTCCTGGGGCGGTGGGCTGGCGCAGCAATTCGCCTTCCAGCATCCGGACCGGACGGGCAAGCTGATCCTTGCGGCCACTTCGGCGGGGATGCTGATGGCGCCGGGCGATCCCAGGGCGCTGGCCAAGATGGCCGACCCGCGCCGCTACGTCGATCCCGCCTTCATGCGGCGCAATTTCGAGGCGCTCTACGGCGATGCGAATGCGGAGGAGGGGCATATCTCCCGCCTGAAACCGCCCAGCCGCGTCGGCTATCTCTATCAGCTCGGCGCGATGATGGGCTGGACCAGCGCCTTCTATCTTCCGCTGCTGCGCTGCCGGACGCTGGTCCTGATGGGCGAGCAGGATCGCATCGTGCCGATGATCAACGGCAGGTTCCTGGCGCGGCTGATTCCCCGCGCAAGGCTCGAGACGGTGCCCGGCGGGCACCTTTTCCTGGTGTCCCAGCCGGACGCTGTGTTCCCCAGAATCACCGCCTTCCTCTCGGAAGACGACACCATCGCAGCTGCGGCTTAAGGGCCGGCCTCGAAAGACCTCTTCGCGCAGTTGCGTGTTCGAGGGCTTGGTTTAGGTTCGGGCGCATATCGTCATGCCGCGCTAGGAGTCGTTCATGAGACGTCCCGTTCCCGCCGTCCTGTTCGCTTTGGGTCTCGCCGCCGCCGCGCCGGCCTTGGCGGGCCCTGCGCCGTCAGCCCTGGAGCACGCCCGCGCGATCCTGAAGGCTCAGCCGGTCATCGACGGGCACAACGACCTGCCCTGGACGATCCGCGACAAGTCGCAGGGCAAGATGATGGTCGACCTCAACAATGAGGGCGCGGCGCGCGCGGCTGGCTTCGACACCGACCTCGCCCGCGCCCGCAGAGGCGGCCTCGGCGGACAGTTCTGGTCGCTCTGGGTGCCGGGCGAGCTGAAGGGGCCGGAGGCGACGACGGCGGTCATCAAGCAGATGGACGTCGTCCGGCGCATGACCGCGCGCTATTCGGACCAGATGGCCCTGTGCTTAACCGCCGACGACGTCGCGCGGGCGCAGGCGTCCGGCAAGCTCGCCTCCCTCATGGGGATCGAGGGCGGGGAGGGGATCGACGACAGCCTCGAGGTGCTGCGCGAACTTTACCTCCTGGGCGCGCGCTACATGACCCTGACCCACTTCGGCGACACCCACTGGGCCGACAGCTCGAACGATACGCCGACGCACAACGGCCTGACCCCCTTCGGCAAGGCGGTGGTGAAGGAGATGAACCGGATCGGCATGCTGGTCGACCTCTCCCACGTGTCGCCCAAGACCATGTCCGACGCCCTGGACGTCGCCCAGGCGCCCGTGATCTTCAGCCACTCGTCGGCGCGGGCCCTGTCCGACCATCCGCGCAACGTCCCCGACTCCATCCTGCGGCGGCTCCGGACCAACGGGGGCGTCGTGATGGTCAATTTCGTGCCCTTCTATATCAATGAGAAGGTGCGTGTCTGGGCGGCGGATGAGCAGGCGGAGCTGGCGCGGCAAAAGGCGCTCCACACCGGCGATCCGGAAGGCGCGAAGGCCGCGATGGCCGCCTGGCGCGCGGCGCACCCGCGGCCGCCTGTGTCGCTGAAGGATGTCGCCGACCATATTGATCACGTGCGGAGCGTGACCGGCCCTGATCATATCGGCCTTGGCGCCGACTATGGGGACACGGGCGGAGACGTCATTGACGACGCCACCGGCGTGGACTCTTACGTCGATCTGATCGCCGAGCTGATCCGGCGCGGCTGGAGCGACGCGGATCTGAAGAAGCTGACGGGTCAGAATATCCTGCGGGTCCTGCGCGCGGCCGAACAGGTGTCCGCCAAGCAGCGCGCCGTCTGGCCCGCCTCGGAAGACCTGATCACCGACCTCGACAAGAAGTGACGCGGACAAAAGGCGTCCGCCGCCGCGTCTGACCCATCCTGAAGAGAGGCCTCATGACCCTCACCATCTATGGCGACCGGATTTCCGGCAACTGCCTCAAGGTCAAATGGACCGCGGACCGGCTGGGTCTCGCCTACGACTGGGTCGACATCGACGTGGTGAAGGGCGAGGCCAAGACGCCTCAGTTCCTGAGGGTCAATCCGAGCGGGCAGGTCCCGGCGGTGGTGCTGGATGACGGGCGGACCCTGTCACAGTCCAACGCCATCATCTCTTATCTGGCCGAGGGCTCCGACCTTGTCCCCGCCGACGCCTATGACCGCGCGGTGATGCTGGAATGGATGTTCTGGGAGCAGTACACCCACGAGCCCGCCATCGCGGTGCGGCGCTTCCAGAAGGCGTATCTGAACAAGGCCGACGCCGATATCGATCCCGCCCTGATGGTCAAGGGCAAGGCGGCGCTGTCGCGGATGGAGGCGGGGCTTTCGGGACGCGACTGGTTCGCCGGGACCGCCCTGTCCCTGGCCGATATCGCCCTCGTCGCCTATACGCGTGTTGCGCCAGAGGGCGGGTTCGACCTTGACGCCTATCCTGCGGTGAAGGCCTGGGTCGCACGGGTCGAAGCCGCCCTGCCGATCGGGGCCTGAGCCCGACCGGTCACGCCGGTTCGCCCGGGACAAACTCGATCTGCACCACGAATTCCGCGTCCGTGATGGGCGGCGGAGGCGGCGGCCAGGTCTGCGGAAGCTGAGCGGCGGCCAGACAGGCCGCATCGGTGGCCGTCGAACCGGTTGTGCGCACCAGCTCAGCCACCGCGCCGTCTTCGCTCAGACGGACGTGCAGTTCCGCGAGCCCCGGGAATGCAGACGGAGGGTCCAGCGCCGCCGACAGGGTTGAAGTCAACATGTGCTCCACGTGGTTGGACCAGATCTTGACGGCGCCGCGCCGCGCCTGCGGGGTGGGTCGATGCGAGCGCATCGCGTAGACCCGCGCGGTGACACAAGGCGCCTTCATGCCGCGGACTCCTTGTCGGCGATGGCCGGGCTCAACTCGCCGCGGATCCACCAGGAGAAGTTGCGGATGAGCCGCAGCTTGGGATTCTCCTCACGCCACAGCATCCAGGCGTTACGGTGAGAGATCGCCGTGATGTCCGAGACGCGGACGAGGCGGCCGTCGGCCAGGTAGGGCGCCGCCGCTTCGGCGTAGGTCAGGGCGACGCCTTGCCCCGCCACCGCCATTTCGAGGGCCATCTGCTCGTCGTCGAAGGTCGCCCGCCCCGTGTGTCTCGGGGCTTCGACCCCCGCGGCCTCGAACCACGCGCTCCAGGGCGAGTCTGTTTGCTCGATCAGGGGGGCGTGCGCGACATCGTGCGGCGTGCCCAGGCTGTGAGCGGCGGCGAAGGTCGGGCTGGAAACCGGGAACAGGGCCAGGTTGAAAAGCTGTTCGGCGCGCGCGGGCGGCCATGGGCCGACGCCGAAGCGAATCGCCAGATCCACACCGTCCCCGTCGAGGGTCGCCAGCTCCCGGTTCGTGCGAATGTCACAGTTCAGACCGGGAAACGCCGCCGCCAGCGACGGCAGTCGCGGGGCCAGCCAGATCCGGGCGAACCCGGGGGGCGCCGAGATCACCAGATTGTCCGGCGCATTGCGGCCGGCCACGTCGATCAGCGACCGCGACAGATGCTGGGCGGCTTCATGATAGGCCCGCGCCAGAAGGAGGCTGGACGGCGCAGGCTCCATGAACGAGCCGCGGCGGTAGAACAGCTTGATCCCGAGTTCGTCCTCGAGGCGGCGGATTGCCTGGCTGACGGCGCTGTGCGTGACCTGCAGCTCTGCGGCCGCAGCGGTGTAGCTGCGCAGTCTTGCGGCGGCTTCGAGTGTGCGGAGCGCCGAGAACGGCGGCGGGCGGTGTGACATCGATTGAACCTCTTGCACCAAAAACGCAATAAAAGCGTGAAAAGCAGAAACACAAATGCAATTTTAAAGCGCTATTTATGTTGCGCGCCGGTGCGATATCGCCCGAATTAGGCGCCCAAAATGGGTTTTTGGGAAAATTCCCCGGGGGAGCGATCCTCCGGCCCGTTCACCTTCCAAAACTATGGCGGAGCGCTTCGGATTGGTGTATGCAGCGTTAGCTCGCGATATGTTGCGCGCAAAAATCCAAAGGGACCTCTCAAAATGACCTCCATCACCCTCCGCAAGATCCTCGTCGCTACCGCCGCCGTCGCCGCTCTGAGCGTCGCTGCTTGCGGCAAGAAGACCGAAGCCAACAACACCGCCGCCGACAACACGATGGCTCCGGCCGCCGACAACGCGATGGCGCCGGCTGCTGACAACGCGATGGCTCCGGCCGCTGCGAACAACACCGCGAAGTAATTTCGCGGCTGTTCAAGACAGCTGTAGAATTGAAAGGGCCGCCTGCATCAGGCGGCCCTTTTTGATTCCGGACCCCTTTTCGATTTTCGACTAAGGGTTAAGTCCGGATGTCGGGCGGCGGTCCGTTCGCGCGCGCTCTTGAAAGTCACGATGATGGCGGGCCAAATGACTTCATTCCTGCGAATCGGTGCGCGCGTTCTGACCGGAGCGCTGGCGCTTGTGTGTCTCGCTGCGATCGCCCTCCTGGTGCTGGATGCGCCGAATCGGCCCCCGGCCTTTGACCGCACAGCGGCTCTGGAGCGGGCCAGGACCTATCACGTCCGGATCCGGCGGGATGACTTCGGCGTCCCTCACGTCAAGGGCGCCCGCGATGCCGAACGCCACATCGGCGTCGCGGGCGATCGAGACCGTCCTCCTTGCGACCCGGGGCACGCTGGCCGCGCGGGATGGGCTGAAGGCCGCGACCACCGACTATCTCGTCCAGCTCATGCGCATCTGGCCGGCTGTGCGTCGTGACTATCCGGGGCTGCCCGCCGATCTCCGCGCCGTGCTCGAGGCCTATGCGGACGGCGTGAACGCCTATGGCGCGGCCCATCCGGATCAGGTCTCCGCAGGGGTCCTGCCGGTGACGGGACAGGACATCGCGGCGGGCTTCGCCTTCAAGACCCCGTTCTTCTATGGCCTCGACAAGACCCTGTCCGGGCTCATGGCGCCCCAGCCGCACAAGCCGCCGGCGCCAACGGGCTCCAACGGGCTCGCCGTCGCGCCCTCGCGCTCCGCCGACGGGGCGACGCGGCTGCTGGTCAACTCGCACCAGCCCTATACCGGTCCCGTCGCCTGGTACGAAGCGGTGCTGGAGAGCGGGGAGGGGTGGCATGTGGCCGGAGGCTTCTTCCCCGGTTCGCCCTTCATGCTGCACGGCCACAATGCGCACCTCGGCTGGGCCAATACGGTCAACGCGCCGGCCCTGTCCGACGTCTACCGGCTTGAGATGAATCCTGCAGACAAGAACGCCTATCGCCTCGACGGCGCGTGGCGGAAGCTGGAGACCGAGCCCGCCAGGCTGCGCATCAAGCTGTTCGGACCGCTCTATCTGAACGTGACCAAGGACATGTTTTTCTCCGCCCACGGCCCGGTCCTGAAGACCGATCACGGCGTCTTTGCGGTGCGTTACGCCGGGCGGGACGAGGGCCGGCAGGCCCTGCAGTACTACCGCCTCGACAAGGCGAACACCCTGGCGGAGTGGCGCGCCGCCATGGCGCTGCAGCTGTTGCCCAGCATCAACTACATCTACGCCGACGAGGCGGGGAACATCGGCTATGTCTACAACGCGCAGTTTCCGGCAAGGAAAGAGAACGACGCGGACGCCGCGCCGCAAAAGGAGCTGCCCGGCGACCGGTCGGACCTGATCTGGACGTCGTACCTGCCCTTCGATCAGGTCCCGCAGATCTGGAATCCCCGCTGCGGTCTCGTGTTCAACTCCAACAACACGCCCTTCGCCGCCACCGCCTGCGCCGATGACGGCCTCGATCCGAAGCGCATTCCAAAGTCGCTCGGCGTGCAGACCAACATGACAAATCGCGCGATGCGGGCGCAGGAGACCTATGGCGCGGATCAAGCGATCACGGCGGAGCGATTCCACGCCTACAAGTACGACCTGACCTATTCCGAACGCTCGAAGGTCGTTCAGGTCGTCCGCGGGCTCACCGCGCTCGATCCGCATGGCGACGCGAGCCTGGCGGAGGCGCAGGCCGTGCTGCGGAAATGGGACCGGCGGATGGATGTCCACAACCGTTCCGCCGCCCTGGTGGCGCTGACGACGGCGCCCATGACCATGGCTGAAATGAACCATGCGCCGCCGCCCGATTCGCTGACCAGCCTCAAGGCGGCCGCCGCCGAGCTCAAGCGTCACTTCGGCCGGCTCGACCCGGAATGGGCCCAGCTCAACCGTATCCGCAGAGGCGCCGTGGATCTGCCGATCGACGGCGGGCCTGACACCTACCGCTCGGTCTGGGGGCGGCCGCAGCCGGACGGCGCGCTCACCGCCGACGCCGGAGACACCTTCATCATGTTCGTCACCTGGGACCGCCAGGGGCGACTGTCCTCGGAAAGCGTGCACCAGTTCGGTTCGGCGACGCTGGACGCCCGCTCACCCCACTTCGCCGACCAGACGCCGCTGTTCGTCGGAATGAAGACGAAGCCTGTCTGGTTCACGGAAACGCAACTGGCCGGGCACATCCGCAGCGACTATGCGCCGTGATCTGACGTCTCAGGCGATCTCCGTCGTGGTCGGGATGAACGGCTCAAGCATCGGCATGACCGGCTCAAGCTGCGCCTCATAGCGTCTCCACTGACCGGAGCCGTCGAACAGACCCGACCGGATCTGATGGGCGCTCGCCGTACGCAAGGTGCGTTTGCGCGCCTCGGCGGAGAAGTCCAGCACCCTTGGATCCCATTCGAGGCCGCAGCCGATCAGCATAGCTTTCACGTGGGTCTCGAAATCCCCGACGAAGGATTCGTAGTTCAGCTCGAAGAAATTCGCCCGGGTCATGCCGAGATTGGCCTGGAGCAGCGCCATGACGGCCGCGTAGTGCCGCGCCGCACCTTCCAGCGTCGTCATCTGGTAGGTCGAGGCGTTGATCCGGAAGTTTTGGCGAAAACAGCTCAGGACCACGTCGCGGGGATCGCGGCGGCACACGACGATACGCGCGTCCGGGAAGAGCTTCCTGATCATGGGGAGTTTGATGGAGTTGAGCGGCGCCATATCGACGAGGACCTTGTTGTCGATATCGGGCGCGTCATCCCGCACCCTGAGCCAATAGAGCTGACGTTGCTCATCCGCCTGCTGGGGGGTGAGGTTGGCGAGGCGAGCGACGCTTTCGTCGTCCTTCAGGAAGGCGAAGTCCGCGTCCATCAGCGTGCGCCGCTCCTCCAGCACAGTTACTCCGGGCAGGGCGGCGAGGACGGAGGAGGCGAGCGTTGTGCCGGATCGCGGATAGCCGAGCACGAAGATATGCCGCTGAACCGGCGGCGCGACCGATCCAGCGGGGATCGATCGCCAGGACGCAGGCGTGGAAAGGTAGCTGCGGCTCAATCGTTCGACAAAGGCGAGGTGGTCTTCGACCGGCCCGCCGGGCCCGAACCTGTCCTGGTTCTGCTCGATGACCACGGCGTTCATTTTGGTATAGGCGTCGAAGGCTTCGGGAATGTGGCCGAGCCGGTCCTGCGCGTCGGCCAGAAGATGCAGCACCATCTGCCGTTCCGGCGGCGTCAGGCGGACCTTCGCCAGTAGCGTCTCCATCTGTTCGCGGACCTGATCGGCATTTCCCTCCAACAGCGCGAGCCGCCCGGACACATAGTTGCTCAGAGGATGCAAGGGATCGAGCGCGAGGCCTTTCCGGGCGGCCTCGAGGGCCTCGGCGTTCCGCCCGGCGCGAAAATGCAGTTCCGCAACGCCGCCCAGCGGCGCAGCGTCATTGGGGGCGGCGGCGATGGCGTGTCCGAAGGATTCGATGGCGGCGTCTTCGGCCTCGAGAACGGCCAGCGATGTCGCCAGGCCCAGCCAGGCGCGCGCGTGGTTGCGGTGGTCGTGCAGGACCTGGCCGAACACGGGGACGGCCTCGTCCGGCCGGCCTTCCCGGTGGAGGAGGATGGCGAGGGTGGTCAAGGCCTCCGGCTCGGCGGGATTGTGCGCCAGCGCCCGATTGAGCAAATCCCCGGCCGCCGCATAATGGCGGGCCTCCATCCTGGCTTCGGCGGCGATACGATAAACCAGCGGGTCGTCACTGCCCGCGGCGAGCTCAGTC
>Ga0007834_1000491_pt1 | contig 12202 bp, 9 predicted proteins | sample CryBogCBE06Nov07_FD_71233 | JGI IMG/M metagenome (GOLD analysis project Ga0007834, IMG submission 71233) | Freshwater microbial communities from Crystal Bog, Wisconsin, USA - CBE06Nov07 | ecosystem: Environmental > Aquatic > Freshwater > Lake | place: Crystal Bog, Wisconsin, USA | collected...
CTAAGATAACAGATCCAGATTTTCCCGCACACAAGTATTGCCGACAGAGTCGTGTCAATTTCACCAAATTTTGACAGTCACTCCAACCGTTGCGCGAAGTAGATGTAATCGCTTTTTTTCCTGCTTAGGGTAAAACGGGTGGGACCCCAGGGGCCATCTTAACAATTTAAAATTCAGCTTGAATGAACGCTTGCACAAAGTTGTGCATATGCAAGAAAAATGACTCCGGGGAAATTGCTTGAAGGTATTAAGTTTTAAAATCGTGTGGCGGTTTTTGTACCAGCTGCATCTGAGATTTTTCTACTCCAGTTCTGAGCACTTTTGTCTTACTAAGCCATTCAAAGCACAGTCGATGTCTTCCCCGGCTTTTCGCGTTTCCGAAATATTTGGAAAATGCATATTGCAAAACTCAATTCTCCGCCTATTACGGGGTCTCTTCAAAAAAAAGGATACGCAACAGTGTTTCTAGTTGCTTGAGTTCAGTTTTCCAGCACCATTAATCCAGAATGCAATAAAATATTTCATTTTCGTAAAAATAATTTTGAAAAACCTTTTCTCAGCAATAATTTTTATCATGGAGGAACGACGAGATTGTTTACGAATACGTTTTTGAGGCTTGCCAAGCAAACTATGAGAAAACAACGAGATCGTTCAGGGTTGATTCAAGGGTTGACTTATATAAACAAAACTTGTAAAAGAAGAAATTTATCTGATCTAGTGGATCAGGTGCATTCGACCTTACGATTTTGGAAAACAATTTGTGCTTACGGTTACTTATCTGAACAAATTGAATCCACGCATGATTGTCCGTACGCATCAAAGAAAGATAATTTTGATTTTTCTATTCTGAGTAAGGCAAAAGTATGTAGTGTTCTAACAAATGACTTAAAATGTGGGCAATCGTCCATCACTTTAAAAAAAATCATCCGGCGTTGTATGTGATCGATGTGTACCATATAGCTAAGAAATTTTGACCAAATTTGGCTTTGATACTGCAGGTTATATAAATATATAATCCTGCGATATGCTCCTATTAGAGAAACCTATCAGGTCAGTCTAATAAAATATTTCTACTTTCTTGGGCTGCCATATATATGAAGGGCATTCATGTTCCGGCAATATTTTTTACGGACGCCAACACCTCCAAGTTTTTGGTACATTTAGGATCGGCTCATCAGCATAAGCCGCATAAATTAGAGGGGGCAATAGCCGGGTTTGAGACAATGACGGAGTTCTATGGATTGTTTAAGATTCTCAAGGATCTGACTTATTGAACGATTCCTGGCCGCGCTATAAAGGAAATAAATATGAACTTTAAACACAGTTATGTAACCGTCTTGTCCAATATCATTTGTTTCCCTCTGGAAATGGAAGACGGCGTTAAAGTCTTATCCATACTTTCTACCTCAAGAAATATTAAACATTTCTCTCGCGATCAATTTGTTTGTGAAAATAGTGACATAAACTGATCTTACTTTGCATTTTCAGACGAGTATAGCTTGAAATAATATCGTTTTCATCGGTTTGTTCGGTAGATAAACCAGATTTGTAAAAATTGTGAACATAACCGGGTACAATTTTGAATTTTTTGACTAATTTTCTGCAAATAGACCAGAGCTGATCGGTTTCTTTGTAGATATACCGATGAAACATGCACAAAATCCGATCAAGAATGAGCATGAACTTATCAAGCAAATAGATAAACCGGCCGATGAAGGAGAGGTTAATCTAAAATATCTTTTCTCAGAGTGGTGGGAAAAATTTTGGTATGAGCTTCGCCGACGCATGATGGCACCTACGTTAGAGGGGCGCACATCTACAATCCTACATCCAAATGGATGGACTAGTTGCCACACCAATTGTAAAATGTGCTTTAATCTTAATTTTTCATCTCACCCAGAATCGAAATAATAAAATATTCATCAATTGGTACGTACGAACAATTATCCGTGGGTTGAAAATTTTCCTGTAAATGATGAGGCCGAATGCTCCTCTCAAACCGAATCGATTTGGCCGAAATATCTTTTTTTACAAACTTCGTTTATGTAAGTTAAATCTCGTTATCAAGCGTGTATGAAGTGTCTGTAACGTTAACGTTACCTGGTGTGTCGGGGGTCCTTAGCCGTTGCTGCTCGATGCTTCCTGGAGGGTCTGGCAAACGAAGTGAGAATTGAGCGTTGGAGAGCAGATATGGCGAAAGGCAAATTATTTTCACGCAGAAATCGGTTATGAAGGCACGATATGCACTATGGAAAATTAATATATCTCAAGATCTTTTGGCTGGAGCGAGTTATGGGGTGGGCCAAGAATCTGTGGTCAGGAGAAAATGATTATCTTCCAAAATAAGTCACAGTTTTCAGATAAACTAATTTAGAGCCTCATATATCGTTGCAAGAGATTACAGATCTCGAAGAATTTCTAAGTTTCGAGCCTTCTGGGAGACGATCTGCTGATATCAGGCAATTTTTTTTGGCGAGATTAGTTTTTGTGTGAAGCGAGTTACATTAAAATATTTTGATAAATTATTTGATGACCTAATTGAATTTTATACCTTTAAGGAAATTTTCTATCTCTTCATATTTCTGGAGTTCTAAAAATGCCGTTTCTGTTCAATTTTGCAATTTAAAAATTTGTAAACTCTAAATTGCCATATCTTGCAATTTCTGCTGTGAGGGATTAATATCTGATTAGCTTGATCTGAAGTAATTTTTTATACCTGATTTTATGCACTGCTTCGTGAGATATCTGAGTTTTAACATGAGACTTTGAAATTGTGTTGAAAATCGAAACATAACGCTTATCACGTCTGTGTGTCCGCACGTTTTGGATACGCTTCGTTTGCTTACGTAATCAATTTCGTTGTTTTTGGTTGAAATCTATCTTGAGGCACTGAGCCCCAATAACTGTTGTTAACGACTAATTGCTGCAATTTGTTGTCTTGTACCTGTCTCAAGTGGTCTGCACTTCGTTACAGCAACAAAACTCAGAAGTTTTTTCTGAGGCAAGTTAGGGATCGGTGAGCAAAGAGTTTAGATCGAGGCCGAACTCAATTAGTTACGAGTTAAAAACCCTACGCCGAGCATATTCCATATCCAGAACGTCCTGGGAGTGTGAGTTCGGCTCACTTTAACCTTCATCAGATCCAAGACATAGTCCACTTGGCTTCTCCAAACAATTCGACGGCCAACAAGATGCTCTTGACAATATCTTTTGTGTTGAAGAATGCTGGCTCTGTAAGTTCCTCCTTCGGGTGGAGGCGACGCAGCGTGATCTAGGACCAGCGTGGAGGTACGGCTTTTCTTCTCAGTACCATAAGGCAGACACGCATACTGGTTATCGACCTCGTCCCTCGAAGCGACTTGAAAGTCAAGTCTTCAAGAAATCGCTCTAGATCCAGAGGAGTACTCCCGAGGGTTACTGAGCTCCCTCTCTTTCCTGCAAATGGAGAGAATGGAAAGTCTCTTCGCAACTATAGGGGAGACAGATCCATCGGGGAAGGCAATGAACCCCTTATGGGCTGCAGTTCTCGAGAAGGTGGAGGAAGCCTGGCACTCTTCGGGTCTATTTCTCACCCTCCCTCCCCTTCACCCCTTCTACAAGCTCAGTGGGGCTTTACTTCGTTTGCTCATATGCCTGTCTTTGAGAGACCGTGAAGTGTACTGAAACCTGAAGCAACTAAGAGAAATTGCCCCCGGTGCGGGGGGATCAGCAGGCCGCACACGAGGAAAGCGTGAAGGGGCACGACACCCCGGCCACTATGACGTTGTTTTCTTTGATATTGTCCCTTGATCCGATCCCTGTCTCACGAGATGACAGATTTTCCGGACAAACTGGTAAACACCAAGGACACACGAGGAGGGGCCGGATCGTAGGAGCACCTGCTTTCTGGAGCCGTCAAGACAGCATGCCCCCCCCATAGAGTAGCTTCTTGCTCTGCTTGCGGTGCCAGTCAGATGTGCAATGCGGAGCTTTTCGTCTCTTTTGCCTTCCTCGTCTCGACCACCATTCCTTTTTATGCTACATGCATGCATCTCACTCTTTGCACTGTGAACACGCCATTCCTGCCTTGTCTGACGGTTTTCTTGGTGTTTTCTCTGTAACGCGCTATAACACTGTCATTTTTCCGCTCTCCGGGGCCCTTTAGTAGGAGTGTCGGCCCCCGGGGGGCGGTGGTGCTCGCGTCCTTTATCTTGTTAGGGACGTCGTTGCGTACTAATCATCCTAGGGGAAGACCTTTTCCTACGTGTTCGGGTGGAAGCGGCCTCCCTCTTCCCCCACTCGGTGACCACGGGGCTTGCCAGTTGGTACATAGGGGTTCTTACTTATTAGACCTGCGGTGCTGTTTTCTGCCTCTTGTCCGCAACAATTATTAGGAAGAACGATTTTCCATAGAATTGATCAAGGGTTAGATCACCAGCTAGTAATGATCCAGAAAAGATTTTACCCTAAAAATATAATATCATATCATCATCAGCGTTCTTACTACAATCATAGCAATATATTCCCTGTTCAGCCTCGACCAAGTCAAAATTTCAATAGAATCATTATACTACTCAAACAGGTGCGCAGGATAAAAGTGAGTGCTTATTTTACATCTAACTAGCAAATACAACACTCTTGGCGTCTCCAACCAAAATATTGTCAATCAGCCTAACCTTCCCCACCCGGATTGCCGCCGAAATTACAGCTCCCTTTTTCTTCCCCTCTTTCATTTCGTCAAACAAACTAATTTCAGTCATATCATATGGTGAGGCTATTGATACGTATTCAACGCTAGTGACTAGGGGCTCACTACCGAATATCCGCATAATCTCGGATATCAAAAATTCATTCGTTGCTTTCTCATTCATGAACGCCATATTTTCAAAAATACTTTGCGCAGCGGAGAGACCTCTATACAAAATAGAAGCAGCTTTACGTTCAGCTAGTGTTAAGTACACGTTGCGAGAGCTCATTGCCAAACCATCGTGTTCTCGCACTGTCTCGCAAACTATAATTTTTGTAGGAATAAAGAGATCTTTCACTAGTGATTTTACAAGAATGCATTGAGATATATCTTTTTGGCCAAAATAAGCTTCTGAAGGCTGAACAATATTTAGCAGCTTGCTTTTCGAAGTTTGAAAAACCTTAAATCGCATGTATCAACGAATGTGCTGCAAGTTACATACCTTACGATAGTTGCCACGCCCCTGAAAAATTCTGGTCGAGCCTTTCCTTCCGATATATATCTAAAACGTATTGGTTCGACATGACACAACGATCTCTCGGGGTACATTTCATCTTTTGTAGGTAAAAAAACCAAATCTGCTCCGACAGATTTCAGCAATTCTAGGTCCCTTTCAAGGGTTCTGGGGTATTTTTCAAGATCCTCTCCAGGTGAAAACTGAGTTGGATTCACAAAAATAGACACCACAACTTTGTTGTTGATCTCTAGGGCCTTTTGGACTAGTGCTAGATGCCCCTCATGAAGCGCTCCCATCGTCGGCACGAAGCCTACTGATGAGTTTGGGAACCCAGCCCTTAAGATTCTGAAGTCTGAAACAGATTTAGAGATATGGATACTCCTTCTAAGTATTACAGAGAACGCCTTTTTAACCATATCTGATAAACTGTTGATTTTTGTAAATTTCACGAAATTTTTACAACGTGATTTGGAGGTTTCTTCTGGTAAAGTGATTTGGAGGTTATGAAGTTGCTCTGTTTAATGATTGCTCTTAGCGCCTATCTCCAGGGGCGTGTTACAGGTTTCTCTGATTGTAATATTGTTCGTAAAATTGCGCCCTTGCCGATAGTCCTGAAACCCCTGCAAGCGGTGGAGGTTATCGATCCGAATTTTAACTTGGCAGTAGGATCACTCCTCTTCGGTTTTCAATTCAATGGATTAGAGCCTATATTATTTAGAGGAAATGATGCGGCAAAGTTTATTGGAAATGTAGTTCGCTCTCTTAAGTTTTTCTTCGTCATCTTTGGTTTATTTCTTGTCTATCAAACCACTACTTTACGGTTTGAGTTTGACGACTCGAATAACTTTGCTCTTGTTAAATCTGATGGAGGAAGCTCTGGAAAAAATGTTGTAGTTGGGGGTGAAAATAGCTGGAATGTACGAAATATTGTCAATTATCGTTTTATTCCGGGCGAAAGACTACCAATCTTAATATACTTCAAGGAGACAGAAACTACGAATAACCGGGTAGATGGTAAGATGAATTGAATAACTTATTTATCATATTAACTTTTGTATCAGTTCCTTTCCGTGTGGATGATTTAGAGGGACAAGTGCATTTCTTCCCTGCGATATCTGACGTGAAACAATTAAGCAAAGCTTTCAAAGAACGAAATACCGCGAAAATTGATCCATAATTTTGACTTATTTGTCTCCCCAACAAATGTGAATCGTTCGACTTCATTTTCTAACCTGATGAGAAACCATTCAATGTCATTGAATTACGAATTCTTGTGAATTCTAGCACCGATGAAGTATTTCAGATGCGCTTATTCTTAATTGACGAAGAGATCATTTCGGAGCAGTTTGAGTTTATTTTGCATAGAGAAGGCCTTTGGCGAAAATCGCGTGGTTAGAATTACTTCGGGGAGCTAAAATTCAGTAATCACATCGGCAATATGTCGGAATAGTAACTCTAGGAAGATAGCTTAGCCTACAATGTTCAAGAACATAAACAACTTAGGTTTAGTATTAGCTGAGAGAAAGTAAAATTGATGTTAGCGTCAGCAGGTGCTACTTCTCATACATTGCAGAAAATCAAATTGTTAATTGATAATTGGAATGATGCGAGACAGAAAAAGACTGCGTTAATAACCACACTATATGAACCAAGGGGAAGTCCCGTTACCGAGTAAACGGAGGCGAGCTTATTCTCTGTGAGCTTATAGTCTCTAGTCGTCAACTATGATATCCGGGGGAAAGGGATGCCGGATAGGACGATGTGGTGTGGCTAGAGGAGGTAGGCACTTGCTCGAGGAACGAATCAGGCAGGCGGCCCCACAGCTTCAGGCTGCTAGTCGATCGGCAGCCGCATTCTCACCATTATTCGCGAGTGGGGTGTCCGCGTTCGTGTCTGCCGGCGTCCAGGATATGGACAGTTAATATACCCTCTTCACATTATCAAGAAAAACGTGAATCCGGACCGCTTGTTGGCCACCGTTTTGATAGAGCGGGTAGCAAGTAATTTGACGCAATTTTTACTACAGGAAACAATATGTTGAATTTGGGGTGAACCTAGGATGGGACATGAGCCCGTCTGTGTCTGATCAACTCTAGAACATGATAATTCGCCCATTAAGTTCATCCGTGTTGCTGGTCGCGCGCGGTGAAAGCGCCTAAACAGTTGGGATTCCTCTTGTCGTCACAGTTGGGCCCCAGAGTGATTTCGTGCCTGCACGATCAACGAAGGTTATGTGCACTCCCAGCCGGCGTGGCCATTCGGTAATGCGGAGCCGTCAAAAATAAGAAACGCCACTGGGACCTCAAGAAGCGGGTTGCCTGGGGCCGATGTCATGGCCATGTAGGCTTCTGCTTTTTATGGCACTAGAATCTCTTTAAGTCGGTATGAATGCCGACGGTGTGGGGCTGAGTCTCTTTCCAGGACGCGTAGACGCCAGGGACGTGACCGAGCCGGACGGCATAGAAGACTGGTGGTAAAATAGCTGGGGTAGGCGGGGCTTATAACATCTTCTTTGGAGAAATATACGGAGGGTATTAGAATGCTTCTGGGGTGGAGGTCAGCACATGTCTTTAGAGCGCTTGCTGCCTGGTTGCCCAGATGGTATCAATTCTGCTAACAGAGTGCTTGCTTAAAGCAAGGAGACTCTCATTTAGCGCTGGCACTGTATCAGTAGGGCAGACGACATGGTCCACTTGTTTAACCTGTAAGGTAATACTGTTCCGAAGACAAATCCTGTGTCCATCTTCGGAGGTCAAGATTTGAAGCAGGACTATAGTAATCACCCGTAGAGCCAGTAGTCGATCGGAGTCTAATCGGGCTTTGACCTCAAGAGGATGTTGGAAGGACTCGAGAATATGGTCGCAGACGTCGTTCGCGGAGGTGGCGTTCAATACACATCGTAGTTGACCCCAAAAAAGGAGTCCTACGTTTCCATCCGTTTTGGCCCCCACTTTTAAGGGTTATTCGACGAGGCGTTGCTGGTCTCCGGGTGTCGACAGGGACGAGTAGCAGGGCACCCGTGGTAAATTGCACCAACGCCAGCAAAGGGAAAGAGATCTGGTGGTCTCAGAGAGTGGATGGACCGTTTCTGGTTCTTCGAGAATGCGCGGGGGCCATAGAGAGTAGTAATACGTTTTGCTTGAGAGAGACCCAAGATGGCCTAGGAGGCGCCGTACCGAGGGAGGCGCTTGCTAGCGCTTCAACAGAAAGATCAGGTTACGTAGAGATTTTGGCGGTATGGCGTGAGTTGAAGTCTGGAGAGGTCATGACGACACTCAGCCGCATCAACAGTGAAGGTGGAGGGCGGAGTATGGAGGGACTTAACAAGAGGTTGATTCGGAGGGACGATATCGATCGCACGAGTATCTTCTTCCGGATCAACTTCCCGTAAGCACCGTAGTAGGCCAGGCAGTAGTAGGGCTCGGGCTGTAGGCGGGTGTCGTTGGACGGTAGCTTGCGCTGGTAGGTAGTGGGTGTTCAAGATATGTAGTGAGACAGCGCAAAAAGCCATTCGGGAGGTACTTAGTTGAGCGGGGGAAAAACAGAGGAACAGTGGAGTTGTGCATAAACTGTTCGATGGTCTGCGGGGGCAGGGGCTACTTGGGGGTGCTGATACAGAGGGGACTCTGACCCGACCGATGTAACCCAGGGGGAGATATGGGATCACCCTGAGTACCTCGACTTCGTCCTGACGAGAGTCTAGAGTGTAGACAGAGGTGAAGGGAGTCCCGCACAATTAGAGGAACCGGAGGAGAAGACGAGAGTAACATAAGAGGCGCGATGTGGAAGGGGTCGAAAAACGTCCGAGCATCAGGAGTCTTGGTCGATGAGCCTGTGTTACAGTTGTGGGGATCGACCACTGAAGCAACCGTGCGAGGAAGGGTAGAAGTCACCGCATGTAAAAGCATTCAGTGTCGATACCTCCTGAAAGATCTGCGGCAGATCAGTGAGGCGTAGGCTTTAAGTGACAATATCTTCATAGGCGAGGTGGTGACGAGCTTTCAAGTAGGCACTCTGGGCCTAAGTCCATTTGGCTAACCTAACCAGCCACAAAACGTCGGGGAAGTGATAGCACCTATGCCTTCGACTACTACCAACTGTATCCAGTGATCTCCACTTGAAAGGATATGGTTGACACTATTGCGTTTGCGTAAAATAGCTGGACGAAATTGAAGAAAGTGAGGTAAACTCTTTTGGTCCTCCGACGGATCTCCACCGCAAAAGTGAAGACAATCTCTTCACAGTCTTTTAGGAACCAGTTGAAGTGGGTCCCGACATCCTCTCCGCGGGCGTAAAGGCACTAGACAATCACTAAATTTATGGAGTGGGGAACGCTCTGTTAATGAACCGAGCTGGTACGGTGACGAGAAGTCGCTGCTTCTCTGTCTGGTTGGAGGTAGAGACATTTTTTTTCAGTTGATCGGTAGAACACGCCCAGGATTCTAGAGGTGCCGGTAGAACGAATCAGCACCCCCTGTGGAAACCACCCTGCAGTCTGTATCAGGAGGGTTTCGGGTTCGTCGGGAGGTTGAGATAGGCCTCCGAGTGAAAGGTCGGACCTTTGAAAATCATATGGCAAAAGCCGACACGACGTCCGCAGTGAACGTTAGGCCGCGTAAAGAGGATACGAAGGACTGCAGATCATCGGCATAACAGGTGGAGCGGGCAGGGTAGTAAAAACCCTCAGGTCGTCGAAGTTGAACCTGATCTGCGGAGCACATTAAAAACCCCAAACCAGGTGAAAGATCTATGAATATTGCCTTGAACTGTGCAACGTTCCGGATTGAAGGATAGCTCACGTAAATTCTCCAGCCCCTGAGCAATTGTGACTGGCAGACCTAGACTTGATCAATTGTGAGCAATTGTGCCAGCTGAGAACGATCAGAGGCTTTGAGACGGAGTTTGCCAGCTGAGAATGATCAGAGGCTTGTCGACGGAGTGCACGCCTAGCTGATATCTCAGGAGCACCTGTAGAGGGGCTGCCAACCATCCCACGCCATTTCGGGAGAGTTGAGAAGTTGGAGGTTGGCAGTTTCGGTCCAATAGTGAGGAAGGTAACCATCATGTTGTGAAATCGAGAGTACCAGTCACTACATCAATCAGCCGCCCTGTCCGCTGTTTACGTAGAACTTCCACAAACATGATTGATCAAATATTCTGATTTCGTTTTTGGACGAGTTCTTAGATATGGGGGCAAACCATTTCCATTTCCAGGAGTCCGGGATGGAGCGGTTCTGCTACATTTTCTTGAAGCGTTCGTACTCCCCCGCATTCATCTCCGGCTTCTAGTGCTGCACATGCTTACATTGAAGCCTAGAAGGGTCCCAGAGGAATTGCCTCGTTTGGGCTTCAACGGAGCCGTGAGGGAGAGGGCGCACAGCTATAGCAGCTGAAGGGAGAGCGTTGAGGTCTACGGTTTTTTGTGTGCGCCACTCTGAAAGGGTGAGCCCTTTTTCCCAGACTCCCCGCCCAAAATTTTGAGAGTGGAGACCTCACGTTCCCAACCACTGAATGCTTGTGCAATACTAAAGGATATGTTGAGTGAGCAGGTAAGCTAAGTTTCTGTAAAAAAATGTCGAGCGAGAAGTCCCAGCTTTGCAGAAGACGCGGAAGAGGAAGAACCCGAAGATGATGTTGGAGCCTGAGTACAGCAAGGAGCTGGGCTTGTAAAGCAGCGCAGGTCAGACTCCCACGTTTCTTGAAACGCTTCCGCTTCTTCCATTTCTTGCGGTCTGGAGCAGCGGCCAGGGCGATGTGGGTGAGATGCTCGAGTTGATCAGCAGCGTACTCTGAAAGCTCCGGGCGGCCAGTGCATGGACGCCTCGTAGGATTAATTTGGTCGTTGAACTTCTGGAGCTTGGGTACGGACGGAGCAAAGTATTTGATTTGGAACTGTTTGAGAACTTTTAAGGCGGGGAACCTAGTAGGGGTGATTGAGTGGGAGATTGGTGAAACCCTCAGAGGCCTATGATTGAGTAGTTCTACCCTAAGCCCTAAAATTCTTGGCGCATAGTGAGGAATTGTAATGGACGTGCCGTTATAGAGCGCGCTGTCAAAATCTGAGCCACCCGTGAGTTGAGTGGACGGTCACGTTGTACACTTGGGGAGTGCAGGCAAGTCGTCACGGCGTGTCTTCAATCCTATTCCGTGGGCCCACTCTTGGAGTGGGGGCGGGTAGCCACCACTTCCCTCCTCCCTTGTATCCCAGATTGAGTTGAAGTCCCTTCGACAGATAATTGCATAATTGCCAGGCTTGGCCATACGGTTCTGAACATAGTGCTGTATAGTATCCTGGGAGAATTGAAGCAGAAAGCACTCCTAGCGCTGGGACTTAATCTAGCGAGAGAGGCGATGATACAGGCCTCAGCGATGGGGGGCCTCTGGGTCCAAGTCCTGGGCCGGAGCAGGGCAAGGCGTGAGAGAGGGGGAACGGCCAGTACGTGGCAAGTAGTTGGACACAACCACTTTTTAGTTTCAGGACTGCTTGACGCCAAGTTGGGAGTGATCCGACTACTTCTGGTACATATACGACAAAAACTACCACCATCATTTCCGGAAAAGAATCGAATAGACATAAACATAGACATTAACATATCTGGACTTCCTCAGTACCTCTCAACCCTAACCCTAGATCCCCCATGTCCCCCCACAAACTACCATACCTGCCCTCACTGCACTAGACCTGCTATCGAGTCAGTGAACATCTGAAAGTGACCGTTCCTCAAGCGTCCAACCCTGTCGGCCCTTATAACTGTTCTAATTTGGACGACAATTTCCTTCCTGGCGACGGGTCACCATTTACTCCTGATCTTTCTCCGCCGCGTCCCTCAAAGCAACAGAATCACCGAAACGCCTGTGACGACGATTCTGATTCTGATTGCACCCCTCGGAGATTCATTCCAAAACGGGGAAAATTTTTGCGGAAAATCTTGTAGTTAGATTATAAAGAAAGGGAGAAATCTAACCACCTCCCATGAACCATGTGGCAAGTCCCGTGGCACCGAGTGAGAGGATCCGAG
>Ga0007834_1000492_pt1 | contig 12198 bp, 7 predicted proteins | sample CryBogCBE06Nov07_FD_71233 | JGI IMG/M metagenome (GOLD analysis project Ga0007834, IMG submission 71233) | Freshwater microbial communities from Crystal Bog, Wisconsin, USA - CBE06Nov07 | ecosystem: Environmental > Aquatic > Freshwater > Lake | place: Crystal Bog, Wisconsin, USA | collected...
GGTGTACACGATCTACTTCACTATTATAGGACAGCAACGAATCTAAACTTAAGATTAATTACGATAAGCGCAGTCTTTTCAGAAAATAAGGATATGGATGCAAACGGAATTACTCACGATTTCCTAAGTGCTATTTCACATGAGGACGTTGCCTTTTTGCAATATACTTCTGGAAGCACTTCGAATCCGAAAGGAGTGTGCATATCTCATTCAAATCTGCTGCATCAAATCCTCTCCTACTTAGCAGACGGAAAAGGTTTTAGAAGTGGAGAGACTTTCGTGGCAAGTAGAGCACGATACTTTTATTAAATATATGTTAAAGCTGCCTCTATGTTTCCTTCAGATCTGGGTCCCTCTACATCATGATTTCGGTCTAGCTACTTTACTTTTGTCTCTTTGGCTAGGTATGCGCGTGGTCATGCTATCTCCATTGAGCTTTCTCAAGGACCCAATTGTGTGGCTACGAGCCATTAGCAAATATAGAGCGTTCTTGACCTCATCCCCAGATTTTGGACTTCAACTTACTGTCCGTAGACTAGAGGAGCGGTTGCGCACTGCAACGGGCCAACGAGACCTTCAAGATATGGACTTGTCCTCTTTGTCAGGTATATCTACAAGAACTCGAGAGCTCGCATGTGTTGTTATTGAGACTACCCCTGTTGCTTCAGTGATCCCGTGCGGCGGCGAGCCGGTGAAGCCGAAGTCGTTGTTGATGTTTAGTCGGGCTTTAAAGGGATACGGGCTGCGAAGTGACGCCGTCTTTGCTGGCTACGGCCAAGCGGAACACGTGGCAGGCATATGTGACTTTCGTGTGGACGCCTCCTCTCGCGACGCGATGCAGCTGTCCGCCGACGACTCTCCCGTACCCGGTCTGGTACCAAACGGCAGACCGCCGATCGCCTCTGAAGAAGACATGGACACCGTAGACATCCGGATCGTGGACCCGGAGAGCTCTGTTGAGGTGGACCTGAACACCATAGGTGAGATATGGGTACACTCGCCTTCCAAGTCGACCAGGGGATACTGGAACAACCCAACGCAGACTGAGATCACCTTTGGGGCCAGGATCGTTCAGAACAGTGGGCAGAGGTCAATCAAGCGATACCTCCGGACAGGTGACTTGGGGTTTTTGGACAAGGACCGGCGCCTGTATATATGTGGGAGACAAAAAGACATCATAATTATTCGGGGGGCCAACGTGTACCCTCAGGACATCGAGGAGGAGGTGCAGGCGCTCAGCAGTCACATCCGACCGGGCTGCATTGCTGTGTTTCGCACCACGGGCTCCTCCTCCACCTCCTCGGGAGACATCGCAGAGGGCGTGGATGTGGTGGCCGAGGTCAGGGATGTAAACCTGTCGATGAGGGATTTCGATGATATCAGTGATGACATCTTCCGCTCCATCGCTGTGAACCATCCCGGTGTCCAGGTCTTCAAGGTTTGTTTCATTTCCCCAAAATCCGTCCCGAAGACGTCGTCTGGGAAGATCCAACGATCGAAGGCGCGCGCTTTGCTTATGTCTGCCTCCTTGGAGATTGTTTATCAAAAGCAGAGGACTGCAGTGGAAGACGATCAGAGTCAGTCAGAGGCCCTGCTTGTCGCCGAGTACAAAGCAGAGTTGAATGAGACGACTGTACCCAGCTCTCTAAATGAAGTGTACAACATGTTGGGCCTCATGTTGCTCCTAGCAGGTGGTAAGAGTGACCTTGCATTGCTGGCTGACATTCGCCGCGGAGCTGACAGTTGCAGAGGTGTGAGGGTCGTGTCACTTGGTCTAGACTCTTTATCAGTCGTCACCCTTTCCCAACTCTTGGCTGATTATATGCGGGTTGACTTGGCGCCGAAACATATATATGAGAGCGGCACGGTGGAAGCGCTCGTAATTCGTATTGGCAAAGCTCTGCAGATAGCAGAAGCCGAGATAGGACCCACGTCTCATGTCCGTGACCTCTCCGTCGGATCCATTCCTCGTCCGCCCGATGGCAAGGACGTTCCCATTCCGCTTGCCAATATCTCGATTGCGCAAATAGTTGGATTTGAAGCGTTTCAGGTCATATCGCTGTTTGTGGTTCTTTGGTTATTGTTCGCCTTGTGGACTCCCTGCTATTGGATGCTCGAGCATTTCTTCGACCAAAACCAATTCGCTGTTCTAGCCCAAACCTTCCGCCTCGCCTTGGCTCCCAGATGGTTCGAGGCCACTGTCTCCGTCTTCAAATATAAGAAGTCTTACGATGATCCCTTCTGCATCCCATATCGGGATATACCCACAGAGGAGCCTTACTTCGCCAACGTGTACTGGGGCGTGAGCATCGGGATGGCGGTCACCCTGCATGTATTCGCGTTATTAGTCGCCACCTCCGCCGTGCTGCTAAAGTGGTTGCTCGTGCAGCGCGTCACCGTCGGGTCCTACTCCCTTTGGGGACTGCAGCACGCACGGGTCTGGTTGGCATCCCTCTTTGTGGGTACCGCGGGATACATACTGTCCTTTTTCTTCCCCGACTCGGTCATTCTGGTGCTGTGGTACCGACTGCTGGGCGTGCGGGTGGCATGGACGGCCGACCTGGAGGGCCACTTCTCCTTGGCACTGGGGGTATGGGATGTCGTGAGCATAGGCGAGGGCTCCACCGTCTCAACTAGTGCCGCACTCGAGGCCGCCTCAATCAGCCGTGGATCAGTTCATGTTCGCGCGATACAAATTGGCAGTCAATGTGATGTGGGCGACGCGGCCATTATTCTGGGGGGGAGTAGGGTCTCCCACGGCTCCGTTATTTCGCCTCTGACTGTGTGTGGAGGGGGATATTGGAGGGAACCACACAACTCATCCTCGTACTTGTACTTGGAGCATGATTGGAGTGGATGGGATATTTGTTGGTCACTAACAAAGGCCGTGTGTTGGCTTGTCGTCAACTGCGGCACCATTGTAGCTTGCTTTATGCCCGTTGTGTGGGTCGGTCGGCAGTTTCAAGATATCGCACTAGGTCCATTTTCTCGACTTATGTCCCTATTTTTATTAGTAGTGGTTTTTCTTTCTTCTTGGTTAATTATTGTAGTGCTGTTCAAGCGGTTGCTCAGCTACCATTCCCTTCAAGAACCTAACGCTAGCAAATCCCTGGACGGGTCGGCGCAGCTCCGAAGAGTGATGTTTAACAGACTCCACGCCGTCGTCACCTCCCACGTTTTGCGATACTTCGCTATCACAGGTATCAACACGTTCTGGTACTGGCTTCTGGGGGCCAACATCAGTCCGACGGCGATATTCTCGGCCGCCGTCCACTTCGAGGATCCAGAAGTCGTAACCGTTGGCAGTTACTCGATATTGGGTGGTGGTGCGAGTATGAAGACGGCGCGTTCTAGCGCTGGAGAGTTGATGCTTCAAGCGACCACACTGGGAAACCACGCGTTTGTATCGCAGAAAACGGTGATTGGTCCAGGCTGTCACCTACTTGACCACGCCCGCGTGCTCCCACTTACACACGTGCCCCCCACCACTGTTCTGTCGCCGTGGTCAGTTACTTCTGGATACAACTCAACCTATAGGTCGCAAGTCCCGGACGTCGTAGGCTACGCTCCACAACACGGGGGTTGGAACTTATTTGGAACAATGCTAGTGCAGCAGGTGGCCGGTTGCTTGTGGATGATTGGGATCCAAATATTCGCGGCAGTTTCGGTGATCACAGTGTTATATGAGCTGGAGTGTAATGAGGTGATGGGATCGCTGCAGTGGCCGATCGCAACGACTGTGGGAGTTTTGGTTTGTCTAGTTGGACTTATCCTCACGAAGTGGGTGTTGTTGTGGAAGGCAACAGCAGGCGTTGATATTGTGGGCCAACCCTTTGGCCGCACCTGGGCCTGGACGGTGGTGTTCTCCACTTACAATGTTTTTACAACTTATTTCGGTGACATCATGCTCGGCGGACCCCTTATGAACTTGTTTCTCTCTCTAATGGGAACCCGTGTCTCTCAGTCGGCCTTCGTAGCCTCTGCCTACATCTATGACTGGGACTTGGTGACCATCGGACCTAGCGCTATCATCAAACCAGGCGCGACATTGAGTCCACATATCATAGATAACTCGCGGGAGATCGTATTTGCTCCTGTTGTTGTGGGGTCAGGATGCGAGGTCGGGATCAACAGTCTAGTTCTCGGGGGAACGACATTGAGCAGTGGAGCAGTCCTGGCGCCATCCTCACGGACCTCCCCCATGTGCGCGTATGATCAACCTCGACGTTACTCCGGTGGTCCGGCGACAATCAGCATGCAGGAACACGAGCATTTGCAGCCTCCACATTTCGATGTTCATTTGGAGAATGACTCGGGAAGTATTCAAAACAAGAACTATTTGGACGAATCAGACCCTCGCGTGTACCTGCTTTAACTATTGGTTCGGGTGATATTACTCACCCCCCACTTACTGATAGAGTAGAAAATGGTGGATTTTATCTCACCTCTGTCGGTGTTTCCAAATTTCAATTTCTTTCGTTATATTTCTACAAAGTAGATGCTTGTGTTTAGACTTGTCTACTTTCTGAGAGGTGAATTAAACTAAAAGAAGATGATAAAATCATATTGAACTGCCCTCCTTCCTATATCTCCTCAGCTGCTGTACCACTAAGTGGCAGTAAAGCAGCTGCGCTGTGGTAGTGGTCTTCAGGTAGTATCAGAGGTAGTAGCAAGTTGTTGCAGTCAGAAAAGGAAGCAACAAGTTAGCTGGCAGGGCATCATTTTTCCTAATATTCGTGTAAGAAGGAACTAAGAATCAGAGCAGTCATTCGGAGCGCTCCACTCGGTTACGGGGGGAGCTTCTTGCCAGTACTAGCCAGGTACATAAAGAGTGGCTGGTGGCTGCTTTTCGGTGGGGTGTGGGCTCTCTTTCTAGTTTCTCACCTGTCTGTTAGTTCCTAATTCATCACCCCATCGTAATTTTTAACAATAACAAGAATTTCGGCAAGAAACACAACACTTTCTACTCTTGCATCATACCGATTAATTTTGTAAGGGGGAAAGGAAGAAAAAAAGGAGGAGTTTAATTTGTTCATCTACCTCAGCGCCTCGAAGAGGGTGGGTTCATAATTTTGAAGCTTAGCGGCCATGAACCAAAAATCAAGAACAACAAATCGTTAGTAAGCGCGCACATCCACGCTAACGGCCGACTTAAAAGCATGGAACTGGTACTCGCCGATCGAAGAATTCTGAATGATTACTTTTGAATCATTCTAATGAACGGAATCATAATTTCGCGGAAACGCTTTTCGAGAAATGAGGCACGACGACGTGCGAAAAATAACTCAAAGAAAAGTGCAGGGAGTAAATTAAGTATTTAGGTTGACACCCAAGTAATGAAATAATATTCATACTCATAGCCAATGTACTAAACGCGGAATCTGCCGTCGGGAAAACCAAAGGCCGACAACAGAGTACACGGCCGCTTATAAATGATTTTACATCAAAGCCGCAGTTGACCAATTCGATTGACAATGAGCACTTAGGATGTTCTCAATCCTTATCAATCATATTAGCGGATTTATCGATTGCAGCAATTGCATCTACACGCGGAGAAGCTTCATGCCAAAGACGATAATAGCTAAGAGGGCGAGGATAATTCACTCGATCAATGCGTTGTAGCGTTACTACTCGAAATGCGACGCTTTTATTTCATCGCAAGGGCGCTAGCCACTGTTTTCGGACTTCAACAGTGTCTAAAATACTGGAGTTGGAGTAAACGAAGAAACAATGCACTTAAATATTTATCCACAAACAAACCGAAATTCTCAAGGTAAGCGTAATAAAGATGGCTTGTATCCTCACTCCTACATGATATGTTGCAGTAAAATAAATCGGATTATAAATTAATCCTAAAGATGACACTTAAAAACAAAATTAATCGGAGACCTTATTTAAGTTAATTAGTAACAGTCAAGAAAGACACAGACATGGAATAAGTATTTTAAATTTTAAATAGATAAATGAAATTGAGAAGGCATCTGGAACTCGCAGTCGATGAAACTGACCAGCGTTGTCAAAAAAAGGTACTATCATCGTTCTTATTTGTAAGTGGCCGTTTCAATATTTTTTAAGGCTCGTAAAATTCCCCATTCAGTATTGAAGAATTCGGAAGCTGTTAACCACTATGACAGAGAGATATCTTTACCTGATGGTACATCGCAAATATACATAGATACACCGCAATTAGCGGAACAGTATGCGAAAGAAATATTGCGGTTTAGCTCGAGTTCGTGGTCGGTCTGGTCGTTGGACGCCGAATGGCGACCTTTCCAACCTGCTGGGAAAGGAAAAGTTGCGTTACTTCAATTTTGCAGAGATAAAGTTGTACTTTTATTTCACATTTGCAGCTGCCAGTTGACCCCGAGTCTCTTGCAAGTGCTAAAATGCCCAAATATATTTAAAGTTGGTGTGAATATAAATGGAGACGTTTTGAAACTTGAGAGGGATTACCCGGAATTGTTAGGACATAATTCGATTCAAGGTTGCTGCGATGTTAGAGAAATTTGCCGTCTTCTCAACCTAAGAGATGCTCCTTGCTCATTGGCCGCTTTGACTACCCGATATATTAAACTCACTTTGCCTAAACCAGACAACATTCGCAAAGGGAACTGGGAGCGGGTTCCACTCTCCAGATCCCAAGCGGACTATGCTGCCTTGGATTCCTACGCGACGTACAGAGTGTTTGAAGCTGTAATTATGGAAAGTTGTATGCCTGAAGGAGGGAACGAGGGGGAGAACACTCCGTACCTTGAATTGAGTCCGAACGATAGACTAACCCGAACACACCGCATCTTGACGGCCTGTGAACTGAACTACATAAGAAACAAGAAGCTGGAGAAGAAGACGGAGAATTTTGTGCCTTAAACTACGCCTATCGAATCAAAATTAAATCCCCTTGCCGAACAACCTTAAACTCTGTGATGAACCAACCGTATGAACTATAGTAAATAGCCATTATGTCAGGCTACCCTTTCTCGGTGATCGTAAAGGTGCAGATTTCGCCGTGCTTAATATAATATGCATGGTCAAAGTCCTTCGTCGGCTACGCAATTGAAATCAAATGTTTTTGGATAGTATGACCACAAGCAGGACGAAAATGTGATACGAGGAGGAGAAACATGACACCGCGCCGTGGCGAAACCTCGCCTGCGGTACCTAGCCACTCCACATGTACCTACTGGCATGCTCCGACTACCGATTAGCGAGCTCCAGGTAACTGCACCTTAAGTGGCGCCTCCTGGTGGCTGGGCTGGTGGTGTGTTACCAGAACCACGCGACGAGCAGCATTTCGCACCGCCGAGGACCACACTCGAAATACATAGAGCAGGCGGGGTAAAATAGGGTAGGTCCCAGCTCATAGGTGGACTAAATGCGTTCTGCGGAATCGACTCTTAGTAAGGCAAGGAGAAGAAACTCTAGTGTACCGTACTAAATGATAGGGTATTTTCGTCTGCCTCCTATAGGGTCACGGTCAAAAAGTGAACAAAAATAGAAAATTATAATTAGAATGACGGCCAACAGTGAAAATAAAATTTCCAACGTTTTCTGAAACATGAAAAACGGTGTAAACTTGGATTTAGTTATTATTACGTCAGTGGATAAAATTTTACCTGCTATAGCTGGTGTACATTGGATGGACTTCACATTGTAAAAGCACCAGCTATAGCCACCATCCAATGTCGACTTTGTATGGACTTCTATATTTTGGGAGGATTTAGTTAGCTATAGCTGGTTACTATAGCTAGAGGACATTACATGGAGAGCTTTATGACTCCTAAGAGGAACAAATCAGAATATATGAACGCAGTATCACCTGATAAAAATGAGAAATTAACTAGAAGTGGTGGAAACTCTTTAACAATAAGTGAGAACAATATATTAAAGAATAGACAACCAATTTAAGGCTTCACGGAATTATTATTTGAGGATGATGGAATTTAAGGGCCAATCCTAAGCAGCAGGCGGTAACATGAATTTCTAGAAGGAAGAATAATATTTCACCTGTATCAAGAAAATCAGAGTGGAGCAAGGTGCACCAGCATAAAGGTTCACAAATCATGAGGAACAAGACTTTATTGAGAATCTAGACATAGAAATTACTGCCTGCGTTACGTCATAGAAATTCATATCGTGCTCGGTTATACGAAAACAAAATATTTTATGGAAGTAATAATGTAACTATGCAAAACTCAAACAAGCGCAATATGTGTTAGGTGACTAAGGATGGAGACTCACTGATGAACTTGATTGGTTATGCGTATATAGAAGGAAATTGTGAGAAACAAAAAAGGTATGATTATGCTCAATTATAAAGTAGCGGAATCTTGTTGTTAGCTAATATTTTTCATTTATCGGAAAAATACCCGCGGGGAAGCCAAGGCACCTTCAACTCACAGGATAAAAGTGGGTGAAGATTATAAGTTCTAGAATATATGAGTGACCTAAAAACTATTGGATACAACAAGAATTGTACTAAAATGTAAATTTCCCAGAGTAATTTTTTGCGGCAATAGCCTCGGTATTATGAAAACTAATTTGTATGAAGTTACATAAATAGTATAAGAGAAATAGAGAGCGGTAGAGGACGAATATCGTCTAAGAAGTAACTGGATCATAACCAGTATTTATCTATAATTTTAACAACAAAAATAGTCTATTTCCACAAAATTAGGTTATCTAATTCTCTGAAATAATTACTTTTGGTTGGCCAGGAAAGAATCAGAGGCTTAGTGGACAATTCCGCAGAACACCACACCATGAGAAAAAATAGCTTTCTATAGATAATACTATTTGAAAATACTTCAGCACTTTCCTTTGCCACCCTAATGGCGACTTGAAAATCTTGAAATTAAAGTATAGCATACAGCAGTGTCGTGCTATTCCATTAATATTATCTATACTTGCGACCTACACTTACTTGGAAATTCTCAGCATCTCAAACTCTGAAATCTCTTTGGTATTTATCCGATACTTCGAATTCTTGGAATCTACTACGTTCGGAGTTCAACTTTCATCGCTTTTCAATGTCTGCTCCAACGACCGCAACATGCTCAGGGTCCTCTTTAGTTATTCCACAATGGAGAAACTCTCTCCAGGACGTCGCCCCAACCAGCAGCAACCTGTGCCCGTATGGAAAAAGCTTGCAAGGACATCTTATTCCTGAAATCGAGTGGATCGCCCTTCAGATATTTGTCGGTCAGACGTTTATTTGACTGAATATAAATATTGTAATCTAATTGTGTACTTATCTAGATTGGTTAAGATAGCAGAACCTTAAATGTCAATAGGTTCAACATATTTGTCAGCAAGGCTTATGTAAGTCTATATATCAGCAAGTCAATATAAGACCAGTGAATAACATATATACACATAACTTACAGAGGCGCTTTTTACGCATGAGTGACAAGCAGCTCCTCAAGATATTGCAAAACTCATGTACATGATACCCCCTCGTCCTCCTTCGTGATGAGTCTTACAACCATTGGAATCATATCATTGATCATATACGGGTATCAGCGATCGCATTTTTTTTTGTAAGTGCGAAGAAGGTGTTCGTGCAATTTTCTATTATGCCTGAGGTCAGCATAAGGTTGCCATGTGTCATAGTTTTTACCATATCCAACTCATCGCACGCGTAACTGTTATTGTATTCCTTTTTGGTGGGTAGGGAAACGGAGAGAATATTGTTGGATAAATCCGAGAAAAAATAGCACGACCCCATTAGATCGACCATTTCTTTGCCAGAGGGTTGGACTTTGCTCTATATTTGTTGGTCGTTAGATGGTAGTGTCCTAGGAGTTTTTGACGCGCATGAGATGGTGAAAGGCATCACTGTCTTGGACGGTGGTGGCTGGCTTGTCAATGGATTCATGGGCAGTAGAGATGGGTCCGGGCTGGCAGGATGGAAGGAGTTCAGTGCAGTATTTCCCCAGGGCCTTTAGATTGTTGGTCAGCTGGAGGTAGTAGACTTTGTCCGCGCTCTTATAGACATGATGCAATGATGTTTTCTGATCTTTGTGTTACTAGCACCATCGTTTCCCTGGTGGAGTTGCGTACTCCAATTCCTCTGGAGGTGAGGCAATACCCCGAGACGACGTGTGTTGGGATTGTTAGGGCTAATAATATCTACCCAGCAAGTTCTTGATATCCAGTGATTTGTATGAGGTCACCTGCCGTGGTCGACTTCTGGGAGTGCGCCAGGTTTCTTGTCCAGGAAGTAGCTTAGGAAGTTATCGTACCGGAGGAGGTGGAGGGTGCAACCGCTAACCACTATCACGTTTTCCAGTATCCTATTTGATTCTATATCTTGGATGGGTGTTTTAACTATTGGCGTTGTCTGGGATAGCAGTCCCGAGATTGGGTATGAGGGAGTTGTTCCGCTGGTTGGGAGCATTGGACGCCATGGTATTTAAGATACCCGTGGAGAAGATTGCCTGGACCTACGTTTTTGTTCTTTTTCTTGTAGCACTGGATCTGGTTCAAATATAATAACAGCTTCCCGGAGCTCTGGATCAGATATTCCATTTGATAATCTTGCTTTTTCTATTTCCATTTTCTGGGTGGCATGTGTGCTGTCAAGGGAGGCTAGTACTCGTTCAGGACCAAAAGTTTTCGGGAGGCGGGGATTGATTGTCGTATGGGTGGATGTTAATTTCTGGTATCGGAGCCCCCATAAATATTCGGGCTTAGTGAAGCGGTCCCTGCGTTATGATCTACATCCTCCGTCAAGTTAGGACAGCTAAATGTTGGCATTTTAATTGGGGCCGTCGGTAGAGAGCAGGCTCGTCGATACCGAGGCATTCTAGCTGGTTGTTTGTCCGGGTTGCCCAACTTCAGCTCTTTTGTTGTGTACCATTTGTTAAATTATCTTTCCGTGAATTTGTCGAATATGATGCGCGGCCAATAGAGAGATCGGGTGTTCTGTGATTGTTGTAGCTTCACTCCAAAAAGCATGCACATTACGCAAAGTGGTTTCTTGATCTCCTGTGAGAAGATGGCGATATTCAATCCGGGAGGCTAGAGGGAATCAAACGAGCGCCATCGTACATTACGCAAAGTGGTTTCTTGATCTTCTGTGAGAAGATGGCGGTTTTCAATCCGGGAGGCTAGAGAGAATTTGTCAGCGATGAAGCCAGGAAGTATGAAGTGTGCTATATTGTTTTGTAGTTTTTCCCAGTTTGTTCTTATTTCATGATGAAGTTGATGCAAGGGAGCATTGCTTCACTGTTTTGGAAGTTTTGGGTGACGTTACTCGTGGAGAACTTCATGAAAAAACGTGTATTGCCAGTCAGGCACCATACTCAGAGCCTGTTTGAGTTTTTCAATGGTGCACAATCATGGGTATTCTTGGCGCTTCCACCTGCGCCAAGAAGAGGGAATCCATCGTGGACCACAATTTCAAATCCTTGATTCACGACGACGAATTTTCAAGCTAGAGTGACCTGCTTGACCTCCAAGTCTTGCGTGTGGCACAGGATTGAGAGCTGGAGTGATATTGCCAATTGGAAAACTGACGAGGTGGATATTGGTAAATGAGGAATTGAAAGATTTTCGAAAACGCAATTTTGAGAAATATTAGGATTTGGAATTGATTCCTGATTTGCTTCAACTCTAAATTTTGTCGAATACTCTCTTGGCCAAAACTCCGGTCCGGGAGCGCTTGTCCAGGAAACTTAAAAATTTTATCTAAGTCATTCGCCAATTTTTTTGGAAGAAAAATATTCCAAAATTTCAATTTTGACTGATTGTAAAGATTTTCTGTAATTTCCGTAATTCCGTCATTTAGTGCTTTTTCATTTTACATATATGACTCTATTCCATCACGCACATCAAATATTTTTTCAAAACACGTTGTTTTCTAAAAGTTATGTGCCCAAACGTGCGTCCCCCCGGCACTAATTAAGCTAAATGCATAATAAAATCTCTTATATGACGAGATACACTGAAATAAAACTATCCCCGAATAGAGGAGTATATTGCAAGTAAAACGAGCTATAGTAGGCTTTCTAATACACTTCCAGTGAAAAGAACGGTCGCAAATACTGAAATGAACGCGTTTGTAAGAGGGGCGTAACGGATTTTGCATAATAAAATCTCTTATATGACGAGATACACTGAAATAAAACTATCCCCGAATAGAGGAGTATATTGCAAGTAAAACGAGCTATAGTAGGCTTTCTAATACACTTCCAGTGA
>Ga0007834_1000493_pt1 | contig 12190 bp, 11 predicted proteins | sample CryBogCBE06Nov07_FD_71233 | JGI IMG/M metagenome (GOLD analysis project Ga0007834, IMG submission 71233) | Freshwater microbial communities from Crystal Bog, Wisconsin, USA - CBE06Nov07 | ecosystem: Environmental > Aquatic > Freshwater > Lake | place: Crystal Bog, Wisconsin, USA | collected...
CGGCTTTGCCGTTGTGTCGACCGATGCCGGACACCAGGGCCCGGACGCCTCATTCGGCTTTGATCCGATTGCGCGGGTGGACAACGCCTACAACGCCCATGATCGCGTGGCCGTCACGGCCAAGGACCTGATCAAGCTCTACTACGCCAAAGCACCTGACAAATCCTATTTCATCGGATGCTCTGGTGGAGGCCGGCAGGCCATGATGTTCACGCAGCGCTTCCCGGTCTATTTTGACGGCGTCATCGCCATGGCTCCGGCCATGCGTGTGTCCAAGGAAGCCACGATTGCTGCTGCCTGGGACAGCCAGGCTCTTCGCGCCATCGCGCCGGCGGGCGACGACGGCAAACCTGTGCTTAGCAAGGCACTGACCGATGCAGACCTGGCATTGGTCAGCAAAGGCATTCTGGATGCCTGCGACGCCGAGGACGGGCTGGCGGACGGCATGGTGTCAAACCCGGACGCCTGCAAGTTTGATGTGAGCACCCTGCAATGCAAGGGCGCGAAAGATGCAACCTGCCTGGCTCCTGACCAGGTCAGTGCGCTGCAGAAAGTCTTTGGCGGCGCCCGGAACTCCCAGGGCAAGCCGCTCTACTTCCCGTGGCCCTGGGATCCGGGAATCGGCAATACGCAAAACGACTGGCGCGCTTGGAAACTGGGCAACTCCACCACCTCAACGCCCAACTCGCGCCATGTGTTCCTGATGCAGGACGCGCTCCAGGGTTATTTCGTCACACCTCCGGACCGCTCGCTGGATATCTTCGCCTTTGACTTTGACCGCGACCCCGCTCGCATGGATGCCTACGCCTGGATCTTCGATACCGCGGATGACGCTCAGCTCAAGGCCTTTCGCGCCAATGGGGGCAAGCTGATGATGGCCCATGGTCTGGCCGACCCGATCTTCTCGCCCAACGAATCGATTGACTACTACAAGCGCCTGACTTCAGCCAATGGCGCCAGCACGCCCGACTTTGCGCGGCTGTTCCTGATTCCCGGCATGGGGCATTGCTCAGGTGGTGCAGCCACAGACTCCTGGGACGGACTGGGCGCCATGGTCGACTGGGTAGAAAAGGGCAAGGCGCCCGAGCGTATCGCTGCGACCGGCACGGCGGTATTCCCCGGGCGCTCCCGGCCCCTGTGCCCTTTCCCCCAACACGCGCAATACCTTGGCAAGGGCGACGTGAATGATGCGGCCAGTTTCAGTTGCCAGTAATTCCGCAACCCGATGAACTACCAACCCCGGCCAGAAGAAACCCAGTCCATTCTCCTTGACATCCTGCGCGCGCCGGAACAGCTCGCGCCGCTCAGCCAGTTTGCCCACTGCGATGCAGACCTGATCCGGCAAGTGCTCGGCGAGGCGGGCAAATTCGTTGCTGAAGTGGTTGCGCCTTTGTCCGCGGTTGGTGATGCCGTTGGATGCCGTTTCGAGCAGGGCCTGGTCACTACCCCACCCGGCTTCAAGAAGGCCTATGAGGCGTTTTGGCAAGCGGGCTGGCCGTCCCTGGCATGCGCCGAGGAAGATGGAGGCCAGGGATTGCCGGCCGTGCTCGAAGGTGCGCTCTATGAATGGCTGAGCGCAGCCAACCATGGATGGACGATGGCGCCCGGCCTTCTGCATGGCGCCTATGAGTGCATCAAGCACCATGCCAGTGCAGAGTTGCGGGAGCGTTATCTGGGCAAAGTGGCGTCGGGGCAATGGCTGGCCACGATGTGCCTGACCGAACCGCAAGCAGGCAGCGACCTGGGACTGGTGCGGACCAAGGCCCTGCCGCGCACGGACAAGTCCTACGCGCTGAGCGGAACCAAGATTTTCATCTCCGGTGGTGATCACGACCTGACTGAGAACATCGTGCATCTGGTGCTGGCGCGCCTGCCCGACGCACCTGCCGGTCCCAAAGGCCTGTCCCTGTTTCTTGCACCCAAGTTCCTGCCTTCGGGCGAACGCAATGCCGTGGTATGTGAGCGGATCGAAGAAAAGATGGGATTGCATGGAAGCCCTACCTGTGTGATGCGCTTCGACAGCGCAAATGCATGGCTGGTCGGGGAAGCGGGCCGCGGCCTGCAGGCCATGTTCGTCATGATGAACTCGGCACGCCTGCATGTGGCACAGCAAGGCATCGGGCTGCTCGACGCCGCCTGGCAAAAGGCAGACGCCTACGCGCGGGAGCGCCGCCAGATGCGGGCACCCGTGCGCGCGCATCCGCAGGAAGCTGCCGATCTGATCGCGGAGCACCCGGCCATACGGCGCGTGCTCGACACCCAGCGTGCCTGGGTGCTGGCCGCCCGACTGCTCGCCTGCCAGACTGGCATCGAGCTCGATCTGGCGCGCGCCCATCCTGATGCGCCCCGGCGTGCTGCCGCGCAGCGCTGGTGCGGCCTGCTTACGCCCGTACTCAAATCGGCCTGCACGGAACAGGCTTTCCATGGCGCCAGTGCGTGCCTTCAGGTATTTGGCGGGCACGGCTACGTGCGCGAGTGGGGCATCGAACAAATCGTGCGCGACTCACGCGTTGCCATGATTTACGAAGGAACCAATGAGATCCAGGCCATCGACCTGCTGGTCCGCAAAGTGCTTGCAGACCAAGGCACCGACATGAACGCCCTCACCCAATTCCTTGCCGACGGTCTGCCTGCAGGCGCTGCTGGCAGCCAGGCTCTTGCCGATCGCCTGCTGCGGCTGCAACAGGCAACGATGCGTCTTGTGAAGGCCTGCACCAACAGGCCGTCGCTGGCCCACTGGATCGCCGGCGATTATTTGCGGGCCGTGGCCTTGGTGATGCTGGACTGGGCCTGGGCTCGAATCGGAGCACAACCCATCGCAGGACTGGAAACCTCCGAACCGGCCTTGGCCTGGCAACGATGGGTGATGCCCGAGTTCAACATGCGCCTGGCGATCATCGAAGACGCCCTGGCACTGGACTGACATGACCAAAGCCGCCAGAACCGGGCCGAACAACGATGGTGCGCTGGACGCCCGATTCATCGAAAGCCTGCTGGGTTACAACGTCCGCCGCGCTTCGCTGACCATCATCGGCCATTTCATGGATCGCATGGCGCCCCATAAACTGGGCCCGGTGGATTTTTCTATCTTGTCCTTGATCAAGAACAACCCGGGCATCACATCACGCCAGCTATGCACGGCACTGGGCATCCTACCCCCCAACCTGGTGGGCCTGATCCATGCGCTCGAAAAACGCGCGCTGCTGGAGCGCCGCGCCCACCCGCACGATGGAAGGGCGTTGGGCCTGCATTTGAGCGGGGCTGGGCTGGAACTCATGCGCAACGCTGAACGGACCGCGGTGGCACTCGAAGAAGAGGCGGCCTCCCGACTGACAGAGCGCGAACGGAAAACCCTGATGCGTCTGTTGCAAAAAATCTACCTCCCGTGACAATTTCGAGGCGAAAATAGGCCCATGCCCGCGTCACATCACCGTGGGCAGCTATTAAACTTGTAGCAGCGCCGTTTCTCGGTTATATTTGGCCGAGGCTTGTGGCAGTAGCCATATCGAATTACACTGTTTTGACATAAATTCCAGTTGACTGTGGTCGCAACAGGCCACATCATTCCGTATCGAGGAGAGACCCTTTCATGAGTTCCAAAGAAAACGCTGCGACGAGCCAGCTTCTGGCCCTGCTTGAGTCCCGTTATGCCATGCGGGTTTTGTGGGCCCTGAAAGATGGTCATGCGCAAACCTTCCGTTTGCTGCAGGACAGCGTAGGCGGAATCACTCCCAACACCCTGAACACCCGCATCAAGGAACTGCGTGCTGCGGGCTTGATGAACCATGGCAGCGAGGGCTACAGCGCCACTGCTTCCGGTCTCGATCTTCTCAAGCGCATGGCCGATTTCCAGGCCTTTGCCGTGAAATGGTCGGCCAGCCAGGCCAAAAAGAAATAAGCCCACCGACGCTGACACCAAGGACAGGCATGCCTGTCCTTTTTTCATGGAGATTTCAATGCAAAGACTGCTCGAAACCAGCCGGGCCTTGCCTGCGGATGCAACACAGGCCGTCATGATTGGCCGGGCATGGGTAGAGGGCGAAGGCGCGCATCTGGTCGCAGTCCGGCCCGATGGCGTGTACGACCTTTCTGTGTTGGCACCGACTGTCAGCGCCCTGCTGGAAATGCCCACGCCAGCCCGCGCAGTGCGGACGCATCCAGGCAGACGCCTGGGCGACACCGGGGCCATCCTGGAAAACAGTGCATTTTATGCACGCAAGTCACCGCTCCCCTGGATGATGGCACCGTGCGATCTTCAGGCCATCAAGGCGGCAGGCGTCACCTTTGTGGCCTCCATGCTTGAGCGGGTCATTGAAGAGCAGGCCCGTGGCGATCCGTCGAAGGCTGCTTCCGTTCGCCGGGCAGTCGTGCAGGTCATCGGCGACAACCTTTCCAGCGTCCGGCCCGGCTCGCCCGAGGCCATGCAGCTCAAGGATGTGCTGGTTGCCCAGGGTGTCTGGTCGCAATACCTTGAGGTCGGCATCGGGCCCGACGCCGAGGTATTCACCAAAAGCCAGCCCATGAGCGCAGTGGGCACAGGGGCCGAGATCGGCATCCATCCCAAGAGTGAATGGAACAACCCGGAGCCGGAGATCGTCCTTGCCGTCAATTCTCGCGGCGAGATCCAGGGTGCAACGCTGGGCAATGATGTCAACCTGCGTGACTTCGAAGGGCGTAGCGCCCTGTTGCTGGGCAAGGCCAAGGACAACAATGCCAGTTGCGCTATTGGCCCCTTCATCCGGCTGTTTGACGAGCACTTCGGTCTTGATGAGGTCCGCCAGTGCGATCTGAACATGACAGTGCAAGGCCAGGATGGATTCTCCATGCAGGGATCGAGCGCCATCAGCCAGATCAGCCGCGACCTGCCCGACCTCGTCAGCCAGACCATCGGGGTCAACCACCAGTATCCCGATGGGTTCATGCTCTTCCTGGGTACGATGTTTGCGCCGACGCAGGACCGCTTCGGCCCAGGCCAGGGCTTTACCCATGCGGTCGGGGATGTCGTCACCGTCGCCACGCCAAGCCTAGGCTGCTTGGTCAATCGCGTCAATACCACCGACTTGATCGCTCCCTGGACCTACGGCACCCTGGCCTTGATGCGCGATCTGGCCCGCCGCAGGCTGCTGGCATAATCGCGACCCATGATAACCACCGCCTCCGGCCTCCAATACCTCGACACCACCCTCGGCACTGGCGCACAAGCCGGAGCCGGCCAGCACGTGCATGTGCACTACACCGGCTGGCTCTACCAGGACGGCGTTCAAGGTGCCAAGTTCGACTCCAGCCGCGACCGGAACGACCCCTTTGCTTTCTCGCTTGGCGCCGGCATGGTCATCAAGGGCTGGGACGAAGGCGTTGCAGGCATGAAAATCGGCGGCAAACGTACCCTCATCATCCCACCCCAACTGGGCTACGGTGCGCGAGGAGCGGGCGGTGTGATTCCGCCCAACGCCACCCTCAAATTTGACGTCGAACTTCTCGACGCCCACTGACACAGGTATTCGTAGCGGGGCGCCGCGCCCCTGTTGCTGCCCCATTGCCAATTTATGCCCGCAGCGGCTTGAAATCGCGGCTGGCACCCCAAGCTGCCCGCCGGAAACCCAACTTTCTTAGCGTTCAGCATGACAGACCCCACCCAACCCGACAACAAACCCGATTCAGTATTCCATCGAACAGACCATCGGACGGACGGCATACCGCCCGATGCTTCGCCAGAGGAACGCGAAGCCGCCGAAGCGGCCAACGCGGTCGATGCCCAGGATCAATTGGCGCAGGCCTTGGCCCAGGTTGCCGTGTTGACGGCCAAGGCTTCCGAGCTGAACGACCAGTACCTGCGCGGGCAGGCCGAGGTGCAAAACGCCCGCCGCCGCGCGGACGAGGAAGTTGCCAAGGCGCGCAAGTTTGCGGTGGAAGGTTTTGCGGAGAGCCTGCTTCCGGTAATCGACAGCCTCGAGGCTGGCATGGCCCACAAGGACGCCAGCCCCGAGCAGATCCGTGAGGGAGCCAATGCAACGCTTCGCCAGCTGACCAGCGCCCTGGAGCGCAACAAGGTCCTGGCAATCAACCCGGCTCCGGGTGCCAAGTTTGATCCTCATCAACACCAGGCGATATCGGTTGTACCGGCAGAGCAGGAGCCCAACACCGTGGTGGCCGTGCTACAGAAGGGTTTCACCATTTCAGACCGGGTCTTGCGCCCGGCCCTTGTGACCGTTACCGCTCCAAGCGCTTGAAATCAACTGCTTTGTCCACAACTAATCCACATCACAACTTTCTGCAACCCTCTACTCTGCGGAGCACATAAATCATGGCAAAAATCATCGGCATCGACCTTGGCACAACCAACTCCTGCGTTTCCATCATGGAGGGCAATACCACCAAGGTGATTGAAAATTCCGAGGGCGCGCGTACCACTCCCTCCATCGTCGCCTATCTGGAGGACGGTGAAGTGCTCGTCGGTGCGTCGGCCAAGCGGCAAGCCGTGACCAACCCGAAAAATACGCTCTACGCGGTCAAGCGCCTGATCGGACGCAAGTTCACCGAGAAAGAGGTCCAGAAGGACATCGACCTCATGCCCTACAAGATCGTGGCTGCCGACAATGGCGACGCTTGGGTTGAAGTACGGGGCAAGCAAATTTCGGCTCAGCAGGTCTCTGCCGACATCCTGCGCAAGATGAAGAAAACCGCCGAGGATTATCTCGGCGAGGCTGTGACGGAAGCCGTGATCACTGTTCCGGCCTATTTCAACGATGCACAGCGCCAGGCGACCAAGGATGCTGGCCGCATTGCAGGTCTGGATGTCAAGCGCATCATTAACGAGCCCACGGCGGCTGCGCTGGCTTTTGGACTGGACAAACAGGAAAAGGGCGACCGCAAGATCGCCGTCTATGACCTCGGCGGCGGTACCTTTGACGTCTCCATCATCGAAATCGCCGATGTCGATGGCGAAAAGCAATTCGAAGTGCTCTCCACCAATGGCGACACCTTCCTTGGCGGTGAGGATTTTGACCAGCGCATCATCGACTACATCATTGGCGAATTCAAGAAGGAGCAAGGCGTTGATCTGTCCAAGGACGTCCTGGCATTGCAGCGCCTTAAGGAAGCCGCTGAAAAGGCCAAGATCGAGCTGTCGTCCAGTGCCGCGACCGACATCAACCTGCCCTACATCACGGCGGACGCCACCGGCCCAAAGCACCTGAACATCAAGCTGACCCGGGCCAAACTGGAACAGCTGGTTGAAGAGCTGATCGAACGCACTATCGCCCCCTGCCGCATTGCCATCAAGGATGCCGGCGTCAGCGTTGCCGACATCGACGACGTCATTCTGGTCGGCGGCATGACGCGCATGCCCAAGGTGCAGGACAAGGTCAAGGAATTCTTTGGCCGTGAGCCGCGAAAGGATGTGAACCCCGACGAGGCCGTGGCTGTGGGTGCCGCCATCCAGGGGCAAGTCCTGAGCGGTGACCGCAAGGACGTTTTGCTGCTGGACGTCACCCCGCTGAGCCTGGGCATCGAAACCCTGGGCGGAGTGATGACCAAGATGATCACCAAGAACACCACCATCCCGACCAAGTTTGCGCAAACCTTCTCCACGGCAGACGACAACCAGCCGGCAGTGACCATCAAGGTCTTCCAGGGCGAGCGCGAAATGGCCAGTGGCAACAAGCTGCTCGGGGAATTCAACCTCGAGGGCATCCCGCCCTCAGCGCGCGGCACACCGCAAATTGAAGTGTCGTTCGACATCGATGCCAACGGCATCCTGCACGTGGGAGCGAAAGACAAAGGCACCGGTAAGGAAAACAAAATCACCATCAAGGCCAATTCAGGCCTCTCGGAAGCCGAAATCCAGCAAATGGTCAAGGACGCCGATATCAACGCTGCAGACGACAAGAAGAAAGTCGAATTGGTCCAGGCCAGGAATCAGGGCGAAGCCACGGTACACAGTGTCAAGAAGAGCCTGACCGAGTATGGCGACAAGCTTGATGCCGGCGAGAAAGAAAAGATTGAAGCTGCTGTCAAGGACCTTGAAGAGGTGCTCAAGGGTGACGACAAGGCTGCAATTGACGACAAGAGCAATACGCTCATGACCGCAAGCCAGAAACTCGGCGAAAAAATGTATGCCGAAATGCAGGCCAAGGAAGCTGCCGCTGGCAGTTCCGGTGGCGGAGAGCAGGCCAAGGCCAAGCCGGCAGACGACAATGTCGTTGATGCCGAAGTGAAAGAAGTCAAAAAAGGCTGACGCCCCCCGGGCTTCGCCGCGTGCCATGAACAAGACCCGCCTGGAAGCCTTCAGCGATGGCGTGATTGCCATCATCATCACCATCATGGTGTTGGAGCTGAAGGTTCCTCATGGCGCCGCATGGAACGATCTGACCTCACTCGCCCCCGTGTTTCTCAGCTACGTTCTGAGTTTTGTCAACGTCGGCATTTACTGGAACAATCACCACCACATGCTGCACGCGACCAAAATGGTCAATGGCCGCATCCTGTGGGCCAACCTGCATTTGCTGTTCTGGCTCTCGCTCATGCCGTTCACCACCGGGTGGATGGGAGAGAACCATTTTGCGGACCTGCCAGTTGCTGTCTATGCCTTTGATCTGATGATGTGCGCTGTGGCCTACACTATCCTGCAATTCGAGATCATCCGGCTACATGGCAATGAGTCCGTGCTGGGCAGCGCGGTTGGAAGTGACCTCAAGGGCAAGATTTCACTGGCGGCCTATGTTGTTTCTATTCCCATGGCACTGCTTGGATCGCCGCTGATTGCAGGCGCACTGATGATTGCGGTGGCCTGCATCTGGTTCCTGCCGGACAGGCGCATTGAAAACAAACTAACCCACGAATAAAGGCGGCCGCAGATGGCGACCAAACGCGATTTTTACGAAGTGCTGGGCGTGCCCAAGAACGCCAGCGACGAAGAGATCAAGAAGTCTTATCGCAAGCTGGCGATGAAGCACCACCCCGACCGCAACCAGGGAGATGCATCTGCAGCTGCAGAGGCCAAGTTCAAGGAAGCCAAAGAGGCCTACGAGATGCTGAGCGACCCGCAAAAACGGGCCGCGTACGACCAGTACGGGCATGCCGGGGTCGACCCCAATATGCGAGGCCCCGGAAGCCCGGGCGCTGAAGGTTTCGGCGGTTTTGCCGAGGCATTCGGGGACATCTTTGGTGATATCTTCGGCCAGCAACGCGGAGCGCAGCAACGTGGGGGTCGCCAGGTCTTTCGCGGCAACGACCTTAGCTATGCGATGGAAGTCTCGCTGGAAGAAGCGGCCCACGGCAAAGACGCGCAAATCCGTATCCCCACCTGGGACAACTGCGGAACCTGCCACGGCAGCGGTGCCAAGCCCGGGACCAAGGCTATCACCTGCACAACCTGCCACGGTCACGGCCAGGTCCAGATGCGCCAGGGTTTTTTCAGCGTGCAGCAAACCTGCCCGCAATGTCACGGCACAGGCAAGATCATTCCGGAACCCTGTGTGACCTGCCACGGACAGGGCAAGCTCAAGAGCAACAAGACGCTTGAAGTTAAAATTCCTGCCGGCATTGATGACAACATGCGGATACGCAGCGCTGGCAATGGCGAGCCGGGCAGCAACGGTGGGCCACCGGGCGATCTCTACATCGAGATCCGCCTCAAGAAACACGACATCTTCGAGCGCGATGGTGACGACCTGCATTGTCAGGTTCCAGTGGCAATGACCACCGCCGCGCTGGGTGGGGAAATTGAAGTCCCGACCCTTGGCAAGGAAGGCGCAGGCAAGGCGACCATTGATATCCCCGAGGGCACGCAACCGGGCAAAACCTTCCGCTTGCGCGGCAAGGGCATCAAGGGCGTGCGCTCGAGCTACCCCGGCGACCTGTATTGCCACGTCAGCGTGGAAACCCCCGTCAAGTTGACCGAGCACCAGCGCAAACTGCTCAAGGAGCTCGACGAGTCACTGCGCAAAGGTGGTCACAAGCATTCGCCCAGCGAAAACACTTGGGCCGACAAGCTGCGCAGCTTCTTTAGCTGATTTAGCTAAAACAACACCGACTGCCCGCGCGCCAGCCCATGCCGGAACTGGCTCACGTCCAGTTCTACCCGCTCACGGTTGAAACCCAGGCGCTGGCATGCCTTGTCGAAACGCTGCTTGATCAGCGCGGCCCAGACCCCACTGCCTTTCATTCGGGTTGCAAAATTTGCGTCGTAGTCCTTGCCGCCACGCATTTCGCGGATTCGGGCCATGACGCGACCTGCCCGATCCGGGCAATGCAATTCAAGCCACTGCTGGAAAATTGCATTGATCTCCCAGGGCAGACGCAGCACCGTGTAGAAAGCGCTCCGAGCCCCGGCGTCCCACGCAGCCTCCAGCACTAGCTCCATGTCATTGTTCACAAACGGAATCTGCGGGCCCACGCTGACTCCTACCGGCACACCCTGCGCCGCCAGCGCCCGGATCGTTCGCAAGCGCCGGTGCGGTGCGGCGGCGCGGGGCTCCAGCGCCCTTGCAAGGCCGGCGTCCAGCGTGGTGATGGTGATGTACGCGGCCGAGAGTTTGCGCTGGGCCATGGGCGCTATCAAATCGAGATCGCGCTCGATACCACTGCCCTTGGTGACGATGCCGAATGGCTGGTGCGAGTCGTGCATCACCTGCAAGACTGCGCGGGTGAGCCCCAGTTCTCTTTCGATGGGCTGATAGCAATCGGTCACCGTGCCGAGGGCAATTTGCTGGGGCAGGTAGCTGGCGCGGCCCAGCTCCGCGCGCAGCACTGTAGCGATGTTGCGCTTGGCAATGATGCGGGTTTCAAAATCGAGGCCGGGCGAAAGGTCGAGGTAGCTGTGTGAAGGCCGGGCATAGCAATAGGCGCAACCGTGTTCACACCCGCGGTAGGGGTTGAGTCCGTATTCAAAATAAATGTCGGGTGACTCGTTGCGTGTGATGGCGCTTCTGGCGTTTTCCCAGATGACCTGGGTTTGCGGAGGCGGTGCATCGTTAGCCATTGGTACCGACACATCACCCCACCCGTCATCAAAAGCTCCGCGCTCGGTGCGTTCAAAACGATGCGCGATGCGCATAGCCGCGCCGCGCCCCTTGATGGCGTGGACGGGCAGGGAAACAAAATTGTCGTGAGCCATGACTGTCGTTTCATAAGGGCTATCCATTTAGCTCCACATTTTCTATGATTGGCAGATGGACGACATTAGCCCCGTCGCTGGCAGTGACTATCCGAGAAATTGGGTCGAGTTTGAAGACTGGTTTGCCAGTGATCAGGCGTGCTCCGCGTATCTGGAAAAACTGAGATGGGCTAGTGGATTTTGCTGCCCTGCATGTGCAGTGATTGATGCGCCGGTGCGAGCCACGAGAGGCAGGTTGATATGTCGGTCCTGTCGCCACCAGTCCAGTGTCGCTGCTGGAACCATCTTCGACAAGACGCGGACTTCACTCAGGGTGTGGTTCGCCGCCGCGTGGTACATCACCGGTCAGAAACAAGGCGTCAGCGCGTTGGGACTTCAACGGGTTCTTGGCTTGAACAGCTATCAGACGGCTTGGGCGATGCTGCACCGGTTTCGCCGAGCGATGGTGCGCCCTGACCGGGACCTGTTGACTGGCACGGTCGAGGTTGATGAGGTATTCCTCGCGCTCAGACGCGGACCAGGCGTCAAACACAAGCGTCCAGGCTCTAAGGGACACGACCGCAGCCACTTGGTTGCCATTGCTGTTGCTGTTGAAATTCACGAACCAAAAGGGTTTGGGCGCATTCGATTAGGTCGTATCCAAGGGCCGACCACGGATTCGCTTCTACAGTTTGTGCGTGAAAACATTGAGGTGGGTTCCCATGTGCGCACCGATGGGTCGGCGATATACAGAACGCTGACCGATGAAGGATTCATGCACGATAAGCACGTTATTCTTGGCTCCACGGTACCCGCCCATGACCCATTGCCAGGTGTGCACCGTATCGCTGCACTGCTCAAACGCTGGTTGCTCGGGACACATCACGGTGCAGTTGACCCGAAGCATGTCGACTATTACCTCGACGAATTCACTTTCCGATTCAATCGACGCAAATCGCAGTCGCGCGGTATGCTGTTTTATCGATTGATTCAGCAATCTGCGGTCGCACTGCCCGCAACCTACGCCAATATTCGCGACAACCAGCACCCGCTGAGGAAGTTGGGAAAATCTGTGGAGCTAAATGGATAGCCCTT
>Ga0007834_1000494_pt1 | contig 12169 bp, 14 predicted proteins | sample CryBogCBE06Nov07_FD_71233 | JGI IMG/M metagenome (GOLD analysis project Ga0007834, IMG submission 71233) | Freshwater microbial communities from Crystal Bog, Wisconsin, USA - CBE06Nov07 | ecosystem: Environmental > Aquatic > Freshwater > Lake | place: Crystal Bog, Wisconsin, USA | collected...
TCCTCGGGCGACTTCGCCGCGACTAGAGCGTCAGCAAGTCGCGAGCACCCGTGTCGGACGACGGGTGGCGCAACTTTGACATAGCGCGCGCCTCGATCTGACGAATGCGTTCACGGGTCAGATTCATCTCGGCCCCCACATCCTCCAGCGTGCGCACCTCTCCGGCGCCATCCAGACCAAAACGCATACGGAGAATCTTGCGCTCACGCTCGTCGAGCATCTGCAAGAACTTCTCAATTGCCTCGGGCATCATTTTGACGGCGGCCACGTCGAAGGGCGACTCGGCCGAGCGGTCTTCGACGACGTCGCCCAGTTCGGCGTCGCCATCCTCGCGCAGGGGTTCGGAAAGCGAGATCGGCTCTGAACGGAAGCGCAACGCCTCAATCAACTTGTCCTCGGGCATCTCGCACTCGTCGCAGAGTTCCTTGATGGTCGGCGGACGGCCGAACTTCAACTCCAGGCGGGACTGCGCCTTCTGCACGCGAGCCAGCGTGTCGCCAGCGTGCACGGGAAGGCGAATGGTACGACCAGTGTTCGCGATACCGCGCGTAATCGCCTGGCGGATCCACCAGGTCGCGTAGGTGGAGAACTTAAAGCCCTTGCGCCAGTCGAACTTCTCCACCGCGTGCATCAGACCGAGGTTGCCCTCCTGAATCAAGTCGAGCAGCGGCAGACCCGAAGCCTGGTACTTCTTAGCGATTGACACCACGAGTCGCAGGTTGGACTGGACGAAGTCCTGTTCGGCCTTTTCACCACGGTGCACCGTGCGCTTGAGCGCTTGCTTCTTCGTGGGCGTCAACTTGACGGCCTTGTCGTTCTCGGCGGCTTCCAGTTCCGCGCGGGCCTCGCGGCCCTCCTCGATGGTCTGTGCGAGGTGGACTTCATCGTCCTTCGTCAGCAGGGTGTACTGACCAATGTCCGACAGGTAGAGCCGGACGAGGTCTTCATCATCACGATCAACGCGGTCTTTAGCCATGGGAAACTTCCTTCTACACAGACACCGGGGGAACCGGCTACTGGTAGTTATACGAGGGTGCGCAACCTAGGAGCGCGGGCCCAGGTGTTCGTCCCAACCAGCGTCAACGAACTGCTGGAGTATTTCGCCGACCACGCCTTCGAGAATGGGGCTGTCCAGGGCCGGTTGGCGGGCCAGAATCGCTCCGGTCTCGTTCATCGATGACACCAAGAGGGCCTGGCCACGGCGAATCGTCTCGACCTGATGCTCGTCCGTCGCGGTCAGTGACAAGTCGCGCAACCACACCAGGAGTCGCGGGCTCAAAAGCATGGTCACCACGAAGAGGGCCAGTGCCCCGGTGGAATCCTCGAGTGAGGCGTGTTCAATCATCGACAGCACCAGCGGTGACGGTGGTGCCTCGTAGCCGTGGGTCCGCAGGTCGAGGGCCTCGGCACCAAAGAGACGTCCCAACTCGTACGTCCGCACCGTCAGAGCGTCGTTGGTCGTGGCGGGTGCCGCCGTGCCCAGGCCGCGGTAGAGGGCGTCGTAGAGGCTAAAAAGATGGGGACCGTCGGACCAACTCATTGGATACCGGGGCGGAAGCTGTTCGTGATGGGCATGCGCCGGTCCCGTCCAAAGGCCTTCTTCGAGATGCGGACCCCCGGTGGCATTTGACGACGTTTGTACTCCGATCGATCTACCAAACCGGTAATTCGTTGCACCAGAGTTGCGTCGTAGCCGGCGGCGATGAGCTCATCGGTCGTCTCGTCCTGTTCGACGTAGCGCTCGAGGATGGCGTCGAGCACGTCGTAGGGCGGCAACGACTGATCGTCGCGCTGATCGGGCCGCAGTTCGGCCGAGGGGGCCTTCGTCAGCACCGACGTTGGAATCGGAGCCGGGTCCCCGGCGAGTTCGGCGATGTCGTTGCGATAGTGACACAGTTCGTACACCAGCGTCTTCGCGACGTCTTTGATGACCGCGAATCCGCCCGCCGAGTCGCCGTACAGCGTCGAGTAACCGGTGGCCATTTCCGACTTATTCCCCGTGGTCAACACGATGGCCCCGGTGGCGTTGGAGAGCGCCATCAACAGGACACCGCGGATGCGTGATTGCAAGTTTTCATCGGTGAGGCCAACTACCTCACCCAGTGATGGCGTGAGGAGTGACGTAAAGGCTTCGTGGGCGGGTTCAATCGCGATGGTGTCAATAGCGATATCGAGTCGTTCCGCGAGGGCGTAGGCGTCAAGCAGCGAGTGGTCGCTCGAGTACCGGCTCGGCATAGCGACCCCGCGCACCGCCTGGGCGCCGAGCGCATCGACCGCAATAGTGGCCACGATGGAGGAGTCAATTCCTCCCGACAGTCCAATGACCGCCGAACGGAAGCCGTTTTTTCGCAGGTAGTCCCGGGTACCGGTTACCAGGGCTTCGTAGACTTCGGCGGCGTCACTCCGCGGATCGGCTACGTAATTAACGTGCATGCCTCGTTCCGCGGGAACTCGACCTTCGTCCACTCCCTCACCCACCGGCGAGGGAGTGGCCTCGACATCGACGATGAGGAGCTCCTCTTGGAAGGCGCCGGCGCGAGCGATGACGGTGCCCGAAGCATCGACGACGACACTTTGGCCGTCGAAGACCAGTTCGTCTTGTCCGCCGACCATATTCACGTAAGCAATCGGGCAACCCGTCTCGCGAGCCCGCTCGGCCAACATCGCCTCGCGGTCCCCGCGCCGACCCCGAGCGAAGGGGGAGGCGTTGGCCACCACTAACAGGGTGGCACCCGCAGCGACGAGCTTTTGCGCCGGTTCGGGCGTCCAAACGTCCTCGCAGATCAGCATGCCGACGGCGACGCCACGGACGTTAATAATGCCACTGGGATGTACCCCTGAGTGAAAATAACGCTGCTCATCGAAGACGTCGTAGTTGGGGAGCAGTTGCTTCGTGGCCAGTGCACGCTGTCCGGAGCGGTCCAGAGCGACGAGTGCATTGGCGATACGGGGTCGCGCACTAGCAACCGCGGCGGCGCGCCCATCGAGCGACGACGTCAGCGGCACGTCAGCCGATTCCGCGACGACCGTGCCAACCAAGAGGGGTGTCCCGTCACCATCACTGAGCTGGCGAAGGGCTCGCTCGGTGGCCGCAATGAAGCCATCCTTCAGCAGCAAATCCTCTGGTGGATAGCCCGTCAGGGCCAATTCGGGGGTGATCATAACGTCGGCCTGGAGAGCGTCGGCCTGGTGACGGAGCCGCTGGATGGTGGCGACATTGTCGCCCAATCCACCCACGACAGCGTTCATTTGGGCGAGGGCGAGACGGACAATGGCCACCTCGCCAGCCTACCGGCGACACTCACACCCACTTCGTGGCAGGTTTCACACACATTTAACAGAAGTCGCGTGGCGCTCACGGTGGGAACGAAAGAATGGTTTTGGGGCACGCCTGTGCCTTGTCTACGAGGAGAGAACATGCCATACCAGGCCGAATACATCTGGATTGACGGAGCCGAGCCCACGCACGGCTTGCGCTCAAAGACCCGCATCATTGCCGACGGCAAGAAGCCCGAGATCTGGGGCTTCGACGGTTCGAGCACGAACCAGGCCACCGGCTCATTTTCTGACTGCGTCTTGGTCCCCGTCTTCACTTGCCCCGACCCGCTGCGCTCGACAGGCGACATTCTGGTCCTCTGCGAGGTCCTGAACGCCGACATGACCCCCCACGCCACGAACACGCGTCACGCAGCCGCGGCGGCCGCCAAGACCTACGCCTCGTTCGAGCCGAAGTTTGGCATCGAGCAGGAATACACCTTCTTCCAGGACGGCCGTCCCTACGGCTGGCCCGAAGTCGGCTACCCCGCCCCGCAGGGTCCGTACTACTGCGGTGTCGGTGGCTCGAAGATGCCCGGCCGTGACATTGTCGAGGCGCACACCGAGGCCTGTCTGGCCGCCGGTATCGCCATCGAAGGCACCAACGCCGAAGTCATGATGGGCCAGTGGGAGTTCCAGATCGGCGTGCTCGACACGCTGGCCGTGGGTGACCAGATGTGGGTGGCTCGTTGGTTGCTCGAGCGCATTGCCGAGGACTTCGAGGTCGAAGTCTCCTGGGCCGCTAAGCCAATCAAGGGTGACTGGAACGGTGCCGGTGCGCACACGAACTTCTCCACCAAGCAGATGCGCGCCGCCGGTGGTTGGGACGCGATCATCGCCGGTTGCGAGGCGCTGGGCACCCGCGTGCTCGAGCACATCGAGAACTACGGTGACGGCATCAAGGACCGCCTGACCGGCGCCCACGAGACGGCTCCGTGGCACACCTACTCCTACGGCGTCTCGGACCGTGGCTGCTCGGTGCGCATCCCCGGTGGTGTCGCTCGCGAGAAGCGCGGCTACCTCGAGGACCGTCGCCCCAACGCCAACGTTGACCCGTACACCGTGACTCGCCTGATGGTGGAGACTATTTGCGGTGCCGCGGCAGCGTCGGCCAAGAAGGCGCCGGCCGCCAAGAAGGCCCCCGTCGCGAAGAAGGCTGCGGCTGCCACCACGGCTAAGTCAACTCGTGCTAAGAAGTAATGTAACGAACTCGTAATACTCCTAGAAAGTTTCGTACACTCCCGCCACCAACTTTGGTGGCGGGAGTGTGTTTTAAAGGTGTTTTTTGTGTGACACCCCGAAAGTGAGAGACTAGTCACCATGCAGAACCAAGCTCAGTACGTATTGCGCACCGTCGAAGAGCGCGGCATCCGGTTTGTGCAACTCTGGTTCACCGATATTCTCGGCCGCCACAAGGCATTCCACGTTACGCCGGCCGAACTAGAGGACGCCCTGGACCAGGGCCTGACGTTCGACGGATCGTCCATCGACGGCTTCTCTCGCACCACGGAGTCGGACGTTCTCGCCCGCCCCGACCTCACCACCTTTGAGCTGCTCCCCTGGTACGGAGACGGCCACGGCATCGCTCGGGTGTTCTGCGACATTTACAACATCGACGGCACCCCGTTTAACGGTTGCCCACGTCAACAACTCCGTCGCGTGCTCAACGGTGCGCTCGAACAGGGATTCACCTTCTTCGTCGCTCCCGAGATCGAGTACTTCTACTTTTCGTCGCTCGACCCGTCGAACGCCCTCGTCCCCCTCGACCAGGGCAGTTACTTCGACCTGCTGCCCGATGACATCTCAAGTCAACTGCGCCGACGGACCGTGTTGACCCTCGAGGAGATGGGAATTGGGGTTGAGCACGCCCAACACGAGGACGCGCCGAGTCAGCACGAAATTGACCTCCGGTACACCGACGCTCTCACCATGGCCGACACCGTCATGTCGGTGCGCCACGTTGTCAAGGAACTCGCCCGTCAATCGGGTATTGCCGCGAGCTTCATGCCCAAGCCCCTGGCCAACGTCCAGGGTTCGGGCATGCACACCCACCTGTCGCTCTGGCGCGATGGTGCCAACGCCTTCGTCGGCGACGGGATCTACGGACTCTCACCCATTGCGACACAGTTCATGGCCGGACTCTTGCGCCACGCGCCGGAAATCACGGCCATTACCAATCAGTGGGTCAACTCCTACAAGCGACTCGTTCCCTCCACCGAAGCACCCGTCGGGGTCGAGTGGGCTCGCTCCAATGACGCGGCACTCATCCGCGTTCCCTCGGTCAAGGCCGGTAAGACGGAGTCCACGCGCATTGAGTATCGTGCACCCGACCCGGCCGCCAATCCCTACCTGGCCTTCGCGGTCATCCTCGCGGCGGGACTTCGGGGGATCACCGAGGGCTACTCCCTGCCCGCCGAGGGCGAGCGCGTCGCTCGGCTTCCCCAGTCACTCGACCAGGCCGTCGACCTCATGGCCACCTCTTCGTTGCTTCAGGAGACGCTCGGCGACCACCAGGTCGAATGGTTCCTCCGTAACAAGCGGGCCGAGTGGGACGCCTACCGCGGACAAGTCACCCCCTTCGAGCTCGAACGGTACCTGCCTCTCCTGTGATTGACACTGTCCTCTGCGTTCCTTCCTGCGACGGCCCGATTCGAAAGGCCTTTGAGGTCACGGGCGTCACGCCGGCCGTGTGCGCGTCGGGACGCCTCGACGACATTGTGGGCATCGAGCCGGCCGATGGCTTTTCTGGTGCCGTCATCAATGCCTCGGCGCTCTCGTTGACCGAGGCGATGTCGCTGTGCCGACAGCTCCGTCACCGCGAGCGTCCCGTGGGACCCGTGATTTTGCTGGTGGAGCACTACCAGCTCGACGAGCTGACCTTTCGTGAAGATCTCTTCGAAGACTTTGTGGTGGGACCCTTCAACGTGTCCGAACTCGCGACTCGTCTCCGCCACCGCCTTCGCCGAGCGGGCAACGAGAGCGTCGCACCACGAGTGGCGCACGGCGACCTCGTGATGAATCTCGAGACGTACCAGGCCACCATCGCCGGACGGATCCTGGACCTGACGTACATGGAATACGAGCTGCTGCGCTTCCTGGCCACGAACCCGAATCGGGTGTTCAGTCGTGAAACGCTGCTTAGCCGCGTGTGGGGCTACGAATACTACGGTGGCGCACGAACAGTGGACGTCCACGTCCGACGACTGCGGGCCAAATTAGGTGAAGAGTACGCTCACCTCATCGCCACCGTTCGATCGGTGGGCTACAAGTTCGGCGTATCGACGACGTTCGAGGTCTAGCGCTCGGGAGCGTAGGCCCAGAGTTCGGCCTCAGCGCGAGCACCCATGGGCAACTTGGCCACCTGAATCGTTGACCGCGTCGGGCGCGGGGCGTCAAAGAACGTCACCCAGACCTCATTGCACGCCGCGAAGTCCGCGTCGAGGTCCATCAAGAACAGTGTGCCCTTGACAACGTCATTCATGGTCGCGCCGTGCTCGGCCAGGAGGGCCTTGGCGTTTTCCAGACCCTGGCGCAGTTCGGCCGCGGCCCCGCCTTCGACCAAGGTTGGGGTGGCCGCACCGGGCACCATGCCCAATTGGCCGGAGAGAATAACGAAGTCACCGGCGCGACGGCCGGGTGAGTAGGGACCGATAGGCGTCGACATGATCAGCTGAAGGAGTTGCCGCAGCCGCAGGTGCGCGTCGCGTTGGGGTTCGTGATGTGGAAGCCGGCGCCCTGCAGGCCGTCGGTGTAGTCAAGGGTTGCACCCGTGAGGAGCTCGGCGCTCGAGGGGTCGACGACGACCTTCACGTTGGCGAAGTCCTTCACGATGTCATCACTCGCGAACTCGGAGTCGAAGAACATGTCGTAGTTGAAGCCCGAGCAGCCACCCGGCTTGACGGCGACGCGCAGGGCGAGGACTTCGTCCACGCCCTCGGCGGCGATCAATTCCGCGACCTTGGCAATGGCGGCATCAGTGAGGGTGATGGGGTCCGCATTCTTCTTCGTCAACGTGACGGTCGTGCTTGAGGCATTCGACATGGCGCTCCTTTGGCGTATCAGTGGTTCCATCGTAGCGAAAACCGGTGAATTCCTGTCGTGCCCGCACAAATACCGGTAGGTTGCCAACGTGGACATCGTCGACACCCTTCGAGAGCGCCTACGCGCCGTGCGTGACCCGGAACTCCAGGCATCCATAGTGGACCTCGGCATGGTCGGTGACGTCACCGTGGACGGCGGCGGCGTGGTTCACATCGCGGTGGCCCTGACGATGGCCGCCTGCCCTCTTCGCGCCACCATTGAGCGTGACGTACGTGCGGCGGCGCTCAGCGTGGACGGCGTCTCGGACGTCGTACTATCCATCGGCGTCCTATCCGCAACGGCCAAGGCCGAACTCCTGCGCACGGCGCGACGTCTCGCCCAGAATGCCGCACCGGTGACCACGGTGCCCCGCACGGCCCCCGTCATCATGATCGCCTCCGGCAAAGGTGGCGTGGGCAAGTCCTCCGTCACGGCCAACGTGGCCGTCGCCCTCGCTCGCCCGGGGCGGCGCGTCGGCGTCCTCGACGCTGACATTTGGGGATTCTCATTGGCCCGTCTCTTGAATATTCACGGTGAGGTCCGGGTGCGGAACGGCAAAATGGTGCCCCTCGAGCGCGAGGAAGGCGAGGGTTCCATCGCTCTGCTGTCCATGGGCCACCTCGCCGACGATGACAGCGCCCTGCTGTGGCGCGGTCTGATGGTGCAAAAGGCCGTTGCCCAGTTCATCGAAGACGCTGACTGGACCGGCATCGACGTGCTCCTGATCGACACGCCGCCCGGGACCGGCGACATTTCGATGACGCTGGCTCGCTTGTTGCCCCACCTCGGACAGGTGGTCGTGACCACCCCCGCACGGGCGGCCCAGCAAGTTGCCGCACGGGCGGCCGACTTTGCCACTAAATCAAATCTCCGCTTGCTCGGCATCGTCGAAAACATGAGCGGCTACGACTGCGCCTGTGGTCAGCACCACGCCCCCTTCGGGGAAGGCGGGGGACTCGAGTTGGCCGAACGACTCTCGGTGCCACTGCTGGCGACGCTGCCCCTCTTCCCCTCACTGGCGCAAGGGGGCGATGACGGAACGCCAATCGCCCACGACGAGGAGACTGACGGACCCTTCCGTCAGTTGGCCGATCGCCTTGCGGCCCTCGGTGACGAACTCATTCCCGTCAGTTGCACCGCTCGTCTGCTCGACGCCCTCGAGCAGAGCGTGTCGTCGAACGCTTAATCGCGTCGGGGCGACGCGGGTAGTTCGGCCACGAGGCCTCCCTCTCGTGCCACGTCGACGGGCTGCACCATGGTCGGCCGAGGCTGCTGCTCGAAAAAGGCCAACGCCTCGCCAACTTCTTTAAACGGACGAAGCTGCTCGAGGAGTGTCCGAGTCGGCAGGAGCAACTGCCACTCACCGGCGTCGTATCGATCGAGGGCCTCACTGGGGCGGCACCATTCGTGGGCCACCGTTTCGGCACCATCACTCAGCAACTGACAGCCCTCGGGAGCGGCAGTGAGGAAAAAACGGGTATCGAATCGTCGGGGGCGCCCTTCAGGGGTTCGCCAGTGGGCCACGTACAGCAACGAGTCGAGGCTGAGGCGAAGCGAGGCCGTGGCGAGCATCGTCGCGAAGTCGTAGTCGCCCGCGAGGAGTCCCCGTCGCCACTGAGCGCGCTCCATTTCGCTAGTCGCCGGCCATGCCAAGAGAATGCCGGCCTCCTCGAAGAGTTCGCGAGTGGCGGCCACGTAGAAGGCCGTGGCGTCGTCACACGACAAACGACGCCGCCGTTGCCGTTCCGCCTCGTCGCCATCGCCGACCACCAGTGCTCCGTCGATGGGCTCGAGGCCACCCCCGGGAAAAACCCACGCACCCGCGGCGGCGGTCGTGGCGCGGTGGCGTCGCAACATGGCCACTTCAAGCCCCGAGGATCCAGAGCGAATCACCAACGTGGTCGAGGCCAAGCGGAGATCAGTGGGCGGATGCACAGGTGAATCGTAGAACCACGTCGGCGGTTTCTTTAAGGCCGATGTGAGGAATTCTTACGTTCAACGATTAGATTTGAGACGTTCTCATCTACAAAGGAGCATTGTGGCAACCTCCACTTCACAGCCAGCGACTTCGGGTCGTCCCGCCGGACTCTTCACCTGGATTGCTGTTGGTATCGTCCTCGTGGTCGTGGCCGCGCTGGTGGTCGTGAAAGTAACGAGCGGCAGCGCTTCCTCCAAGAGTGGCTCCGACACCCCCACATCCTCGGCCATGCTGCATCAGTTGACCACCGTTCCCGCCTCCGTCTTCAACACCGTTGGCGTGACCTCGGGTGCCGCACCAGTTGCCAAGCCAATCAAGACGAAGAAGCAGCCCCTCATGACGGGGCTTTCATCCACCGGTACGACAGTGCCGAAGGTCCTCTACATCGGCGCTGAGTACTGCCCCTTCTGCGCCGCGCAGCGTTGGGCCGTCATTGTCGCGCTGAGCCGCTTCGGCACCTGGAGCGGACTGCAGAACACGGCGTCATCGCCGATTGACTCGTACCGCAACACGCCTAGTTTCTCGTTCCTGACCGCCAAGTACTCCTCCCCCTACCTCGCCTTTGAGGGCATCGAGCAGTACGGCAACAAGCCCAATCCCGCAACCCAGGGCTACTACCCGTTGATGAAGACCCCCAAAGCCGCGAACGACGACTTCCTCAAGTACGACACGCCCGCCTTCGTGCCCGGCATGACGGTGCAGAACCAGTACTCCTACCCCTTCATGTCACTGGCCAACCAGGCCCTCGTGTCCGGTGCTCAGTTCACGCCTGGCCTCTTGGCCAATGTGTCCCGCGACAGTATCGCCGCTGGTTTGTCAACGCCATCGAGCCCAGTGACCCAGGCCATCATCGCCTCGGCGAACTACTTGACCGCTTCGCTGTGCACGTTGACCAAGCAGCAGCCCGCCGCGGTCTGCACCTCGCACGGCGTCGCGCTCGCGGCCAAGGGCCTCTAACCAATGCCGCGGTCCGTGGCGCCCGTCGCTCGATGGGCTCGAGTCACGACATTGTTGCTGAGCCTGCTCGGCCTGGCCTTCGCGACGTACCTCACCATCGAGCACTTCGGGCACTCGAACCTGCTGATCTGCCCGCGCAACAACTTGTTCAACTGTGAATCGGTAACGACCTCGGCCCAGTCATACTTCCTCGGCATTCCGGTCGCGGTCCTCGGGCTCGCCAGTTTCGTCGTCATGACGGCCCTCAACACCCCGTGGGCGTGGGCCGCCAAGTGGTACTGGCTGCACGTCGCGCGCTTCCTCCTGGCGATTGGCTCCATGGGCTTCGTCTTGTGGCTCATCACCGCTGAACTGGTGATCATCGACCACATTTGCCTCTACTGCACGGCGGTGCACGTTATTACCTTCGTGCTCCTCATTGTGTTGACGCAGGTCTCGCCCAAGCAGCTGGGCTGGGTTGCCAATACCGCAAAGTAGGTCGACGAGCGCGGTGGCGCACGTATCGAGGGCAAAGTATCGCTTGCTACGCTAGAGGTGTGGCAACCATCGTTATAGCGAGTGACCTCGCCAGTCTGCGCCGCGACATTCGCGCCATGCTCGAATCTCCCGAGTACACCATCGTCGAGGCCGACAACGGTCCCGACGTCCTGAAATTGACCCGGGCCGGCGGTGTCGACCTTCTCCTGTGCGACATGCAAATGGGGGCAATGGGGGCAATGGCCGTCACCATGGAGCTGCGCCACGACGAGTCCTACGGCTTTGCCGAGCCAGTCCCTGTGCTGATGCTGCTCGACCGACGCGCTGACGTCTTTCTGTCGAGACGCTGCGGCGCCGAGGGCTTTGTGCTGAAGCCACTTGAACCACTCACGGTTCGTTCCGCCGTGCGCGCCCTGCTGCGCGGCGACGCCTTCGAGGACACGGCGCTCACGCCGGCAACGGTCCGCGCTGGCGACCCTGCATGAAAGATCAGCCCCCGGCCTCTGGCCTGGCTCGCTTCCGCGCCCGCGTCGCCGGCAAGGGTGACCACGTCTTCTCGAATCCCGAGGCGCAGGCCATCCACGACCGCGTCGACCAACTGAGCGAACTGGAACTGCGCGACGTAATGACGCCCCGCGTCGACGTCGCCTACCTGACGATGCCGGTAACGCCGGAGGCCATCGCCGAAGCAGTTCGCGACACCGGGCACTCCTGCTTCCCCGTGGTGCACGACGACGATCTCGACCAGGTGCAGGGCGTTCTCTTCGTCAATGACCTGTTTCGTTCGACCACCGCCAAGCGAGCCATTGGCGTCTCGTTGCCCGACGAACGAGAGATCGGGCGAAAGATTCGCACGCCACTGATGCTTCCCGAAACACTCGATCTCCTCGAGAGTTTGAAGGAGATGCGCCTGCAGCGCCGCACCTTCGCCATTGTGCTCGACGAGCACGGCGGCGTGGCCGGCGTCATTTCTATTCGTGACATTCTCGAGCAACTCGTCGGTGACCTCAGTGACGAGTTCGACGAGGAAGAGGACGTCACCATCGTGCCGATTCGACCGGGCCGCTGGCTCATCGATGGGCAGACGCACGTCGACAAGGTTGAAGAAACACTCGGACTTCAAATTCCCGAGGGTGAGTACGTCACCTTCGCCGGGTACATCCTGGCCCTGGCCGACGACATTCCGGCGGCGGGAACAGTCTTGACCGTTGACGAATGGAGCTTTCGGGTCCAATCCGTCGTCAAACAACGAATCAGCGAAATCGTGGTGGAGCGCCACGAACGCACCGACGATCTGGTGTCGTCGTAGGGCTTTGTGCTGGTGGCCCTCGGGCGGCTAAGATGGTCTCTGCTCGCTGCGGG
>Ga0007834_1000497_pt1 | contig 12061 bp, 9 predicted proteins | sample CryBogCBE06Nov07_FD_71233 | JGI IMG/M metagenome (GOLD analysis project Ga0007834, IMG submission 71233) | Freshwater microbial communities from Crystal Bog, Wisconsin, USA - CBE06Nov07 | ecosystem: Environmental > Aquatic > Freshwater > Lake | place: Crystal Bog, Wisconsin, USA | collected...
CACGAATACCAGAAAGAAAACCAGAAACGCGTTTTTGTCCGAATCCCAATCGGGAAAGTCGAGCAGGAGCAGGGCCGGCACATGGCTCATGCCATAAACGCAGACCATGATGCCCCACTGCAACTTGGCATTGCGCTCCAGGAAGCGCTGCGGGTCGTCTGCCAGCGCGCTGACGACGGGAATCGCCAGGAACACATAGACCGGGATGAACACGGTGAACAAGTCAAAGTGCTCGGTGGCTACCAGCCAGAACTGCACCGGCAAGACGACGAAGAAGGCCAGCACCAGGCTTCGGTGGTCACCGCGTCGCGTGGGCGAAAGCGTGATGAACTCGCGCAGCGCAAAGAACGAGACGATGCCAAACAGGGCCGTGGCCACGCGCTCGCCCGAGGCCCAGCCGACCCAGAACACCGCAACCATGAACCATGAGGTGCGCAGCACGCTGTTGAAGTTTTTCAGGTTGGCACGGCGCGCCTGGCCAGCAGGGTCGTCGCCAGGCTCACGGATCGAGCGCGCAAAGCCCACGATGCTGCCGATCAGCAGCAGGCCAAAGACCAGCACGAACAACAGGCCGACCTGCTGGCCGGAGGTAAGCCCAAGAATGAAGCGGTTGATCACACGTCCCTCAAGGCAATGACGGCCGCGCGCGCGCGGTCCAGGAAAACGCGGCGGTCTTCGCCCTCCCGCAACTGCAGGGGGGCGCCAAAAGTCACCGAGCAGAGGATGGGCACCGGCACCACCTCTCCTTTGGGCATAACGCGCTGCACATTGTTGATCCAGGCCGGCACCAGCACCACGTTCGGGAACTTCAGCGCGAGGTTGTAGAGACCTGCCTTGAAGCTCTGCGGCTCTTCGGCATTGCCTCGCGTTCCTTCGGGGAAGAGAATCACGGAGTCGCCATGCGAGAGCGCTTCAATCAATGGCTCCAGCGGGTCCTGCTCGCCCGTCTTGGCGCGGTCCACATAGATCACATTGAACACGGCCGTGGTGATCCACTGCTTGAACGGCGTCTTGGTCCAGTAGTCTTTTGCGGCAATGGCCCGCGTTATGCCGCGCAACTCCTTGGGCAGTGCCGCCCAGATCATCACCAGATCAGCATGGCTCTGGTGGTTGGCGAAATAGATGCGCTGCTCCGCCTTGGGCGGGCAGCCATACCAGCGGGCCTGGGCGCCCGTGAGGACACGGATCAGGCCCAGCAGGAACCAGCTCATGAGTTTGGCGCGCATTGAGCTGATGATAGGTCAGGGCAACTCGGCGTCACCCATGCGCGCCACGATGGTGGCCGAGCGGGAGCTCAGGTAGGCCGAGGCTGGGGTTTTTTCGTAGCGCTTGGGGGCGGGTAGCATCACGGCCAGGCGCGCGGCTTCATAGGCGCTCAGTTGGGATGCGCTCTTGCGGAAGTAATGCTGGGCGGCGGCCTCGGCACCGAAAACGCCTTCACCCCATTCGACATTGTTGAGATAGATCTCGAGTATGCGTTGCTTGGAAAGCATGTGCTCCAGCGCCATGGTGAGCACCAACTCCTGGCCCTTGCGCAGCAGGCTGCGCTCGCCTGAGAGCAGCAGGTTCTTGGCGAGCTGCTGGCTGATGGTGGAGCCGCCGACGATTTTCACGCGCTTGGTGGTCTTGGCTGGTTTTGCGCTGGCGACCTGCTCGGCCTTGGCGTTTTTCTGCCAGGCCTTTTCTATTGCGTCCCACTCCACGCCGCCGTGGTTAATGAAGTCATCGTCTTCCGACGCAATCACGGCGCGTTTGAGGTGGTCCGAGATGGCGCTGTAGGGTACCCATTGCTGCTGCCATTTGAGGCCGCCCTTCTCGCGCGTGATGCGCCAGGCCTCGGAGCGCTGGAAACTGGTGGACTGTGGGTCCAGCGCCAGCATCAGCGCAATACGCCCGACAAAAAACAGCTGCAGTGCCAACAGGCTGATACAGACCAGGGTCAGCCAGCGACCAAGCGCTCTCATTGGGAAGTCAATCTGGTTTCCAGAGTTTCGTCGCGCGTGAACTTGAAGCGCGAGACAACAACGATCTGGTCGGCCTGGCGGCGCATGGCGTCGCTGAAACGGCCAAAGGGTCCGGCGGCGCGCGCGATGGCCTTGGCGCGCCGGTCCAGCGTCATGTTGCCCGAGGTCTGCACCACTTCCGTTTCCAGCACCCGCCCGCTCTTGCCCACGGTGACGACCATGGTGAGTTCGCCATAGAGTTTTTTGCCGGCCGCCTGCGGAAAGTCCTCGGTGCCCTTGTCTTCGATCTTGTGGCGCAGGTTGTCGTAATAGGCGGCGTAGACTTCCTCGCGCGTGGCCGGGCTGATATAGCGCTTCTTGGGCCTGGCATTTTCTTCATTGATGCGTCGCTCGATTTCGGCCAGCAGCTTCATGAGCTGGCGGCGCTTTTCCTCGCGTTCGGCGGCTTCGGGGCTGGTGCTGGCGAGCTTGGGGTCCTGGACCGGAAGGGCGGCAATCTTCTCGCGGATCTGCGTGAGCAGCAACATCTGCTGCTCCTGCATCGACTCGATTTTTTTCTGGGCGTCCTCATTGGCGTCACCCAGTTCCATCAGGGCCGACGGGGGCAGCGGCGTGGTGGCGCGGCCCTTTTCAAGTTCGCCGCCACCAGCCAGCGAATACTGGGCAATGGCCTTGGCCTGGTCTGGCCGCTCGTTGCTTTTGGCGTTGACCAGGATCACTTCGAGCGGCGTGTCCTGGAACACGCGGTCAAAGCTCTCTGGGTCGACAAAGCGCACCGTCAGCAGCACCGCATGCACGCCCACCGAAAGGCCCAGGGCCAATTGCAGGGTGCTGAGGGCGCGGAGCTGGGCGAGCAGGTTCACGGAGAAGGATTATCGCTGGCCTCGGGGGTCGCCTCGTTCACGTCGACCGCAATGTGGATAGGGCCGGCCATGGGCTCGTCATCTTCTTCAGCTTCGGTTGTGTCAACCGATGCGGCCTCGGCATCCAGTCGCGCAATTACGGTGCCGCTGACGTCGAGGGCAATCTCGTCAATGGCACCCAGCTTGACGCGGACACGCGCGCCGCGCGGCAGGCCCTGCGCGCCCATCACGGGCAGCACCAAGGGCAGGCTGTCGGCCCGCACCAGGCCTTCCTTGAACAGGCTGGCGTCCAGCTCGGTGATGCCTTGCTGCTGCAGGTATTTCAGCGTCCAGAAACGCTCCATGGCCTGCTGGTTGGCGTTATAGGCGCTGTAGGCGGCATCGAAGGCCGAGATGATGGAAAACAGCTCGGCGTCCTTGGGCTTGAACGGTGCCGCCAATGCCGCTGTGCGGCCGTGGCGGGCGCAGGCAATGATCTGCCACTGGTTGACCATGTCGGTGTAGCGACGCAGGGGTGAGGTGGCCCAGGCATAGCTTTTGACGCCAATGCCGGCATGAGGTAGCGCCCGGGTGCCCATGCGCACCTTGACGCCCGGCGCCAGGCTGGCCTGGCTGCGGTAAATCGCCGGTACGCCGCATTGCGCCATCCAGTCGCCCCAGGTGCTGTTGGCCAGGATCATGGCCTCGGCCACGATCAGATCGAGCGGCGCGCCGCGCTGGCGGGTCGTGATCTCAACCGCCTCGTTGCCCGTGGGCTCGCCATCGCATCCGGGCAGGCGGAAGTTGTAGTCGGGCCGGTTGAAGGTCTCGGGCTTGCCGCGCACGATTTCGCGCTGGGCTTTCAGGTGGCGCGCGAGGCGGTATAAAAATGATAGCTGCTCACGCAGGTTTTGCACCGGCTGCGGGGCATTTTCGCTCTGAAATGCCGGGTCGGTCAGCCAGGATTCGGTGACCACGGCGTCGAGCTGGTCGTGGCGCAGGTTGTGGGCGATGGGCACGCGCTCCAGCCGCGTCTCGTTGCTTGTGATGGCCAGGGTTTCCGCATCCAAACTCACGTAAAGGGACACCGCAGGGCAGTCGCGCCCCTCGGCCAGGGTGTAGCGCTGCACCACCTCGTTGGGCAGCATGGTGATCTTGTGGCCCGGCATGTACACCGTGGAGAGCCGGTTGCGCGCCACCTGATCCACCGCCCCGCCCACGGCAATAGCCAAGCCTGGCGCGGCAATATGCACGCCGACCGTGATGCTGCCCGTGCCCAGCCCCTGCACCGAGAGCGCGTCGTCGATTTCAGTGGTCTGCGAGTCGTCAATCGAGAAGGCCTGAACGGCGGCGAGCGGCAGAGCGTCGGTGATTTCGGAGGTGACCAATTGCGGAAAGCCGGTACCCTTGGGGAAGTTCTCCAGCACGAAGCGCCGCCAGTGGAACTGGTAGGGCGAGTCAATGGCACCAGCGCGTTGCAACAGCAGCAAGGGTGCGGTCTGGCTGGCCCGCGCGGCCTGCAACACGGCCTTGTATTCGGGCCCGTTCTTGTCGGGCTTGAACAGGATCTTGTAGAGCTGCTCGCGGATGGGAGCAGGGCATTGGCCGTTTTGCAGCTGCAGCGCCCAATCGTCGATTTGCGCGAGTTGCTGTTTTTTCTTTTCAATCGCCACCAGGGCCTGGGCAATGATTTCCGGCGGGGCCTTCTTGAAGCGCCCCTTGCCCGCGCGGCGGAAGTAATGCGGCGCGCCGAAGAGGCAGAGCAGGGCGGCCGCCTGTTCGGTCAGGGTGGCCTGCTTGCTGAAATATTCGAAGGCCAGGTCGGCAAAGCCGAACTCATCCTGTGGCGCAAATTCATAGGCCATTTCCAGCTCCATGGCGGCGCTGGCGGCCTGGGCTGCTGCGATCAGCTCGGGTGGGGAGGGCTTTTCAAAGCGCAGCAGAATGTGCGCTGCCTTGACCTTGACCCGCTTGCCCGACTCCAGCTCCACCTGGGCCGAGCTCTCCGCTTCCGACAGAATCCGGCCGCCCAGGAATTTCCCGGCTTCTTCATAAATTGCATACATGCCGGGATTGTCCCATGGGGTTTGTTGCGGTTTTCAGAGTTTGTAGTGGCCGTGGAGCTGCGGGTAGGTGGCTCCACGGCAGCGAAACCAATGGCGCCTGGCGGTCGAATATCCACGACCCCCGTTTGGAACAAGCTAGTAGGGTGCTCAGCGCAGCGAAGTAAAGAAGGAGGCCGAAGGCCGGGGGACATGAGCAAAGCTGAGTGCCCTACCGGCCTGTTCCCCTTACGCGGCACCGATTCGAATGGGAACGGTCTTGCGATGGTCCTGCGTCATGGCTGGGACAGGCCCAGAAACTGCAGCACTGCGGGCATGTGCTGCTCAAAATCGGAGAGGCCATGATCTGAGCCTTCGAGCAGCAGGCCTGGGCTGCCCGCATAGGCCGCCTGCATTTCACGCCACCTCAGGACCTCGTCGCCCTTGGCGATCACGCTGAAAAGCCGGGCTTTCATCTGCTCCGGAATGGATAGCGCGCTACGCCCGTCTGGCGTGCTCATTCGGGCCAATTCGTCAATGAATCCGGCCTGGAAGAAGATCTTTTCGCCCGGGCTCTGCCACACCGGATGTTCGCCAATATGGCGGGTCAGATCGCGCGCCGGAAACACCGCCGGGTTGAGCAGCGCGGCCTTGCACGCCCACTGGCAGGCCAGCCAGGTAGCATAAAAGCCGCCCAGAGAAGAGCCGATGATGGCCGTGCTCTCCCGGGGCCAGCCGGCACAGCCGGCCTGCACCATTTCAATGGCCTCGCGCGGCGAGGCGGGCAGTTGCGGGCACCACCAGTGCACATCGGGCCGGTGCTGTGCCGTCCAGTGGGCCATTAGTTGCGCCTTGAAAGACTGGGGCGAGGAACGGAAACCGTGTAGGTAGAGCAAGTGGGTGGTCGGCATGGCCGCGATCATACGAGCCGAAAAAAAGCCCCGCGGGCGCAGCTGCCAGCGGGGCGATAGGTCGGGCAACGCAGGGGTTCCCACCAGCGCAAGGCCTTAGTTGTAGGTGAATACCGAGGTTTTTTGGCTGGTATCCAGCATACGGTAGCTGAACAGGAGGGTGCGGCCCACCGGGTTGGTTGTGTTGAGCACTGGCACGGTCATGTTGTCGAGAATGGCTGAGGTGGCCCCGCGTGGGACGTTCTTGGTGGGGCCGAAGCCGCCAGAAGTCGTATCGGTCACGGCTTGGACACCGCTGATCTGCTGGGCCGCCGGGTTCTGCACCCAATCCACTGGCAGCGCAGCCTGCGCACCGGTCAGAGTGCCGGTGGGGTTCAGGGCGGCCTGCGAATTCGCGCCCAAAGTATTCCACGGCAAATTGACCGCCTGCGTAGCCGGGACGAGGTCTGACAGCAGCGTTTTGTTGAAGGTGACGTCAGCCGTTCCGGTGTTTGAGCCGTAGAAAAGTTCCACTTTGTATTTGGAACCTTTGACGATCTTGCTTGGGTCAAAGCCGTCTACCGGCTGTGCCCAAGCCAGGCCCGTCTGGTTGGTGGCGAGCGTGGTGGCGCCGGCACCCGATATGCCCTGCGTCCGCGAGAGCCAGACGTTGGGGCAGTTGTAGGTGGTGCCATTGCCACATTGTGAGCCGCCGCTGAGGCTGCCGGTCTTGTTGAAGAGGTCCATGGTGTTCTGTGCACCTGTTGATGCCACGTAAACGATACCGCCAGTCGGCAGGCCGGGGCCTGTGATACGCGCCAGATTCAAGGCGTTGGTGTTGCGGATGCTACCTGGACCCCGAAAGTTCACATTGAACTGGAAGCCGCTCTGGAAGGTGCTGAACTTGCCCGTGTTGGAGCTGTTCAACTGCTCCACACGTCGAATGTTCAGCTTGACTGACACGTCAACCGGCTGCTGATTGCCCGTGAGCCACCAGCTGGACGGGCGTGCAGCCGATGATGTCCCGGCGATATTGCGCGCCTGGGCGACCAGGTTACCCGGGTTCCCGTTGGCGTCTACATACTTGATATTCAAGGTGGCTTCGTCCACACCGGAGGCCGTAATCGATCCAGGATAGAAGGCCATGATTTCAGGCACGCTGAACTGCGCGCCAGTCATGGTGTCGACGGTCATCAGGCTGTAGAGCCATTGGCCTGCGTCATAGCCGTTGTGCTGGAAAGCGATGCCCGCCGCATTGTTGGTGCTCGCGAGCGTGTTTTGGCACGCGGGGGCTGACGAAGTCAGGTCGGGTCCGCCCAGCGAGGCTGCCACGGTAGTGGTCGATTGCACCCGCTGCGAGGTTGGCAGCGCAAAGCACGCGTTGAACGACTGGGCCACGATTTGCGCCGCCTGTGCCAGGGCAGATACGCTGGCGCTGGGCGTGGCCAGACTGGAGCCGCTACTCAAAGCGGTGGCCAGTAGCACGGGCGTGGGATTGTCTACGGTGGACAGCGCCAGCTTGCCAGTGGCCGGGTCGGTCACGACCTTGACCACGTCGAGCACCTGGTCGGCCGTATTGCCCACAGCCGACGCGGTGGTCGCCGTGATGCTGGTGGAAAAGGGGTCATAGCCTGCGGGTGCGCCAATCGATGACAGCACGCTGGCCAGTTGCGCCACCACGTTGGCGGTCGCTGCCTTCAATGCTGCACTGTCGATGGTCTTGCTGTTCACAACGGTCAGCGCATTGCCGTCAGATGCCAGTTGCGCGACGATGGCGGTTGTCAGGGGAGTGGCGTTGACTGTCAGTGGCAAGCCAGCTGCAGGCGTGGTGGTAGCAACGCTCACCAGCGGGGGCGTGTTGCCTGTGGGGTCGGTGACGACTACGAAGAAGGGGGCCGTCTCTCCAGGCTTCAACGTACAGGTGAAGCTGCCCAGTGCGCTGGTCGTGATGGAACTTTCCTGGCAGGGTGAGTTGCCACTGCTGTCAGTTACTGTGACGTTGGCATTGGCTAGGGCGGCTCCGGTGGCCGCCGTACCGGTAAGGGACGCGCTGGCCGTGGGTGTGCTGGTGGTAGTGGCTGGCACAGAACCGCCGCTGCCTCCGCAGCCGGCAATGGTCAGCGCGGCTGCGCCTGCAATTGCCAGGCCCAGCGCCTGTAATCTGCGTATCTTCATTAATACTCCAAAAAAGTTGACTGTCGTTGGTCGATTGGGGCTTTGCGCCCGCTCATGAATCTATGGGTTTTGTGGTCTGGCGGACATCCCATGAATGTGGGAGCAGGGCAAGGCTGCCGGGCAGGGGCATCCCATACCTATGGGAGTGGCGCTGCCGCCCAAAGCCTTATGCTCGGACATTTCCTGTAGTTATCTCTTGGACATGGCAGCTTGGCGCGTATTGATTGTTGAGGATGACCCCGTCATGCGGGAGTTTTTCGCCGCCAGCGTTTCGCACAACGCGAAGCTCGTGCTGGCTGCCAGTCTCGGCACCAAAGGGGATGCCTTGGCCTGGCTCGGCGAGGCTTCCCATGCGGTGGATGTGCTCCTGACAGATTTGGGACTGCCCGATGGAAGCGGGCTTGAAGTGATTCGCCATGCCTCGCGGTTGCATCCGGCTTGCGAATCCCTTGTGATCTCGATGTTCGGCGACGAAGAAAATGTGCTGGCCAGTATTGAAGCTGGTGCTTTGGGTTACATCCACAAGGACTCCGCGCCCGATGACATCGCCCTGACCATTCTGGAGATGAAGGCGGGTGCGTCGCCCATATCGCCCATGATCGCGCGCCGAGTGCTGTCCAAATACCTCAGCCTGCAAGCTGGGGAGTTGAGAGCCCTGGTATCAGAGCCATTGCTGCCAGCCAGCCAGGACGCTGGAGGCAGTGGGACATCGGGGATGCGCTCTCTGTTGTCCGGGCGTGAGCAGGAGGTGTTGGGACTTATCGCCCGGGGCTTCTCGTATCAGGAAATAGCGCGGTTACAGTCGGTCAGCGTGCACACTGTCCAGACACACATCAAAAATCTTTACCGCAAGCTATCAGTCAATTCCAAGAACGAGGCTGTGTTCGAGGCTACTCGGCTGGGACTGTTGCCGTGATGTTTTTCAAGTCGGGCATTGTCGGCGGTGGCCGTTGACCGGGCGTTGCGTGATGGCATGGCGAACCGTCAGGTATTTTTTGGTATGGCTGCTTCTGGGGCTTTTGATGGGTGCGAGCGCCCGGGCCGATGTTCAGGAGTTGCGCCAGGCAACGGCCTTCACAACGGTTGATGGTTCGAGCGAGAGTTCGACGGTTTCCTTGCCCTACAACTGGGACCGGCAGCACTCGGGTCGTGTCGGCTCCGCAACCTTCGAAGTTGCGTTTTCGCTGACAAATACGCCAGACACTCCCTATGCCGTTTATATCCAGCGGATCGGCAATGCTTACGAAGTCTGGCTAAATGGTATGTTGTTGCAGCGCAATGGAGACTTGGCGCAACCGAACGGTGCCGACTATGCCAAAGCGCCTCGATACATCGAGTTGCCCATGCAACTGTTGCAAAGCGACAACCTTTTTCGCATAGTCATACGCGCCGACAGCGGACGCCACAGCGGCCTCGCCCCATTGCTGGTTGGACCTGACAACGAGATCCGGAAATACTATGAAGAGGACTACCGATGGCAAGTTGCTGCTTCGCTCACGGTGGTCGTCCTGAGTCTTCTGGTCGGCGTTGCTGCTCTGATGTTGTGGCTGACTCAGGCCGATCCGACCCAGCTTGGCTGGCGCAGACGGGACAGCCTGTATCTGTACGCCTGCCTGGCCGAACTGGCTTGGGCCCTTCGTGTGGCTGACAAGTTGATCGATAACCCGCCGGTTTCCTGGCTCTGGTGGAATCCCCTGATGGCCATGTGCGCCGCCTGCTGGGTTTGTAGCATGGCCATGTTTTGTACTCAGGCAGCGGGTTGGGACGAGCACAGGCGATTGAAAAAGTTCAAAACCAGCTTGTTGCTGTTCGCTGCGGCAGGAGGGTTCGTCGGACTTGCAAGCACCTACTGGAAAGAACCGGTTCTGTTGACGACCTACTATGCCGTGACAAGCGCCTGGTGCATACCTTTCGCGCTGCTGTACATGGCACTTGCTACCCGCTCCAGCGCAAAGCGAGCCCATGTATTGGTTGCGATTGTGCTTTTGGTCAATGTAGCGGCTGGCTTTCGTGACCTAGTGGTGCTTCGTATGAGTGACTCGTTTGGCAATAGTTCCTACCTACGCTATACATCAGTCCTTTTTGGTCTTACGCTTGGGTACATTGCGCTCACGCGTTTCCGCGCGGCCAGCGCGCAAGCGCGGGACCTGATGGTCAATTTGTCCTCGTTGGTGGCGCTGAAAGAGGCGGAGCTGGCGCAGAGCTATCGACAGTTGGAGCATTTCGCGCGCCAGCAGGAGCGCACGCGCATTCTGCGCGACATGCACGACGGCGTGGGCTCGCATATCAGCACGGCCATCCGCCAGCTCCAGTCGGGCAGGGCCAGCCATGGCGAGGTGCTGCTCACGCTGCGCGACTCGCTGGACCAGCTCAAGCTCACGATCGACGCAATGCACCTGCCCCCCGGTGACGTCACGGCCCTGCTGGCCAATATGCGCTACCGGCTGGAGCCGCGTTTTGCGTCTTCCGGCATCGACCTGCAATGGCATGTGGATTCGCTGGAGCCGCTGCCGCGCTTGGACGCCCAGGCCCTTCGCCAGCTGCAATACATGGTGTTCGAGGCCCTGTCCAACGTCCTGCAGCATGCCCAGGCTAGCATCCTGCGGATCGAAGCCCATGCCCTTGCTCCCGCCGGTGTGGTGATCCGTGTGGTTGACGACGGCTGCGGTTTTGATCTTGCGCAGGCAGGGCGCAAGGGGCTGCTGTCGATGGGTGAGCGCGCCCGGGCGATTGGCGCCGCACTGCACATCGCCAGTGCGCCAGGCCGCACCGCGGTCGAGATCCGGCTGGATTGATCTGGCTCGCGGCGTGCCGGGGGCGATAATCCCCAGCCTATGGCTGCGACCTTCGACAAACCCTCCCTGCTGCAGCGCGCCGCGCCCCTGTTCCAGGGCTTTGACGGGCCGCTCGCGCTGGCGGTGCTGTTGCTGGCGATTGCCGGCCTGCTCACCATGTATTCATCGGGCTACGACAATGGCACCCGTTTTGTCCAGCACAGCCGCAACATGCTGCTGGCTGCGGGCATCATGTTTGTGGTGGCCCAGGTGCCGCCCCAGCGCCTCATGAGCTTTGCCGTGCCGCTCTACACCGTGGGCGTGGGCCTGCTGGTGGCCGTGGCCCTGTTTGGCGTAACCAAGAAGGGGGCCCAGCGCTGGCTCAACCTGGGCGTGACCATCCAGCCCAGCGAAATCCTCAAGATCGCGATGCCGCTCATGCTGGCCTGGTGGTTCCAGAAGCGCGAGGGCCAGTTACGTGCGCTGGACTTCGTGGTGGCGGGCGCGCTGCTGGCGATTCCGGTGGGCTTGATCGTCAAGCAGCCCGACCTGGGCACGGCCATCCTGGTGCTCTCGGTGGGCCTGTATGTCATTTTCTTTGCCGGCCTGTCCTGGAAGCTGATCGTGCCGCCCCTGGTGCTGGGCCTCATCGCCGTGGCCCTGGTGATTTTTTTCGAGCCACGCCTGTGCGCCGACGGCGTTCGCTGGCCGGTGTTGCATGACTACCAGCAGCAGCGCATCTGCACCCTGCTGGACCCCAGCCGCGACCCGCTGGGCAAGGGCTTTCACATCATCCAGGGCATGATCGCCATCGGCGCGGGCGGCGTCACTGGCAAGGGTTTCATGCAAGGCACGCAGACCCACCTGGAGTTCATCCCCGAGCGCACCACGGACTTCATCTTTGCCGCCTATTCCGAGGAGTTTGGCCTGCTGGGTAACCTGGCGCTGATTGCCGGCTTCATCTTCCTGATCCTGCGCGGCCTGGCCATCGCGCTGGAAGCGCCGACCCAGTTTGCGCGCTTGCTGGCGGGCAGTGTGACCCTGATTTTCTTCACCTATGCCTTTGTCAACATGGGCATGGTCAGCGGCATCCTGCCAGTGGTCGGCGTGCCCCTGCCCTTCATCAGCTACGGTGGCACCGCCATGGTCACGCTGGGCCTGGGCATCGGCATCCTGATGTCGATCGCCAAGTCTAAGCGCCTGGTGCAAAGCTGATCGCCAGATCCATTGCGGGAAAGACCGGATTACATGAACGCAGTGAATGAATTTGCTATGTCCTCAACAAATCAGGTCGGAATCGTCGGGGTCGGCAATATGGGCAGCGGGATGGCGCAGCGCCTGCTCAGCTTGGGCTGGCAGGTCGGCGTGTGCGAC
>Ga0007834_1000498_pt1 | contig 12060 bp, 11 predicted proteins | sample CryBogCBE06Nov07_FD_71233 | JGI IMG/M metagenome (GOLD analysis project Ga0007834, IMG submission 71233) | Freshwater microbial communities from Crystal Bog, Wisconsin, USA - CBE06Nov07 | ecosystem: Environmental > Aquatic > Freshwater > Lake | place: Crystal Bog, Wisconsin, USA | collected...
CGGCGCGACAGCCGTCATGTGGAGGGAATCCCCCGATTGGGCATCCCGGTGTTCCGTTCCATCAACGGGCCCACGGGCGTGGGAGGCGGTGATTGCAGCCCTGATGGCAAGGCCACTGCCGTTCCGACTGGGCTGGCCGTCGCCGCAACCTGGGACCCGACGGCTGCCTATCGTTGGGGTGACATCGCCGGCAGCGAAGTGCGGGCCAACGGACACCATGCCTTCTATGCCCCTGGCGTGAATCTGGCACGTGTGCCCGAGGCCGGCCGCAACTTCGAGTATTTTGGTGAGGATCCTTACCTCGCTGGGCGGCTCGCGGCGGCGCAGACGCTGGCCATCCAGTCCCACGGGGTGCACGCAGTCGGCAAACATTTTGTCGCCAACGAGCAGGAGACCCAACGCATGACCATGAACTCTGTCGTGGCGGACCGGGTTCTCCACGAACTGTATTTGCTGCCCTTCGAGATGATGATCCGGGATGCGGACATGGCGTCCGTCATGTGTTCCTACCCGCGTGTCAATGGCGCCTTTGCCTGCGAAAGCCCCGTGCTTCTTGGAAATATCCTGCGCAAGGAGTTCGGTTTCAAGGGCTATGTGGTATCCGATCGGGGCGCAACCAATAGCACGGTTGCAGCGATCAAGGCCGGCATGGATCTGGAGCTCAATTCGACTCCCAAACATTTCACGCAGGAGTTGGTCAGCCGCGCTCTGGAGTCCGGGGAAATCGTCGTGGAGGATCTCGACCGAATGCTGGTGCATCGGTATGCAAGCATGTTCAGGTTCGGCCAGTTTGACAACCCGATTGTGGGTGTCACGCCCATCGATTTCCCCAAGCATGGCCAGATTGCACGAACCATTGCCGAAGAGGGTGCTGTGCTCCTCAAGAACGATTCGGGCTTGCTGCCGCTGAATGCGCAAAGCGTGCGCACGATTGCCGTCATCGGGCCCCAAAGTCTCGCAGGGGAGGCCAGGCTCCCCGCGACGGGCCCGGAGGGCCAGATCCGGGTCAACGCCCCCTACACGGTCGCGCCTGTGGCGGGGCTGAAGAATGTCCTGGCGGCTCTGGGATCCCAGGCGGCAGTCAGCTTCAACGATGGCACTGACCTCAAACAGGCCGTGGAACTGGCCAGGTCTTCCGATGTCGTCATCGTGATGGTTGGCGATCAGTCCATTGAGGGAGTGGATCGTGCGGATCTGGCTCTGCACGAGCGGAACAAGGTCGACCAGAATGCGCTGGTCACTGCGCTCGCTGACGCAAACCCCCGTACGGTCGTTGTACTCAAGAACAGTGGGGCGGTCCTGATGCCATGGCTGGACCGGGTCCATGCCGTGCTGGCGGTCTGGCAGCCAGGCCAGGAGGACGGCACCGCCGTGGCCAATCTGGTGATGGGTGTTGTCAATCCGTCAGGCAAACTGCCTGTGACTTTTCCAAACAGCAGCCGGGAAGGCGGTGGCTCAGCCACGCCAGAGCAATGGCCTGGTGTGGTGGTGAATGGCATCCTGACTGCGCGCTATACGGAAGGGCTCCAAATGGGCTACCGCTGGTACCAGGCGCAAGGAAAGAAGCCCGTCTTTCCATTTGGATTCGGGTTGTCTTACACCAGCTTTGAGTACGCACCGGCTGTAGCGACCAGTGCGCGCGTGACCCAAGGGCAACCGATCACCATTTCCGTTGGCGTACGCAATTCCGGGGACAGGGCAGGTGCCGAGGTTGTTCAGATTTACGCGGGATTTCCGGATGCCTATGGAGAGCCCCCCAAACGTCTGATCGGCTTTGAAAAGGTGTTTTTGAATCCGGGCGAAAGGCGGGACGCCCGTATCACGCTGGACCCATCCGCATCAAACCACCCCTTTTCGTATTGGAATGAGAAGGCCAGCCGGTGGGATCTGATGACTGGCAAAGTCCTGATTTACGTGTCCCGTTCGTCCAGCGACGTTCAGTCAACCATTGAAATGGACGCCCGGTAGCATTTGGGCCTGACCGAGGGGCTCTGTCGCCGGCGAAGACAACCGCCGAGGTTGGCAGAAAACGGCCTTGAAATTAAATTCGCTATGCCGTATACTTATTCGACACAGCGAATTTAATTTCAAGGACGTCGCACCATGGGTCAATCGAAACAGGCCGATCGAGCCTCGGGCAAGCCGGCTGGCGCTCTGGCCGGCGTGCGCATCCTCGACCTCACCACCGTGGTCATGGGTCCGGCGGCAACCCAGATCCTGGGCGACATGGGCGCTGATGTCATCAAGGTCGAGCAGCCTTCTGGCGACACGATGCGCCTGGTGGGTCCTTTTCGCCATCCCGGCATGGGCCCGCTCTTTTTGCAAGCCAATCGCAACAAGCGCAGCGTGGTTCTGGACCTCAAATCTGCAGAGGGGCGTTCGCCTCTGCTGGCGCTCGCCGCCAGCGTTGACGTGGTCGTCTCCAACATCCGGCCACAAGCGATGGCCCGGCTCGGGCTGGACTACGCTGCCGTCAGCGCGGTCAACCCACGCGTGATCTTTTGCGCAGCGGTCGGCTACGGAGCGGGGGGCCCCAACGCAGGCAAGGCGGTGTATGACGACCTGATGCAGGCTGCCTCGGGTATCTCGGGCCTGTTCCGGGCGGTCGATGGCGCACCGCGCTACGCGCCGGTGAACATCTGCGACCGGGTGGTCGGCTTGTATCTCAGCATTGCGATCCTGGCGGCCTTGCAGCACCGCAACACCAGCGGGCAAGGCCAGGAGGTGGAAGTGCCTATGTTCGAGACCATGGCGCAGTTCGTATTGGGGGACCACATGGGCGGCGGAGCCTTCGTGCCGCCCGAGGGGCAGATGGGTTATCTGCGCCTGCTTTCCCGCACGCGGGGGCCCTATGCCACGCGGGATGGTCATCTCTCGCTGGTGGTTTACACCGACAGCCACTGGCGCGCCTTTTCGCAGATGGTGGGCCAGCCCGATTTATTGGCCCGTGATGCGCGGTTTGCAAGCCAGCAGACCCGTACGGTGCATGCCGAGGATGTGGGGCGCTTCCTGGCCAAGCACTTGGCAGGCAAGCCCAATGCTGAATGGCTTGCCCTGCTGACCGAGGCCGACATTCCTGCCTCTTCCGTCAACGACATCGAGGACCTGTTTGAAGATCCCCACCTGAAGGCGGTTGGATTTTTCAGCGAAATGGAGCATCCGACCGAAGGCCTGCTCAAGGTGGCGCGGTTTCCGGTTTCGTTCAGCAAATCCCCGGCCTCCATCCGCTACCTGGCACCGACCTTGGGCCAGCACACGGAGGAAGTGCTGGCTGAAACGGGACGCAGCAGTATCCAGGCCAAGCCATGAGGTTCGACGTCCTGGCCGACACCCCCGAACGCATGGCCCTGCGTGAGGCGGTCAAGGCCCTGTGTGACCACTTTGACGACGACTACTGGTCCGACCTGGACACCACGCATACTTTTCCCCACGCTTTTGCGGCAGCTGTCGCCGAAGGTGGCTGGCTCGGCATTGCCATGCCCCAGGAATATGGCGGCTCGGGGCTCGGTGTCACCGAGGCGGCCATCATGATGCAGACCATTGGTAGTTCGGCCGGCGTGTTTGCGGCCTGCTCGACGGTTCATATCAACATCTTCGGGCTGCATTCCATCGTGAAGCACGGCAGCGAAGCGCAAAAGCGCGATTGGCTTCCGCAAGTCATCAGCGGGAACACGCGCGCCTGTTTTGGCGTGACCGAGCCCGATGCCGGGCTGGATACGGCGCGCATCAAGACCCGCGCCGTAAGCAAGGGTGACCACTATGTGGTGCACGGCCAGAAACTCTGGACAAGTACCGCCCAACAGGCTGACAAGATAGTTTTGCTGGCACGCACCACGCCAATCGAGGAATGCGCGCGGCCTACCGACGGGCTTACCTTGTTTTTTGCCGATATGGACCCCCGAACCGTCACCGTGACCGAAATCCCCAAGATGGGCCGGCACGCAGTGGATTCCAACCAGGTGTTCATTGACGGGCTGCAGATTCCTGTCGAACACCGTATCGGCGCCGAAGGCATGGGATTCCGTTACATCCTGGATAGCCTCAACCCCGAGCGCATCCTCAACGCTGCAGAAGTGCTGGGCATCGGTCGCCGCGCCCTTGACAAGGCAGCCCACTATGCCAGCGAGCGCGTGGTGTTTGGCAGGCCGATCGGCCAGAACCAGTCCATCCAGCACCCGCTGGCAGAGTGCTGGTCCGAGCTGTATGCGGCGGAGCTGATGACCCTGCATGCCGCGCAGCTCTACGACGTGGGCCAGCCCTGTGGCGCGCAGGCCAATGCCGCCAAATACCTTGCGGCCGATGCCGGGTTCCATGCTTGTGACCGTGCCATCCGCACCCACGGCGGGATGGGCTATGCGCGGGAGTACCACGTTGAGCGCTATTTCCGCGAAATGGTGGCCTGCCAGCTCGCACCGGTTTCGCGCGAAATGATCTTGAATTTCATTGCCGAGCGCGAGCTGGGCCTGCCCAAATCCTATTAAGAGACACCTCTGTGAGCAACAACCCCGCGCCCCTCCTTGTCCATGAGCAGAACGCCGCCTTGTGGATCACGATCAACCGGGAGGAGCGGCGCAACGCCATCAACTCCGATGTGATTGAAGGCATCCACGAAGCCGTGCGTGCTGCAGCGCGGCGCACGGATATACGGGCCTTGGTGCTCACCGGTGCAGGACGCAAGGCATTTTGCGCGGGGGCTGACCTGTCCCGTGGTACCGATGTTTTCGCAGATGCGCCCAGTGAGCCGACAACCGATTTCGGGCGCCTTGCGCGCAGCTTTCGCGCCTTGGGCCTTCCCAGCATCGCGCGCATCAACGGGGATTGCGTGGCAGGCGGCATGGCATTGATGTCCCTGTGCGACCTGGCCGTGGTGGCCGACCACGCGCGTTTTGGATTGCCGGAGGCCAAGGTCGGCGTCTTCCCGATGCAGGTTCTGGTCTATCTGAGGCGGCTGATGCATCCGCGGCATGTGCAGGAGCTGTGCCTCACAGGCGAACTCATCAGCGCCCAAAGGTCTCTGGAAGTCGGGCTGGCCAACCGTGTCGTTCCGTTTGAAGAACTGGACGCCCAGGTGGACACGCTGCTCGGGCGCATGGTGGCGATGTCCCCATCCGCACTCACGCGCGGCAAATATGCGATGGCCGCCATGGAGTCCATGGGCTTCCACGAGGCCCTGGCTTTTGCCGAGACCCAGATCGCCTTGGTCTCGCGCACCGAGGATGCCCGCGAGGGCCTGGCCGCATTCAATGAGAAGCGCAGGCCCCGCTGGGCTGCCGACGCCGGGAGGCAAGCATGACAGGCAAACTGCTTCGTATCGGAGGGGCTTCCGGTGCCTGGGGCGACAGCCCGATGGCAATCGGGCAGCTATTGCAAAGCGATGTGCAGTACCTCATGATGGACTACCTGGCCGAAGTCACGATGTCCTTGCTTGCGCGGGCCCGCATGAAATCTCCCGAGGCGGGCTATCCGCCGGATTTTGTGGGCTACCTCAAGCCTCATTTGGGCGAACTGGCGAGGCGAGGCATCAAGGTGGTGAGCAACGCCGGAGGCGTCAACCCCCAGGCCTGCAAGCGGGCCCTGGAAGCGCTATGTCTGGAGCAGGGGCTGACCCTCAAAGTCGCCGTGGTCGAAGGGGATGACCTGATGCCCATGGCAGAGGTCCTGCGCAATGAGGGTGTGCGCGAATGGGTCAGCGGTGCCCCGCTTCCCGCCAACTTGCTCACAGCCAATGCCTACCTTGGTGCGTTGCCGATTGCGGCAGCGCTTGTGCGGGGTGCAGACGTCGTCATCACCGGCCGCTGCGTCGACAGTGCTCTGGCCCTGGGCATCCTGATGCACGAGTTCGGGTGGCAATCCGACGACTATGACCGCCTGGCAGCGGGCAGCCTGGTCGGTCATGTGCTGGAATGCGGCCCTCAGGCCACGGGTGGCGTCTTCACGGATTGGGAAGCGGTGCCCGACTGGTTCAACATCGGCTACCCGATTGCTGAATGCAGCGCAGACGGCAGCTTTGTCCTGACCAAACCCGAAGGAACCGGGGGCCTGGTCATTCCGGCTACCGCCGCCGAGCAGGTTCTCTATGAAATTGGCGATCCGGCAGCCTATATCCTGCCCGACGTCATCGCCGATTTTTCCCATGTTCGGATCACGCAGGCCGGGCCGCACCGGGTTCACATCAGCGGCGCCAAAGGCCGCGCGCCGACCACGCACTACAAGGTTTCAGCCACCTACCAGGATGGGTTTCGCGCCGTGGCCATGGTGTGCATCGTCGGATTTGACGCGGCCCGGAAGGCGGAACACACCGCATCTGCGCTCGTAGCCCGCGCACGCATGCTATTTGCGCTTCGGGGAATGCAGGATTTCAGCGCCATCCACACCGAAGTGTTGGGCGCTGAGGCGTCCTATGCTGCAAAGTCCGCCGCGCGGGCATCGCGCGAAGTCATTTTGCGCCTCGTGGTTGACCATGCGGATGCCCGGGCACTCGACGTGTTTGCGCGTGAACTGGGCTCGGTCGGCCTGAGCTGTGCCCAGGGGACCGCAGGTTTGATCGGCGGTCGCCCGAAGGCAACGCCAGTGGTGAAGCTCTATACCTTCTTCATTCCCAAGGCGCGCATCGGGGCCATACAGGTACAACTGGGGGCTTCTGCGTCCTTTGGGGTGTCCATTCCCGCCGGCGAAGAACCGGGGCCTACGCCGGTGGCAGCCAACGGAACCAAATCAGGTGAGGCAGGCGCCGGCAGCACGATCCTAGTTCCGCTCCGAGCGGTTGCGCATGCCCGTTCAGGGGACAAGGGCAACTCATCGAATATCGCGATTTTTTGCCGCAAGCCGGAATACGTCCCCTTTCTGCGCCGGATTCTGACCCCCGATGCGTTGGCCGAGCATTTCGCACAGGTGGTGCAGGGGCCCGTTCGCCGCTACGAGGCACCGGGCCTTGACGCGTTCAATTTTGTGCTGGAAGACGCATTGGGTGGTGGCGGAATGGCCTCTGCGCGCATCGATTCTCAGGGCAAGGCCTATGGCCAGCGCGCCCTGGAAATGAAGGTGGCTGTTCCCGCTGAGTGGGACGTGCACGACATCAACCCCGTAGAAGGAGACTGATATGCGAACCCTCAGAATCGGCCGCCTGCAGGCCGCCATGGCTCTGGCCTTGCTGGCAACGGCCTGTGCCCAGAAAACGCCGTTGCCGGCACCCGCGTTCACCCTGTCGAGTCCGGACTTCAAGCCCGGGGAGATGCTGGCCCCGCGGTTTACCGGGAACGTGCTCGGCTGCAAGGGGGATAGCGTTTCGCCGGCCTTGCAATGGGCAAATCCGCCAGAGGGAACCAAGAGCTTTGCCCTGATGGTCCACGACCCGGATGCCATTACCGGCGGGGCCGGCATCTGGCATTGGGTTGTGCTGAACATTCCGCCGTCTGCACGCGCCATTGCGCAGGGCGCAGGCACGGCCGACGGGACCCAGTTGCCGCCTGGCAGCCGGCAGGTGACCAATGACTATGCCGGACTGACTGGCTCAGCGGGTTGGGGAGGGCCTTGCCCGGTGGTGGGCCAAAAGCCGCACAGCTACAACTTCACACTGTACGCATTGAAGGTGGACAAGATCAACCTGCTTCCTGCGGCGACCGCATCGCAGGCGGGCTTTATCGTCAATCTCAACGCCATCGGCCAAGCGCGGCTGAGCGCCACCTATGGCCGCTGACATTCCGCCCAATTTGACAACCACGGAGACTCCCATGAAAAAACTCTTTCCGGCTTTTATTGCAGGCTTGTTCATGGCCTGGGCGAGCGCTAGCGCGCTGGCACAAACCAGTGACTATCCTGGCACCAAGCCGATCACCATCATCGTGCCCTTTGCGGCGGGCAGCGGAACGGATCTCGTGGCACGCACCCTGTCCACCGCGCTGACCAAACAGTTCAAAAATACCAGTTTCATCGTTGACAACAGACCCGGAGCCAACGGAATCATTGCCGCAACCGCCGCATCCAAGGCGACGCCCGATGGTTACACCTGGTTCCTCACGACCAACACCACCCAGTCAGTCAACCCCTTCCTCTACAAAAAGCTGCCCTACGACGCGATCAACGACTTCACCCCCGTCGGGTTGATCGGCTCGACCGCCCCCGCCTTGTTGGCTGCCGCCCAAAACCCGGCAAAAAACATCAAGGACGTCATCGCTCAGGCCGGGCAAAAGCCGGCAGGCCTGAATTTTGCGGCAACCAATACGTCCAGCCTTGCAGGGGCTGAACTCTTCCGCTTCAAGAGCGGAGCCAAGCTCACGACCATCAATTACAAGGTGGCTCCCCAGGCGTTGACTGACCTGCAGGGGGGGGCAGTGGACTTCTTCTTCGGCGACCTCGCTTCCGGCGGCGCACTGGTGCGCGGCGGCAAGCTCAAGGCCTTTGCTGTGCTCAGCGACAAAAGGCTGCCTGGTTTCCCGGACGTTCGCACCATGGAAGAACTCGGCTATCCCGGCATGGAGATCCCCATCTGGATCGGTTTGTTCATGCCCAAAGGAACACCCGATGCCATCGTCAAGCAAGTCAACAAGGCCCTGCAGGCAGCCCAAAAGCAGCCTGAACTGGTCAAGACACTCAACGACGCAGCGATCAATGTGCAGGCCACGGACACCGATGTATTTGGGGTATATGTCGCCTCGCAATATGCCCGTTGGGCCAAGCTTGCCCGCGATTTCAACCTGCAAACGGAATAGAAAGAACCTGCCATGCACAACAAGTACGTGATCCGTCCGGAGGACGTCACCCCCTACAGCCCGGCCAACCACACCGGCACCAGAAACTACCGCATGGTGGCACCCGGTGTGAACGGTGCGCAGTTCATGGAAATCATCTATGGGGACATCGAACGCCACGAAGGCTCCGTGGCCCATGCGCACCCCGACCTCGAACAGGCCACCTATGTGATTGAGGGCGAAGCTACGGCGGAAGTCGATGGCACGGTCTACAGCGTCAAGGCCGGCGACCTACTCTTTTTTCCTGCAAAAGTATTCCACGACCTCAAGGTCATCAGCGAGCGGATCAAGCTGCTCGTGATTTATTCCCCGCCGTATGGCGAAGCTCCCGAGAAGGTCATCAAGCGCGCCTGATTTACACTGGCCCGCATGTCCAAGATTGTCTATCGTACGCTGGATTTTTTTGAGGCATTTGCATCACGCAAGGTGCCGCTGTCCCTCACTGACCTCTCCAACATCCTCGGTGTTCCGGCTTCGAGCTGCCACGATGTGGTGCGCGCGCTCGAGGAGCGCGGCTATCTGAACGAGGTGCGCCCGCGCGGTGGCTATTACCCCACCTCGCGGCTGTTCGCTGTAGCTAAGGCCATTGTCGAGCACGACCCGATAGCCCAGCGCTGCGAACCGCTCCTGCAGGCCGTCTGCAACCAGTTCAAGGTCTCGGCCTGGCTGGGCAAAGCCAGCGGACTGCGGGTTACCTACCTAGTTGTGTGCAACTCTGCCGATCCCCTGCGCTACAGCGTGGAGGTCGGTGGCACATCGCGCAGCCTTTATGCCACCTCCTCCGGCAAGGCCTTGCTGGCGAGCTATCCGGCAGATGAGCAAAAGCGCATTCTTGAAGGAATGACTTTGGTCCCGCTCACGCCTTCGACCATTGTCTCGGTCAAGGCTTTGCTCAAGGACCTGCACGCGGGTGAGCAACGCGGCTGGTTCATCAACCGGGAAGAAAGCGTCGAAGATTCGCTGGCCATATCAGCGCGCTTTGAATGGAGCGGATCGCTCTACACCATCACCGTTGCGGGGAGCCTGCAGCGCATGGATCGGCAGCTCGACGAAATTGTTGCGGCGACCCTTGCGGTCGCCAATGCGCTGAAAATGCGCACCACACTCTAGGCTTCGCGGCACGCCTCCATCGGAAATCCGATCCCCTTTGCAGGATCTGCAGCGCCATGGCGAAACAGGCCGATATCTGGCACTCGGATCAGCCGATTGGCTTCATCCTGGCTGCCCGACAGCCATTGCTCCCAGTCTTCCTGCTCTATGGGTACCACGGCCCTCTTGTCCTGCCTGTCGGGCGGCAGCTTGGGGTCAGGCTTGTGCATCAGGCCCAGCAGCGGATGCCCGTCGCAGTTCTGGGTCAGCATGCTGTAGTGGGTCAATACCTCGCCGGTGGCCGGGTCAGTCCATTCGTCCCAGATGCCGGCCAATGCCCAGGGCTGCCCATCGGCCCGGGCGAAGCGCCACCAGATGTTCTTGCCGGTGCCCCAGTAGGGCTCGTCATAGCTGTCGGCCGGTATGAGACAGCGCTGGCCGCGTGACCAGGCAAATCGGTAGGTCCAGGCGCTGGCCACCGTTTCCCGCCGTGCATTGTTCGTGGACATGCGCTTGCCCGTGCGCGTCATGGGAATGCGGGTCTGGCTGCCCGGTGGGATCATGCCCCACTGTCCGATGGCACAGGTGCCACGGGGCAGCAGGATGGGGCCCATCTTCAGGGGCGCAATGACGGGACCATAGTGCACCGGGGGCAGAACCACCTTGGCCCAGGTTTCCAGGCGGTCACGCGGGGTGGACTGGTAGAGGTTGCACATGGGGGGATTTTGGCGGGAATTTGATTCCTGCTCATCTGGCGCAATGGCCGAAAGCGTCACAGCAATCAAGGAAAATCACAGTTATGGCCTTGGATATTGAAACTGTGGGTGAAATTGACGCCGTGATCGGCAGCTGGTGCCTCAACAAGGTAACCGCATCGATCAAGGCAAAGCTGGACCACGACTATGAAATCGACGGGCAAGCCGTGACCCTTTTTGAGGTTCGCCCGATTTGGAGAGGAAGTCCGGGGCAGCGCATGCGCCTTCCCTTTGCGAGATTTCGCTACGTCAAGAGTACCGGCCTATGGCAGATCTACTGGATGCGCCAGAACGGCAAATGGAATTCATACGAGCCGGCAAGTGCTGCTTGCACACTGGAAGAGGCTCTGGACCAAAGCTTGATGTAACCCAGCCTACCATGCTGTGTGATGCCGGGAACTGTAGCGCTGTCAGTCCTACAACTGCGAGTAATACGTTGCTGCTTATGAAGGCGTTACTTGCCAATGGATTGGCCAAAGACTTCTCCCCCTGCGAAGCCAAGCCAAAAGATCAGTCGTGTACAAGCGATGATATCGGTCTTTTAGTTTTTGGAGGTCCTGTTCCTGGCAGGGGCGCAGTGAAAGGGATGTCGGTGCTATCTGTTCTAGGCACACCCGATGGACGTGGCCTAAATTTACACGTTCAAGTCCACGAAACTTGGTATGGAGTGCCACTGATATGCGCCTCCACTGATGCCATGGTTCATATTAACGAAAAAAGGCAAGTCGTATTGGATTTGTCGCCGTACTACTGCAACTGGGCAGTTGTTGGAAACATGATAACCAACGTTTCAATGGTCTTTGACCGCATAGATTTACGTGAAAGAAAGTTAGCTGCTCATTACAGTATTCAGGTTGCTGGGACGGCAAATGGCGGAGGTTCGGGTTATGCAGCTTTTACAGTTCCCGATACCCGCCTGCCCGAACAAATCCAAGCGGAGCTGAATTCTCTGAAAAAACCTCAATTACTTACGACCACCGAGCTAATCGCACTGCCCGCTCCCTCACAGCACTCAACCAGAGATAACGATATTGAGCGTAAGGTTGCCATTGTTTTGGGGAATGGAGCTTATCCAAAAAATCCGCTAGCCAATACATTAAATGATGCAAAAGCCATATCGGAAACACTCAAAAATATGGGGTTTGATGTTGCAACCGTTCTGGATGCAAACATTGACACCATGAGTAATGCAATCAAGACCTTCATGATTGATGCTCAAAGTAGTTCAATTGCGCTAATCTACTATTCAGGCCATGGTGTAGAGATAAATGGAAAGAATTTTCTAGTTGCCACTGACGTAGATTTATCTTCACCCCAGCAGGTTTTAAGCCATAGCATAGACGTGACAGAAATGTATCCGTCCGGCGAACTCACCTTGAATTGGCGAAGCTGAACAAGGATGCTTGTGTCCACAAACTTTAGATGGACACATGTACACAACTCCGACCCCACCAGCCACTGGCAACCCG
>Ga0007834_1000501_pt1 | contig 11976 bp, 10 predicted proteins | sample CryBogCBE06Nov07_FD_71233 | JGI IMG/M metagenome (GOLD analysis project Ga0007834, IMG submission 71233) | Freshwater microbial communities from Crystal Bog, Wisconsin, USA - CBE06Nov07 | ecosystem: Environmental > Aquatic > Freshwater > Lake | place: Crystal Bog, Wisconsin, USA | collected...
AAAACGAACGTAAATCCACAGCTTACACGCACATTCATCTAACCTGGCCAGCCATACACAAATAAAATTCTTGATGATAATCTTAGATGCACATGCAAGAATGTAACGAGAATTTGAACTTTTATCAACGAGTCTTTATTTGTAACATTCGCGACGTTGGGACGTACTGATATGAATGCCGAGGAGTTAGCTTACAGGGCACATATATCTGTAGGAAACACGGATGAGACGATCGCGAAGAACCTTGTCCTCGGTACTAAATTCGTGATGACTTCTCTCCGGACCACATGCGGTGGGAGCCCTGTACATCCTTCTGTGAGAGCATTCAGCTGTCCACGGATGCACCCTGTTTTCCGTTCGCACGGCTGAGTTCGAGGACATTCACTCGCGTGCCCCACAGCGACACGGACGCAGACCCCTCCTCGACCTTGTCCAGGCCCTCCCGCTCCTTCAAACCGTACTTCACCAGATCGGCGCGACATGTGGCCACATCCATCGCCGTGCCATTTATCATACTGATATTGGTGTACGGACCATACGCGCTGCCTCGCGCACGTAAGGCATCGAGGTCATGGGACACTGGAGGGTGACTGTACGCCAAGAAACCGTTACGTCTGATCCACCGACTCAGATCCGCGGTGATGTAGTACCGGAGGAGTGTCGCACATGGTTCAATAAGGCGGGGGACGGAGTTGGGGAGTTTGACAGGGTCTGGTTGACGAGAAGGCCAATGGGGAGAAGGATCGACTCCGAAAAGTATGTTTATGTACAACAGTTTGGAGGAAAATTCTAACATAGGAAGAGAATGAATAAAGGCGGAGGGTTCGAAGCAGTCGTGAATTACGATATCTCTTGCCACAGACGTGATTGAATTCGACGGAATCAACCTCAAGGTGCATTGCATCCGGAAAGTCATCAAAGAAGTTGTGGAAAGATCGAGTCTCTTTTTCTTTTCATTGAAGTAGTCGAGTAAGGTCTTGCACTTCATGTGACGGCGGTTCTCCGGGCGAAATAAAGTGAAATTGAAATATTGTTCCATGGAGCCGTACAGGTATGTGGCGTTCCAGTCTCTGTTCGCAGTGGCTTCGCACAGGTCCCCCTGCTGCGTCAGATACACGGGGCCACCCGCCGGCTTTGATCGTTCTATCGTGGTGGTTGATACCCTTCCTCCCCAATCGCCGCCTTCTAGATGTCCGAAATAGCGAACATTCGTCACATTTACGTAATTCCAAGTCAGGTTTGATTTCAATATGCTCTCGATCACCGCTGGGACGGAAAGGCCGGTTTGGCTCCGGGTCAGCTGCTGGCCGTCAATCATATTAAAATGCAAGTGTGTGTTTGCGTCTCCATGGTAAATTATATTCAATCTTTCGACTAGATGAAGAAATTTTGTGAGCGTGTCGGCGACTGGAATATCTTCCGCACAACTCAAACTGGACTGGAACAGCTTTGCACGAGGACAAGTGCTGTTTAGAATACTCATAACTGTCGCCCAGGGAGTGTAGCTGTAATAGCGAAGTGAGTTCACCACAACTCTTTGTGAACACAAAATGCGCGGCTTGAATTGGAGGCCTGCATAGTGAATGAAACCGTTGTACTGAAACAAAATCAGAAAATTTTTCGAGTAATTCGGCAGATGTCGCATATTAAACCGCTCACTCAGTCGCTTCCACGAGCGGTGGAACAGAAGAACAGTGTACTGCAGAGATCCAGCACTAATGACTTGATCGACAGCGTTCGCTTGGGCAATCGTATTCGCCCGATTTAATATTCCTTCCTGGTTATATTTCCGAATATTGATGAGCATGACGCCATCATTCGGGTAATCCGGAACCGCGTTACGGAACTCGTCCTTCGTAATGAGGGAGGATGATAATGACGTCATTGTCGTGGTAGAGGTCAGCGGATCAGAATCGTTTCCTCGGAAAGCTTTCATAACCAGGGGATGGCTCGCATTGTAATGCCTTGTGTATTGCTGGGCCGCGGTAACAGGACAACTGTCTAGGACAATACCGACGAGTTCATTTTGAGTAAAATCATTCGCCCAAAGTTCTTCCAAACAGCAGGAAACAATTATGTCATTATCTAAGTAAATCATGCGTTCATATTGGCTGAAAATAGATGGGACGTAAAATCGCGCGATATCCGCGCCTGTAGACGACGAATAGTGCTGTTTTCTAACTCCTTTTTTGGTTTGAAGGAAGAATCCCGAATCCTTCGATAATGTAAATGGTTTTACTTCAAAATTTACTCCAGGAACGCATTCGGCGATGCGAGCGTTAAGCTCAACGGCTAATAACTCCGCTTTATCCATGTTAAGTCCACATGCAACCACGTAAACTATAACATTCTGGTGATTGATTGCAGTCTGGTGTATTGACGCAATTAACATTATCGCATCTTTTGCCGACCCCTCATCAACAGCTATAGCGATCCGAATAGGATATACGTTATATCCTTTTGCAAAGGTGCTCCATGTCAAAATAATTGTTTGAAATATGAAGAGGAAGTAAATAGATATGCTACCCTGAACAAGAATATTTACCATGTCTGAAAATGATTTTGCAATGATTACTTGCTCACAACAACCGAATCTTTTACTCTAACGTTTTCGAAATGGTTCCATTTGCTTTTATGTAATTTACAACAAAGATGAAAATAAAATAAGTCTGATTGTATCCAAGTAGTCCACTCAATCAAAATTTGTCAAAGGTCAATGTAGTGTAAATAAAATAAAGGCAAACGTGAGATTTTAAAATTTAAACTATGACATCTGGCTGAGAAACATGATGCCAATGACAGTGAGAGTTGTGGCTGTGCAAGCTCTGTTGAGAACATGAGAAAAACGGCAATCAGTTTTGGTTATCACAGCTTGTTTAACTGGGTCAGCAGTCGTACCTATGAATACATTTTTTAAATTTGGAGCTAATTAGTTGGAGGGAATAATTTAAGTATTCGTTTATTGGCAGTCTTGCCGTCTATTATCAACCAAATTCGATATGAATTATAATAAAATTGACAAAGAACCTAATACTCTTCCCAATCAGCCCCAGCCTGTACTCCGAGTTGTAGACTTTCTCGTAGATCCATATCATATATTACGGTCAGAGCGAGAACAGCGTTTATTGTATTTTTCGTTTATCAATCTTCTCGCTGTAATCGTTGTTGCTGTCACTGGGGATGCTACCGATCAAAATTTGACGCAAACGTCCAGAACTGTTTCTTTTGCTGGAGCAGTACTGATGCTACTTTTTTTCATCTTTATTAGCCTGCTTCTTTATTTTTCTCCTAGAGAGTGTGTACGATCTGCCAGTCCCCTCTATGTGTGTGGAATTTTATGTATTTCAGAATTTTTAATCGGTGGTAATGGGTTGGGTGTGGGTGGCTCATTTGCAGTGCGTGGAGTGACGTATATTTTGGTAGGGACAAATTCATTGGTGGACTCCACGGGATACATAGAATGGACTCTTTTTCGGTTGGTTGCGGCTATAGCATTAGAAATCGCGGGGTGGTCGTTGTTGGTAATGATCCATGTAGACCAATACAGTGGTGGGAGCTTGTTGTTGATTCATCACGTAATTGTCAGTCTGGTGATCACGATCCCATTGTGGTCTGTATTATATTTACATTTGCAAAAACGATTTGAAGATTACATACACCCGGAAGAACGATCGAAAATAATCAAAACAATGAACGATTTCGCCTCTCCACATTCAGTGCATCAAGCAGAAACAAACCAGCAGGAACCAGATCGGATTGTATATAATATCGATGCGAACGCCGCGTTGATTCGAACCACTCAACAACCCTCTGAGGAATTCGAAGAAGACAAATCATCTCCACAATATCAAGCGCGCTTCAAACTAAAAAGAGAAGCAACCAAAAGTTTCCTTTGCCAAAAAATAATGACTTTCATGATGATATCTCTGCACGTGGTAATTCCACTGTTCGTAATTTTGGAGTCCAACGGCAGTATATCGGTCGACACGGAGAACACCGTGTACGCGGTTTGTATTAACGCGGTCATAGGATTGTGGCAGGTAAGCAATACTGCCTCTTATTACCATATTTGGTACGCTTCTGCTTGTTCACATTCGCATGTCACCGGACACGCAAGCGAAGAACGGGAATTCAATTCATAAATTACTTGCGAACATATATAATGGATGTGTAACATAAAAACATTTCCTTGTAAACGTCAATTTGTCTCAATATAGACACTTTATAGTTCGATGCATATTTTGAAAGACATGCATTTACATTTTACAATGGTTTGAACGGAATTCTCAGCTATCAGCATGTAAAGATTTGATCGTTCCCTAGAATTATAATATGTCTATCTCGTTATCCTTGTCTTGCGCCCATGTCTTGTAGGTTGGGAAGGTGTTCATAGAGTACGGGTGGGAGATATCGGATCAGACTCTGAGACACGAGGCACAGGTCGAGCGGGCTCAGAAGGACACCATCCGCACCATCCAAAGTCTGGCGCAGGAACTCAAGTGGCCGCTCGGGTCTCTCCGAGGTCTTCGGCTGACCAAAGAGTCCGCGGACACCGTAAGTGTCTCCTTGTATGGCTTGAGTATAGAGTCGACGAACCTCGCCTCGACAGTCATTCCTCATTACCATCTTCGTCGCCTCCGTTCTCCATCACCTCGAGCCTTTCACAGTGCGCACTCACTATACGCTCCTGCTGTTCCCGCCCTCCTCTGCTCTGACCCGCGACCTTCAGGTGGATATGTTGAAGAAGGCCACCCGCTCCCTCATCTGGGTCGGTCACCTGATGAAGATGCTCGAGGTGCGGGTCTACACTACACTCCTGACAGTGTCTGTGTGTCAGCCACCGCCGCTAGTCTAAACCCTTACTATCTGAAGTAAAAGGAATGCGTACTCAATCATACCAGTCTTGTTTCAGTTCCCTGCGCTCGTGTACTTTAGACAATTAGCGGTTCTGTCGCTCACCCTCTTTTACGCTGTGATTGCAGTTGGGTAACGAGGCACAGGTCATGAAGCGAGTACCTCGACGACCGCGGAAGATCGCGGTCCAACACCTCATCAAGACAGTGTCCGCCTGTCTCGACTGCCAGACGACCGCCAACATCAAGGTAGACCGTAGTCGCTGTCCCTGACCTCACGATCTGCGTGCCGGAGAATGATGTATAGTTAGGTCAAGTAACTGAGAAAGAGGCGCTTCAGAAAAAAACTGCTAGCTCAAATTTACTTTTCGCAATTAATATCCCGTGACTAATATTGCCGCGCTCCTGCCTCGCTGTGTCCTGCGTCTCCGGTAGGACCTCCACACGACGGTTTCCGTTAACGACTGCAGACTTCAAAACGCCTACAATCCCAACGGGCTCAGTGACCAGAGTAACGCTGATAAACTCCCGGATCTACACGTGGTCGCCAATCAAGACGTGCTTCTTTACGGTCTGCTGGGGATGCATTCGCTAATCGTGTCGTTGGCCGACCCCCACCAGGAACTGAAGATGGACTTCCTTGTCGCGAAAAGTGAAGATGGGAGTGAGGTAACGAGCGGACTGCGTATCTGCGGTGCTCGACAACTTCGCGAATGCTGTTAACTTTTCAACTTTAGTACCACAATAGGAGTGTATCTACTGCCCCCCGTCCTCCCCCTCTTCCATCACACTTGGGAGTAACGGAATAATATGCATACAGAACTCGTGTCATTTACGGCATATGATTGCCTCGTGGTTGTATATAGGCGACTATAGAGGCTCGACTGTACCACTGGGGACAATGTCCCGTATGGGAGAGCAGTCCCATGGGTGTAGCGGGACCGACGGAGGACCGAGACAACGCCTTCGATGCGGGGCTTGTCGGGAGCTTCGGGACGAGCAAGACCGTGAGCAATGCCAACCCGCCAGCGTTAGAAGAACAGACGGATATCCATCAGGTGAAATGGATGTTTGATTACGAGGGGTGGATTAGGAGATATGTTTGATATATGAGATGGGGGGAGGAGGTGAGATGAATGTGTCCGATTGACCGTGTCTGCCATTGTCTGTGTCTGTTATTACTCACCACTTTTTTTGATGCATATGTGTACGTTAGTTGGTGGTGGAGAATTTGCGGACAGTCATAGGCGGCACCATTATGTCCACGATGAGGGGTCGAATGTGTGAAACGGTCTTTCATGTGACCCTCCCAACCAAAGGCGCCCGTACTCGGCCACTCATCAGGAGAAAAGACTCGAAGTAAGCTTCGTAGCATATATGTATCGCGTGATGTGGACGCCCCACCGCGAATCACCTCACCTGCCACCCTCCCAACGGTATACGATTGTGAACAGGTCTCAGGCGAAGTGCGTTCTTTTGGTGGAAGACTCCCAGCTGACGAGGAAACTGATGAAGAAGCACATCGAGGCGGTGTGGCCTGGCTCGGAGGTGGGTAGAAACCTGTGCTTCTAGATGGAAAAGTTAAAGTCTGTCAATAACCCGAAGAATAAAATATCCCCCGATATGAGAACAATAAGTAAATCGTTCCTCCTAAGCATCCCGGTCCTTCGCTCACTCCATGCATAAGGTAAATAACGATGTTGTTGTTGTCAGATTGAGGAGTGTCAGAACGGCGAGGAGGCGATCGTCCGGGTGGCGCATCTCGGACAGGAGCGGGTAAGGTCTCACTTCGCTGAACGCTCGGTTGGGGACTCTCATCGTGCACACGTAGTTTCCCTCTCACCTCACCTCACCTGCTATTTATACCTGCCTGCTTCCAGTTCGACATTATCTTTCTTGACTACTACTTGGGAACGGAAAAGGAAATGACAGGTGAGACAAAACGACCTATTGAAAAAATAGAAAAATCCTTCTCCTCAACGCCAGTGTTAGAAGATATTTGTCAGCGGTGTATTAGTTTTGTCAACTTCTAATTGTTCTTTCCCTGACATCTACCGTTATAGGAGTGCAATTATGCATGAAGCTCCGGCAGTACGCAGCACACGCCACAATCATTGGTGCGTGCCCTACCTTACTTGTTGGATATTGAAGATTTTCGCTCCATCTGTCGAAGTTATTCGGATTAGTTTATCGAGCGCATCCTCCTCGGATAATTGGCGACTCTCAGGTCTTCGTTTTTACCTCTTACTAATCGCTGCTTTTCCTCGTGCTGTAGGTGTCACGGGTGATGCGAATGGGATAGCGCTTCCGGACTTCCTCCTAAACGGCGCCGACATGGTCTTCTTAAAGCCCCTTACCAAGGAGATGTTAGCCGAGGTGTTCGATAAAGAAGATGAGCCCGGAGAGATGTCTGTGCACCCAACGCGATCCGGCCATGCCTCTCCGAACCCTCCGCGGCTCTCAGTACACCAATCCCCGGCAGCATCAGGCGGAAGTAATCCTGGAGGAGGGTCTGAAAGGGTGACAAATAACAATTTCATGATAGGCGGTAGTCATCATATGACTGCAGATATCTAGGACGCGGCAACAGTTGGCGAAATGGTTTGCTACCACAGCACTTCAGCGCAGAAATATATCGCATTTCGAGTTGATAAAAATATTGCACCCAAACGACGTGCAATTTGAGTCGATTGTGCTCTTCTTGGACTACTTCGGTATTTGCCTTTTTGATTTCTCCCTACCCAGACCTGAAGGCATTTCTGTTGGTGCTGTTTGCCTTCGGCCGTTTCTTCTCCTCATATGCGTATCGTTTCATCTGTCTGTTTTTTCTGGTTCGTGTATTTCATCAACGGCAAATCTGTGAGAATTTTAAAATGCGAGTAACGGTTGTATATATGTTCAGCGAGGAATCTCGAGGATGTAGTTGTCTTACTTCTGGAAGGAGTCTCGACGGGCATATATTTTGCTATCGTTTACACTCTTTTTTCTTATATCACTAACATAATATAATTGATATTTCCGTCTTTATATTTGTCTACTCCGAAACTATGATAATTCGTGCGAGCGCGTGTAAAATCAAGGGTTTACCTATTCCGATGGGAGTCCAGCGATTAAAATGCTATCGTCGCCCAAAATGAATATATAAGTTGAAACCAGAAGGCCAACAACTAAGGCATGGTAAAGATAGGGCGGAAAACGTCTGAAAGCGCATGATGGAAACTCCTGGTGGTTGTTGGAGAGGAGTTAAATATGTAGGATGGCTCCAGTTGTCCCCGTGGGCCTTCCTTCACCTCTTAAGCAGCGCGAGGCGAAAAAAATTAACCTTATTATTATATGTGGGAGGCCCCGAGAAATGGCACTCAGCCAGTGTTAAAACTAAGTCTCCCACGATGTATCAGAGCAGCTCTTTTACATACTACTCTACCTAACATGAATTAAAAAGTACTCTAAAAGGAGAATTGTAGTAGGCATTTTGTGGTAGGTAATTTGATTTAGGGGGGTGCTGTTCCGTGATGAGTCGGGCGCGAAGAATCAGACGAATGGCAATATAGGGTTTAATCATTACAAAGCCTTACTGTGACACAATCGTTCACAATTTCTTTTAGAAACAATAAAGATCCTCAAAATGGAACAACCTTACCCCACCCACCTACACGAATTGATACACAACCACAACAAGTTATTCCGGAGAACTGTGGGATTTCAATATACCATTCTTCCGTTAAGGTAGCAACGGCACCAACCGATTACTCTTCCCTAAAGTTGAATCCGAATCACAGCAGAAATAATAGGCGATAAACGGTCCCCCGCTGACAGGCACCACCCATGGAGTAGACTGCATGGAATCAGATGAGGAGAAGTTCCCTCTGAGAAGACCATGGTATGACACATAATCCCACCACAGCGCACTAGTCCGGTGAGGAGTATCTCCAACTCGTAATATTCCAATCCAATCGTCCTCTTGAGAGTAAGTATCAGAGGACCAGTATCCAGTTATCGCGGTCAGCGGTTCAGCTGTGAAAGGAATTGAAACCGCTACCGCCGTTGTAGAGTAAGTGTACTCATAATATGAGGCTGACGTGTACGAGTAATAGTAGCCAGAGCCGTCGTTGGGCGGGGATAAAACCGTGAGGTTGACGACAGCACTCTGAGACAAGATCGTATAGCTGTTACAACAAAAATAATAAAACACGTATTTTGAAGAAAACGAAGTTGCCCTATTAAAGGGAGCGACCCAGGCGGTATGAGAGCTAGAGTCCTGAGTAGTGAAGGAGCCCGCGGTCTGTCCTGGAGGAATCAGATTCCACCATATCGAGGCCACGTAACCTGGATGATCTCCCACGTGGTACAAACCGATCCAATCGAGCGCCCCGGATTCGGTGGAGGAAGTTTGATCGGATATCCATTCCCCCACAATGAAATTTCCGGAAACGATGCTCTTTGGAACGGTGAGATTCAAGCCTCCTCCTGAATAGGACATTCATGTTAAAGTAGAGCCTCGCAAGATATTCACAGTTTCTAAACTTTATGAATATAAGAACAACTATGACGATAAGTGTAAATGTGAGAGACAAGTGAGTGTTAGAATATACTGTGCACTCGTAATCATTGAAGTTGCAACAAAGATTCTTAGATATTTCAAAAATTCGCGCTTTAAGTCTGTCACCTGAGTTGACAACGGGCAGGTATATGGGTTTGGTAGCAGGAGCGGTTCCATTTACAATCATCACATTACTCTTAGCCTCAATAGTTCTACTGTCACAACAAAAGTACACCGCTACAAACGAGCCACCAGCTGCCGGAGTTTTCCAGGACCTCACTTCGCTGTTGTCAGAAGTGGAGAAGTTGGCTTGAGATAGTCCCCCGCCGGGTACATAAGCCCACCACAGCGGATAGTCTGTCACTGGGTTTTGAGCCGTTCGAAACAGCCCGACCCAATCGTACCCTAGAGACAACGCAGGTCTGTACCAAGAGCCTGTGACGTACACCCGACCGAGTACGTGCGAAGGAAGGGTGACGACGGAGGGCATCGTGGGCGCCGTTACTGGCACTAGGAGTGAGAGTGTGTTGCTCTGAGCCAGGGGAGCGTCCGAATCGCAGCAGAAGTAGTAGGCCACGAAAGGTCCCCCGTGACTTGGGGTAATCCACTCCGCTGTTTGGGTCACCGCTGACGTAATGAACACAGCATGGAGCAGTGTTGGCGCCGGCACGTAGTCCCACCACAGCGCACTGCTTCTCTGAGGAACATCGCCGACCCGCATGATTCCAATCCAATCGTCTTCTTGAGAGTACTGGGTTGACGTCCAGGCTCCACTGATGAACTCCCCTGGCAACGCTGTCGAGGGCAGGGTCACTGTGATAACCGTTGTGACCGCGGACACTAACGCATGCGCCGTCGCCTCGGAGGATGCGGCGGACAATGCATCTGAAGCTCGATGATCGGATGATAAGTAGTCTTCCGAGATGGCGAAAGCAAGGAGGTCGGACGCCGCGGTTCCTTTAGATTTAGACGTCTGTGGCGCAAATGCCGGACTACTTCCCAACTTGGTAAATGTTCCGCAGCAGAAGTAATAAATGTAATACGGGCCCCCGCTTGTTGGCATGGTCCAAGCCTTTGCGAAATAAGAGTAACTCGTCGTGAACGACGACACGTCAGAATCGACATTCGTCCACCACTGCGGACTCGATAGACCGGAACCTCTTCCAGGAACTTGCCCAACAAGGAAGAGCCCGATCCAATCCGAATTTGTGTTTTGAAATACGTTCGACGAGGATGCGGCACGCAGTGCTTGGGCTCTACTGGCGGAGAACCCTGACCCCTGGGACCAGGATCCTGTGATGTAACGGCCGGGAGTGAGCGACGCCGAATCGATGGTGAAGACCACCGGCAATACATTGGTGTTGGTATTGGAAGGGGTGGGTAGGGTAGAGGCGGTGGCGGCGCTCGGGAGAGGAGAAGGCACGGGGGTGGACGGAGATTTCGCTGGCGTGACTCGAGGCACAGGGGTGGGGGAGCGGGTGGGAGCGGAGGAGGGAGACTTGGTTATCGCTGGAATCGGATTCGTGTAGGACGCCTCGCCCGTGATGACGCACGCGTTGGTGCCGTACTCGATAAAAATAAAGCCGTTGACGCCCCAGCTCGTCCCCCACTGGTTTCGAATCTACACCACGAATGCGGATTGAAAGTAACGACAGTAAGAGGAATAATAGACTCAATATGCGGGTCAGCGGGTTATTTCAGATAGATATTGGTCACCAGGGAAGGAATAGAATGCTATCACCCCGCATAGATGTGGATCAATGAATGCTATCACCCCAATTGCACTCTGTCGTCATGTGTCTGAAATCTTACTTACAATCCAATACTTCTGTTTGATATTAAGACCAACCAATTGGACACAGTGATCCACATCCGTTCCGCAGGTATGGGCGGTCATTATACCACCCTTGTACAAAAACCAGCCGCCGGTCGCCACGCAAACCGATAGAGGTCCGACGTTTTGAATGTACACCGCGAGGTCCTGTTCAGTCGGGTTTTTCAAAAATACGCTGGCATTTATAGCGATCGAATCGAGGTACATCTCATACGGTCTGCACCCCCCTTGGTAGTCTGTGTATGGGGCCGAGGTCTCAGGAATCAGTCCATTCGTTACAGCATAGGAGTACACTTGGCTCGGGTCCCCGCCGTTGCAACCGTCGGTTCCTATGCAATCGAGGACAGCTTGCTCGGAGAGAAGAAACGTTTTCGGTGATTTATTCATGAGTCTGATTGAGTCCGATTCAATTTGCGAAACTGCAGAAAATATCCAACAGCTACCGCAATACCACTGGTTCTTAACCGGAGTGGTGTAAATCCCAAACCAATTGACATTCTTTGTTGGATCGACAGACTTTCCAAGTAAATAATCCGGCCTAGCATGAACGCGTAACTGCTCTTTTAAAAATGAAGATATAGAAATGAATCCTTTAATCTTCTTATCGAGGACGTTTGCTGAGATGTGTGAAAAAGCGTTTATCCCAAATTTCGTCGAACCTGATGCTGCTTCGTTATTTAATGAATGAATTCGTTGAAGAGTCTTTGTAAACGCTTGCAGTCCTTGCAAATAAGCCTCTTTAGTCGTAA
>Ga0007834_1000503_pt1 | contig 11950 bp, 11 predicted proteins | sample CryBogCBE06Nov07_FD_71233 | JGI IMG/M metagenome (GOLD analysis project Ga0007834, IMG submission 71233) | Freshwater microbial communities from Crystal Bog, Wisconsin, USA - CBE06Nov07 | ecosystem: Environmental > Aquatic > Freshwater > Lake | place: Crystal Bog, Wisconsin, USA | collected...
TGTTGTGGCATGGGTTTAGCTCCTTTGTGCTTCTGAATTGGTTTTGTCGCGTAAATCTCGTTTGGTTGGTTAGTTATTCTATGCAAGCACTAGTGATACGCCCGTCAATTTAGGCAATTGGTTCGTCAAGTGCGCAGCTGCCTGAACCACCCCAGCATCAGCCAGGGTCTTTACAGGTGGGTGTGGTTGTTCAAACGAAGCGAGCGTGGTGCTAACTCCTTGCAGGCGGCCCAAATCGCTCGGCGAGAGTGATGCGTTTCCACCATTAAGAATACGATCGCGTTCTTGAGTCAGCCATTGGCGATAGGCGTCCTTATCTTCTTTCGACATATGTGAAAAAAGTTCCTGTTTCTGAGGTCGCGACATCTGGTTTACTTCGTCGTCGAAGTGCCTTTTTTCATCTGCGTTCATCTGATAAAAATGGCGCTCTTGCAGCTCTCGTTCCAGGGATGCTGGGGTTGGTTGTTGTGGCATGGGTTTAGCTCCTTTGTGCTTCTGAATTGGTTTTGTCACGTAAATCTCGTTTGGTTGGTTAATTGGTTGGGTTCTTACGTGGTTGGCATCTGCGTGCCGGTGATAGGGTGAATGTACCCACCAAAGCGTACAATTTGATGACAAGCCCATGACAGTTCTGTGACGTTTGCGATTTGCAGCTTTGCTGCGAGAGGGCGAAGTCGCCCCCGCTACCGCTCCCCCTCCTTCGGTTGACTCGCCAAGGCTCGTCTGAGGGCGCTCGGGCTCGCGCCGCGCACGCGCTACGCGGGAACCTTTCAAACGATGAAATAATTAATGCGTAACCTTCCATGGCGAGCCGCTTTAGCGGCAGGGGTTTGGGGGGTAAGGCCCCCAATCTCATGTAAATTTTAATCAAATGTTAAATAGATCCGTGCTATAAGTGGGGCATGGTATCGATCTTCGGCAAATTATTTTCCGGTGCATCCCCATCAAGCGCCAACCCGCTTGAGGCCGAAACCCGCGCCATGAACGCTTATAAGATGCAGGCGATGGAAGAAGCAACCCGCGCCGCTGCCGCCCAAAACCGTGCCGCCACGTTTGGCGACTACCTCACCGCCGCCCAGCGCTTGGGTGAAACCAAAGGCGATGAAATGCGCGCCCATGGCATTCAGTGGAATGCCAATTCCTATTCCGCACTCGATGGCCAACGCATCAGCAGCATGCTGATTCGCCGCGAAGATATTGAGCCGCCTTCGGCCACCTTGTTGAAAATGGCTGTCATCAGCGCCACCCGTAAAGCGCGTGATGCAGGACGTGAACGCGCCACCCCCAGCGAAGTGATGCAAGCCGTAGTCGACATTAAACAATCCGGCACCCCGCAAACTGCGCAGGGCATTGAGGGAATGGAAAATTTCCTCGATTTGGACATGGACAATACGGTGAGTGATCTTTATCGCTCGGCCAACGCCCACGCCAGCTTCCACAATACGGTGTTCGACAACTGCAGTTTCCACCCCGCTGGCACACTGATGTATGACAAGGTGGAAGGGGCGGAAGGTCACACGCAAATTACAGCCATCACCGATGGTGCGACCTTCACCAATTGCGTGTTCGATGAAATGGCCCCCACCGACACCGTGACCCTGCGCCCAGGTAAATATAACAACATCACCATCATCAACCCCAACGGTGGCACGTTGGAATTCGGCAGCGGCGCACACAGCAATGGGGTGACGTTGGGTACTGACGACGGTAAAAACCCACGCACCGGAAATCTGGAACATGGCGATATTAAACTTAAAATCGAAGAGCGCGCCTCACTCAGCAGCCTGAAAGTCAATGCGGGCGTGCGCGTGCTCGCATTCGATATCCAGCCTGGCGGTATGCTCGCCAACTCCACCATCAATGGCGCCACAGTGCATATGGACAGCAAGCTAACTGGTGCCGTGCTCACCAACGTTACCTTCACCAACGTGAATATGGGCTATGTCGATTTATCTGGCGCAAAACTGAACAAGGTAGAGTTTACGGGCAGTCAGCTGAATGGGATGAATTTAAGCGGCGCCAAAATTGCCGATATGCGGGTGGATGGAAAGCTGATCACCAGCAAAGAGCAATTACAAGCACTGGGTGCGACGTTTAACCCCGGGGCTGAACCACGTGTGATTGCTAGCCCGGAAGCCCTCAAGGCCGATGCTGCCAGCAAGCTGACCAACGTCACCCAAACAGCCCTTGACTGGAACCGTCAAATTAAAGAACAAGCACCCGTTGCAGGCGCCCAGCCGCAACAACCAACCAATGGTCTTGTAAATGCCGATGGCACGCTTTCAAGCGCCGGCCAAGCTATACATCATGATGCCCACCAAAAACGCCAACAGTTGCCAAACCAACCAGCTGAAGCAGGTGTAAAGCCTCTCTCCGCCAGCACCGATCCTGCGCTTGCCCCGCGGATGGCACCGCCACGGCCAGCTCAGCCGGCACTTTCGCCCGAGGCGCAAAAGGTCTTTGGTGGCCGCCAGCGTAGTCTGGCCGAGCTCCCACCCCTTCCGAACCTGAAAAAAGAAGGCTAGCCCTTGCATTTGCGAGTAATTCGCGTATATAGCTCCCTCACTTCCACCCGAGGGGCGCTATGTCGATCTTCAGCAAAACCAATAAACTGGCTGCTAACCAGAATGTAAAAACATGCCAGCGCCCAAGCGCCGATGATGCAAAAGAAGCCGTGCGCACCCTGATTCGTTGGGCGGGTGATAACCCCGAGCGCGAAGGGCTGGTTGAGACGCCACAACGGGTGATTGATGCGTTTCAGGAATTCTATGCTGGCTATGCTGAAAACCCCGATGAAATTCTGGCTAAAACCTTCGATGATGTTGCCGGTTACGATGAAGTCGTGCTGCTGAAAAACATGCGTTTTGAATCGCACTGCGAACATCACATGGTGCCCATTATCGGCAAGGCGCACATCGCCTACCTTCCCGACAAAAAAGTGGTTGGCATCAGCAAAATTGCTCGCCTGCTGGATGTCTTCGCCAAGCGTTTGCAGACGCAAGAAATCATGACGCAGCAAATTGCTGACACCATTGAACGCGTGCTGGAGCCCAAGGGCGTGGCCGTCATCATCGACGCTAACCACGAATGCATGAGCACACGCGGTGTCCACAAATCGGACAGCACCACGGTGACCACGCAAATGCGGGGGCTATATAAAACCGACACCGCTGCCCGCGCTGAATTGATGCGCTTGGTGACTTCGTCAGACATCGGCTAATCACCGATATGGCGATTGTTCAACACGCGCCCATCATTCTTGCCTCCGGCTCTACCATTCGCCAGCAAATGCTGAAAAGCCTTGGGCTAAAATTCAGTGTGGTGCCCTCTGGGGTCGATGAAGATTCCCTCAAAAAAGAACTGCACGGCAAGCCCATGGCCGATATTGCCATGGCTCTGGCACGGGCAAAAACTCTGTTCGTCAGCAAACGCCACCCCGAAGCCTATACGATCGGCGCCGATCAGCTTTGCGTGCTGGGTGATCAGGTGATCGACAAGCCCGGCAGCCACAGCAAAGCCGAAGCGCAGCTGGCCATGCTATCGGGCAAAACCCATCAGCAGCACTGCGGCGTGGTCATGGCGCGCGGTGATGATATTGTGTGGGAGCATCTGGGCATTGCCAAACTCACCATGCGGGCACTTAGCCCCGCTGAAATCAAAGCCTATGTGGCGGCGGATGCACCCCTTGCCTCCTGCGGATCTTACAAGTTTGAAGAACTTGGACGCCACCTGTTCAGCGCGGTGGAAGGTGACCATGATGTGGTGAAGGGCCTGGCCCTAGTGCCACTGCTAGCTCAGCTGCACGCCCGTGGGGTGATTACTCTCGCCTAGCACATGCTAGACAAAAAATTCTCTGTATTTACCTTTTCTTAACCTGCTTACACTAGGCTGAATAAAAAGAGGGTTTTATGGCAGGCGATATTCAAGGTTTAGATCGGGCACGTTTTGAGGCGCTTATCAATGCACCCATTCCCAACCCGTTGCCAGCAAACGCTGTACTCGCGGTGGTTGCCGACTGGTGCAGCGATAGCCAACACAGCGTCATGGATAATGGCTACCCAACGCAAATGCCCAACGGTCAGCCGATTATTTACCTGAATGACCATAACCCAGAGGCTCACCAACTGTTGACCACGCTGCCCGGTGCACAAAATCTTAGCGATCATTTGCCCCTGAATGCACCAGAAGCTCATGTATCGGGACGTGGATATAGCTACCCAAGTTTTTTGCCCATTCACAATGGCACCATTGGCCCACTGCTTGATCCCGATGTTTTGAATCCCACCGGCGACGCACTGCCAGCAGGTGGTTTGGATACGTTGCAAAAATTAGCCGTAGAGGCACAAGGCCGTATGGAATCTGCCAACAAACAAGCATTGAACGCGGTGAAGGATAAAACACCAACAGGCAGCACAATCCCTGGACAAGCGCGGCCTACTACGTCGATCGCACTCGGCTAAGCGGCTTTTTTACCGGCGTCTTTGCCCTCAGCCTCGGGCTCTTCAAACTCGATCACCAGCTGACCCGCCGTGACGCTGGATGGCGCTTTTACATGCACCTCTTTCACCTTAGCATCGTGGTCGGCATAGATGATGTTTTCCATCTTCATCGCCTCGATCACAAACAGCTGCTGACCGGCGCGAATCTCGTCACCCTTATTGACATGCACGGCAGAAATAAGGCCCGCAATCGGCGCGCTCACTTCAAATTGTGAAACGGTAGTTTCGCGAATCGGCATATATTGCGCCAGCTCAGCCACGCGCAACGTGCGCAAGGTGGCTTTCACTTCGGCGCCGGCATAGCTCAACTGATACCCTTCGGCCTGCGGTGCCACGCGAACACTGACGGGGCGACCGTTCACCGTGCCTTGGAACAGGCGGCGGCCCAGCTTCCACGCCGAGCGAATGACGATCATTCCATCATCATAGCTGATGTCATAGCCATAGTCTTTTTTGCGGCTATAGACGGAAACCGAGTTGCCTGCGAGGGTAACCACCCAACGGGCCCCAATGGCAGGCGTACGGCCCGGCAATTGGCCGTTGATTTGGGCGGAACGCTCAATTTCACGCAAGCTACAAAACACCGCCACGGCCATGCACACTTTTTGTGCTTCGGTAGAAAGTTCGGCTCCGGTAAATCCAGCGGGCCATTCTTTCTCGATGAAGTTGGTAGAAATATCACCTTTGCGGAAACGTTCATGGCTGAGCACCGCCTGCAAGAAGCTGGTGTTATGAGCAATGCCCTGAATCACAAAATCGGCCAGACCTTCTACCATGGAATCAATCGCCTGCTCGCGCGTGGGCGCGTGGGTACAGAATTTGGCGATCATCGGGTCATAGAACATGCTGACTTCGCCACCTTCGTAAATGCTGGTGTCGATGAGCGTGCCGGCGCGTGCCGCTGGCTCTTCGTATTTAATGATGCGGCCAGTGGATGGTAGGAATCCACGCGCCGGATCTTCCGCGTAGATACGGGATTCAAACGCCCAGCCTTTGGTTTGGATATCTTCCTGCGTGAAGGGCAGTTTTTCGCCCGCCGCAATGCGGATCATCTGCTCCACCAAATCAATGCCGGTCACCAGCTCGGTCACGCGGTGTTCCACCTGCAAACGGGTGTTCATTTCCAAGAAATAAAACTCGCCGCTGCTATCCACAATGAACTCCACCGTTCCGGCGGAAACATAGCCCACCTGACGGGCCAGCGCGATGGCTTGATCGCCCATCTTCTTGCGCATTTCTGGCGTCACAAACGTGCTTGGCGCTTCTTCAATCACCTTCTGGTGGCGACGCTGGATGGAGCATTCACGCTCACCCAAACTCACCACGTTGCCATATTTATCGGCCAGAATCTGGATCTCGATATGGCGTGGATTTTCGATGTATTTTTCGATGAACACGCGGGCATCATTAAAGCTGCTGCGCGCCTCGCTGGTGGCCATTTTCATGCCGTCCACCAACTATTGGCTGTTGCGCACAATGCGCATGCCTTTACCACCACCACCGGCCGCCGCTTTAATAATCACCGGATAGCCAATTTTCTCGGCAATGGCGGTGGCTTCTTTCACGTCGGAAATCGCTTCCAACAGGCCAGGAACAGAATTCACGCCCGCTGCCGCAGCAATTTTTTTCGACTCAATTTTATCGCCCATCAACCGCATGGCTTCGGGGCTTGGCCCAATCCACGTCGCGTTCGTGCGCTGCATTACCGCTGTGGCAAAGGCCGCCTTCTCGGACAAGAACCCATAACCCGGATGCACCGCTTCCGCACCCGACTGGTCAATCGCCGAGATGAGGTTGTCGATGTTGAGGTAGGATTTAATGCTGGGCGAACCACCAATATACACCGCTTCGTCAGCATTTTTCACATGCAGCGCGTTGGTATCGGCTTCCGAATAGACCGCAATGGTGCGCATGCCCATTTTACTGGCAGTTTGCATCACGCGGCTGGCGATTTCACCTCGGTTGGCAATGAGAATGGAATGGAACATAACTACTTTGTATTAATGATTTGATCAGCCTGATAGTCGAAAAAAAACTATGCGTAAACCTGCAAATACAGGATCACGCACAATTCACTCTTTAGATGAAAGGATATTTCCCTGGGAATAATTTATACATTAATCGCTGCACATATTTCTGAGCTAGATCTTTTTGGTTCTGTTCATGTGAAAGAGTGTCTGAATCAGTTATGACGTCGAACAACCCAGATTGCATTTTTGATGTAATACCAATCTTCTCACCCACAACAACTGTGTTATTGGAGACATCTACAAGCCTAACTACTGTAACTACTGCAACACCATCTGTAACTAGAATAGCTTTAAGCTTATTGATATCCGTACTGATATAGCCGACATCTATTTCCATTTTTAGTGCGGGCCCCTTTTTTTCCTTAGACAGGGCGGCATTAAGAACCGGAAGTGCATTTTTCTTGAACTCTTCGAAATCATCAAGCGTGCCGCCCATAGAACCATAACTCTGCTCTTTTAGCTCTTTTGTAGGCTCAATAACCACTTTGCTAATGTGGTAGTTCCCTGCCGTATATCCTTCGGCAACTTTTAGCGGTGGCTTTTGTGGCGCCCCACACGCCGTTAGGGCTAAAAAAGAGATGGCAGCCATTATGCGAACAAAAAGGTGCATAGCCTCTCCTAGTGGAATTGTTCTTCTTCGGTGGAGCCTTTGAAGGCCGTGGTGGATGCAGCGCCGCCGGAAATAACCTCGGCCACTGCGTCGAAATAACCCACGCCCACCTCGCGCTGATGCTTCACGGCGGTGAAGCCCTTGGCGGCATCAGCGAATTCTTTGTCTTGCAGCGTCACATAGCCCGCCATGCCCGATTCCTTGTATTTGGTCGCAAGGTCGAACATGCCGTGGTTGAGCGCGTGGAAGCCAGCCAGCGTAATGAACTGGAATTTATAACCCATGGCGCCCAGCTCTTTCTGGAATTTGGCGATGGTCGCATCATCAAGATTTTTGCGCCAGTTGAACGACGGCGAGCAGTTATAGGCAAGGTATTTGCCGGGGTGCACTTTGTGCAAGCTTTCGGCGAATTTTTTGGCTTCCGCAAGGTCGGGCGTGCTGGTTTCGCACCATACCAGATCGGCATACGGCGCGAATTCGATGCCGCGATTAATCGCCGCATCAATGCCGCCATCATAGTTGAAGAAACCCTCAACAGTGCGGCCAGCTTTGATGAATTTGCCATCACGCGGATCAACGTCGGAAGTCACAAGATACGAGCCGTTCGCGTCGGTACGGGCGATCACAATCGCTGGCACGCCGCAGGTATCGGCAGCCAAACGTGCGGCCACCAGTTTTTCAATATGTTCACGAATTGGCACCAGCACTTTGCCGCCCATGTGGCCGCATTTTTTGGCACTCGACAATTGGTCTTCCCAATGCACACCGGCAGCACCGGCATCGATCATCATTTTCATCAGCTCGAAGGCATTCAGATTGCCGCCAAAACCAGCTTCCGCATCAGCCACGATGGGCTGGAACCAATCACGTGCCGCTTTGCCAGTTTCGCTCACTTCAATTTCATCCGCACGCTTGAGCGTGTGGTTAATGCGACGCACCACGGCAGGCACGGAATCCGCCGGATAGAGTGATTGATCCGGATACATTTCACCGGCCAGATTGGCATCGGCCGCCACTTGCCAGCCGGAAAGGTAAATCGCCTTCAGACCCGCACGCACTTGCTGCATGGCTTGGTTGCCAGTCAGCGCACCCAGCGCATTCACATAAGGCTCGCTCGCGAAATAGTTCCACAGTTTTTCGCTGGTGTGTTTGGCAATGGAATATTCAATCGGCAGGCTGCCACGCAGCTTCACCACATCGGCACCGGAATAGGGACGCGTCACGCCTTTCCAGCGCGGATTTTCTTTCCAGTCTTTCTCAAGCGCCTTTGCATCTAACCAAGTCATGCGAGTCTCCTTTTTCGTTGTCATTGTGCACTGCACCCATGAATGCCATGTCGCTGCGTGCACCGCAATGACAGATTCTATAACGGCAAGTTATCGTGACGTTTTTTTGGATTCTTGAGTTCTTTGCCACGCAGCATGGCCAGCGCACGGCACAAGCGCCAACGCGTGTTTTGCGGACGAATCACATCATCGAGATAGCCACGGCTGGCCGCCGCAAACGGCGAGGCGAAATTATCGCGGTAGCTATCCACTGCGTCACCCACCTCTTCCTGATTTTTGAGCTTGCCTTTGAAAATAATTTCCACCGCGCCTTCTGGCCCCATCACCGCAATTTCAGCGCTTGGCCAGGCATAGTTGATGTCGTTACGCAAATGTTTGCTGCCCATCACAATATAGGCGCCACCATAGGCTTTGCGCACAATCACGGTGATTTTCGGCACCGTCGCCTCGGCATAGGCATAAAGCAGTTTTGCGCCGTGGCGGATGATACCATTATGCTCTTGCGCGGTGCCGGGCAGGAAGCCTGGTACATCCACAAAAGTGACAATCGGAATGCGGAACGCATCGCAGAAACGCACAAAACGTGCGGCTTTGCGGCTAGCATCAATATCCAAACATCCCGCCATTTCGGTGGGCTGGTTGGCCACAAAACCCACGGTGTGGCCTTCCATGCGGCCAAATCCAACAATGATATTCTTGGCAAATTCCGGGTTGATCTCGAAGAAATCTTCCTCATCTACCACGCGCTTTAACACGTCGAACATGTCATAGGGCTTGTTCGCATTATCAGGCACCACGCCGTTCAGGCTCATTTCTACGCGATCCGCCGGATCTTCCGTTGGACGCTGCGGCGCTTTATCGCGGCACGAGAGGGGCAGGAAGTTGACGAGGCGGCGCACTTGCAACAGCGCTTCAATATCGTTGTCATAGACCATATCCGCCACGCCCGTGTGACGGCCATGCACGTCGGCGCCGCCCAATTCTTCTTGGCTGACTTCTTCATGCGTCACGGTTTTCACCACATCCGGACCGGTCACAAACATGTAGGATGAACCGCGCACCATGACGGTGAAATCGGTCAGCGCAGGGCTGTAAACTGCACCACCGGCGCAGGGTCCCATGATCACGGAAATTTGTGGAACCACGCCACTTGCCAGCACATTGCGCTGGAAAATTTCGGCGAATCCGGCCAGCGAATCCACGCCTTCTTGAATACGCGCCCCGCCAGAATCGTTCAGGCCGATAATGGGAGCACCCATTTTCATGGCCATATCCTGCACTTTGCAGATTTTTTTGGCGTTGGTTTCAGAAAGCGAACCGCCCAGAACCGTGAAGTCTTGGCTATACACAAACACCAGACGGCCATTGATGGTGCCTTGACCGGTCACCACGCCATCGCCGGGGATTTTTTTGCCTTCCATGTCGAAATAGGTGCAACGATGCTCGACAAACATGTCGTATTCTTCGAATGAATCGGGGTCGAGCAGCACTTCCAGACGCTCACGCGCGGTCAGCTTACCTTTATCGTGTTGCACGTTAATGCGCGCCTGACCACCACCAAAACGGGCGGCTTCGCGCTTATGTTCGAGTTCTTTGACAATCGCAACGGCATTCATTTTGGGCTCATCGGTTGTTGAACGAAACCGCCCGTTTAGCACAGATAAAACGCCACCGCAAAGCGGCAATTTTGTACGGTGTTAGTAACGGCACAATAAGCTATTTTTTATAAATTTTTCAAATGCTTGGGTGTCAAGATTTTTTCGTCAACCCAGCGTTTATTCTCTAATGCTTACGCATGGATTAGTTTTGTGTATGAAACCGCTGCCCGAATATCGCGGCATTTGGCATTCCAGTTGGCGGCCATGTCCACGTCCATGCCCCATTTTTCAGCCTGAAAATCTTCGTCGAGCCGTGCCATTTTCAGCACCTGTTCAATATCTGCCCCGCCCTGCCACGCCGCAATGGCCAGAAGGGCCGAACCCAGCATGGGAACCATCATGGCAAGCGATGCTAATGTTGCAGCATTTGCTGCAGCAAAAACTGCAGCAATTTTGTCTAGACTGGCCGGTGGCTGCGCAATGGGCATAATGCCATCGGTGAGGTTAAAGGTGGCGCGGTGATTTTCATAGAACCACGCCAACAGCGGCCCGAACGCTTCTTCCTGACGCAGGCGTAGCGCTTCATCCGGCGCACGATAATAAAGCAAATCCGTATCGGTATAGGCACGCAGTTCGGCGAGGATTCCCTCCCGGTCCGCCTCGATACGATCGATGGTGATGTTCAGCAGCCGCGTGAGCGGCATGGTGTCGGGGTCGATGAATTCCGCTTGCGCTTCCCACTCGGCCGCGATGGCTTCTGCCAGTGCTTGCGTGGGCGATAGAAGTATATTTCTTGCGGGCGTTTTGATGGGGCTGCCATCCAGCGTAATCGCATAGCCATCATGCATCGCATCGAACGCGGCGCGCTTGTAAAAGCGTTTGGGCAGCGGACGCTTTTCCATTTTCGCTTTGCTCATTTCAACCATGAAAAAGCCTTACGAATATTCTTTGGGGCTGAGGCCCAGCATATCCAGCGATTTGGCAAAATGCGACGCCAGCGGCGCGGTGAAGGTGCGCTTGGTTTTACCAAACAGGGCTGGCAATTCAATTTTCCATGCATGCAAATGCAGCTTGCCAGAAAGCTCCACCCCACCCTTCACATGCGCGGAACCGCCGCCATATTTTCCGTCACCCACAATGGGGCACTGCATCTCGGCCATGTGCACACGCAGCTGGTGCGTGCGGCCCGTCACCGGCTCCAGCTCTACCAACGCCATTTTCTTGGCGAGATGCTCCAGCGTGCGATAGCGGGTGATGGCGCGTTTGCCGTCTTCATCCACGCTGCGCACCATTTCGCGGCTGTCTTCGCCTTTGGCCACTTTATCGAGGTTCGATTCAATTTCACCCGTGTAGGGGTTTGGCACACCCACCACGAGCGCGAGGTATTTTTTCTGCATGGTTTTGCCCGCGAAGGCGCGCTGCAATTCCGTCGCCGCTGCAACATGACGTGCCAGTAAAAGCACGCCGCTGGTGTCTTTATCCAGCCGGTGCACCAAGCGCGGAATGCCCTTGGCCTCGAACTGCAAGCAGGGCAGCAAACCATCCAGATGTTTGGTGATGCCGCTGCCACCTTGCACCGCCAAACCTGCGGGTTTGTTGATAACAAGGATGTCTTTGTCTTTATGAATGACCCAGCTTTGTGCCTCGGCAGCAAGATCTAGCGTCAGCACCATTTCCTGTTTTTTGCGCGGCGCGGCGGCTTTATCGGGGCTGGTGATATCGCCACGAATTTCGATGCTTTGGCCTACCGCCACACGGTCGGACCCTTCCGACTTTTTTCCCTCCAGCCGAATCAGCCCCTTGCGCAATGCTTTCTGGTAAACGCTGTTGGGTGCCGACCCTAAAATGCGCTGGCACCAGCGGTCGAGCCGGGCACCATCTTCATCTTTGTGTACGCGATATGTTTTCTTTTCCATACGCGCTATCG
>Ga0007834_1000504_pt1 | contig 11944 bp, 8 predicted proteins | sample CryBogCBE06Nov07_FD_71233 | JGI IMG/M metagenome (GOLD analysis project Ga0007834, IMG submission 71233) | Freshwater microbial communities from Crystal Bog, Wisconsin, USA - CBE06Nov07 | ecosystem: Environmental > Aquatic > Freshwater > Lake | place: Crystal Bog, Wisconsin, USA | collected...
TTTGCCGCGACCCAGCTTGAGCAGCTTGTTTTCCAGCGCATCGCTGATGGTGCCATCACCGGCGGCAGCCTTTTCTTTGGCACTTTGCTTTTTGGTGGGTTCGGCAGCTTTTTTGTTATCCGCCTTGGTCGGCTTCACATTTTTGGGGGATTCTTTTTTCACTGGCATAGGGGCGGCGGCAATCGCTTTCTTCGGAGTAGTCTTTGATTGTTTGGATGGTACAGCGCTTGATGTAGTGCGTGCGGGCGTTTTAGCAAGAGGCTTCTTCGCAGCTGTGGATGGTTTTTTGGGAATCGCCTTCGCCACAGGTTTTTTTGCCACAGGCTTGGCTGCCGCTTTTTTAGCAACTGACTTCTTCACTGGTTTGGGCGCAGGTTTTTTTGCCACGACTTTTTTAGCCGCCGGTTTCTTCGCTGCTACTTTAGCAATTGGTTTTTTGGCGACTGGTTTCTTCACTGGCTTTTTGCTGGCCATAAATACACACCCTTACTTTATAATGCCGTCAGATTTCCTTGCAGATAGGCGATAATGCATAGAAGCACAAGGAATTCAAGGCAAACCTAGCAAAAAAGCTACCCCGCGCTTGGCAGCGGGTCTTCGCGGTAAAAACGGCTACGCTCCCGATCAATGGCTTCCAGCTGGGCTTTCAGCGCCAGCACCCGCTCAAAATTCTCTTCATTCATCTCTTTGGCCAGTAAGTTCTCGGCTTCGGCCTGTTCAGCGCGCAGGCGAGCACGGCTCATATCATTCACCACCTCGCCCCACAGACGCTGCGCGCGGGCATAGCGCACCGTGTCGTCTTTTGCCAACTCCACCCCTAAATTTTCCATCGACTTAGCTACGGCAGCCACGGCCTCGGGTGGCGCCTCCTCATGCAGCATCTGCCAATAATGGTCGCTGGTCACTTCGGGCGAGGCAATATGCATCTCAGTGATGAGGTGATGCACCTGCTGCTGCCACGGCACTTGCATGGGGGCGTGCAGCCAGAATTCTTCCGCCGCACCATCGGCCAGCAAATTGGGGCATGCCACCACCAGTGCGATGAGATTGCTCGCGGGCGCCAGCAGACTGGTATCTGCCGTGCGCGCGATGGGCGGCAGCGCCACTTCCACCACGTTGGCATTTCCGAATTTTTTGCCACTGAACTGGCCTTTGCTACTCTTCTGATAATTGGCCTGCTGCATGGCACGCAGACGCTCGCGCACATATTGCTTATAATGGTGCTGCACGCCGGCATGTTTAATCTGCGCCACCTGACGCATCAGCCCGTCTTCCTGCGCGGCGCGCGCTTCCGGCGTGTTGGCAGGCGTTGCAAAAGCCTGCTGCCAAAGAATATTGGCGAGTGGCTGGGCGTTATTCATCACCTCGGCGAATGCTTGCGCTCCAATACTGCGAATCAACGAATCGGGGTCTTCCCCACGCGGCATCAGCGCCACCTTCAGCGTTTTGCCCGGCACCAATAACGGCAGCGATAATTCCATCGCTCGCGTCATGGCGCGCTGACCAGCATTATCACCATCCAGACACAGCGTCGGCGCATCGACCAGTTGCCAGCACAGTTGCAATTGCTCCGGCGTGATGGCAGTGCCCAGCGGAGCCACCGCATGCGCCACACCATTTTGCGCCAGTGCAATCACATCCATATAGCCTTCGCAAATAATCAACTGGCCGGAATCAAACGCCGCGCGACGCGCAATATCCATATTGAAGAGCTGCCGTCCTTTGTGAAACAGCGGTGTCTCGGGCGAGTTTAAATATTTCGGCGCATCGGCATTCGGTTCCCCCGGCAGCACGCGACCACCGAATGCAATCACCCGACTTTTGCGATCACGGATGGGGAACATGAGTCGGCGACGGAAGCGACTATATGGCGATCGATCTTCCAGCGCGATGAGCATGCCGCATTCCACCAGCTGCGCATCGGTGATGCCGCGCGCCTTCATCGCCACTTGCAATGCGTTACGATCCGCGGGTGCATATCCAATGCGAAACTTGCACTGGGTTTCAAAACTCAGTCCCCGTTCCAGCAAATAACGGCGAGCCAATTCACCTTCGCTCGTTTCTTCCAGCTGGGTTTGGAACCAGCTGGTCACCGCCTCCATCACCTGCTGGAGCGATTGCTCACGCGAGTAGCTTTCAACCTCGGCGCGAGTGAGGGCTGGCACTGCCAACCCAGCCTGACCAGCAAGCCGTTCAACCGCTTCACGGTATCCAAGATGCTCATAATCCATGGTAAAACCGATGACATCCCCATGAGCGCCACAGCCAAAACAGTGAAAAAAGCCTTTTTCGTCATTCACCGTAAAGGATGGGCTTTTCTCCTTATGAAACGGGCACAAGGCATGGAATTCCCGCCCCGCCCTGCGGAGGGGGATGGCCCGGCCAATCAATTCAGAAACCCGAATTCGATTGCGTATTTCCTCGATAAACGACTGAGGATACTTCATAAAACCATTGAATATGGCGTCAGACGCCCTGTGGATAAAAATATTTTTCTGGGGATAACCCCCTGGCCTATTGACCGGCAGCTTCACCCCCCTATGCTGACCCTACTGCCTGTGGTGGCGGTTACGCAACCACAACGCAGCAATCACCAACAACAAAAATAATGAAGGTCACTCGATGAGCACTGTTTGGCGCGAAAATACGATACCCGAATTTCTACAAGTTGGCGAAGAAACACTGCCGCTGGTGATTCGTCGTCACCGCCGTGCGAAGCGTATCTGCTTACGCTACAACCCAACCGACCATGCAATCTCTCTCACGCTTCCGCGTCACACGCGCGTGAATGATGGTCTGTTGTTCCTGATGCAAAAAAGCGAGTGGCTCATTTCCACCCTGCATGACATCCCATCCAAAAAACAAATCAAGCCCGGCGTGGTGATTCCGCTGCTGGGTGATCGCGTGCGCATCAAGCATGATGCATCCATCAAGCGCACCCATATTTTAAAAGACGATGTGCTCTATGTTTCCGGCGATCGCGTCGACTTTCCAGAGCGCGCCGCACTGGCCTTGAAAAAAATTGCCAAGAAAACACTGAGCGAACTCGCCGAGCGTGACGCCAAGCTCATCAACCGCCGCTTGAACCGCGTCAGCGTACGCGATACGCGCAGCCGTTGGGGCAGCTGTTCATCCACCGCCCGTCTTTCATTCTCGTGGCGCTTGATTTTCGCTCCGCGCGAGGTGATGGAATATGTGGTGGCGCATGAGGTGGCGCATCTACGCCACATGAATCACAGCGCAGCTTTCTGGAATGCAGTGGAATTCCTCTGCCCCGAATACGAAGCTGCCAAAGACTGGCTAAAGCTGCACGGCAAAGACCTGTACCGCTTCAACGTTTAATTTCCTTACGGATTAGTTTTTCGCCGGCGCTTGCTCGATCGGCTTGTGCACCAGCATGTCAAATGGTGTGGCAGGTTTTACTTGGGTGGGTGCAGCGAGCGCTGCCATCACCGGTGCCGGTGGAGTAAAGCTTGCCGCAGGTGCTTGCGGTTGCGCCAGCGGCGTGTTCGATGGCACAGGCTGTTCTTCAATCACCGGTGCCGGTGTTTGTTCCGCCGCAGGTTCCGGATGGGCAAGACCAAATGGCGAATCTTGTGGTATCACTGTAGGCGCCGTGGTGGGCTGATCACCCGCCGCATTGTTATTGGCACCACCAAACAACCATGGCAGCAATCCATCCGTTGAGCTGGCGCTGTTTGGAATCGGCAGCGCCTTCTCACCTTCCATCGCATGCGTCATAAATTCGTGCCAAACTTCCGATGGAATCGTGCCGCCCATGACTTTTGCCATCGGCTTGTTATCATCATTACCCACCCACACACCGGCCACTAATTGCGGGGTGAAGCCAATGAACCATGCATCTTTAAAATCTTGGCTGGTGCCAGTCTTACCACCTGCCACGCGATCTTTCAGTTTGGCTTTAAAACCCGTCCCGCGATTCACCACATCCAGCAGCATGTAGTTCATCATTTCTACCGTACCGTTACTGAGCACTTGCTCAGTAGGTTTTTCTTCACGCTTATAAAGCTCATCGCCTTTGTTCGTGCGAATGCGTACAATGCCATAGGGCTCAACTTTGTTGCCATGGTTTGGCAAGTGAGCATAGGCACCCGTCAGCTCCACCAGCGTTGCTTCCACGGCGCCGAGCGCGATGGATGGATGCGGCGGCACATCGGGAATGCCCAAACGCATGGCCATGCTCGCCACACGTTCAATGCCCGCATATTGGCTGAGGCGCACCGACACGGTGTTGAGCGATTCACGCAGTGCCTGCACCATGGGCACTTCACCCTTGAAGCTGCGATGCGAGTTCTCGGGGCTCCATAATTTATTGCCCACTTGCAGCGAGATCGGTGCATCTTCCACCGTGGAAAGCGGCGTCATGCCTGCCTCCAGCGCCGAGAGATAAACGAACAATTTAAACACCGAACCTGGCTGGCGCTTGGCTTGTGCCGCGCGGTTATATTGGCTCTTGGCGTAGGACAACCCACCCACCATGGCTTTGACCGCGCCATCGGGCGTCATCGCTACAATGGCCCCTTGGCTGACGCGCTTGGATGGGCCTTCGGTACCTACAATCGTTTGCAATGCATCGGCTGCCTGATTTTGCAACTTCGACGACATAGTAGTAGTCACCACCAAATCTTGATCCGACTGGCCAACATAATTAGGCAGCTGATCCATCACCCAATCGGTGAAATAGCGCACATCGCCACCTTCCGAAGCATGAGATGGCGACTTGGCATAGCTTGCCATGGTCGTTTCAATATCTTTTTCGCGGATGTAGCCGGCATCTTCCATGTTGATGAGCACCTGATGCACGCGGTCACGCGCACGTTCAACACTTGCTGCTGGCGAATAGCGCGATGGCGCTTTTAGCAAGCCTGCCATGAGAGCAGATTCATAGAGATTCAAATCCACTGCACTTTTGCCAAAATAACGATGCGCCGCTGCATCCACCCCAAATGTGCCGGAGCCGAGGTAAACCCGATTCAGGTAAATTGCCATAATCTCTTTTTTACTGAAGCGCCCTTCCAACCACAGTGCCAATAGCAATTCCTGCAATTTGCGCGACATCGAACGCTCCGGCGTCAGGAACACGTTTTTTGCCACTTGCTGCGTCACGGTGGAACCACCCTGCACCAAATGCCCATGCAGCACGTTGGTGACCACCGCACGTAGAATGCCCCACACATCAATCCCGTGATGCTCGAAGAAGCGGCGATCTTCTGTAGCAATGACCGCCTGCACCAACTGTTTGGGCAGTTTATCGTATGGCAGATAACTGCCATAGACATCGCCGTAATTGGCGACCACACGGCCATCTTCGGTTTCAATCGTTACGCCTTGCTGCTTTTTAATCGTCTCCAGCGCGTGAATATCGGGCAAGCGACTCGCCGCAATCATGGTAGCAATGCCAAGAATAATGAATCCGGCCATGGCTAGGCGCACAATTACCAGCCATAGCGCACGACGCTGCAAGAACTGGGGAATGCGACCACCGCTATTGGTACCACGCGAGCCACTCAGTTTCGTATAGGGCGACTTTGTACGTGGCGATGCCTTGCGCGACGCAGTTTTGCGCGGCTTACGTGGCTTTGCAGGCGGTTCATTTTTAGCAATCATGGGCGCTTACTAGCCGAATTTCATTTCCTCGCCTAGCAAAATTACTTTCCCCGTTGCGGCAAGCCCCACAACGTGGCAATGCAGAAGCAAGCAACAATCAAGGATTCCTGTGAACGAAACCGACTACCATCGCGTGGTGGATGCAACGCTCGAGCATTATGCTGAGGCGCTTGAACCTGCCTATGAAAGCGGCGCACTGGATGATATCGAGCTGCAAGGCGGCGTGCTCACCCTCGTCACCAAAAACGGCACCACCTTGGTCATCAGTAAACATACGGCATCGAAACAGCTGTGGCTGGCCTCGCCCGTCTCGGGCGGATTGCATTTTTCTTACGATCTGGCACATCAGCACTGGCATTTGCCGGATGGAAGACTATGTGATGCAGTCATTAAAGCCGAACTCGCCCTCCACGGAATCGACATAACGCCATGAGCAAAGACACCATCCCACCGAAGGGCAATATCAGCAGCCTCAGCTATCTGTGGCGCTACATTCGCCCCTATCGTCGTCAAACACTCTATGCCAGCATCGCGCTGCTTTTTACTTCCACTGGCGTACTGGGCATGGGTAAGGCCCTTGGCTATTTGGTTGATGAAGGCATCGCCAAAGGCAATGCTCATCTGCTCTCGCAAGGTTATCTCGTCATGCTTGGCGTAGTGGTTGCCATGGCGATAGGTACCTACACCCGCTATTCGCTGGTCTCGTGGATTGGCGAACGCGTAGTAGCTGATATTCGCCGCGATATTTTTGCCAAAGTTGTTTCCATGAATACGGCATATTTTGAATCGACCCGCGCTGGCGATTTGCTTTCGCGTATCACCACCGATACCACCTTGCTGCAAAATGTGGTGGGCTCATCCGTTTCCATGTTCCTGCGCAACGCGCTTACCTGCATCGGCGGGTTTGTCATGCTGCTTATCACCAGCGTACAACTTTCTGAATACGTGCTCATGCTGCTGCCGCTGGTGCTGATTCCTATTATTGCGCTGGGTAAGCGCGTACGCATTTTGTCACGTGCCACACAAGACCGCGTCGGCGATATTTCATCGCATGCCGAGGAGACCATTTCTGCCATCCGCGCCATTCACGCCATGGCACTGGAAGAAGCAGAAAACATCCGCTTTGGGCAGTTGGTGGAAGAAACCATGCGTGCCGCCATTGCCCGCGTTCGCACACGGGCATTGCTGATGGCCATCGTCATTTGTCTGGTGCTGGGTGGTGTCGTCACTGTGCTCTATATCGGCGGGCAACAGGTTAATGCCCACCTCATGAGTTCCGGTAATTTGACATCGTTCATTTTCTATGCGGTCATTACGGCGGGTTCGCTTGCCGCCATCAGTGAAGTAATTGGCGAGTTGCAACGCGCCGCAGGTGCCACTGAACGGCTTATGGAAATGATGCAGCTGCAATCGGCTATCATTGCACCCGCTAGCCCTTACCATTTCACAAAGCGCCCCCAAGGACGTTTGTCGTTCGAGCATGTGACCTTCCATTACCCGTCACGTCCTGAGAATATGGCGCTATTAAATGTATCATTCCGCATTGAACCGGGCGAAACAGTGGCTATCGTTGGTCCGTCGGGCGCAGGAAAAACTACCATCTTCCAATTACTGCTGCGCTTTTATGATCCACAATTTGGTATTATTCGGGTGGATGGACATGATGTACGCACGCTCGATCCACGTGAATGGCGAAGCCATATCGGTATCGTGCCGCAAGAGCCTGTCATTTTCTCAACCACTGCATGGCAGAATATTCGCGCTGGCAAACCCAGCGCTACCGATGCCGAAGTGCTGGCCGCCGCTGAATCCGCATCTGCACTGGAATTTTTGGAAGCCATGCCCGATGGGTTAAATACCTATCTGGGGGAAAAAGGTGTACGACTCTCGGGTGGGCAACGTCAACGCATTGCCATTGCTCGCGCCATTGTGCGCAATCCTTCGGTGCTGCTGCTGGATGAAGCCACCAGCGCATTGGATGCTGAAAATGAAACGGTGATCCAAGAAGCCCTCGAATCCATCATGAAAGAGCGCACCACATTGGTGATTGCCCATCGCCTTGCCACCGTGGTCGGGGCGGATCGCATTATTGTATTGAACGACGGCAAGATCGAAGAAGTGGGCACCCATGCCCAATTGCTGGAATCAAGCGCGCTCTATCGTCGGCTGGCTGAATTGCAGTTTCAGGAGTAGTTTATGCTCGAGATCGTCCCTTATGCAAAAGAACATGGCGCGGTGTTTGATCGCCTCAATCGCGCGTGGATTGAGGAATATTTCACCGTCGAACCGTTTGATGATCTGGTGCTCACCCAGCCTGAGAAATACATCATCGAACCCGGCGGTGAAATCTGGTCAGCCACGCTCGATGGTGAGGTGGTTGGCAGCTGCGCGCTGTTGATTTTAGAACCTGGCATGTTTGAGTTCACCAAGCTTGGTGTTGATGCCAAGGCCCGTGGCAAAGGTGTGGCGCGCGCCTTGTTGCGCCACTGCAAACAACGTGCAAAAGCACGCGGCGCGCACACGCTCAGAATTTTTACCAGCCGCCGCTTGCTTCCCGCCAACGCGCTTTATGTCAGCGAAGGATTTGTGGAAGTAGAAATGTCACCCGAACAAAAAACGCGCTATCAGCGCGCCGACATCATGTATGATTTTGCATTGTAAATAAACGAGCTGCGCAAGCCAGCCTTGAGCCTACGCGAGGATTTCTGTCAGTAGACAAACCCGAGCAAATCAAAAGCTACTTCGTGAAAATATCCGCGCGATCAGCATTGCCGCTTGGCACTTGGTTACCCAATGCCTGCACATTGATATTCAACTGATTCACGCCTTTGCCAATGAGGAAAGCACGGATTTGCAACGCACGCGAAAGTGAAATGCGGCGCGCAATGGATGCTTGTTCCGGCGTGCCGGAAGCATAGGCCACAATGCGCACATTGCCTTGCGATTGTTTTGCTTTCTCTGCAACATCATTCAGATCCGATTTTGCATCATCCGAGAGATCGGTTTTGTCTTTATCAAAGGTCAAGCTGCGCGTCAGTTTTGTGGTCGCGCTATCGGATGCATCGGGTGTAAGCGGTGGTGTCGTCAGCGCAGGTGGCGGTGGCGCATTATTTGTAGCGGCTGCTGGCTTAGGTGTCTCAATTTTAGCGGGCTCTGGCGCAGGCGCAACTTTCTGTATAGGCGCAACCACTGGCGGTAACGGCGCAGGTGCTGGCGGCAATTGCGGTGCCACGGTGGTGGTTAGCGGTTTTGCTTCCACCGGTGGTGCCGGTAAGGTTACTGGTTTGGCGGGAGCAGCAGATTTTTCGGCTGGTTTCGTAGGCAGCACCGGCAACGCTGGCGGCGCTGATGGCTTTTTATTATCGGCTTTATTATCCGGCGTGGCACCCACATTCACTTCAGGCACGGCACGTTTGACAATCGGCCCATCATCCCCACCAATTTTTGGTAATGCGGGCATCACAGGAAGTGCTGGCGGGGTAGATGTTGCGCTAGGTAGTGGCTTGCTTTCAATGGCACTTTTCGGCTGCAAAATATCCATCGAGTTGGGTGGCGTGCCCCCCGTGATCGCCGAAAGTGATGGCAGGTTCGATGGTGGTGCTTTTGGTGCGTCCAGCCCCGGCAGTTTTGGTAGCGCAGGTACCATATTGCCAACAGGTGTTTTCGGAAGTTCAGATGGTGGCAATTTTTCATTCGTCGGTGCGGGCGGCGTAGGAGGCGATACAACTGGAGGTACAGCCGGTGCAACTACCGGGAACGTCGGCGGCTGAACTGCCTTAACATCGGCGGCAGGCATCGGCGGCAAGTTTGGTGGATTCAGTGCTGCATTGGCCGCAGCAGCAGCGGCTGCTTTTTGCTTCTCTTGCTCAGCTTCAATTTTTTTCTTCATCTCAATAGTGGGGTCTTTGATCGTGGTCGTATCACTTACCACCCCTTGCTTATCAGGCGCTGGAGCGCCGAGATTGTTCAAACGATTTTCTACCGATGGTGGCAGTGGAGGTGCATCTTTTGGTACCGGCACCATCATGGGTGAGGTAGAAAGGTTCGGCGCAGGCGACAGTGGAGTTTTTGATTCGCCCGACTTCGACGCAGCCACTGGCGTGTTCGGCGGCGGCAAAATGGTAGTGTCTTTTGGGAATTTCGAGAAATCGAGCTTAGAAATATCCGGCGCCACTGGTTTTGGAGCCACCGGTGCCAGTTCAGGTATAGCCACTGCCGGCGTAGCAGGCTTCGCCGGGGCTGGTATGGCAGGAATATCTGGCATGCTGTTACTTGGTGCGGGCGCAGGTGCCGCCGGAGTGATTTTTGGTATACTTACTTCGGGTAGTGCTGCTGGCACTGGCACTGGCGCAGGAGCTGGTGCCGCTTTTTCTACCGGCGTCTCTTTGGGTATTTCTGCTTTTACAGGTGCCGCCACGGGTGCTGGTTTCTTGGTTTTCTTGGGCGCAGGCGCAGTCACTGGTACACTAACAGGCGGGCTTGCTTTGGGCACCGGTGGCGAAGCCGCAATTGGCACTGCAGGCGATGGCGCAGCATAATCACTGATTGGCTGCTCTGCAGGCACTTTGCGCTCACCTCCTCCAATGGATGGGGATGTTAAATCGCGCTGTTCGGCAGGAACATTGCGGCCCGAAGAGGGTGGCGCATAATTGATGGGAGGTAAATTGCGCAAACCTTGCAATGCGTCGTAATTGACTTCCACACTGGGTTTCTCGGGTACGATCTCGCGTGCTGTCACCTGTCCCGCCCACACCATGCCACACACGCTTGCTAAAAGCAGCGTACGCGGTCGGAAAACGGCGGAAAAGCGAGGAACCATAGCGTTTTTTGCTTGTTGTTTTTGGTTAGGCCGAGAGGGGCCTGTTGTAGCAAAGCCAGACCTTGGGTGGCAAGCCCAATCCGATAGCGTTTTTTACCAATTCGGCCTTGCGATACGGGCGGCTTTCTTCTAGGTTCCCGCGAATGTCGAACATTTCCCCCATCATCACCGTCGTGACCGCCGCTGTGCGCAAAGCTGCGCGCGGCGTTGTACGCGATTTTGGCGAAGTGGATAAGTTGCAAGTTTCCAAAAAGGGAGCGGCAAACTTTGTCACCAGCGCCGACTTACGCACAGAAAAAATTCTTGTGGAAGAATTACAAAAAGCACGTCCCAAATTCAGCTTCCTCACGGAAGAGTCAGGTATCATCAAAGGGCCCGATGCCAATCAGCGCTTCGTGATTGACCCGATTGATGGCACCACCAACTTCATCCACGCTTTGCCCTACATTGCCATTTCGGTGGGTGTGCAAAAACGCAATACCAAGGGCGAGTGGGAAACCACCGCTGGTGTGGTCTATGACCCGATTCACGATGAACTTTTCTGGGCCGAGAAAAAAGGTGGCGCATTCTTGAACAATGCACGCTTGCGCGTTTCCAAGCGTGAGGAAGATATTGTGCTTTCCACCTCCAGCCCACGCAAATGGCGCGAAGGCTATGCCGAAACCATGGCCGCCTTCGAACGCGTGATTGATCACGGTGCCACCGTGCGCTGCTCGGGTTCTGCTGCGCTTGATTTGGCCTATGTCGCCGCCGGACGGTTGGACGGTATTTGGTATCAGCGCCTGAACGCATGGGACATGGTTGCCGGCGCATTGATTGTGCAAGAAGCCAACGGTAAAGTAACCGCCGTGGATGGCGCACCGGTCATGGTTGATGACCATGGCAGCGTGTTGGCTACCAATGGCCTTATCCATCAAACGATGTTGGATTTACTGAAGGGCTAGCTTTTTATTTGCTCCAGTTTGATCTGCTGATCAAACCTTCGCGCAGCTCTGCCTAGAACTTACAGATCAGAAACTACTTCGCGCGTTCTACGTAGGTAAGGTCCGTCGTGTTCACGACGATTTTATCACCCGTGCCAATAAATGGTGGCACCATCACGCGCACACCGTTTTCAAGCTTGGCGGGTTTGTAGCTGGAGCTTGCGGTTTGGCCTTTCACCACAGGGTCAGCTTCCACAATTTCAAGCGTCACTTGCTCGGGTAGCTTCACGCCGATGGGGTTAGCTTCATGCAATTCCACCTGCACCACCATACCATCTTGCAGGAACGCCACGCGCTCACCCAAAAAGTCAGCCTGCATGGTGATTTGTTCGTAGTTTTCTTCATCCATAAAGGTCAGCGTGTCGCCATCGCGGAAGAGATACTGGAATTTGCGCTGATCCAACGTCACGCGCTCCATGCCTTCATCAGGACGCAGGCGAAGGCCGCGCTTGTTGCCGCTTTTCAGGTCTTTCATTTCCACCTGATTGAACGAGCGCAAGTTACCCGGCGTGCG
>Ga0007834_1000505_pt1 | contig 11924 bp, 11 predicted proteins | sample CryBogCBE06Nov07_FD_71233 | JGI IMG/M metagenome (GOLD analysis project Ga0007834, IMG submission 71233) | Freshwater microbial communities from Crystal Bog, Wisconsin, USA - CBE06Nov07 | ecosystem: Environmental > Aquatic > Freshwater > Lake | place: Crystal Bog, Wisconsin, USA | collected...
CTCGCCCGCGCTGGTCAGCCAACCGAGTGGGTGGCAGGGATGACCATTTCAGTCGTCGTCGGGGCCATCCTTGGCGCCAGAGCCATGCACGTCATCGCCAACTGGTCCTACTACGGCAATCACCTCGGCGAGATTCCCCTCATCTGGCGAGGCGGCCTGTCGAGTTTCGGTGGCCTCATCCTTGCCGTCCCGCTTGGGCTCGCCATCTCCCACCGTCGATGCCCCTCCCTCACGAGATTGGCGGGAACCGACCTCGTCGCTCCAGTCTTGATGGCTGCCTGGGCCATTGGTCGACTGCTCGGCCCCCAGCTCATGGTCGCCGGCGGTGGTCACCCCTCAACCGCGTGGTTCGCCATGAACTACGCCGGACAGTTCGGGCGGCGAGTGCCCGTGCCCATCATCCAAGCCCTGGAGGATGCTGCGACCTTCGCTGTGCTCATCGTTCTTGAGCGTGCGCTGGCTGCTCGAGGAACGACGCGCCGCATCGCCAACCCACCCCACGGTCTCGTGACCGCATGCGCCATGGTGCTGTGGGGGATCACCCGTGGGCTCGATGAGCACTTCCTCCTCGATGGAGGGAGCAACCTCGGATCCTTGCTCGTCGAGTGGGCCAGTCTCGGCCTCATCATCACTGGCACCGCGCTCGGGATTTGGGCGCTCAAGGAGTGGCGAGACGCGACTGACGGCGCCGCAGAAGCGACGCCGTCAGATCACGTACTGCTCGACTGATGGGGCTCAGGCGTTGGGCTTCTCACCCGATGCTGCCGCTTGACGGTACTCCTCGAGCTTGTCGATGAGACCGAGGCGCTCGACGCCGACTTCACCGTCGAGCCGAGCGGCAATTTCTTCTGGAGTCCACCGACTCTCGGTGAACATCGAGCGAACCTCAACGGGCTGGTTCCAGACCGAGATGCGCTTGCCGACAACGGTGTAGACCTGCCCGGTGACGTGGCGACCAGCGTCAGACAGCAGGTAGCAGGCCATAGGAGCGATGTCTTCAGGGTCACCCATCTCAGCGAGGTCCATCGGCACATTGGCCGACATGCGGGTGCGCGCCACCGGAGCGATGGCGTTGGCGTTGATGTTGTAGCGGTAGAGACCAGCGGCAGCGGAGCGCACCAGGGAGACGATGCCACCCTTGGCTGAGGCGTAGTTGGCTTGGGCCACCGATCCGGCGAAGGCGCCAGAGGTGAACCCAATGAGGGAACCACCGGTCTCCTGTTTGCGCATGATGGCTGCAGCCTCGCGGAACACCGTGAAGTGCCCCTTCATGTGGACCCGAATCACCGCGTCCCACTCGTCTTCGGACATGTTGAAGAGCATTCGCTCCCGGAGGATGCCGGCGACGGCCACCACGCCGTCGATGCTGCCCCAGGTGTCCATGGCCGCACCGATCACCCGGCGACCACCGTCCATCGTGGCGACGTCATCAGCCACCGCAATCGCTTCACCACCGGCGGCCACGATCTCAGCGACCACACCATCGGCAACTGCTGAGGTTGGCGCTTCGCCGGCGAGCCCCACGCCGAAGTCAGCAACGACGACCTTGGCACCTTCGGCTGCAGCGCCGAGTGCCACTGCCTTGCCGATGCCGTTACCGGCACCCGTGACGGCAACGACCTTGCCTTCGAGAAAACCTGCCACTCTCCCCACCTCTCTCTACGAACGGCCCAAGAGTACCCTGTTCACCAGAGAGGGGTAGAACCCGTTCTACGATGCGAAGCACCACCGATGGCGTGGTGACAAGGGGGATGACATGGGAGATCTTGGTTTCTGGGCGCTGGCGCACGAGTACCCCGACCACCTCGCGGTGGTGGGACCAGATGGGACCGAGTTGTCAGCTCATGAACTCCTCGGAAGGGCCAACCAGGTCGTCCACGCCCTGCGAGGATTCGGTCTGACCGAAGGTGACGTCGTCGCCACCGTGCTCCCGAACGGCATTGAGGCCATCGAGCTCTACCTCGCCTGCCTCCAGGCTGGTTGGTATCTCGTGCCGATTAACCACCACTTGGTCGGACCCGAGATTGGCTACATCCTCGCCGACTCCGGCGCCAAGGTCTTCGTCGCCCACGAGCGCTTCCAAGATGCAGCGTTGCTCGGCGCCGAGGAGGCAGAGCTCGCGAGTTCGGTGTGCTTGGCAGTTGGAGAAATCCTCGGGTTCAACTCCTACACCCGACTCCGTGACAACCAGCCGACGACCGACCCCGAGCACCGCACCCTCGGCGACGTCATGAACTACACCTCGGGCACGACCGGCAAGCCAAAGGGCGTGTTCCGGAAATTGCTCGGCATCACGCCTGAGCAGGGAGCACTCTCGCTGTCGGGACTCCTCTTCCTCTTCGGCATCCAGCCCCGCGACGAGAACGTCCACATCATTGGCTCGCCGATGTACCACACCGCCGTCACGCGCTTCGGTGGTGCGTCGATGCACCTCGGCCACACCGTCGTCGTGATGGACAAGTGGACCCCCGAAGGCATGTTGGCGCTCATCGAGCGCTACCAGGTGACGACCAGCCACATGGTGCCAACCCAGTTCCACCGTCTCTTGGAACTGCCCGAAGAGGTTCGGGCTCGCTACGACGTCTCGAGTGTCCGGCACATGATCCATGCCGCAGCTCCGTGCCCTATCGAGACGAAGCACAAGATGATCGCCTGGTGGGGCAACGCCATCGACGAGTACTACGCCGCCTCCGAGGGTGGTGGCTCGGTGGTCACCGCCGAGAACTGGCTGAAGAAGCCGGGCACCGTGGGCACGGCATGGCCGAATGCAGAACTCGCCATCTTCGACGATGAGGGGAACCGACTCACCGAGCCGAACGCCATCGGCACCGTCTACATGGCCATGGCCAACTCCACCTTCGAGTACCACAAGGACAAGGAGAAGACCGACAAGAACCGCATCGGTGCGTTCTTCACCGTTGGCGACATTGGCTACCTCGATGAAGACGGCTACCTCTTCCTGTGCGATCGCAAGTCCGACATGATCATCTCGGGTGGCGCCAATATCTACCCGGCTGAAATTGAAGCCGTCTTCCACGGCAACGACAAGGTCGCCGACGTCGCGGTGTTCGGCATTCCGGACGAGGACTGGGGTGAGCGGGTGCACGCCGTGGTGCAGCCGGCGCTCGGCGTCGTTGGCGACGCTGCCCTCGAAGCAGAGCTGCTCGCATGGGCGAGCGACAAGTTGGCCAAGTTCAAGACGCCGAAGGCCATCGACTTCGCCGATGAACTCCCCCGTGACCCCTCAGGCAAGCTCTACAAGCGCAAACTCCGTGATCCCTACTGGGAAGGCCGAGACCGGGCGATCTAAGGGTGGCGAAGACCTTCACCTTCACCGTGACCGCTACCAGCGCCGCCTCGGCGGAGAGTCGCTTCGCCCTGGCCGTCGATGCCACGACTTGGCCGTCATGGACCCCCATTGGGCGAGCTGCCCGAGGGCCACTGTCGCCGTCAGGAGCTGAACAGGTGGGCACGATTCGGAAGTTCTCGACCGCCATGGTGACGAGCCACGAGCGCATCACCGAGATCGTCGATGGCAGGTCGATCACCTACCGTCTCGTGAAGGGCCTCCCCATCGCCGACCACGTCGCCACGTTGGCGGTGACCCCCAATGGCGATGGATGCACGATCACCTGGACGGAATCGTTCTCCGAGAAGATCCGAGGCACCGGAGCGTTCTTCCAGAAGTTCCTCACCGCGTTCATCACCAAATGTGCGAACGGCCTCGCTGCTGCACCATGAGCCCCACCTCACCGCGGCGGCGGAGAACCCACGTCGTCCTCGTTGTGCTCGTTGCGACCTTGTCGGGGCTCACCGCACGTGGTCCAGCCAACGCGTCGACACAGGTCCCAACGGTGGCAGCCACCCCGCTCGGCATCGTGGAGGGAACGAACGAAGCCTCGGGGATCTACGAGCTCCACCGCGACGAGGGCCTGAGCGTGGCGCTCGACGGCGGCCAGTCCTTGTGGATCTTCGGCGACACCGTGGTCCACTACAGCGGGACGAAGCCTGCAGGCGCCGCCTCCTTCTTCCCATCATCCACCGCTGCCATCGGACCAACGGGACCAGGGGTCGCCCCAACGGGGCTGGCGGAGATCCAGGTGGGCGTTCCCCCGAGCGCTGGTGGTGCCGCCGGACCACACCACTTCCTCCCCCTCCCCGGGGCGGTCTACGTCCCCGATCACGTCGGAAAGGTCTGCACCGTGAGCGGACAGGGCTACCCGGCACGGTGGCCGACTGGGGCCGCACGCATCCCTGGCACGACCAAGGTCTTCGTCACGTTCTTCGACGTCTGCGCGCTCTCGAGGACGTCGTATCCGGTCGAGGGCTGGGGCTACGCCATCTTCGACACGGCGACCAACACCTTCTCCGTGCCTGCCACCGAAGTCATCCTCCCAAGGACGACCGCCTACGTCTTGCCCTGGACCCGGCGGTACATCTCCCCAATCTTCGAGTCGCCAACCGAATTGGTCCTCTTCACCTCGACCTGTCTCGCTGGTGTGAAGAACGTATGCACCTCCGGCGCGGTCAACGTCACGACGATCAACCCCACGGTGGCCAACCTGCGTGACATCGCTCACGCACCACAGACGGCGACGATGACTGCACCGGGGACCAGGTGGCGTACCCACCTCCTCTCGGTGGCGTACTACCCGGCCGCGAGCGGTCCTAGCCGGTTCATCGCCCTCACCCAGCCCGACACCACCGGTCTCATCGACGTCGTGTCCTCGGGTACGCCAACTGGGCCGTGGACCACGATCGCCCATGCCCAACTCCCCGGGTGTGCAGCGATCTTCGAGGCCTCAGTCGGCACCACGGTCTGCTACGCCATCGTTGGCCATCCCGAGCAATCAGGCAATGGCCACCTGGTGGTCAGCTACTACCTTCCGACGCTCCACAACGTGGACAATCGCCTCGTCGAGGTCGACCTCCAGATCGCTGCGCTCCGTTAGCCCTCGGCGTCGTTGGTCGTGAGGCCGTTGGCAGCGGTGCCGTCGACGAAGCGAGAGAGCTCGTCGTCGAGCACGGCTCGACCGGCACGGTCGGCGTTGGCGGACACGATCCCGAGCATCTGCTGTGGGGGGACTTCGATGAAGAGTCCCTCTGCCTCAGCGGTGACGACGCCACCAACCGAGATCGTGGCCACCGTCGTAATCTTGCGTCCCTCTTGTCGAACGAAGGTGGCCCACAGATCGAGGTCCATCATGAGCGGCGTGGGCTTGCGGTAGCGAACGGTCAAGGTGCCCGTCATCCCCGCGTGGCCTGAGATGATGTTGGCGTTGCCGAGCAGCTCATCGAACAACAGCGAGATGACCCCACCGTGGACACAGGTGGGCGGGCCTTCGTAGGCGAGGGGAACGTTGACCGTCCCACGAATGCAGGGCTGTCCCTCGTCGGTGACGTCGGCCCAGTACCGTGCGGGGACCGACAGTGCGTTGGCGTGCCCCGCCATGGGCGAGGTCCAGAAGTAGTCCTGTGGATGCCCTTCGGCAATGGGGTGGCCCCGAGGACGACGCCCAGGGACCGCAGCCTGCTCCAGCGTCTCGCCCATCTCCTCCAAGGTGACGGCTGCTGCGGTGAGCGCTGCATCGTCGACCACCCTCGCCACACTCAGGTTGATGAGCCTGCGCAAGCCCGCAGCGAACCGATTGATTGCGGATGGCTGGATGGACAGTGGTTCGCCGTCGCGTGGCGCAGCCGGGGTCATCGTCACTTGCGCTTGTACTCCGGCGTCCGCTTCTCGGCGAAGGCCGTCATGCCTTCCACGGAGTCTTCCGTGGCGAAGATGGGCCAGCCCAGTTCCAGTTCCCGGACCAATCCGTCCACCTCGCTCATGCCTTCGGTTTCAACAACGGAGCGCTTGACCGCTTCCACGGACAGCGGGGCATTGGCACAGATCATCTCGGCGAGCTCGAGTGCTCTCGTGAGCGCCTTGCCGTCGTCGACAACGTGACCAATCAGCCCAATCTCCTTCGCCTCAAACGCCGACACGCGTCGACCGGTGAGGAGCAGATCCATGGCGACGGTGTAGGGGATTTGACGACGGAGTCGCACCGTGGAGCCACCGAGCGGAAAGAGGCCACGGGTGACCTCAGTCACGCCGAACACCGCAGAGGTTCCAGCAACCCTGATGTCAGTGGCTTGGAGAATTTCCGTCCCACCGGCGAGGGCGAACCCCTCAACCGCAGCGATGAGCGGCTTCTTCAAGGTGTAGTGGCGCAGCAAGGCTTTCCAGTGGAGATCAGGATCAGCAGCCATGCGCTCTTGGTAGATGGCATCTGCAGGGTTATCGCTGCGCTTTAAGTCCATGCCGGAGCAGAACGTGCCCCCGGCTCCGGTCAGAATCGCGCACCGGATGTCGTCGTTGCCGTCGATCTCCATCCACGCGTCGAGCATGCCGACGAGCATGGGAACAGAGAGGGCGTTCTTCTTCTCTGGCCGGTTCATGGTCACCACTGCGGTTGCGCCGACGACCTCGAAGGTCAGATTCTCCGTTCCAATGGTCGCCATGGCTCAGATCCGCTCGATGATCGTTCCCGTTGCCACCGCTCCACCGCAGCACATGGTGACGAGGCCGTAGGTCTGGTCGGTGCGCTCGAGCTCGTGGAGGATGGTGGTGATGAGGCGAGCACCGGTGGAACCGACCGGGTGGCCGAGCGCAATGGCGCCGCCGTTCACGTTGACCTTGTCCCAGTTAACGTTGTGCTCCTTGCCCCAACTCATGACGACCGAGGCGAACGCCTCGTTGATCTCAATGAGGTCAATGTCGCCGAGGGTCATCTTGGCCTTGGCGAGCACCGCGGTCGTGGCGGCAATTGGACCGTCCAGGTGGTAGTAGGGGTCCGAACCGACGAGAACCTGGGCCACAATGCGAGCCCGGGGGCGGAGGCCCTCGGCCTTGGCGCGGTCCTCATCCATCCACAGCACCGCAGCGGCACCGTCGGAGATCTGCGAGGAGTTCCCTGCGGTGTGCATGCCGGTCGGCAGCACCGTGCGAAGGTTGGCCAAGCCCTCCCTCGTCGTCTCGCGAGGTCCACCGTCTTTGGTCACGAGCACCGTCGCACCGCTGTGCTGGCCCATCGGACCTTCCTCGCCGACGATCGGCGCTTCGATGGGGAGGATCTCCCGCTCGAAGCGACCTTCGGCGACGGCGATGGCGGCCTTGCGCTGGGATTCGAAGCCCAGCCAGTCACAATCGTCTCTGGTGATGCCGTACTTCTCGGAGATGCGCTCGGCCGCGTTGAACTGGTCGGGCATGTCCCAGGGGAAGTCCGCGGGCTTCGAACTCCCCGGTCCGTTCATGGCGTTGGCTCCGAGACCAACCCGGCTCATGGCTTCAACGCCACAGGCGATGCCGATCTCGATGGCGTCGGCGGCGATGAGGTTATTGATCATGTGGTTGGCCTGCTGGGCGGAACCGCACTGGCAGTCAATCGTCGTGGCTGAGGTCGTGTAGGGGAGTTGCTGTCCAAGCCACGCGGTTCGGGTGACGTTCGAGGCCTGCTCTCCTGCCTGGGTGACGCATCCACCGACGATCTGCTCCACCGCTGCGGCATCGATGCCCGCTCGGGCGATGAGGCCGGCCTGAGCGGCGCCGAGGATCGCACTGGCGTGGAGGCCAGAGAGCTGACCGTTGCGCTTGCCAATTGGCGTCCGAACGGCTTCAACGATGACGGGCGTACCCATGGGATCTCCCCCTAGTTCTGTCCTCACCCTGAGAACCTGTCCGCAGCGAACGCTAGCAGTTGCCCGAAATACCCTCCGGTGGGCGGGCGTCGCCTCCGGCGAGCAGGATGCTCGTGCCACAATGCACCAGTGGCCCTCCCCTCACGCTCGAACCGATGGCGAGCAGGACTCGGCGTACTCTGCGTCACCACGGCGCTCACCGCCGGGGCCACCACCGCTCGGGCGTCGACGCCGCTGCCGTCGCTCACGGCTGCGTCGAGCGAGGCGCCGCAGTCCATTGGGGAGGTCGCCGGCGTCACCTACGACGAACGCGATGGTGGATACTCTGCATCGCTCGGCAACGGCACCTCGCTCTGGCTCTTCGGCGATAGCCAAATCGTCAGTGGAGCCCCGGTGTTCTCGCTCAAGCGCTTCGTCACGGGGTCAACGGCGGCCATTGGCCCGACCCAGCCTGGCAGCTCCCTCCATCGGCTGAGGGATGTGGTCATCGGCCACGGCCTCGGCACGGCCTCCACCGTGCCGAACCACTTCCTCTCCAACCCGACGTCGCTCCCCCTCCCTGCCGGCCAGAGCGGCGTCTGCACCAACAGCGGGCAGTCCTTCCCCGTTCGGTGGCCAACGGGAACCGTCAGCCTCGGGAGCGCGCAACGACTCCTCGTCACCTACGTCGACGCCTGTGTCTTCAGCGCCACGTCGTACTCGGTCCAAGGCAGTGGCATCGCCGTCTTCAACGCCAACACCTTCACCTTCGGCATCCCACCAACTGACATCGTTCCGCCGGCAATCGGGCCGCGGGTCGCCCCTCGCTACTTCTGGTCATCCCCGGTCCGCGAACCCAACGGAGTCCTCGATGTGTTCGCCACCGCGAACGATTCGCCGGGTGGCACCTCCTTGTACGTGGCCCAGCTCCTCCCGACGGGGAAGAACCTGATCGACCCCTCCCACTACCGACCGATCGCGTCGCTCCCAAGCGGAGGGGGCTCGTTCCCCATCGGCACCTTCTCCATCGGTCTCTACCCCTCGAGTACTGGCCCGGTGTTCCGAGCGGTGGAATCGGTGGATCACTCGGGCACCGTGATGGTGTGGACTGCCACGCACGCGACCGGCCCGTGGACGCCGCTCGGCCAGGCCACGCTCCCCGGCTGCTCCCTCGCCGCGCTCTTCTGCTGGACCGAAGAAGGCCACCCTGAGCTCTCGTCACCGACCACGGTCGAAGTGACCTACTACCGACCCGGCGACCCCAGTCTTGGACTCGGTCACCTCGCCGCAGCAACCATCACCCTCACCCCACCCACGTCCTGATCAGGTGGGCGCCACACGACGCCCCGTTGCGTGTCACACCCTCTCCGTATCGTGAGGGGTGTTGGAGCGATGTCCCCGCTGACCTGCTGCGCTACGAGCGAGCGGTCTCGACAGAGGCGACGCACCAACTGTCGGGACCGCTGCTCATTCGAGTGACGCCGACACGCTGAAAGGAGCGCCCATGACGGCACCAACGTATCTCCATCTCTACTTCCTCCTCGACCGATCCGGGTCAATGGAGACCATCGCCACCGACATCATCGGCGGCGTGAATAGCTTCGTCACCCAGCAGCGTGCCGACGGCCGCGATGCCTGCATGACCTTCGTGCAGTTCGACAGCCAGGACCCCTTCGAGGTCATGAGCGATGCGGTTTCGCTCGATGCGTTCACGCCGTTGACCGCAGCAACCTTCAGCCCTCGAGGTGGGACCCCGCTGTTCGACGCCATTGGTGGCACGATCAAGCGAGCAACCGAGCGCGAGGCTGCCCGCAAGGCTGCTGGTGAGGATCCCGAGGAAATCCTCGTTGTTATCGTCACCGACGGCGAGGAGAACTCGAGTACGAACTACTCCAAGGACGCGATCGCTGACCTGATCACTGCCAAAGAAGCCCTCGGGTGGACCTTCGCCTACCTCGGCGCCAATCAGGACGCCTTCGCCGTTGGTCGAGACCTCGGATTCTCTCGGGGCAACGTGTCGAACTTCATCGCCGATGAAGATGGCACCGCCGCGGTCTTCAGCGACCTGTCGTCCAACATCTCCCGCAAGCGGGCCATGATGCGCAGTGGCATCGCCTACTCCAAGGCTGACCTCTTGGAGGACCACACCGCACAAGATGACTTCGAGGAGCGGGCGTAGTCCGACCGGACGCAACGACGAGCAGCACGACGAGGGGGTCGGTCAGAAGACTGGCCCCCTCGTCGCGGGTATCTTGAGGAACGAGCGGCCCAGAAGGCTCGCAACGTGAGAGGACGCACCATGGACGAGTACCCGGTCAAAGTCGGCAGCATGCTGTTCACGATGGTGGATCCCCATGTTGGCCACGAGGTGGCCTACAACCGCTGGTACGAGCGGGATCACTTCTACGGTGGCTGCATGATCGGACCCGGCATCTTGGCTGGGGGTCGATGGGTGGCCACCCGGGCGCTCAAGGACCTGCGGACACCGGCCACGAGTCCCTTCGCCTCCCCCGTTGATGCCGGTTCCTACCTCGCCCTCTACTTCATCCATGACGGCCACGTGAAGGAGCACTTCGACTGGGCGGGGAAGCAGGTGGGGTGGCTCTACCAGAACGGTCGTGGCTTCACGGAGCGCAGCCACGCGCACACCTGCCTCTACGACTTCGCTGGCGCGGTCTACGCCCCCGGTGAGACGGTCTCCATCGAGCTCGCCCTCGACCACCGCTTCCCGACGCTCGGCGTGGTCGTCACTGAGCCTCGTGGCGGCGCAGACGACCAGACCCACGTCGATGCCGTTCGAGCAGCGTTCTCTGGCGTCTTGAACGACGGCACCACTCGGATCCTCTCCTCGTGGCGACTCCGAGGTGGTGGGGTCCAAGGGAACGCCAACGCACCGATGTCCCTCGGCACCGACGGTGGCCAGCCAGACCGGCTCGTCCACCTCATCTTCGGCGACCGTCCCGCCGTTGATGCCGTTCGGCGCTATCAGGCAGCAGCCGAAGCCCTCGACACTGACGTGGCTGAGGCGACGTTCGTGAGTTCGTTCCTGCCCACCAACATCGGTACCGACGACTACACCGACCAGCTCTGGTAGGACGACTCAGCCGGTCGTCAATGCTCCGTCGGAGGAGATGATCGCACCATCGATGTTCTTGGCATCATCTGAAGCCAAGAAGCACACGAGCGCAGCGATCTCCTCGGGAGCAGCCGAACCACGGAGACCGGAGTACCGCATCACGAGGTCCCAATCGATGCCCTCGCTCGGGAAGGAGAACCCAGCCGTGAGCGGCGTCGTCACATTGCCTGGGGCAATGGCGTTCACTCGAAGCGGAGTCTTCACGTACTCCATGGCGAGAGCCCTGGTGAGTTGCACGACTGCTCCCTTGGAGGCGCAGTAGGCCACGGTGTAGGCACCACCCATGAGCCCTGAGCTCGATGCCAAATTCACGATATTCCCACCGCGTTCGAGGAGTGACGGGATGGCGGCCTGGCACATCCACACCACGCCGTCGACGTTGACGCCCATGAACTGGCGGTAGCGCTCTTCGGTGAGTTCGGTGAAGTGTTGTGCACCAGCGATGCCGGCGATGTTGGCGAGGACGTCGACGCCACCCAACTCCGCAACGCAGCGTTCGACAGCCGCCACACATGCCGAGCGGTCGCTGACGTCGAGGACCACGTGGCCAGCGAGACACTCGAGGGCAGCGAGGCCATCGGCATCTCGATCGAGGCCGAACACGGACGCACCTTCTTCAGCGAAGCGCTCAGCGGTTGCTCGACCGATACCCGAAGCTGCCCCAGTGACGAGGGCGACCTTTCCCGCGAATCGTTGCTCCATCTCCCCCACCTCTCAGACTCCGTGCACCGTACTGCACGGCGACGAACGAAGAATGAACTTCCACCAGGACGCGACGAAACCCCCGCTGCATCCGCACACAGCGAACCCAGCGGGGGCTTCGAGGGATCAGGCTGCGCTCAGTCTGAATCGCACTGGGAAAGTTGGAGGCTCCAGACTTTGGACACAAGGATGGAGCCATGGGGAAGAACAACCAACGAAGGAGCCCTCAGGCGAGGCGCTACTCACCTGAGGAGAAGGCACAAGCTGTCCGTCTCGTGCGGACACTTCGCGATGAACTCGGAACGTCACGCGGGACCGTGCGGCGGGTCGCCAATCAGCTTGGATACGGCACTGAGAGTGTGAAGGCCTGGGTGGCCCAAGCCGATATTGATGACGGGATCATCGGCGGGGTCACGACAGC
>Ga0007834_1000506_pt1 | contig 11916 bp, 6 predicted proteins | sample CryBogCBE06Nov07_FD_71233 | JGI IMG/M metagenome (GOLD analysis project Ga0007834, IMG submission 71233) | Freshwater microbial communities from Crystal Bog, Wisconsin, USA - CBE06Nov07 | ecosystem: Environmental > Aquatic > Freshwater > Lake | place: Crystal Bog, Wisconsin, USA | collected...
CTGATCCACTTTGCCGAGGCGGAGGTTCGTCGCATTCACAGGAACCGTACCCGCTATTGATCATCTGAGAGTTGGCATTGGAGTAGGACTTGTTGACCGTAAAGCTGGCATTGCCTGAGCTACCCGAATAAACAGCCCCCAAGGAACCCATAGTGAAGCTGTCAACATTAATAACGTCTGCCTTCAAGACACCGCCCGGGATGTTGAGTGTGCCCACTGTCACTGCCGCGTTATCGGCGCTGGACCCATCAACTAGGCCAAATACTGTCAGCGTACCCCCTGGTACCCCCCCCGTTCCAGTGATGCTTGCTCCCTTGTACATCATCAGAGTGTGCCCGCCATTCACCATCAACTGCCCCCCAGCAGGCGCTGCGGTGGACGAAGCCCCCAGCACAATCTGACCGCCAGCAACAGCGCCCGTACCAGCGGAAAGCGTCGAGTCGCTATAGCCGGAAAGTGTCATTGAGCCGCCTGAAAGAATGGACAGTGTGTTGCCGGCCCCAATGTAGATGGAACTGGCAGCGGCAGACGTAGTGCCGTCCACGTTCACGATATTGCCGGTGCCTGTGTTGATAGTGGCGTTTGTATTGCTGCCTGGGGTTCCCCGGGACCAGTTGCTCGCAACGTTCCAGTTGCCTCCTGCGGCGGTCGTAGGCAGCCAGGAATCCGATATGGGATTTAGGTAAAGCGTGCCAGAGTCCTGACCGCTGAAAATAGTGACGCCCGTCGGTCCAGCGCCAACGGTGAGGCTCCCGCTGAAGCAGGCTGAACAAGCAACGTTCAGGCTCGCAGTATTGTTCAACCAATATCCCCCGAGTTCGGAGACGGAAACGGTGCCACTAGAATAGGTATCGCCGCTGACGTTCAAGTAATCATTGCCAGACTGACCCACCTTGATTGCCAAGGTGCTGCCTGAGGCCAGAGAGACGGCGCCAGTGACACTAAGAGTGCCGATCGCATTGGTCGAGCCGGGGGCGATCGTTGCTCCACTGGCATTGACGAGCGTGCCTTCTCCAAGAGAAATCACGCCGCTACCACTCAGCACTCCAAAGTTTGTCAAACTTCCCGCGCCGACGGCCAAGGTTTGGCCGCCGCCTACAGCAATACTTCCATATTGATACGGCATGGAATTCACATAGAGGCTGCCAGAGACTAGATTGATAGTTCCGGAATTGCCGACGGCCCCATTGAACCTTGATGTGACGCCGATATTGACGGCTGTCGGAACAGAGATAGAAGCGCCTGAACCAGGTGCATTCAAGGTAAGTGAGCCTGTGCCGGCAGAACCCAAAGTGGCGGAAGAATCGGCAAGCCAACCGCCCCCTGCATTCAGCGTGATGTCTCCCGTTGTACTGGTCAAGCTCACGTTTGCGCCGCGCACATCCAAAGCGCCCATCCAGAATGATGGCGCATCGATCTTGACGATTTGACCTTGGCCCAAGGGAGTCGAAATGCTGCTCAGGGTGTAGTAGTTCGGCGAGGCCAAATAAATATTTCCTGTGCTGGCAAGGGCGGCTGTGGTATCAACCGACAAGGTTCCTGCGGAAAAACTCAGGGGATAGCTTAACGATCCAATGTCTGAACCCGCAACCAGGGACAGGTTTCCAGTGGCTGAAACTCCGGCCACATTCGTTCCGGAGATGCCGCCGCCTGCCTGCACCAAGATGTTGCCTGCCTGCACCGCCGTTGTTGTGTTTGCAAAAGTCACCGCACCTGACGATTGGAGGGTCAGGGAGTCGGGGTTCGGGAAGGTCGTTGCCAAGCTAAAACCATTGCCAACGAGCATGGAGGCCCCGCTCACGCTGACGGTATGTCCGCCGGATGATGGCGTTGCTAAGGTGTTTAGCGTAAAACCATTCGGGGAAGAGAGGTAGATATTCCCAGCGCCAGCCAGCGTTGCGCTGGATGTGTCTGCCGATAACGTCCCGGCAGAAAAACTCAGGGGCAAGCCAACCAAGCCAATATCAGCGCCAGCATTCAGTAACAGGGTGCCTGCGGCAGAAACTTCTGTAACTGCTGGCCCACCAAAGATGCCGCCACCGCCATTCACCACAATATTGTTGGCCTGAACAGGCCCTGTATTGGCAAATGTCACCGCTGCCGACGATTGCAGGGTCAGCGAGGTGCTTCCCAAGTTGAAGCCGCTACCAACCAGGGTCAGGCCGGCGGCACCACTGCCCGCAGTGAGCGTGTTGGAAATTTTGACAAGTTCTCCGCTACCGCCGCCAACTGAAACGGAGGCAAGCTCCAAAGTGCCGGTGGAGTTTACGTGGATTGGTCCGCCAACGGTGCTAAGGGTGACATAGCCGCCGGCATTGAGATGCAAGCCATCGCCGCTGCCGAGGGTTCCAATGCCCGTTTCTGCACTCAGCGTCATTGCCCCAGCGGAAGTTGCGTCGATGCTGAGGCTTCCAGATCGCACAATGCTGCCGGTGGTCGATTGCAACGACAGTATCCCGCCTGAATTGATGCCTACCGTCATGGTTCCCATGCTGGTAGCGAGGAAGTCACCGCCCGATGCGCCGGCCAATGTGGCAATGGAGTTTGCGCTATTGGACAGATTGACCCCAGCCGTCATGGACGCAGCCAGACTGTTCAATGTAACAGCCGCAGACTGCGAAAGACTGGTGCCGTAAAGGCGCCAGTTGGATGGTTGCGTGCCAGTCGGGTTGACATTGGAGCTGATGCTGAGTGCACCTGCATTGCTGACGACAACATTGCCCAATTGCAGAGTTGGCGCATTGATGTTAGCAAGGTCGTTGGTGATGCCGAACTGCAGCGGAGTGGTCAGATTGGCGGCAGCGCTGCCCGCTGTGGCAACCACGTCGATCCCTACCCCGGAGGTCTGCGGCAAAAAGGCGACCGATGCATTCGGGCTGTTGATCGTGCCAGTGATTGGGCTGCTCTGGTTGGTGTTGATCGCGACACCCAGACCGCTTGTAGCGGAAGAGCTGACAACGCCAGCAATTTGCACTTGCCCACCCGCCAGCAGATTCACAGTTCCGGAGCTGCTCACCTTGCCTGCAATGCTGATGCCATTGTTTGCCGTAAAAGTGACGCCACTAGTGCCAGTCAGCTGGGCAGTGCCACCGATGTTGATGCCAGCAACATTGCTACCCGAGCTGTTTGCCAGCAAGCTGATATTCCCGGCAGAAATGGTGCCGTTGAATGCGCTGGCATCAATGCCGCCCGTGGTGCTTCCGCCATTGGTGGTTTGCAATGTCAGGCCATTGCTCATGCTGACGTTGTATGTGCCGGCCAGCGTGATTCCTTGGGTGGCTTGCAGCAAAACGTTGGTGGTGTTGCCGATGCTTGCCAGCGTGGTCGCGCCGATGGTGTAGCTGAGCGTGCCTCCCGACAAGGACGAGATAGTGCCACCTGCGAGGGCAGAATCGTTTGTACCCGCCCCTGGTCCAATGGTGATGCTGGTTGGGTCCAGCAACAGGGTGCCATTGCGCCCGCGCGGCGCGGCCAGGTTAGCGCCGCCTTCAAAGTAAAGAGCCCCCTTGCCCGATGTCTCGCCAAAACCGCCGTTGCCGCCCTGCGAGCCGCCTTGGGCTTGCAGTGTGCCGGCGAAGGTGGTCACCTCATCGGCCCACACGATGACCTTGCCGCCGTCGCCGTAGGCCCGGCCATTGGCCACCAGCATCACGCCGGGGGCTACGTCGGTGGTGGCTGCGTTCTGGATGGCTGCGTTACTGCCCTGGTAATCGCCGCCAATCAGGATCTGCCCGCCGCCGGCATCGCCCGAGACGTCAGCCGAGGCACCCGCAGCCAGAGTGACCTGGTTGCCCAGCACCTGAATCTGCCCGCCGACCGCGTTGGCGTTGATAGTGATCGGTGTGGCGCTGGTGCCCCCGCCGCTGATGCTCCCTGCACCCACCGGAGACTGCGCCGAGAGCTGGCCGGCCACACTGGCCATTTGCGCGGCCTGGATGCGGATGGACCCGGCCGGGCTGCCGTCAGCCACAATCCGCGCCTGTCGCTCGACCTGCACATTCCCTTGCAGGGCCTGCAGCACGATCTGACCGCCCGCGCCGCCGCCCGCGCCTTGGGCGGACACCAGCGCACCTTGGTCAACCGTCACATTGCCCTGCGCCGATGTGATGCTGATTTGGCCACCAGCCTGCGACGGGCCAGCGCTGTCTGCTATTGTTTTGCTAGCAGCTGACAGCTCGACATTGCCGACCGCGCTGAGCACGATGCGCCCGCCCTGCAGGGTGGCGGATTGCGCCTGGATCAGGCCCGAGTGCTTGAGTGTCCCGGCGAAAACGCCAACCGCATTGCCCTGCAGCGTGCCCAGATTGGTGGCCGTGTTGCCGGTGGACTGGATCTGGAACACCACGCCCTCCAAGCCGCGGCCAGTGACTTGCACAGCCTGCCCTGCGCCAACGATGACATTGCCGTTGTCGGCCCGCACCACGCCCGTGCCGCCCACAGTAACATTGGGTGCAAAGAGCATGATGTCGCCATTGGCAGAACGGATCACGCCATCGACCTGCACATTGCCGCTCAGCGCGTTGCCCTGGAAGCGCAGCTTGCCTGCTGCCCAGTCGGTGTCTCTGATGTTGAGGGTGGAGGCTGTGAAGCCCGCGGTATCCACAGCCGCGCCCTTGCCCACCGTGACACCGTAGGGGTTGACGACGACTACATTGCCATTGGAGCTGAGCGTGCCCAGAATCTGGCTGGGGTTATTGCCAATGACGCGGTTGAGCACCGAGCTTGACGCATTGGGCTGCTGGAAGTGCGTTTGCTGGCCGGCCTGGATCGAAAAGCTCTGCCAGTTGATGGCAGCGCCAGCAGAGTTGGTAACGGTGAGCAGGTTGCCCTGGGTCTGAAAGCTGGCTTGGCCCTGCACGACCTGCGCGCCTTGGGGATTGGCCCAGGTGAGTGCAGCCGGCAGTGCAAGATTGGCCACTCCGCCGGCAAATGCCGAGTAGAGCGCCATGGCGAGCGGCTTGGGCCGCACGCGCTGGTAGCGCACGGTCTGGCCCGGCCGCAGCCCATTGGCCCTGAGCTTTACTGCGCTTTTTGCAGAGCCCTGGGGGCTCGCTGACCGCGCGGTTGTTTTATCTGGCATGCTGATCCCTTGACCTTCGCCACTGCGGCCCGTTCAGGCCAAGCATGTTGGGCGAAACACACAAACTCTTACACCCTCGCACAATATAGGGCAAACCCCGCTTCCCGGGGGAGAAAATGCAAGGGATTTCGATTAAGTGAAGGTAAAAGTTCAAATGTTGTCGTCGCAGATTGCCAACAAATTCACGCAATGACGCGTGAGCATCCGCCCCTGCCCTGGCTCGAACCCGGCCAGGCCTTTCCGGCACCTGCTCAGGCCTGGGGCCTGGATTCGCCGGCGCCCGGCCTGCTGGCTGCGGGCGGCGCATTGGACACCGAGACCCTGAAACGCGCCTATGGGCAGGGCATCTTCCCCTGGTTCAGCGAAGGCCAACCGCCACTGTGGTGGAGCACAGACCCGCGCATGGTCTTGCGCGCAGACGCGTTTGTGCTCCACCACAGCCTGCGCAAAAAGTTGCAGGCCTTGCTGCGCGCGCACCGGCTCGATATCCGCATTGACAGCGCCTTTGCCAGCGTGATCGGGCACTGCGCGAACGCCCCGCGCGAGGGGCAGGCAGGCACATGGATCGTGCCGCCGATGGTGCAGGCCTATTGCGCGCTGTACGCTGCGGGGTTTGCCCACAGCGTGGAGACATGGATCGATGGCTCTCTCGTCGCGGGCCTGTATTGCGTAGCGCTGGGGCGGGCGGTGTTCGGCGAGTCGATGTTCACGCAGGTGAGCGACGGCTCCAAGATCGCGCTGGCCGCGCTGGTGGCGCTCTGCAGGGCCGAGGGCGCAACACAAATTGATTGCCAACAGGTCACGCCGCACCTCGCCTCGCTCGGCGCCTCGCCCGTGCGGCGGGAGCTTTTTTTGCGCGATATGCAGGCGCAAGCCGGACTGCCTGCCATGCACTGGCGCTTTGACCCCGTATACTGGAAACAGCTTGGCCTGACACCCCCTGACGGGGGGCAAAACACCGCGTGACCCACCTCAAGGACCTCCCGCTCCAGACGCTGCAGTTTTATGCGACTGCGCCTTACCAATGCAGCTACCTGCCTGGCCGCCAGGCGCGCTCGCAGGTTGCTACGCCCAGCCACCTGATCCACAACGACGCCTACTCGGGCCTGGTGGCTGCGGGCTTTAGGCGCAGCGGCATGTTCACCTACCGGCCCTATTGCGACGGCTGCCAGGCCTGCGTGCCCCTGCGTGTGCCGGTGGCCTGCTTCAAGCCCTCGCGCACCCAGCGGCGCGCTTTCACACGCCACAGCGGCCTGCAGGCGCGCGTGCTCAAGCTGTGTTTTGTGCCCGAGCATTACCAGCTCTACCTGCGCTACCAGATGCAGCGCCACGCTGGCGGCGGCATGGACCACGACAGCATCGACCAGTACACCCAATTCCTGCTGCAAAGCCGCGTCAATTCACGCCTGGTGGAGTTTCGCGAGACCCGGCCTGACGGAAGTGCCGGCGCGCTCAAGATGGTCTCCATTCTTGATGTGCTGGACGAGGGCATTTCGGCGGTCTATACGTTCTATGAGCCGGACCCGGGCGCAAGCTATGGCACCTACAGCGTGCTCTGGCAGATTGCGCAAGCGCGCGAACTCGCCCTGCCCTATGTTTACCTCGGCTACTGGATCGAGCAGAGCCACAAGATGAACTACAAGGCCCAGTACCTGCCGCACGAGACGCTCGTTGACGGCCAATGGGTTCCTGGCGGGGCTTGATTTCACAAGGTAAAATGCAGCCTCTCAGACGAACAAGGCTCCATGACCAAAGCAACCGGAAACAGCCCAGGGCGTACCAGCATTCAGGTGATGGAGCGGATGTTCGCGCTCATCGACGTGCTGGCCTCGCGCGAAGAGGCCATTTCGCTCAAGGAGATCAGCGAAAAGACCGGGCTCCACCCGTCCACCACGCACCGCATCCTCAACGATTTGACGATTGGACGCTATGTTGATCGGCCCCAGGCGGGCAGCTACCGGCTGGGCATGCGCCTGCTGGAGCTGGGCAATCTGGTCAAGGCCCGCCTCAATGTGCGCGACGCTGCATTGGGCCCCATGCGCGAATTGCACAAGCTGATCCAGCAGCCGGTGAACCTCAGCATGCGCCAGGGTGACGAAATCGTCTACATCGAACGGGCCTACAGCGAGCGCTCAGGGATGCAGGTGGTGCGCGCCATTGGCGGGCGCGCGCCCTTGCACCTGACTTCCACTGGAAAGCTGTTTCTGGCGGCCGATGACCTGCCGCGCATCCGCGCATATGCCACCCGCACCGGGCTGGCTGGCCACACCAAAAACAGCATCACCCAGCTGTCAATCCTGGAGCGCGAGTTGTCCAAGGCCCGCCAATACGGCGTTGCCCGCGACAATGAGGAACTGGAGCTGGGCGTGCGCTGCATGGCGGCCGGCATCCATGACGATCAGGGCTCATTGGTGGCAGGTTTGTCGATCTCGGCGCCAGCCGACCGGCTCGACGAAGGCTGGCTGCCCAAGCTGCAGGCTACGGCGCTGGAAATTTCTTCGGCGCTGGGCTACAACGCCGTCAAATAAGAAGGGGCGGAAGCCTCAGCTCCGGACGGCCTGGGTCGTGACAACGGCTGCCGGGCTCGACTCGACCCAGCGCCGCACGCGTTCGGCGTCCCCGATGCGGCTGAGCTTGCCGGCGGAATCGAGAAACACCAGAATGAGTTTGCGTCCGGCGATCTTGGCCTGCATCACGAGGCATTGGCCAGCTTCGTTGATGAAGCCAGTCTTTTGCAGGCCGATTTCCCAGGCAGGGTTCTTCACCAGACGGTTGGTCGTGTTGTACTGCAAGGTTCGGTTGCCCACCTCGACCTGATAGCCGGGAGACGTGGTCAACTCGCGCAGCAACGGGTCCGCCGATGCGGTGTTGACCAGCCGGGCCAGATCCTGCGCACTGGACTGATTCTGGCTGTTCAGCCCGGTCGGTTCCACATAGCGCGTGTCCTTCATGCCCAGGCTTGCAGCCTTCGCATTCATTGCGGCCACAAAGTTGGCGAGGCCGCCCGGAAAGGTACGACCCAGTGCGTGGGCCGCACGGTTTTCGCTCGACATCATCGCCAGGTGGAGCAACTCACCGCGGCTCAGCGTCGTGCCCACCTTGAGGCGGGAGCGGCTGCCTTTTTCCGTGTCGACATCGTCCTGGGCGATGGTGATCATTTCATCCATCGGCAGCTTGGCCTCGGAGACCAGCAAACCCGTCATAAGCTTGGTGAGCGACGCGATAGGAAGGACGGCGGAGTCGTTTTTGCTGAACAGGACCTCATGTGTGTCCTGGTCCATCACCAGGGCAGCGCTTGACTTCAAGGCGAGTGCGTCGGGCGCACTATGAAGGCCAGCGAGCTGCCCATAGGAGGGCTTGGGCGCAACGGTGGCACGCGCCAGGTTGCGGCGCTTGCCATTGACGCTCACCTTGACGCGGGAAGGCTTTTTGGCACCAGATTTCTTTTTTGTGACAGATGGCGTGGCTTCGGCGGCATCAGCCGACGTTGAAGCAGCAGCGGCCATGACGGCCAAAAGGATGGACAAACCGACTGCTTGCAGGATTTTTTTCAACAAACTAAGCATCGAGTGTTCTCCAACAGCGCTTGGAAGCGGGTGTCGGGAGTGTAGCGGAAATAAAATAATGCGCAAGATCAATGACTTGCGCATTGTTTCTAAAGTGAAAAGCTGCGTATAGGTAGAAACCCTAGCCCTGCGCAGCGACTCTGTCAGCTTTGCTCTGCAACTTGTTGAGGGCGCTCAGATATGCCTTGGCTGATGCGACCACGATATCGGGGTCGGAGCCCACACCGTTGACCACGCGCCCCGAGTTTTGCAAACGCACGGTGACCTCCCCTTGGCTCTCCGTGGATCCGCTTATGGCGTTCACGGAATAGAGCACCATCTCCGCGCCGCTTTTGACGTGCGTTTCAATGGCCTTGAGGGATGCGTCAACGGGGCCGTTTCCATCGGAACTTCCCTTCACTTCTTTGCCGCCAACTGTGAACACAACGCTGGCCTGCGGACGTTCGCCGGTTTCACTGTGTTGCGACAGCGAGACAAAGCTGTACTGCTCGTTGTCGTGGGTCACGCTCTCGTCGCTAACCAGCGCGAGGATGTCTTCATCAAAAATCTCGCTCTTGCGGTCGGCTAGTTCCTTGAACCGTGCGAAGGCCGTGTTGATGTCGGCCTCGGCCTCCATCTGCACGCCCAGGTCCTGCAAGCGCTGCTTGAAAGCATTGCGGCCGCTGAGCTTGCCCAGCACGATCTTGTTGGCGCTCCAGCCCACATCTTCGGCACGCATGATCTCGTAGGTGTCACGCGCTTTGAGTACGCCGTCCTGGTGGATGCCGCTGGCATGCGCAAACGCATTGGCTCCGACCACTGCTTTGTTGGGCTGCACCACGAATCCAGTGGTCTGGCTCACCATGCGGCTGGTGGCCACGATGTGTTTTGCGTCGATGCCGAGCTCCAGGCCGAAATAATCCTTGCGCGTCTTGACGGCCATGACGATTTCCTCGAGTGAGCAATTGCCCGCGCGTTCGCCGAGGCCATTGATGGTGCATTCCACCTGGCGCGCCCCTCCAATCTTCACACCGGCCAGCGAGTTGGCCACCGCCATGCCCAGGTCGTTGTGGCAATGCACGGACCAGACAGCCTTGTCGGAATTGGGAATGCGCTCACGCAGTGTCCTGATGAACTCGCCGTAGAGCTCTGGCACGGCGTAGCCGACGGTGTCCGGGATGTTCAAGGTGGTGGCACCTTCCTTGATGACGGCCTCCAGCACGCGGCACAAGAAATCCATGTCGCTGCGGTAGCCATCTTCGGGGCTGAATTCGACGTCGGCCACCAGATTCTTGGCAAAGCGGACCGCCAGTTTGGCCTGCTCGAACACCTGGTCGGGCGTCATGCGCAGCTTCTTCTCCATGTGCAGCGGGCTGGTTGCAATGAAGGTGTGGATGCGCGCGTTGGCAGCACCTGCCAGGGCCTCTGCAGCGCGGGAGATGTCGCGGTCATTGGCGCGCGACATCGAGCAAATCGTGGACTCGCGCACCGTGTTGGCAATGGTCTTGACGCATTCAAAATCGCCATTGGAGCTGGCAGCGAAACCTGCTTCGATCACATCCACCTTCAGGCGCTCAAGTTGGCGGGCAATGCGCAGCTTCTCGTCTTTGGTCATGGAAGCGCCCGGCGACTGCTCGCCATCGCGCAAGGTGGTGTCGAAAATTATGAGTTTGTCAGCCATCTTCAGTTTCTCCGGTTTCAGGGGTTTAGCCGCAGCACAAAAATTCAAGGCAAAGAAAAAGGCCCGCTGCGGATGCATACGGGCCTTGTGGTGAAAGAAGCGCGTGCGCTACCGTCTCCGCCCGTTTGGCGATAGCAGCAGTAGTGCCAGCGAAATTCGTTTCATGCCAGCAATATAGCATAAGGCTTTCATTTGTGAAGGCCCCGTTCGTCGGGCTCGTCGGTTGAAGTGGCGATCACACTGGTCTGCTGGCCCTTGGAACGCCGCCAGGCATAGACCCCGTAACCACTGAAGCCGTAGATCACGAAGACGGAAAAAAGCACCGTTGGCGGATGGATGTTGATGACCGCAATACCCAATGCAATCAAAACGATCACGGCAAAGGGCACGCTCTTTTTCATCTGCACGTCCTTGAAACTGTAGAACGGCACATTGGTAACCATGGTCAGGCCTGCATACAGGGCCAGCGCGAACATGGGCCAGGCCGCCCCTGCGCCAGCGATCCCGAGGTCGTTACAGATCCAGATGAAGCCCATCACGAGCGCTGCCGCTGCGGGCGATGGCAGACCCTGGAAATAGCGCTTGTCGACCACCGAGGTGTTCACATTGAAACGCGCCAGGCGCATCATGGCGCAGGCGCAGTAAACGAAAGCGGCAATCCAGCCCCAGCGGCCCAGCCCCTTGAGGGCCCATTCATAAGCGATCAGGGCAGGTGCAGCACCAAAGGAAACCATGTCGGAGAGCGAGTCCATCTGTTCGCCAAAAGCGCTTTGCGTGTTGGTCATGCGCGCAACGCGGCCATCCAGGCTGTCGAGCACCATAGCGCAGAACACACCCACGGCTGCTTGGTCAAAGCGGCCATTCATGGCCATGACGATCGCATAGAAACCGCCAAACAAAGCGGCCAGTGTGAACAGGTTGGGGAGGATGTAGATGCCCTTGCGGCGCTTGCGCACCACTACGGCGGTGTCACCATCATTGAAATTGCTGTTGCCGTCGTGCATAAGGGGAGTGTACTTCCGGACAAACGACTATCACGCGTGCGCAACTGCCAATTCGCGTTTACCGCGGAGCCGGCTTCGCCGGGCCGCAGGTAATGCCCCCTTGAGGGGGAAGCGGCCCAGGGCCGCTTCGCGGGGGTAGGCTAGTTCCTGGACTGGTCAACCAGCTTGTTTTTGGCAATCCAGGGCATCATCGCGCGCAGCTGGCTGCCGACCTTTTCGATGGAATGCTCGGCGGTCAGGCGGCGGCGTGCTGTCATGCCAGGGTAGCCGGTGCGGCCTTCCAGAATGAACATCTTGGCGTATTCACCGGTCTGGATGCGCTTGAGCGCATTCTTCATGGCTGCGCGGGACTGCTCGTTGATGACCTCAGGGCCAGTGACGTACTCGCCATACTCCGCGTTGTTGGAGATGGAATAGTTCATGTTCGAGATGCCGCCTTCGTAGATCAGATCCACGATCAGCTTCAATTCGTGCAGGCATTCGAAATAGGCCATCTCGGGGGCGTAACCCGCTTCGACCAGGGTTTCGTAGCCCATCTTGATCAGCTCCACTGCACCACCGCACAGCACGGCCTGCTCGCCGAACAGGTCGGTCTCGGTCTCCTCG
>Ga0007834_1000507_pt1 | contig 11897 bp, 10 predicted proteins | sample CryBogCBE06Nov07_FD_71233 | JGI IMG/M metagenome (GOLD analysis project Ga0007834, IMG submission 71233) | Freshwater microbial communities from Crystal Bog, Wisconsin, USA - CBE06Nov07 | ecosystem: Environmental > Aquatic > Freshwater > Lake | place: Crystal Bog, Wisconsin, USA | collected...
AAGATATTCCGCAATAGATAGACCAGCCAGACCGCCCCCAATGATGAGAGTGCCGACCACATCCATATCCTTATTAATTATAGAGATTCAATCCAACGGCAAATATCCTCAGTGTTGCTGCTGCCTAGTTCGGCGATCACTTTGCGCGGCTTGAATGCCATGAATGTAGGGAAACCGCGTACATTACAATAGCCCGCCGTGAAATCATTGATCGTATGTTCGCATTTCCATAGTGTGAGTCCTTTTGCTGCGGCGGCTTTGTCTACCTCTGCCAAATCGATACGCTTACAGTAGCCGCACCAGGTGGCGGTAAAGTAGACGAGGAACATGTGATCCGACTTACGAGCGCCGTCCACGGGGGCTAACTTCGGGTCTGCCTGCCAGAGGGTCTCAAACATGTCCTGGTTCTCAAGGAGTTTCATCCGTATTGTTTACTTATCACATCGTAAAATCCTTTTAGACCTCCTGCAAGTACGATTGCGGTAAGAACGCCGGCAATGGCGGGACCTGGACCGCTGCTGCTGCTGCTGCTGGTGCTGCTGCTGCTGCTGCCACCGTAGCTGCGATTGCCGCCGCCTGCTTGTACTGGGAGTGTGGGTGCTGGTGCTGCTGGTGCTGCTGGTGCTGCTGGTGCTCCTAGAGCTGCTGGGGCTGTTGCTACTGGTGCTGCTGCTCCTGGTGCTGCTGCTACTGGTGCTGCTGGTGCTCCTAGGGCTGATGGGGCTGATGGGGCTGCTGGTGCTGCTGGTGCTGCTGCCTGAGAAATTGGTACTCCAATACCTGCCACCGATGGGGTCGGCAGTGTAGGAAGCGCCGTTGGCAGCGCAGGGAGCGCCGTTGGCAGCGCAGGGAGCGCCGTTGGCAGACCAAACTGTGCCAAACCAGGCATTGTTGGCGCATCCGGTATCTCAGGGAACTTTACAATAGGTTCCGTTGACTTACTTGCATTAATTGCCGCTACTACAGTCGGTGTCATAAATGGAACCACTAAATCGCTATAGAGTCCCTTGTACGATACACTCGGTACAGGCAGAGCGGGTATCATCTTTTCAAGCCAGGCAAACGGATTAAAACTGCCGCCGTCCACCTTCGGGTCAAACACATGGTTCACTAAGAATTGCTTTCCATCAATCGGCTTTGTAAAAATAAACGAATAAGGAATTGGCGCTACAATACCGTCCTCCAGAATGCTACTTGTCATAAATAATGCATGAACGCTGTCCCATACAACCCAAATGAATCCAAAGAGGAAAAGGAAGATATTGAAACAACTGAGACACTTTGCCACTCCCTGCCAGAATTCACCCATATAGAGTTTATCAAAACCCAGGAAGCCAAAGAAAATGGCTAAGAATGCATATAATAGGTACGACTTTTGGGCAATGTATTGCGGCTTCTTTGCCTCACTTTCTGCCGATGTAAATACCCCTTTGCCAATGCCACAAACCCAATCAAACGGTGATGTAAGACCCTCTTCTCTTACCTTCTTACCATCATACACAATTTGAATCAAGTCCCAATAATGCCACAATCCTAGTGTAAAAATATTAAATACAAGTTTGAGCATACCTGTATGAAAACTACGTAAGTAGAAATGATCCGCTCCTAATAAGCCAAGAAGAACCGAAAGAATAACAAATACAAAGTAGTTTCGGTCAGGGTGCTTCCAGGTTCCTATATCCGAAATATGATGACTCTTTCCTCCTCCAGCACTATTATCACTATTATTAGTATTATTACTATTATTGCCAACACCAGCAGCGTCTTTTTGTCCTGGTGTTGGCGGTGGAACCATTGGTAGAGGTGGCACCGGTGGCACCGGCGGCAACGATTGATGACTTTCGGAAGACATCTCTAATGGTTTTTACCTTAATTTATACAGTGAATAGAACGCCGCCCAAACCCGCAACAATGCGCAGCACATTGTAATTTGTAGCATAGGTCGTTACTCCAGCAGGGTACGATTGTACCCGCGGGTTCATTGTAAGTTGTAATACGATAGAATCCAATCTGCTACCGTTACATGTTCCCATGGGCTGCTCTGCCTCCGGGGCTAAACTGAATGAGTATACATAGATAAAATCGTTAGGAACAGCCGTGTGTCGCTGCCACGGCTGCATAAGACGGAAGTACTGCGCAGGCTGCTCTTCAAACCGATCATAGCCATCAAACTGAAGAAGCGCAGTCGCAATAATATCTAAATTGGGAATACCGTACTCATTCAACATGCGGCTACCATAATTGAACCACTCGTGCGCCTGAAGCATGCGATCCTCGTTCACTACCCACACCATTTCCTTAATTGGATTATTGAAGACCAGGGGTACCGAAATACGGGTTGTATTAAGTGGAATACTGTAACGCTTCTGCTGTTGGACCTGCTCAATAAGATATTCATGGCGCGACGAGACAAAGCGACGGCGCTCCTCCACATCAAGATAAATATAATCTCCCCACATGACCATATCCGTAATAGTAACTGGTGTGGCAGTGAGTACTGTAGGAATATTGGGGCTATTTGCTAATACCGCATTCTCCAAATTGTTACTAAACACTAGATCATTACCGTTCTTGAGTCTAATATAGAAGCGTACCGGTGTTGCTTGTAGAGCAATAAGCGGTAAGGCGAGCCCTGGATTCCTACAAAACCAGAAGTCAAGTGGTATGAACAGATTGAGTGGACCAGGTTGCGACTGATCGTTGTATACCTCCTGTGTACCTGTCATATAGTAAATACCATTCTTCTTTGATCCCGGTGTACTGAGTTGCGTCCAGAGATACATCCACTCACCATAGTGACGATCCACCTCCTGCTGACCAATCCAAATACTGATGTAATCAATCATAGCATACCCAACACCATTCACCCAACTGACCGAATTTGTAATTTTGGAATAATCCGTCGGCGACTCTGTCGCGATACCTGGCGGCTGTGGCACCGGTCCCGCTGGTGTAATTTCGGGAAGCTGTATCTGTAAATATACCTGTGATAACAAATCACCATTTCTTGGAACCGTAACAGTAATCAGTTTTCCAAAGTCTACTGCTGAATCAAACGGAATACGCTGAGTTTCTATACTGAAATTAGTATACCGACGATATACCTGTTTGAAAAATGTCGTCTGTGGATTACCGGACAGATATATGTCCTGTCGTCCGGTCGCTACTAACTGGAGAAGTCCTCCTGAATTGGACATGTTACTCTTACTCTAAGTCTATAAGTTGTTTTTAGATATGAGCATACGCGTGTAATGAGGCAGGGCAAAAATGCCTAATATGGTTAGAATGGCTTATGCTACAGGGGCAAGTTTGAATGCCATACTTACCAACCAGCTAAACTTTCGTGCAGCTGGAAATGCTCCTATCTCCTCCGTATACACATTGTATGCGAACGGGCAGGGACAAACCTACTGGAGTAATAGTGTGAGCCCCGCCGATTTGTCAACACTGAGTACAACTATAGGAACCGTATATACTCAAGTAGAACATGACCTACAATCGTCCGTAATTAGTACCTATAACGCAGCAAGTACTCTTATTTATCAAACGGTCGGCAGTTATACCGGTCTATCATCGCAATTTAGTACATTTGAATACTATACAATCTCTTCGTTTAGTAGTGCTTTTAGACAGATAAATACCAATTCTACAAACATAGGAACTCTTTCGCTTAGTACAAATAATGCATTTTTATCTACAGCAAATTCATTTCAAATTCAACTAAATTCCTTTTATTTGAGTACGCTGAATGTCATGTATAGTACGGTAAATGCGATTAGTTCCATTTCCACTTTCTTGGTTCAAATTAATGCAGTTCAAAACTCGGTAAATATAGGACTTTCTACTGTAAGTACCTCTGCTGCTCTACAAACTGCGCTTACATCCAACGCAATAACAAGTACATTTAATTATGAACTTTATTCTACGACCGTATGGACATCAACGCAACTAGCTAGCGTCCTTTCCAGTCAAGTATCGATTACTAACCTAAATACATTTAGTACGCAAATTAATTCATCCTTAATTAGCACCTCAATCTATCTTTCACAAGGAATTAGTACAAATACGGCAGTTATATCTAGCTTAAATAGACGGGTATCAACCTTAGAACTTGAATATTTTACCATTAGTACAAATACGATTAATGTAATTACGAGTACATTTTTTAGTACCAATATAAGTCCTATTATTGTATCAAGTTACGCTCAGTCAACGTTATTGGGACGCACCATAAGTTCATTGTCGGCATTTTCCACAGTTTATTTCCGTGATATATCCTCGTTAGTTGCATCCACAAATAGTAATGTAGCACAAATTTCTAGTCTCTCTTATCAATTCTCTATTATTACTACAAGCAGTATTCTTGCTGGTATTTATGAAACATTTATGCAATTAGAGGCTTATACTGTGGCTTTGATTAATAGTACAAATGCCGCTTACATACAATATTTATCTAGCGGATTTAGTACATTTTATACATCGTCTCTCTATGCGAGTACTGCTACAGTAGGTGCTATTTATACATCGACAATCACAGTTAGTAGTATAAATGGATTATTATTAGGTAGCGGAGGGGTCTTTAATGTCTCGCCGATACGCGCTACATCAGCAAATGGTGCGCTTCAATATAATCCTGTAACCTACGAGATCACTTACAATAGTGGTAAGACATTTGTAATAGAGCATCCCAAGGACGAGTCTAAATATCTTGTTCACGCATGTTTAGAAGGACCTGAAGTTGGTGTCTATTATCGTGGTATCGGTACTATCGCAGATCTTGAGTCTAGTGCCACAATAACACTACCAGATTATGTAGATGCCCTTGCCACAGACTTTACGGTCCATGTATCGCCTATATACAACGGTACAATGCGTCTGCTTAATGTATCCTGTGTTTCAAACAGTCAGTTCACAGTGTACGGCGATAGTGGTAAATTCCACTGGCATGTCTACGGTCGCCGCGGTAATCTAGATGTGGATCCTGATAAGGTGGCGGTGGATGTGTGTGGTGAGGGTCCTTACCGGTGGATTAAATCCTAATCTCACTATAAATGGCGGCAGCGGTGGTTGCAAGTGTTGCGCCTCGTATTATAATACCTAGTTTTTTCATTGGTCAAAAGATAAAACAAGGTGGTACAATGGATAATATCGCCGTTAGTTCGGCGTTTACGATTTTCTTTATTACATCGGTTCTTATTGGATTCTCGGCATCGCCCGCCCTTGCCATTATTCCCACAATCGCGTGCATTGCGTATTCTCTAATCATGGCACATCCCGAAGAATCCGATCGGTGGAGACACAGTGATTGGCTATTTACGACACCGCTTATGTTGGCGGCACTTCTCTACGCGAATGATGTATCTCTTGATGTCATCTTGGGAATGGTCGCCTGTGATATTCTCATGATCATATCCGGCTACTTAGGAACGAAGACAGAGAATCGCATGGAAGCAAATGGCTATTTTGCGCTCGGTATGCTCGCCTTTGTACCCATCATTATGATTCTGCTTCAGCAAACGAAGAATATAAGTGCTGTGTATCTAACATTGGGAGTATGGTCGCTCTACCCGCTCGTCTATTGGCTACAGGAGAACAAGATTGTTGAGAAGAAGTATATCACAGTTGCCTATGCGTTTATGGATGTAATTGCCAAGACAGGTCTCGTTTATTTAATACATATTTAAGGGCTTACGACTATAGTTAAATAACTGCCATGGAAGCGCGCCATCCTATTACAGGCAAACCGATACGCATTATGCGTCTGGATACCCAGGTCCATACTGACAATAAGACGATGCTCTGGGCTCGAGCATCGTTTGTACCAGGTAGCCGTTGGCATCGCTGGTACTGTGTTATAACGGAGCCGGCGGCGATTGAAGTCGTCGGTGCTGATGCGGTGGTCGCCGTTGTTCTTGCCGCCGATGCCGATATTGCTGCTTGGGCTGCTGTGCTCCCCTCTGTGCTCACCGATACATCTGAGTGCCTATTGATTGGTCCTAATACTGTACTAAATAGTCTTGAAGAGCGCGGCATTCATTGGGATCATACACTCGTTACTGAAGAACTTCATGATAATTATCCGTTTTTGGGAGAGCCAGTGAGTGCCAACGATCCTGTGGACAAGGTAATTCTTTGCCTCGCCCATATTCTCCGTATGAATGTTGTCGCGTGGACGAATCCGGTAAATGAACGAGAGGCGTTGACACTTGGCACACGCCTTGTGTACGATGCATGGGTACGGACTGTGGGCGGGCGACTTCACGCTGTCGCAGAGGGTGCCGATGACTCGGTCATCCCGCAGACCTGGCTTATCCAACAGTACTTTCGTCACACCAGTGTACGCCGCCATAGAGAGATTCGCACTTGTTTAGAAAAGAATATCGCCTCCCCCTGGATCGACCATATTCTACTTCTTAATGAAACCGAATACAAGGATCTTCCTACTTCAACCAAATTAACCGTATCTATTCTCGGCAGTCGTCTTACCTATTACGATGCGTTTATGGCGGCAAAGGAGAAGGTGCCCGCCGGCTCCATTGTTATCATCTCTAATTCCGATATCTGGTTTAACGAGACTTTATCGTATCTATGGAAGATTTCGCTCCTAAAGAAGCGTCTATTTCTGGCGTTGCTGCGTTGGGAGGATATAGAGACTCCGCATATCTTTGGACCCCGCGCCGATTCACAGGACACTTGGATTTTTGCACGAGATGCGCTGGATTTTACACCTGATAAGGAGGATCTCGGTTTCCCTTTTGGTCAGTCTGGTTGTGATAATGCGCTCACTGTATGTATGCTTCGTCGTAAGTTTTGTGTTGTAAACCCTGCCTACTCTATCAAAACCATGCATCTCCATACTTCGGCAATTCGCAACTATGAGGCGCGCGATGTTCTCTACCGCCCTGTATTCCTATATATTGATCCTACACCTATTCAGCCTATGCGAGTCTGTAAAGATCTTGCCGAGGAAGGAAAACTACCTGTCTCGATTGATTCATTATGGAATCGTACCGCTTTCCGCAAATCGTTCCCGCGTCCTATTCTATCTGTAACCGATGATGCGCCTAAGGCAATTTGTACAATGTTAAGGCATAAGGCTGAGGGGGATGGAGCGGATCTCTACAACTTTCAGCCTGGCGAACAGAATATTTTTACCCCACCGCCATCTGCACTCCCACTCTATCACTTCCAGAAGGGCATATTCGTGAATCGCAAGGGTCTTCTTAGTTCGTTCAAGGACATCTTTGTTGGTCCGCACAATGAATGGATTCGTGCGTGGGAAGAGGCGAAGGTTAGCAATATGATGCCGAGTATCTATGTTCCTTCTCTTATTGCGATTCCAGTGGACGATGTCTGTAAAACGACTCTCAGCCAATGGGTTCTTCATTATCTTCCTAAGGTTCTAACAATTCGGCGACTGCTCAAGTCGTGTGATATTGCGGTGCCTGAATTCCTTGTTCCGCAGCTATCGGATATCGCACCGTTCCTTAAGGATTGTGTCTGGACCGAATCAGAGAAGGGGAATATTACTCTAGTACCTATGATGGATGACATGAACTATTATGCGGACGATGTATGGGCGCTGCCCCCGTCGGTTGAACATTCCCTTGTGTCTGCCGAAGATATTACATTGCTGCGTAGTCTTATGGCACCAGTGGAGGAGGCTCCTGAGAAACCGGTTGCGGTTTTCTGTGTTGATGATAATGCCGCGTCGGTCTGTACACGCGAATGGGCGGAATCGGTCGCTGAATATATCTTCTCACGCGGCTGGATTGTTCACTATGTATCATCAACCGATATGCCCGAGAAGCGTCGCCGCATGTTTGCATCGGCGGCGTGGATTTTTGGCTCGGCGGATGGTGGTGGACTCGACTACATATGGCTAGCACCCGCGGGCGCATATGTAATGGAATTCAATCACATGGAGGCGCCGCGCGGCGACCGCATCCATCTTGCCGGTGCTGCCGAGATCAACTATGTTGCGGGGCTGCTCAAGCGTGAGCCAATTCAAATCCAGCGTCAAAATGCCCTCTTAGATGTTGGTCGTGCCATTAAAAAGTTCGGTTTCAAGGATCTGCTCAAAGTCTCGCGCGATACCACACACAATGTAAAAGTGCCGCGCATTCTTGTACCTACTGGAAAGGCATTAGACGGTATTTGGCATCACAGTGGCGACACATTCCGTGAGATGGTAGATATTTGGGCGGAGCGTGGCTATGTGAAGATAGAGAAGACAGAAGATACACCATTTTGTTGGTGGGGTTCGGCGGGTGAAATTCTTCTCTACGACCGTCCTACAACGCGTTGGTGGTCAGCACCGCCATCGTATCAAATGGCGCTATTTGGCAATTGTGCGCCGCCTGGTCCCGAAAATCACCGGCTACGCCAGTCTATATGGGGATTCTGGCCTCGTTCTCCGCGGGCAATTGAAGTGATCAACCTTGAAAAGAAGAATCTCCTCGGTTGGTCCAAGCGCTCTATTCAGTCTCTCTTTCTCGGTAAGATTGAGAATGGTGTCCAACAGAAAAATCGTACCGTCTACGATTGGAGCAAGTGTGTAGAACTATTCTCTATGCCTATAGATTCTACAGGTGCACCGTACCCCTACACACAAACGGAGTATCTGGACAAACTATGCCATGCGCGATTTGGTCTCTGCTTACCTGGCTTCGGTCCCAAGTGTAATCGCGAGATTGAATACTTTGCCTGCGGTGTGGTACCAATCATAACCGATGGTGTAGATATGAAGGGGTATCTAGTGGCGCCCAAGGAGGGGGTTCACTACTTCAAGGCATCAAAGCCGGCAGATGTGGAGCGGATTGTGAAAGAGACAACGGCAGAGACATGGGCAACGATGTCAGCGGCGGGTCGTGAATGGTGGCAGTCATACTGCTCGGCTGAGGGTCTGTTTCGTCTTACTTGGACACGGATTGAGCAATGCCGACCGTTCTTTAACTGTGGCATTCCTAAATTGTTTCCGCTGGTCTAGACCGGTGCCGCAAAGCGGCTAAGCGAGTCCAATCAATTTACGGTAGTTTTGTAGTGGCTTATGTGCCTTAAATTTATTTGTAAAATCATCAAACCACATACGAAATGATACACATTCAAACGCGGTCGTGGAAAACCAGTGCGTATGAATGGATTGTAGCGGCTTACCATCATAGCGAATACCGACACTTTGGTCTCCGCGGAAAATACTGAATTTTGCCTGAATTTCGCGTTGTGGGATAGTAGACTGTTGCATGCGCCACCAACCGAAGTTCACCTGAGGTGGAAATTCGTAGAGGGCTTCTTTGGGAAGTGTTTGGGCGAGATCCTCTAATGCGGCTTGCTCGTAAAATCTGCTACTGTGTCCTAGTTCTTTCCATTTTGGAACCAGGGTTGCTGATTTGAACCACATATATCCAGCATTATACTTACCGTATTTCGCTTCATCTGCCGGTTTAATCATGTGTTGTGAAAGGGCAAGTTCTGTTTGTTCTGGAATCGTGGGGAGTGGGGCTAAATGTGAAATATCAGCGTCTAAGAACCACGCTGGGGTTTCCTGGGTTTCAAACATCCACTCCAATACTGCCGCCTTTTCGTAGGTGTAATCTTTGAACAGACTGTCGTATACTACGCCTTTTGTGCGTTCCATTTGGGGACGCTTGAGCCCCTTGTATCGGTCCATTGCCTGCTTCGTGTGAATTGTGAGTTTGGTCTTGATTTGGTTGATTGGGGTGTCTGTGTCTGTGTAGATGAATAGTTCTGCTGTGGGATGCCATTGTTCTAGGGTTTTGACGAAGAGGGTGAAGTCGTCTAGAGCTTCCTTACCGGTGACAATGAGTCCAATTCGCGGATGTGCCATCTTTATTGACTTTTTGCGTGTGGAGTTTAGACCAATGGACATGGCGGGCGGTTTAAATCGCTGGATAGAGTAAGAATGGCGGGCAGAACTCCCGAACAGAATATTACAGGAAATGTAATACCTATACATTATAATGCCGATCCGTTTACGCCTATAAATATTAGAGTACCGCCTAAACTTCCTAAATATCCTTTATCAAGTCGGTTAGGTCCATTGGGCACAATGTCGGCATTTGGTATGTTACCAAATTTAGCGAATCGTCCTCGTAATGTGGTCAATTCAGTTATTCGCGCGTCTGGTGCTATGAATGAACCACCGATGCCGCCGCCGCCGCCGCCGCCGCCACCGCCTCCGCCTCCGCCTCCGCTGCCACCGTCTACAGTACCCGCTCCAGTAAATAATAATAATTACTCTAGTTTTTATAATGCTGCATATAATGTACCCGATTGGCAAAAGCCGCCTCCTCCTGAACAATATTGGATTGAATATTTACAAAATGATGGGCGATTATATCGTGAACAATTTACAAAAGAGGACTGGCGGCGTGTATGGGATTTTGTAGACTTTCATCGTGCTAAATATAATATTAAATATTGGTCTGCAGATAATAAAACAGGTAAGAAGGAACCGCATCCTTACTTTTATATTCCTAAACGCAAAGGAGGTGAAACCCGCCGTAAGCGTAAACAGTCTCGTCGTCATCGCAAGTGAAAAAATATTTAGTAGTTGTATTACTATTTATTTTTTTTTTGTTTTTTTAATAATTTAGGCAAACTTGAACTTTACTGTATCCTCCGCACTCAAATAGTGTGGTGAGGTGCACTTGGACGAGGTGGACTTGGGCGAGACTGGTGTCGGCTCAAAGAGCGTATCAGAACTACCAACCGCCGTGAGACGCTCTAGCTTACCAGTTGGCGGTGGCGGAGGAGGAGGGAGGGATCCTCGTCGATTGGAGAAGAATACCGATCTCTTGCGAGGCTCTGCCCGCGGAAGGGGCATTACCTTAGCCGGACTATCGCATCCGTCCTTACAAGAATCGCACCAGCAGACATATTCGTAATCTTTGAAAATTGTTGAGCATCCACATGTAGGGCACCCCCATTCCTTAGGATTAAAGGCAATCATCTGGGCTAAAGAACGCAGAGTCTCTTCCGTTCGGTAAATAGGAAAGTCTTTTACTCCTGGCTTACAAACAAGAAATTGATTAGTTGTTGGATCCCAATTAACGGCGGAGAATCCGCCATCATAGTCTGGAATCGTTGTGACAGTCACGAGTCTGTTAAGAGGGACGCCACTCGTAGTATTATTACAGCAGTTACATTGGGTTTCTCCCTGCTCTTCATAATAGACGTCGTCCTTATAGAGTTCATGATACTCCTGTTCTTCGCGCTTTTGTTCAATATACTCTTCGTAGCGCTCACGCATGTACTCTTGGTGATCATAACGGGAATAAGACATTTGAGGAAAGTTAGGAGGTAGGAGGTAAAGGTGGAGGTAGAAGGTAGGAGATAGGAGGTGAAGGTGGAGGTAGGAGGTAGGAGGTAGGAGGTAGGAAGCAGGAGTGGCTGCGATTGCTCTATCGCCCTTGTTCCAAAATCAATTTTTTTACGGGGTCAAAAATTGACAGAATGGACAAGTGTCCAAAACACATCTTATAAGAAGATGTTAAAGCTGAGTACGAACATGTACTGATTTTGATGAATAAGCCCATTCCAGGGTTTATCAATCGTAATCTTATCTATACGGCGACAAGTCGTGGAAAGAAGACCGTAACTATCGGTCTTCAAAATAACGCCATCCGTACTCAGTGGCGAGAAATGCCGGCTGAACGGACTACAAATCTTATCGGGTTGATTGATGAGAAGGTAGAGTATGAGGCTTAGGAGGCGGGCGCCTCCACAGGTGCCTCAACGGGTGCTACTACCTCCACAGGTACCTCAACGGGCGCGACTACTTCCACAGGTGCTTCCACAGGTGCTTCCACAGGTGCGACTACTTCCACAGGCGCCTCAACGGGTGCGACTACTTCCACAGGCGCCTCAACGGGTGC